>UMJL01037644.1_pt1 | contig 13597 bp, 7 predicted proteins | sample 1966071 | NCBI WGS metagenome assembly UMJL01 (sample SAMEA4836148, study PRJEB28245) | human gut metagenome | biome: gut microbiome; material: fecal sample | place: Denmark | collected 2008
CTGCCCCAGGCCGGAGAGGAAGTCCACCGGCAGATTCGCCGCGTGGAGGATGACAACACCGGCGTACAGGCGGCGCATGAGACCGAGCAGGGCGCGGAAAGCGGCGTGGGGCTGGTTGTCCGAAGCGCCCGGAGGGCAAGGCTGAACGCATCCCGCCACACGGAGCAGACGGCGCAAGCCATCCGCCCGCAGGCTCCGCCCTCCAGCAACCCGCTTTCCCGCTGGCGGCAGAAGCGGGCCATCCGCCGGACGTACATGACGGGACAGGCGGCGGGCGAAACGGCGCGGAGCGCGGCGCAGGCCGGAGGTGCAGTCGCCCGCGCGAAGCGAGGAGTGAAAGCCCTGGTCGCGCGCAGCCGGAAAACGTATCTTCTGGCGGGTGCGCTGGTGGCTCTCCTCGCCTTTGTGATGAACGGCCTGTCCTCTTGCGCCCCGCTGGTACAAAGCGCGATGCAGTCCCTCGTGATCGCCGCCTACCCCGCCGGGGACGAGGACCTGCTGGCGGCGGAGCGGCACTACGCGAATTTGGAGAAGGAACTGCAAAATGAGCTGAACCATTACGCCTCCTATCATCCCGGCTTTGACGAATACCGCATCGAAGCGGACGATATCTGGCACGACCCCCATGCGCTCATGGCGCTGATCTCCGCGCACGTGAACGGGGAATGGACCGTCGATGACGCCTATGGCTACATGGACCGGCTGTTTGAAAAGCAGTACATCCTGACCGAAGATATTGAGGAGGAAACCCGCTACCGCCGGGAATGGGTCACGCGCTACCGCAGGGTGGAGGACGAGGAAACAGGGAACGTAACATGGGTCCCCTATCAGGTGGAGGAGGACGTGCCCTACACCTACCGTATTTGCACCGTCACGCTGGACAACTTCAACCTCTCCCACCTGCCCTTCTATGTACTGTCCCGCGAGGGGGTGGGGCGCTATGCCATGTACATCTCCGTGCTGGGCATGCGCGAGGAACTGTTCCGTGGCAACCCCTACGCTTCCACACTGCGCGAACCGGGCGAATACGACATCCCGGCGGATGTTATGGAGGATGAAACCTTTCGCCGGCTGATCGAGGAGGCGGAGAAGTACATCGGCTATCCCTATGTATGGGGCGGCGACAGCCCGGAAACCAGCTTTGACTGCTCCGGGTTCATCAGCTACGTCTTTGCGGCCAGCGGCGTCAGGGACGTGGGCCGGCTGGGCGCGACCAGCCTGTACGGGCGCTGCACGCCCATCGCGCCCCAGGACGCGCGGCCCGGCGACCTGATCTTCTTTGAAGGGACCATTTCCGGGGAGGAGGGCATCACCCATGTGGGGCTGTATGTGGGCGGGAATCACATGCTGCACTGCGGCTCGCCCATCGGGTATGCGGACCTCACGGATTCCTACTGGCAAAATCACTTCTATGGCTACGGCAGACTGTACGAGTAAAGAAAGGAGAAAACATGGAGAAAAGCAAGCTGGAAAAATACCGCGAGGAACGCGCGCGGCATCTGGAGAAGATTGCGGACCTGCAAAAGCGGGTACGGGCGCTGGACCAGCGCATCATGGAAAACGAAAGCATGGAGATTCGCGCCCTGATGCGCAGCGAGAACGTGACGCTGGAAGAGCTTACGGCGCTGGTACGCAGGATGCAGCAGCAGCACCGTCAGCCGGTGGAAAATACCGCTCCGGCCCACGAAGAACCGCCGTACCAGCAGCCCGCCTACGCGGCTACCTTCCCGGACTGGAAGGGGGAAAACGAATGAGGAAACAGCAGGTATTCATTCGCCTGATGGCGCTGCTTCTTCTGCTGCCGGTGCTTCTGACGGCGGCCTGTTCCTTTGCGGCCATGGCGGAAGACAACGTGATTCTGGAGGACCCGGCTTTGATTGGCGATCTGGAGGACGCCATGGCGGACCTGGTGATGGAGTCCGTTAAGCAGACAGAGGGAGAACCGGCTCCTACGCAAGAGACGGCCGCAGAACCGTCTGTGGAACCCTCGCAGGAACCGACCGCCGAGCCGTCCGCGCAACCCTCGCAGGAGCCGACCGTCGAGCCATCCGTGCAGCCTTCGCAGGAACCGACCGTCGAGCCGTCCGCCCAGCCCACGCAGGAGCCCACCGCGGCTCCTGCGGCAAGCTATGAAATTGAGATGGAGGCTCCTTCCGGCTGGTATCTCAACCGCGCCGTGATGGAGATCACGGTCCGGGACCTGGGTGGCACGGGCTGGGCCGCCGTGCGCATCAGCGTGGGCGGAAAGACGCTCATAGACGGGCCGCTGCCCTCCGGCCACGTCTGGATCGACCTGCTGGAAAACAGCGAGGTAGAAGTCATTGTGACCGACCCCTATGGCGAGGCGCACCGCAAAAGCCTGCCGGTCAACTGCATTGACAACACCCGTCCCACCCTCAAGGCGAGCGTTAAGGGCGAATACCTGCATATCGAAGCCGCCGACGCGCAGTCCGGCGTGGCCGCGGTACAGGTCAACGGCACGTCCTACACGGAGCTGTCGGGCGGCATGCTGAGCATCCATCTCAAGCAATACGCGGACGCCTATGAGCAGCTGCTGGTGCAGGCGGTGGACCGGGTGGGCAACGTGAGCAAGGCCATTGCGGTGGCCAACCCGTTCTTTCACGACACGCCCGCGACCGCAGCCCCCACCGCCGCGCCGACCGCCGTGCCCACGCGAAAGCCGGGGTCCTCCGGCAGCAGCTCTGGCAGCGGGTCCGGTGGGAGCCGCGCTACGCCCAAACCGACGGCAACGCCCCTTCCGACCGTGGCCCCAACCGTGACGGCGGCGGTTCTGCCCACACTCCTGCCGGTGACCGGGCCATTGGGGATGCCTTTTACCCAGGCGGGCAACGCCTTTACCCGCGATCTGCTCTACGACCGCTACACCAACAAGCAGTTCATCGCCATCGAGACGCGCGGCGGCGATGTGTTCTACATGGTGATCGACTACGACAAGCCGCTGGACGAGGACGGGGAACAGTATGAAACCTACTTCCTCAACCTCGTGGACAGCCGGGACCTGCTGGACATCGTGGACGAAAGCCTGATCGAGCCGGAGATCGTCTACGTCACGCCGGAACCTACGGTTCCGGCTACGCCGCAGCCGGTTTCCGGGCAGGAGCCAAAGGACGCGGGAGCAGCGCCCCTGCTGGGGCTGGCCGGGCTGCTTGCCGTCGCGGGCGGCGGGGCGCTGGCGTATGTCAGGCTGAAAAAGTCCGGCAAGAACCGCAAACCGGCATATGATTATGTGCTTGACGATGAGGAGGACGAGGAACCGAGCGAATGACGTGGCATTGAAGCAGGCGGCATCCCATGATATAATCATACAAAAGGAGGCGCTGCCGATGGATACTGTTCAAACATCCGACGAGCGCACATGCGCGGAGCTGGAGCTTCTTCGCATGCTGGAGGAAGCGGAGGAGAATGTGCGTGCGGGATACATCGCACCCATGGAGAATACGTTTTCCGCTTTGCGGGATAGTCTGCTCCAGCGAAAACAACAATAACCAATTTGCCTTGCCTGCGCCCGTTCAGGGCGTTTTTTTGTGCAAACAAAAAGGAGTGATTGATTGTCCAGAACCCGACGCCGTTTTTCCTTCCTGCCGTTAGCCGCGGCGCTGCTGCTGTTGGCGGGCATGGGGGCTATCCTGATGCCCATTTTGCAGATGGATCGGGAGATTCGCAGGGATGTGGAGGAATATGCGCAGCTTCGGGAAGCGGCAAGACTTCCCGCCGAAACGCCTTCCCGGCCTCCCGATGCGGATGCCGAAGGGAACCTGCTTGATTGCCGGGTCCAGCCATCCGCCGCGCCCCCTGCCCGGTTCACCGGAGTGGACCTTGCGGCGTGTCAGGAGCAGAACGGCGATTTTATCGCATGGCTGTCCATCCCCGGAACGCCCATCGACTATCCCGTTGTGCGCACCGGCGATCCGGATTATTACCTGAACCACACGTTTTCAGGCCGTAAGAGCTATCTGGGCACGCTTTTTTCCCTCGATGGGACGGACTACGAAACGCCCGGACGCAATATCGGCATCTACGGCCACCATATCCGCAGCAGCGGCGAAGCCATGTTTTCGCCGCTGCTTTCGTATAAGGACCCGGAGTTCTGCGCCGCTCACGCCGTGATCTATCTGGATTCCCTGTATCACAGCGCGGCCTACCGCGTCTTTGCCGCCGTCAACCTGCGAAGTGGCGAGTGGGACCCCGCCACAGCCCGCTTTGCCGAGGATGAGGACTTTCTTGCCTTTGTCCGTCGGGCGCGGGCGCAAGCGCTGTACGATACGGGCATTGAACCCGGCGCGGAGGATGAAATTCTCACGCTCATCACCTGTGACCGAAGCTATAGTGACCCCGACGGGCGGCTGGTGGTCATGGCCGTCCGGGAATACTGAAGGAGGAATGAAAGACGAGTCATAAACCACGCACAAGACTGGCCGCGCTGCTTCTGGCCTGTCTCCTGCTGTGCCCTTCTCCGGGCAGGAGCGAAGCGGCGGTGCAGACAGACGTGCCGGTGCCGCGAGAAGCGGCGATACCGGCAGAAGAAACGCTGGAGTCGCAGGAAACCATGCAGGAGCCGGCGGCAACGCCGGCAGAGGAAGCGGCACAAGAAGTGAAGCCTACGGAAGCACCTGCACTTCCTACACAGGAACCCATGCCGGAGCCAACCGAGGCTCCACCGGCAGAAACGGAGCTTCCAACGCAGGAACCAACGCAACCTCCTGCACAAGCCCCGACCGAAGCACCGCCGGCTTCGACAGAAGAACCAGCTCCCACAGATGTGGTCCCCCTGCCGTTCTCCCTGCAAGACGCCATGGCCCAGCACGGTTACGCCTATGTGCTGGCTGCGGCCATCCCTCTGTATGCCGCGCAGGACCTCGCCGAACCAGCCTATTGCATGACGCGGGAAACGGCGGTGCTGCTGGTCCATCGCTTTGCGCCCGAAGAAGGGTTTGCCGAGGTCTGGCTGCTTAACGAAAGCTATGAGCTCACCACAGCCTATACCGCCGTGGACGCGCTGCCCGAAGCCGCGCTGTCCGATCAGGAGGTTGCCGCGCTGGCCGGTGAACGCCCGTCGGCCCTGACGGCGGATGAACGCCTTGTCTTTGTCGTGCCGGGATATGTGCCCGCGCAGGAACCCGTTCCTGAGCCGGGTGCAGCGGAGACTGTGACCCCCTCCGCAGAGCCGGAAGCCGCCGAAACCCCGTCTGTGCAGCCCGGCGCGTTTGTACAGGTGAGCACCCAAACCAATGTCTATACCGACATTGATTCGAGCGGCATGGATGCGGACAGTCTGTGGGCCGGATGCTTCACACAGGACGCAACCGTGCAGGTAGAAGAAACCCTCCAGGATGCCCTCGGCCGCTGGTGGTACCGGGTGCGCTACCTGTACGGCGACGATTTTGACGACGGTACGCTCAAGTGGACGGAGCAGGGAACGCTCTGGGTGCTTGCGCAGGAAACCTGCGCCACCGGCGCGGCCGACCTCACCGTGACGGATTACGCCCTGCCCGTAAGCACTTCCTACCGGATGATGCGCACGTCCGCCAGCCCCATGCCCGGCTTTTCGCTCAAGACCATCAACGCGCCGGTGCCGTCGCTGTATGTGGGGCAGGGCGGGCTGCATGGCAGCTCCGGCAAGGACAGCGCGTATTTGCAGATCGCCAAGGCCCCCGGCCATGGTACGGTGTATGCGACCCCGCATTACCTGGACGGATACACGGTCTATTGTCTGGAGCATACGCTGCCCGGTCCCGGCGAGAACATCTCCGGCGGCGGCCAGCAGCCCACCGGCCCGTATGTCATCGTGGACATGGATTCGTACCGTACCAATCCCGGCTATTCCTCCATCATCTATCACGAAAGCACCCTGCACGCCATCGGCTGGGTGCTTCGTCATACCTACCCGTTCATGGTCATCGACGATGATGACCCGGACAATGAAACCTGGTCGCGCGTTGCCGGACAGTTCGCCATCCGGCAGGTCATCCGCGAGCTGGAAGGGCCGCAATACGTCCGTGATTACTGGAACATGGACAACTTCTACCGCGCCAGCGGACAGGCTCCCGGCGTGTATCTGGAATACGCGCGCTGGCTTGCGGCCAACGGCATCGCCCGCGCGTCCATGACGGGGGCCATCTCAGTGAGCAACCAGTCCACCCGCTTTTCGGGCGGTTCCCTGACCGGCACCGTCACCCTTACCACGGACGCGGACCTCATTCGTGTCAGCCGGTCCTATGGGGCTTTGACCGGAAACACCGCCGGGCAGGATGAATCCTACTACTACCTCAACAGCGGGGATACGGTATCCATCACCGCGCCGGGGACCCACCTCAGCTTTGTGGCCGAATCGGTTTCGTCCGACGAGGAGGAGGCGAGCTTTCTGGTGGGCGTGCCGGATGTGGCCATCCAGAAGGTACTCATTCCGCAGTACGGCGCGCCCTACAAGCTCCAGTCCGTGACCGTCACCTTCGATATGCCCCTGGGCGCGGCAGCCGTCACCAAGACGTCCGCCTCCACCGGCGCGCCGCTGGCGGGCGCGGTGTTTGAGCTGGTTAGCGGAAACGCCGTCATTGCAACGCAGACCACCGGCGCGGACGGCGTGGCACGCTTTGAGAACCTCCAGCCGGGCGTGTACACCATCCGGGAAAAGAGCGCCCCGGAAGGGTATCTCGTATCCGTTCCGGGCGAGCAGAGCGTCACCGTCACGGCGGGCGGCACGGCCCATGCGAGCTTTGCCAACGCGGAGATCACGGGCAAGATCCGCATTGTGAAACGGGACAGCCTGACACGGGAGGCGTTGGCCGGAGCGGAGTTCACCGTCACCCGTTTGTCGGCTCCCGCAGGCGCAACCGGCGTGGGCGGCAGCGTGGTCATCGTCACGGATGCAAGCGGCGTTGCCGAAACCGGCTGGCTTCCCTGGGGCCGATACCGCATCGAGGAAACCACCGTGCCGCAGCACTATGTGGACGTTGGCTTTGAAACCGAAGTCGAGATTCGGGACAGCGGCAGGACCTGCGAGATTGAAGTGGAGAACGAGCCAACAAAGGGGTACATCCGCATCACCAAGACCGACCGCCTAAACGGCAATCCCATCGAGGGCGTGCGCTTTGATATTTACGAAAACGATGAGTACGGCTCGGCGCTGGTCTGTAGCATGGTGACGGATGAGAATGGTGTGGCTGTATCCGAACCGCTGCGCAAGGGGCGCTACATCGTCCGTGAACAAGGCAAAACGGCTGGGTATGTGTTCGAGGAGATTGCGCTGGACGCGGTGGTAAAGCCGGATGAAACCACCGACCTGTCCGTGACCAACCAGCCGGTGCAGGTCCGGCTGAAGCTGTACAAGCGCGACGCGGATGAATACGCCGGGAAGCCCGCGGATGCGCCCGGCACGCGCGGCGACGGCGAGCTGACGGGCGCGGTCTTCCGCGTGCTCGCGGCGCAGGACATTACCGACCGGCAGGGCAACGTGATCTATGAAAAGGGAGATGTGGTCGTTGATTCCCTGACCACGGCGGGTGAGGATGCTTCCGTAACCACGGATGCGCTCTGGCCGGGCGTGTATGAGATTGTGGAGCTTGCGCCGCCTGTGGGGTATCAGGCTGCCGTGGATTCTATCATTGTGGATGCGCGATCCGCGGCAGAACAGTCGCACGAAGCCGTTGTCATCTATGAAGGTGTTGTCACCAATGAAATCCGCTATGGCGCGCAGGCCATTGTCAAATTGCTCGGAGGCATGAGCGACGATCCCGACCCGGACCGCGTGGAGACGCCGGAGGCGGGCGCGGAGTTTCTCGTGTATCTTCGCAAGGCCGGGTCTTACGAAAACGCCCACGCGTTTGAGCGCGACCGGCTGGTGACGGATGAAAACGGCTACGCGAAAACCAAAGCCCTGCCCTACGGCGTCTATGTGCTGGAACAGATAAAGGGCGCGCCGGGGTATGAGCTCAAGGGCCCGATCCTTTTTGAGATCGACGGGACTGAGGACATCCTCAACCCGCCGCCCCTGACGCTCTCCGACCGGCCCATCCGCTACCGCCTGCGCCTGATAAAGACGGACAGCGAAACAGGAAAGGCCGTCACGCTTTCCGGCGTCTCCTTCAAGCTCAGAGACGAGACGGGAGAGTTTGTTACCCAAACCGTCTCCTATCCCACCCGGCAGGAGACCGACACCTTTGTTACCGACGAAACCGGCAGTGTGACATTGCCCGAAACGCTCACCTGGGGCCTGTACTTCGTTGAGGAAGTCACAGCTCCGAAAGGCTATCTCATCCGCGAGGAGGCGCTGCCGGTGTTCGTAGGGCAGGACGGCGACGCGCCCGGAGAAACGTACCAGATCGACGTGGAAGTCCCCAACGAGCCGGTCAAGGGGCGGATTCTGCTTGAAAAGAAGGGGCCGCGGCTCACCGGGTTCGAGGTGACGGCGGATGCTTACGGGAACGAGGCGCACCGCCCCGTATACGAAGAAAGGTATCTGGCGGGGGCGGTGTTTGAGCTTCGGGCGGCGGAAACCGTCACCGGCGGGGATGGCACGGTCTGGTTTGAACAGGGCGAGCTGGTGGAAACCCTCACCACCGCCTCGGATGGGCTGGCAGCCTCCGGGCTGCTGCCGCTGGGACGGTATATGCTGGTGGAAATTCACGCGCCCGAAGGGTATGCGCTGGATGACACGCCGCATGAGGTCACGCTGGATGCTTCGGATGCCTACACCCCTGTGGTAGAAGTCCGCGCAGAGCTGACCAATGAATATCTGCCGGCTGAAATTACGCTGACCAAGTATAAGGAAACCATGCAAGCGATGGAAGATGAGTATGGCGTTCGTCAGACTGTCATAACCGTCCCCGGTGAGGGCTTTGTATTCGGTCTGTACAATGCCTCCGACATTCCCTATGACGGCGGCGTTCTCCCTGCCGGTACGCTGGTGGCCTCCGGCGCGACGGATGCGGACGGGCGGCTGGTATTTGCCGGGCAGTACCCGCACGGGGAGTACTATGTGAAGGAGCTGCAAGCGCCGGAAGGATGGAAATTGTCTGCCGGGACGTTCCCCGTTTCAATCCTGCCTGAGAAAGCGCAAGAGGATGCCGTCATCCGCGCCGGTCTGACGGTGCATAACGAGCTGATCTGCACGCCCGTCACGATCACCAAGACCGACATCACCGGCGCGGCCCCGGTGCCCGGCGCGCTCATCGAAGTGCGAAACAGCCGGGATGAGATCATCTATCGCGCGCGCACGGATGAAAACGGCGAGCTGCCGGACATTCCCCTTACCCCCGGACAGTATGCCTTCCGTGAGGTGCTCGCGCCGGACGGCTACGCGCTCAACGAGGCCGTATGCATCTTCGTGGTGGACGCTCAGGGCCAGGTGAGCGGCGATACGGAGATTCGGGATGATTGGACGCGCTTTTCCCTGCGCAAGACCGACACAGGCGGCCGGGTACTTGCGGGCGTACAGTTTGCGCTGGTTGATGCGGACGGAAACCAGATTATGACCGCCGAGACGGACGAAAACGGGCTGGCCTCGTTTGAAAGGATTCCTCACGGGCGCTATACCGTGGTGGAGACGCAGCCTTTATCCGGCTATCTTCCCGCCGGAACGGTCGCGGAGCTGACCGTAGACGGGCAATACGTCAATCCCGACGCGCCGCTGGAGGTCGTCAATGTTCCCGCGGACACTTCCGACATCCAGACCGGAGTGGACCTGCCGTTCACGCCCCTGATGTGGGCAGGCGTGGGGATGACGGTGGGCGGGTTAGTACTCATCGGTGCCTATGGGTACAGGCGCAGGAAGCGCCGGTGACAGCTTTCGGGAGGACGGCTCTGCTGGCCGTCCTCCTTCCTCGCGGTTGCCGGGTGGGAGCAAATACGGTATAATGAAGCCAATTCATAGGAAGAAGCGGTGAGAAAACATGCCCAACGAAACCGACGGCATCATCAAACGCTTTGAGCAAAGAACCATTCGCAGCCTGTGGGATGAGGAGCGCCAGGAATGGTATTTCTCCATCGTGGATGTGGTAGGCGCGCTTACGGACAGCCCGGATTATCAGACGGGGCGCAAGTATTGGAATAAGCTCAAGCAGCGTCTACATGAAGAAGGCAGCGAACTGGTGACAAATTGTCACCAGTTGAAAATGCCGGCGGCAGACGGCAAAATGCGTCTGACCGACGCAGCCGATACCGAGCAGCTTTTGCGCATCATCCAGTCCATCCCCTCGCCCAAGGCCGAACCCTTCAAGCTGTGGCTGGCGCAGGTGGGCCGGGAGCGCATCGAGGAAACCATCGACCCGGAGCTGAGCATTGAGCGCGCGCTGGAAACCTATCTGCGCAAGGGATATTCCCGCGAATGGATCAATCAGCGCCTGCAGGCCATTCAGGTGCGCCGGGAGCTGACGGATGAGTGGCAGACGCGCGGCGTAAAAAAAGGCGTCGAGTATGCCATTCTCACCGACGAGATCACCCGCGCATGGTCGGGAATGAACACCCGGCAGTACAAGCGGTTCAAGGGGCTCAAAAAGGAAAACCTGCGTGACAACATGAGCACCACGGAAATCGTGCTCAACATGCTGGCGGAAGCATCCGCAAAGGATATTTCCCAGGCCGAAGCGCCGGAAACCTTTGCGGAAAACCAGCAGGTCGCCCGCAAGGGCGGCGAGGTCGCAGGCATTGCGCGGCAGGCGCTGGAAGCGCGTACCGGCAGACCCGTCATTACCCCGCAAAACGCGCTGGACTTTCACCGCCTGATCGAAGATGTCATGGAAGAAACGGCGGCTTTGCCGGAGACGGAGAAGCGGAGCGAATGACGGATCGGCTGCCGCGCCCCATGTGCTCATGCCGAAAAAAAACAAACGCAAGAAGCAGTCCTCTCAAGGGCTGCTTCAGTTTGTCGAAAAAGTCCGCCTGCGGCGGCCTTTTCCGCCAGATGCTTAAGAAATGTTTGCGCCAAGGGGCGCAAACTCCCCGCCCGCCCGGCAAAGCCGGGCGATACGAATTCACTTTGAAGGGCCTGCGGGCCCTCCAAGCCTCCCGAAAGGTTTTTTTGACAGTCTGAAGCAGTCCTCCAAGGGCTGCTTTTTCTTATGCAGATGAAGAGGAGGAAACTCATGAAACGGTTGATTATTGCGGAAAAACCCAGCGTTGCCCAGGCCATTGCCGCGGTGCTGAACATCCGGGAGAAGAAGCCCGGCTATCTGGAGGGGGCGGACGTCCTGGTGAGCTGGTGCGCCGGACATCTGGTGGAACTGGCCGCGCCGGAGGGTTACGATGCGCGCTACGCCAGATGGCGGCAGGAGGACCTGCCCATCGTCCCAGGGCCCTGGAAGTACGAGGTCATTGAAAAGAGCGCCCGGCAGTTTGAAACGCTCAAACGCCTCATGCGCCGCGCCGACGTCTCCGAGGTCGTCAACGCCTGCGACGCGGGGCGCGAGGGCGAGCTCATCTTCCGCCTCGTCTATGACCTGGCGGGCTGCGATAAGCCCGTCCTGCGGCTCTGGACCTCATCCATGGAGGAAGACGCCATCCGCGAGGGGCTGCGGCAGATGAAGCCGGCCGCGCACTATGATGCGCTGGGGCAGGCCGCCCTGTGCCGGGCGCAAGCGGACTGGCTGGGGGGCATCAACGCCACCCGCCACTTTTCCCTGCTCTATGGACGGACGCTCAACGTCGGGCGCGTGATGACCCCCACGTTGGCCATGCTGGTGGAGCGCGAGGCGGATATCACCGCGTTTCAGCCGTCCGCCTATTATCATGTGCGGCTGGACTGCGGCTCCTTCCCGGCCGAAAGCGGGCGCACGGAGGATCGCGCGGAGGCGGAGCGCATCGCCGCCCTGTGCGGCGGCAAGGAAGCAAGGGTCGTATCGGTGGAAACCAGCGAACGCAGGGAACAGCCGCCCAGGCTCTACGACCTGACCGCGCTCCAGCGCGACGCCAACCGTCTGCTCGGCTACACCGCGCAGCAGACGCTGGACTACGCGCAATCCCTGTATGAAAAGCAGCTGCTGACCTACCCGCGAACGGACAGCCGGTATCTGCCGCAGGGCATGACGGAGAAAGCGCGCGAGCTGGCTGCTTATGCGGCGGCGGCGCTTCCATTTGCCGCGGGGCTTTCCCTGCCCTGTCATCCCCGGCAGCTTGCCGGAAAGGTCAGCGACCACCACGCCCTGCTTCCCACGGCGGCTCTCCGGGACCACCCGCTGGACGCCCTGCCCGCCGGCGAAAGGAGCGTGCTGACGCTGGTGGCGGCGCGCCTGCTCTGTGCCGCCGGGGAGGCGTGCGTGATGCTGGAGACGACCGCCCGGCTGGAATGTGAGGGTGTCTCCTTTACCGCCAGGGGAAGAAGGACGATGCATCCGGGATGGAAGGCGCTGGACGCCGCTTTCCGCGCCACGCTCAAAAGCCGGGAACGCGAGGAGGAGGCGGACGGCCTGCCGCCCCTGAACGAGCGCATGACCTTCCTCCCCGTGACGGCTTCCGTCAGGGAAGGGAAGACCACGCCGCCCGAACGGTATTCGGAAGATACCCTTTTGTCGGCCATGGAGAACGCGGCCAAAGAGAATACCCCAAAGGATGCGGAACGCCGCGGCCTGGGCACCCCGGCCACCCGCGCCGCCATCATTGAAAAACTGCTCAAATCCGGGCTTGCGGAGCGAAGGGCGTTCCGCAGGCGCATCTGCCTCGTCCCGACGGACAAGGGGATTTCCCTGATTACCGTGCTGCCGGAGACGATTCAGTCCCCGGCCCTGACCGCCGCGTGGGAACAGAAGCTGCGGGAGGTGGAGCAGGGCGCGCTGGACGGGGAAGCGTTCCTCACAGACATCACGGACATGGTGCGGGAGCTCGCCTCCTCCGAGCATCCCGTTCGGGACGTGCACATGCTGTTTGCCGACAACCGCCGGGCCGTGGGCGTATGCCCGCGCTGCGGCGCTTCGGTCGTGGAAAACGCAAAGGGTTTCGTCTGCACCGCGCGTGGCTGCGGCTTCGCGCTGTGGAAGAAGGACCGCTTTTTCGCCGCCATGCGCAAGGAACTGACAGCCTCCGTCGCGGCCGCGCTGCTCAAGGAGGGGCGGGTGAGCCTGAAAGGGCTGTTTTCCCCCAGAACGGGGCGCACCTATGAGGCGGACGTCGTGCTTGAGGACACGGGGACGCCGTTTGTAAAATATCGTCTGGAATTTGCGGAAGGAAGGAAACGAAAGTGAGCCAGGAAAAGACCATTCGCTTTATTGACACCAATTACCGGACGCTGTTTACCCTTCCCGACGGAGGGAACCTCCGGATGATCTTCCCGGATGGCAGAAGCAAGGTAAGCCGGTGCCGGTATGTGGACGAGTACCACACGGAGGTGGCCGGGCGGGTGTACCACATCTGCGAGTTTGCCGGGCATATGGAGCGGGGCGGCATCGCCTGCGCGCCGGAGGAGCCCCTGCCCAGGCAGACGGACAAGCAGGCGTTCCAGGAGCGCCGTTTTCTCCGGGCTCCCTTCGGCGCATATGCCATCTACCAGCTCACACGCGAGGAGGCGACCCATAATCTGCGCTTTGAACCGCTTGAGCATCTGCGGGCGGCGGGGCTGGCGGTGGACCGTACCAACTACGATCTCGTCTAC
>UMJL01007427.1_pt1 | contig 13566 bp, 13 predicted proteins | sample 1966071 | NCBI WGS metagenome assembly UMJL01 (sample SAMEA4836148, study PRJEB28245) | human gut metagenome | biome: gut microbiome; material: fecal sample | place: Denmark | collected 2008
ACCGCCGGGCGGAACTGGCTGCCATTTCTGCGGAAAACGGACAGATTCTGGAGCGCAAGTCCCGCCTGGAGGAGGATCGTTCCGGCGCAGGGGACCAGATTGCTCAGGCGGAGCAGGAGGCAAAGGAGAACCGCAGCGCCCTGGAGGAGGCCCGGGACCAGGCGGAGGCCATGGGAAATATCATTGCCGGCCACAGCCTGCGGCTGGAGGAGCGGAAGAAGAAAGCTGCTGCCGCATCGGAGCAGCGGATGAAGCTCACCATGGATACCGGGGCACTGGATAACCGCATCCGCCTGCTCACAGAGATGGAGCGGGAGTACGAGGGCTTTTCCAAGGCGGTGAAGCTGGTCTGCCAGGCAAAGGGCGGCCTGCGGGGAATTCACGGCCCGGTGGCCGAACTGGTGCGGACGGAGCAGAAGTACTCCCTGGCCATTGAGATCGCCCTGGGGGGCGGCCTTCAGAATATTGTTGTGGACCGGGAAGAGGATGCCAAGGCCGCCATTGGCTTTTTGAAACAGCGCTCCGGCGGCCGAGCCACCTTCCTGCCGCTCACCGCCATCCGGGGCGAGGAGATGCGGGAGCGGGGCGTGGAACAGGCGGAGGGCTTTGTGGGTCTTGCCTCCCGGTTGGTGCGCTTCGATCCCAAATATCAAAATATCTTTTATAACCTGCTGGGCCGCACCGTGGTGGTGGAGGACCTGGACTGCGGCATTGCCCTGGCACGGCGGTACCGCAACGCCTTCCGCATCGTGACGCTGGACGGACAGGTCATCAACCGGGGCGGCTCCATGACCGGCGGTTCCACCAGCCGCAGTGCCGGCGTGCTCAGCCGGGCGGCGGAACTGGAACGGCTCCGGGGCCGGGCGGAGACCATGCGCCGGGAGCTGGAAACGGCCAAGGCGGCGGAGGAGTCCGCCAACCGGGAACTTGCTGCGTCCCAGTATGAACTGGAAACGGCGGAGGTTCAGCGCCGTCAGGCGGAGGATACGGTGGTGCGGCTGGAAGGCACGAAGAACCATCTGACGCTGCTGCTCCAGTCCCTGCGGGACAATCAGGAGAATCTGGCAGGAGAGCTGGAGAGTCTGGATGCGCGTCTGCGGGATAATACTGTCCGCACCGCTGAGACGGAGGCGGCACTGAAGGAGCAGGAGGAGAAAGCCGCCGGGCTTCGGGTCCAGGCAGAGGAACTACTCTCGGGACAGTCGGAATTGCTGGCAAAATCGGGGGAACTCACAGAAGAAATCAGCACCCGAAAATCTGAGCTGGCGGCGCTCACCGCCGAACGGGAAGCCACCGCAGCCCGGGGAGCGGACCTTCGCAGGCTTTGCGCGGAGCTGTCCGGGGACCGGACGCAGAAGGAAAAGACCCTGGAGAGTTATCAGAGCAATATTGACCAGGCCGCCGCCGAGATCGAAGAGCGGAAGGCTGCGCTGGAGACGCTGGACACCCAGCGGCAGGCCCTGCGGGAGCGGCTGGAGACGTTGAACGGTGAGAAGATGGCGCTGGAGGCGGAGCGCACCGCCCAGAATAAGCGCAGCCAGGAGTGCAACGAGGAGCTTTTGAATCTGGAGCGGTCGGTTTCCCGGCTGGAGCAGAAGATTGCCACCAGTGCCATGGAGGAAAAGCAGATCCTGGACCGGCTGTGGGAGCACTATGAACTCAGTCACTCCGACGCCCAGGCACAGCGGATTGAGCTGGAGAGCGTCTCCAAGGCCACCCGCCGTATCGGGGAACTCAAGCGGGACATTGGTGCTCTGGGTACCATCAATATCGGCGCCATTGAGGAGTTTGACCGGGTGAACGGGCGGTATACCTATCTCACCGGGCAGCGGGACGACGTGGAGAAAGCCAAGGGCGAGCTGGAGCGCATCATCGGGGACATCACCGACCAGATGACCAAGATCTTTGCCCAGCAGTTCAAGCTCCTTTCAGAGAGTTTCCAGACCACCTTTACGGAGCTTTTCGGCGGCGGCCAGGCCACGCTGGAGCTGGAGGATGAGGACGACATCCTGGGCTGCGGCATCGAGATCAAGGCCCAGCCCCCGGGAAAGACCCTTAAGACCATTTCACTGCTCTCCGGAGGTGAGAAGGCCTTTGTGGCCATTGCACTGTACTTCTCCATCTTGAAGGTACACCCCACGCCGTTTTGCGTCATGGACGAGATCGAGGCGGCCCTGGACGATGTCAACGTCACCCGGTACGCCCGCTACATGCGCCAGCTGGCGGGGAACACCCAGTTCATCGTCATCACCCACCGGCGGGGAACCATGGAGGAGGCGGACGTCCTCTACGGCGTCACCATGCAGGAGCGGGGCGTGAGCAAGATCCTGACTATCAACCTCAACGACATGGCCAAGGAACTGAAGATCGAATGAGGAGGGAATTCGGCTGTGAGTCTGCTGGAGAAATCTCTGCTGGTGGCCGGTGCGCTGTTCGGCGGAATCGCAGTAGCTCTTTTGGGTGTAAAAATGGACTGGATACAGGCAGTGGGACTGGGCTTTGCGGTGATGATTGTGGGAGCAGTGCTGAATTTTAGGCTGCTTCGCTGTCCGGATTGCGGCGCCTGGTTAGGCCGGTATCCCGGAGAGCATTGCCGTCACTGCGGGGCGAAAATCCCCTGGAGCGAGAAAAAATAAACCAAAAGGACGAGTGCTATGGGCTTTTTTGACAAACTGAAAAAAATCACCACCAATCTGTTTTCCGGCTTCACCGAGGCGGACGAGGCCTTTTTCGAGGAGCTGGAAGAGACGCTGATTCTGGCGGATTTGGGCATGAACACCGCCCTGGAGGCAGTGGAGCAGCTGCGCCAGCGGGTCCGGAAGGAGAAGCTCCGGGACCAGGAAGAGGTAAAGGCCGCGCTTCGGGAGATCCTGGCGGAGATGATCTCTGTGGGGGACACGTCCCTGAATCTCTCCACCACACCCAGCGTGGTACTTTTCATCGGCGTCAACGGCGTGGGCAAAACCACCTCCATCGGAAAGCTGGCCCACCAGCTCAAAGGTGAGGGCAAGCGTGTGCTGCTGTGCGCGGCGGACACCTTCCGGGCTGCTGCTGCCGATCAGCTGGAGATCTGGGCAGAGCGGGCCGGGTGCGAGCTGGTCCGCCAGCACGAGGGAGCAGACCCCGGCGCCGTGCTCTTTGACGCCCTCCAGGCAGCCAAGGCCCGGAACGTGGACGTGGTGCTGTGCGACACCGCCGGGCGGCTCCACAACAAGGCGAACCTGATGGCGGAGCTGACCAAGCTCTCCCGGATCATCGACCGGGAGTGCCCCGGCGCAGCCCGGGAGACGCTACTGGTGCTGGACGCCACCACTGGCCAGAACGGCCTCATCCAGGCCAAGCAGTTCCAGGAGGCCGCCGGCCTCACCGGCATCATTCTCACCAAGCTGGACGGCACCGCCAAGGGCGGTATCGTGGTGGCTATCGCCAAGGAGCTGGGGATTCCCGTCAAGCTGGTGGGCATGGGCGAGGGACTGGACGATCTGAAGCCCTTTGACGCCAAGGAGTATGTAGAGGCGGTCATCTGACTGTTCTTTGAAAAGGAGCGGTTATGCCGCTGTTTCAGACCCGGGAGCTGATCACGCTCCCCACTCTTGAAAAGCTCAGCGCTGCGCGGCAGGCTTTGTCTGTTGCCGGAATTTCTTCCACAGTGAAGATCCGGGGAGCGGTCCGGGGGCTGGAGTGGGCCCGCACCGGCAGTTTCGGGTTTCCGGCGGGAAGCGGGTATACCTATACCGTTTATGTGCGCAAACACGACTACGACCGGGGACGGAGCGCCATTGCCTCTGCCCTGCGGAATTTGTGAAAAAGAAGGATTTTGCTATGGTTAGACAGGATGGACGGGCGTACGACGAGCTGCGCCCCGTCAAGATCACCACGGATTTTGTGAAGTTTGCCGAGGGCAGCTGCCTCATCGAGTGCGGCGATACCAAGGTGCTCTGCTGCGCCAGCGTAGAGGACCGTACCCCGCCCCATGTGGCGGAGGGTACCGGCTGGGTGACGGCGGAGTACTCCATGCTGCCCCGGGCCAACCGGGAGCGCAGCAAGCGGGACGTAGCCAAGCTCAAGCTCAGCCCCCGCAGTGCTGAGATCCAGCGCCTGGTGGGCCGATCCCTCCGGGCTGCCGTGGACATGGAAAAGCTGGGGGAGCACACGATCACCATTGACTGCGATGTGCTCCAGGGAGACGGCGGCACCCGCACCGCCTCCGTTACCGGCGGCTTTATCGCGCTGAGCCTTGCCTGCCGCAAACTGGTGGACGACGGTGTCCTGGCCTCCAACCCCATCCGGCACTTTGTCACCGGCGTGTCCGCGGGCATCGTGGACGACACGGCGCTGCTGGATCTCCAGTACAGCGAGGACAGCCGGGCACAGGTGGATCTCAACTGCGTGATGAACGAACTGGGGGAGATCATCGAGCTCCAGGGCACCGGCGAGGGCCGGGCGTTTACGCTGGAAGAGCAGCAGGAGCTGGTGCGGCTGTGCGCCAAGGGCAATCAGCAGCTGCTGACTATTCAGAAAAAGGTCCTGGGCGAATGATCACCGGGGCCCGCACGGCATCATCGCCGGGCTGTCCGGCCGCTGCGGGCCTGTTTGAACCCTGTATCACAAGACGGAGCAAAAGGAGGAAGCCGTATGAAATTCGTTCTTGCAACCCATAACCCCGGAAAACTCCGGGAGATGGCCGCGATCCTGAGCCAGTACGGCGTGGAGGTGGTCAGCCCTGCCGATGTGGGCATCACCGTGGACGTGGAGGAGACGGGCACCACTTTCGCCGAAAATGCCATGCTCAAGGCCAAGGCCATCTGCACCGCGGCCAATTTGCCCGCCATCGCCGACGATTCCGGCCTCTGCGTGGATGCGCTCAACGGCGGCCCGGGCGTCTACTCCGCCCGCTATGGCGGCGAGGGCCTGGATGACAAGGGCCGCTATACCCTGCTGCTGCAGAATATGCGGGGGCAGACCACCCGGGCGGCCCATTTTGCCTGTGCCATTGCCTGCGCATTCCCCAACGGAGATGAGCTGACGGCGGAGGGCCGCTGTGACGGCACCATCGCCTTTGCCCCCATGGGGGAGGGCGGCTTCGGGTACGACCCGGTCTTTTTCGTGCCGGAAAAAGCCAAGACCTTCGGCCAGCTGACGGCGGAGGAGAAGAGCGCCATCTCCCACCGGGGAAAGGCCCTGAAGGCTTTTTCGGAAAAACTTGCAACTTATCTGGGCAAATAACCGTCGTATAAGAATACGGGAGGTGCGGACGAGATGAAAAAGGCCAGCCGCTGCCCCAAGTGCGGCGCAACGGACATCGCCGTCGTGCCGCCGGGACGATACAATTCCTTTCCCGTGGGCTTCCACAGCGCAAAACTGGAGCGATACATCTGCCTCTTCTGCGGCTTTACCGAAGAGTGGGTGGATGAGAACGCCATGGAAAGGGTGCGCCAATATTATGGAGAACTTTCCTCCGGCGGAGCCGGAGAGACGAAATCATAAGGAGACTTACATGGAACTGACAAGCAAACAGCGCTCCCAGCTGCGGAGCCTGGCCAACAGCATCGACACGATTTTGCACGTGGGCAAGGATGGCATCGGGGAAAACCTCATCAAGCAGGCCGACGACGCCCTGGAGGCCCGGGAACTCATCAAGGGCCGGGTGCTGGACAACAACCTGGAATACGACGCTCGCCGGGCGGCGGAGGAGCTGGCTGCGGCTACCCGCAGCGAGGTGGTGCAGGTCATCGGCACGAAGTTCGTGCTCTACCGGGAGAGCCACTCCAAGCCCAAGGAAAAGCGCATCCAGCTGATGAGCACCAAGCCCGCCCGCACCAAAAATCCCACAGGAAACAAGAAGGGTTAAGATGAAGATCGGTGTATACGGCGGAACGTTCAATCCGCCTCACCTGGGCCATGTGACGGCGGCCCGGGCGGTATCGGAACTGTTAAAACTGGATAAATTGCTGTTCATCCCGGCGGGGATGCCGCCTCACAAGCCTCTGCCGGCAGGAACGCCCACCCCGGAGCAGCGCTTGGAGATGACCCGCCTGGCGGCGGAGCAGACCGGCCTGGGGGACCGGATGGAGACGCTGGATCTGGAGATCCTGCGGGGAGGACGGAGCTATACGTCCGAGACCCTGGAGCTGCTGCGGCAACAGTATCCCAACGATGAACTGTGGCTGCTGATGGGAACGGACATGTTCCTCACGATCCAGACCTGGCATGATCCGGCGCGGATTTTCGAACTGGCGGGGGTAGCTGCCTTCGGACGGACGGAGGCAGATACCGAGGAGCTGTTCGCGGTTCAGCGGGATTATCTGTATCGGACCTATCCCAATGCCCGGATCTTTACCCTCACCATCCCCGGTGTGATCGATGTCTCCTCCACGGAGCTGAGGCAGGCCTTGGGAGAAGGTAAAGGCGGTACGCTTCTGCCGCCGGCGGTGTATGGCTACATCCTGCGCCACGGGCTTTACGGGACCCACGCGGATCTCAAGCATCTGCCGCTGAACCAGCTGCGGCCGGTGGCGCTGAGCTATTTGAAGTACAAGCGCATCCCCCATGTGCTGGGTACCGAGCAGGAGGCTATCCGTCTGGCGGAGCGGTACGGCGCGGATGTGGAAAAGGCACGGGTGGCGGCACTGCTCCACGACTGTACCAAGAAGCTGGATATGGACGAGCAGCTCACCCTTTGCCAGCAGTACGGCATCCAGCTGGATGAGCTGGAGCAGAAGGCGCTCAAGCTGCTTCATGCCAAGACCGGCGCTGCCATTGCCCGGGATGTGTTCGGGGTGGATGACGAAATTTACAGCGCAATCTGGTGGCACACCACCGGACATGCAAATATGACACTGCTGGAAAAAATTATCTATCTCGCGGACTATATTGAACCCTCCCGGGATTTTCCGGGGGTAGACAAACTGCGGAAAATGTGTTATGAAGATTTAAACGCGGGTCTGCTGATGGGCCTGGAGATGTCCATCGAGGAAATGACCGAGATGGGTAACCCCGTGCATCACGCGACGATAGAGGCGCGGGACGCACTGAAAGGATAGAAAAAAACGTGAATAGAGAGACTGGAAAGCATGTGGCGGGCGGGAGATCACAAAAGCCCCGGGAGAAGAAACCCAAAAAACCCAGCCGTCTGACGCGGCAGCAGAAGATCTTGATTGTAGTGGCCGTGCTGCTGGCATTGGTGCTGGCTGCGGTGGTAGCATGTCAGAGCCTGTTTGTCAAACCGGATCTGGATGCCAAAAAGCCGGACACGGAGGAAGAGAAGCTGGACTACGGAGACGGCGTGCGTCCCCGCAGCGGCGGTGAGCGGAAAAGCGAAGATTTTTATACGGTCCTGATCCTGGGCCGGGACACCGGCGGCGGCGGTAATACGGATACCATGCTTCTGGCCTCTTACGATGTGACCAATCAGAAGGCCACTGTCATGTCCATCCCCCGGGATACCATGGTCAACGTGGACTGGGACGTGAAGAAGATCAACTCCGTTTACAACATGAACGGCGGTGGTGACAAGGGAATCAAGGCCTTGTACCAGGAGATCTCTCAGCTGGTGGGCTTCGAGCCGGATTATCAGGTGGTCGTAGAATGGGAAGCCGTGGGCGAGATCGTGGACGCCATGGGCGGCGTTTATTTCGACGTACCCCGGGACATGGACTACGAGGACCCCTATCAGGATCTCTCCATCCATATCAAAAAGGGCTACCAGAAGCTCAACGGTGAGCAGGCCATGGGCGTTGTTCGGTTCCGGGACGGAAAAAACGGATACAATAACGGAGACATTGGCCGCATCGAGACCCAGCAGGCATTCTTGAAGGCTGTGATCGAGCAGATGCTCCAGATCCAGAACATGACCAAGATCAATCAGTTTGCCAAGGTATTCGAGGAGAACGTCACTACGGACCTCTCCTTCCAGAATATTTTGTGGTTTGCGCAGAAGGCGATCTTCGGCGGACTGAAAGTGGAGAATGTGAACTTTGTCACCATGCCCTATAAGGGTGTGTCCGCTTGGAGCCGGTATTATCACCAGAACCTCTCTTATGTGGTGCCGGTGGCGGATGAGCTGCTGGAACTGGTGAACAATGAGCTCAGCCCCTTTAAAGAGGTATTTACTCTCAGTGATCTGGACATCATGTATGTCAACTCCGATGGTTCCATCGGTTCTACCACAGGTCATGTGGAGGATTCCAAGGCGGCTAAGCCACCGGTGAAGAACTCCGGCAGTTCTGCCACGACGACCACACCTAACCCCAATGAGGAGCAGCCGGTGACTGATCCTAACGGAAACACCACTACGCCGCCGGAAACCGGCGACGAGACCGGAAGCCAGACCGGCAATGGGGGCAGCACCCAGACCGGCGGTGAGACCGGAAGCCAGACCGGCAATGAGGGCGGTGCCCAGACCGGCGGCGAGACCAGCGGCCAGACCGGCAATGAGGGCAATGCCCAGACCGGCGGCCAGACTGGCAGCGAGAGCGGGGGCTAGACCGGCGGCGAAACCGGAGCCGGGGAAACCACACCCCCCGCAGTCCCCTCGGAGCCGGATATTTCCATTATCGAGCCGGCTCCCACGGAATAATGAAACGGAAAGGAATTAGTCTATGACACCGAAAGAAATGGCAATTCTCGCGGCAAAGGCGCTGGATGAGAAGAAGGGCAAGGAGATCTCCGCCATCGAGATCACAGACCTGACCACCCTGGCGGATTACTTTGTCATCGCCACCGGCACGTCCAACACGCAGATCAACGCGCTGTGCGGCGCGGTGGAAAAGGCATTGAAGGAACAGGCCGGGGAAGACCCCCTCCGCCGGGAAGGCTACCGGGACGGAACTTGGGTGCTGCTGGACTACGGCTGCATCTGTGTCCACGTGTTTTCCGAGGAGGCCCGGGAGTTCTACTCTCTGGAGCGGCTGTGGCACGACGGCAAGCCGGTGGATCTCTCCGGCGTATTGACGAAGGACTGAGCATCCTCGGGCGGCGGCATCACGCAAAATGAAAAACGGGCAGGCAACCGCCTGCCCGTTTTTGTCAGAAGCGGGGGAAGCAGGGAGAGGCTTGGATGGCGTTAAAAAATTTTCCGCTTTTTCCTTGACAATCCTCATAAAGCCACATAAAATAGCTCTGTTAAAGACTTTGATGGGAAGAAAGACGGAAGTTCCCGCCTCCAGAGAGCCGGCGGGCGCTGCGAGCCGGTGGGGGGATTCCGCGCATGACTGCTCCCGGAGTCTCCTGCCTGAACCAGCAGTAGGGCGGGACGGACAGGCCCCGTTACCGGTCCATGATCCGGTGGATCACAGAGGGCCGGTCGGGTGACCGACGGCTGAAACAGGGTGGTACCGCGTTTATGACGCCCCTGGCCAGTCGGTCAGGGGCGCGTTTTTTTACACGTTTGGCCCGCACAGGGCGGGCTCTGACCAAAGACAATACCAATCCGAAAACGGATGAAGGAGAGACAGCATGAAGTACGATTTTGCAAGTATCGAACAGAAGTGGCAGAAAAAGTGGCTGGAGGAGAAGCCCTTTGCTGCCGTCACGGGAGATAAGACCCGGGAGAAGTTCTACGGACTCATTGAGTTCCCGTACCCCTCCGGACAGGGGCTCCATGTGGGTCACGCCCGTCCCTTCACCGCCATGGACATCATCTGCCGCAAAAAGCGGATGGAGGGCTATAACGTTTTGTTCCCCATCGGCTATGACGCCTTTGGCCTGCCCACGGAGAACTATGCCGTTCAGCACCACATCCATCCTGCCAAGGTGACCCACGACAACGTGGCCAACTTCCGCAAGCAGCTGCACATGCTGGGCTATTCCTTCGACTGGGACCGGGAGATCAACACCACGGATCCGGAGTATTACAAGTGGACCCAGTGGATTTTCCTGCAGATGTTCAAGAAGGGCCTTGCCTATAAGGCGTCCATGCCCGTCAACTGGTGCACCCGCTGCAAGATCGTTCTGGCCAACGAGGAAGTCGTGGAGGGCGTGTGCGAGCGCTGCGGCGGCGAGGTCATCCGCAAGGAGAAGAGTCAGTGGATGCTGGCCATCACCAAGTATGCCGACCGTCTGATCGACGATCTGGATGATCTGGACTTCATTGAGCGGGTCAAGATCCAGCAGAAGAACTGGATTGGCCGGTCCGAAGGTACCGAGGTGGACTTCCACACCACCGCCGGTGACATCATGACCGTTTACACCACCCGGTGCGATACCCTTTTCGGTGTCACGTATATGGTTCTCTCTCCGGAGCACCCCTTCCTGGATAAGTGGAAGGACCGGATCTCCAACTGGGACGAGGTGGCCGCCTATCAGGCAGAGGCTGCCCACAAGTCCGACTTTGAGCGCAGTGAGCTCAACAAGGAGAAGACCGGTGTCCGTCTGGAAGGCGTTGCCGCCATCAACCCTGCAAACAACACCCAGATCCCCATTTATGTCTCTGATTACGTGCTGATGAGCTACGGCACCGGCGCCGTTATGGGCGTGCCCGGCCACGATCAGCGCGACTGGGAGTTTGCCACCAAGTTCGGCCTGCCCATCATCGAGGTGGTCCAGGGCGGCGACATCACCAAGGAGGCCTTCACCCTCAAGGACGACACCGGGATCATGGTCAACTCCGGCTTCCTCAACGGCCTGACCGTCAAGGAGGCCATCCCCACCATGAAGAAGTGGATCACGGACCAGGGCCTGGGCCATCCCAAGACCAACTTCAAGCTCCGGGACTGGGTTTTCTCCCGTCAGCGTTACTGGGGCGAGCCCATTCCTCTGGTGAACTGCCCCAAGTGCGGCTGGGTGCCTCTGCCGGAGGATCAGCTGCCGCTGCTGCTGCCGGAGGTGGACTCTTACGAGGTCACCGACACCGGCGAGTCCCCGCTCTCCAAGATGACCGACTGGGTCAACACCACCTGCCCCAAGTGCGGCGGCCCTGCCCAGCGTGAGACCGATACCATGCCCCAGTGGGCCGGTTCTTCCTGGTACTTCCTACGGTATATGGACCCCCACAACGACAAGGCCCTGGCCAGTAAGGAGGCGCTGGACTACTGGTCTCCCGTGGATTGGTACAACGGCGGTATGGAGCACACCACGCTGCACCTGCTGTACTCCCGCTTCTGGCACAAGTTCCTCTATGACATCGGCGTGGTGCCCACCAAGGAGCCCTATGCCAAGCGCACCAGCCACGGCATGATCCTGGGCGAGGGCGGCGAGAAGATGTCCAAGTCCCGCGGCAACGTGGTCAACCCCAACGATATCGTCGAGCAGTACGGCGCCGATACCATGCGGCTTTATATCATGTTCATCGGCGACTTCGAGAAGGCGGCAACTTGGTCCAACGACGCGGTGAAGGGCTCCAAGCGGTTCCTGGATCGTGTGTGGAACCTGGCTGAGCAGGCGGACACCAGCTACGCCGTAACCCCTGCCAATGAGACGGTGATCCACAAGACGGTAAAGAAGGTCACCGACGACATCAATAACCTGAAGATGAATACCGCCATCGCGGCCCTCATGACCATGGTCAACGAGTTCTATGCCAATGGCTGCACCCGGGGCGACATGCGGTACCTGTTACTGCTGCTCAACCCCTTCGCACCTCACATCACCGAGGAGCTGTGGGAGACGCTGGGCTTTGCCAAGGAGAGCGGCAAGATGTGCTGCCAGGCCCAGTGGCCCAAGTTCGACGCCAGCAAGACCGTGGCCGCCACGGTGGAGATGGCCATCCAGGTCAACGGCAAGCTCAAGGGCACCGTGACCATGCCTACCAACAGCGAGGAGAAGGCCGTTGTGGAGGCTGCGCTGCAGGTTGAGAAGGTCCAGAAGGCCACCGAGGGCATGCAGATCGTCAAGACCATTCTGGTGAAAAACCGTCTGGTGAACCTGATCGTCAAGCCTCAGTAAGAAAATTCGACCGGCGAGGGCGGAATCTGCTGCAAACAGTGCCGGGTATTGCGCAGCGGGGGGATAGATACCTTCCGCTGCGTATTTATCTGTAAATTTTCCGGAAAAGACCTTGACATTTGCCTGCCAGGTCCGTATAATAGCTTTGTTAAAGCCATAAAATTGTATGGCCCTTAAAGTATCCTGGATTGAGCCGGATACCTCGGAGGGAGGGAAATATAGATGTCTGAAATCCACGTGAAGGACGGCGAGTCCATCGACAGCGCTCTGAAGCGTTTCAAGCGCAGCTGCGCCAAGGCTGGTGTTATCGCCGAGGTTCGTAAGAGAGAGCATTATGAGAGCCCCAGCGTCAAGCGCCGCAAGAAGTCTGAGGCCGCTCGCAAGAACAACAAGAAGCGCTACTATTGATGAAAAAAACGTGCTGTACCAGTTGGTACGGCACGTTTTTTCTCACCGCCTTCTGGGAAAGAGCCTGGGCAGAAGGTCCCGGACCTCCGGAAACGCGAAAAAGGCTGCCGGGAATCCCAGAGAGGCGCCGGTACGCAGCTTTTGAGAAAGGGTGTCGGCGTCGTCGTAGAGGACGAAGTGGGTCTCGCCGTTTCGGGTGTAAGTGAAGTAGCGGGCGCACAGATCCTGAGAGAAAAATACGCTGGGGGATTCCGTGGCCATCAGGGTATCCAGTGCCTCCTGGGACAGAGGAGTCCCCTCGCCGCTGGGGGCGGGAAGCTGAAAGTCCATCCGCAGCCGCTGGATGTCCAGGGCCAGATGACCAGCGCCGCCCCGCTGTTCCGCAGCCTCCTGGAGGCGCTGGACGAAGTTCCCGCCGGAAAGGGCGGTGCAAAGCAGCATCAGCGCCCCCGGTGCTGCCCGGATATATGTCTCCGGGACATAGAGACAGCGGCGGGAGGCGGAGAGGGACTGCTCCAGTTGCTGAACGAAAAGCTGCCGGTCCTGCCGGGGCGGTTCCTCAAAATCCAGCACCACACCGGTATATCCTCGCCGTCCGCACTCCCGCAAAATAGCGGCGGAGAGCTTTTCAGGTTCCCGGATCACAGGGGCCTCCCGGTCGCTGACGGACAGCAGGCCGCCCTGCGTCTGAAGCAGCAGATTCTGCCGCAGCAGGGAGGAGTCCTCACCGATCCGATAGGCCACATGGGCAAAGGAACGTCCGTACTGGGCTGCCTCCCGCAGCTGACCGGGCGTTACGGATAGATATACCTGCAAACGATCTCCCCCTTGTGCAATGATGATTTGCCTGTTATACTGATGACAGAAAAACTTATGCAGCAAAGGAGCCAGCCATGCCCTTTTCCCTGACACCGGACTGTATTTTTGATTGTTATGCCCAGATTACCCCCACATTCCTGCGCCAGCGGGGGATCACCCTGCTGCTCAGCGACCTGGACTTTACCTTGGCGGCCAAAAAGACTCGTCGGCCCGATCAGCCGCTGCGGGATTGGATCGCGGCGCTGAAGGCGGAAGGCATCACGTTTATGATCGTCTCCAATAACCGCTCCGGCCAGCGGGTGACGGAATTTTGCGCGGATCTCGGCGTGGGGTACCAGGGCCACGCCGGAAAGCCCAGTCCCCGGGGACTGGAGGCGGCTATGGCCCGGGCAGGTGCGTCTCGGAAAGAGACCGCCATGCTGGGGGATAAGCTGCTCACAGATATGCTGGCTGGCC
>UMJL01021886.1_pt1 | contig 13557 bp, 10 predicted proteins | sample 1966071 | NCBI WGS metagenome assembly UMJL01 (sample SAMEA4836148, study PRJEB28245) | human gut metagenome | biome: gut microbiome; material: fecal sample | place: Denmark | collected 2008
CCTGCTGCTCTGCTAAGTCTAAGTACCACACAGCGCAAGATACGCCTCTCTGCTGTAGGGATTTCTGCAGCTCCGATATGAGTTGGTCGTGATAGTTCGTCCTATTGGGTGTAGCGAGCTGTATGGTGCGTGGCTCTCCTTGCGGAGGCGTGAGGAGGGTGCATAGCTCCTCGAGATTGGGGTAGAAGGTCTGCTTGCCCTTACGATCTCGCTGTAGGTCTAGTGTGAGGCGACGACGTAGGAGGCTGGGTAACTCGGAGAGATAGTAGATGACACCTCGTATAGCCCAGTAGATGTACATAATGAGTAGTGGCAGGAGTAGACCCAAGAGTCCTAGACCAACGATGATGAATAGGTCTGACTCTAGATCTTTAGTTATGCGAGGCTCATCGATAAGCCTAAACGGCGAAAGCCCTGCGGGGGGTACAGTTCCTGCGAATTGTCCTAGCGAGTCAGTCACACCTTCATCACTCAGCTGCTCGACCCATCCTAAGCTATCTGTGACGAGGTACATCTGGTAGAGGAGATCTAGACAGCGACGCTCGGAGCGATCGGAGAGCATCTCGACACGCATGACCGAGGAGAGTGGCAGATCCGCTTTTTTCATCGACACTTGCATCTCTGTCTCATAGACGGATCGTATGTCCTGGAGCGTAGAGTAGGAGAGTGCTATCTTCTTATGCTTCTGATCGATGTGATAGGGGAAGTGCTGCTTGGGATTGTCCAAGGTTATGGTGACACGTCCCACAGGAGTCTCTTGAGTAGAGCCTACAGGGATGACCACATCGTATGGCTCGTTAATAGAGACCCCCTGCGCAGTCCCCAAGAATCCGCTCAGCATGACCTGCTTCGGGTGGACAGGGTCATCAAGCTTAGCAACACAATGCACCTTGTCTGTCGGGAGCAGATCGTCAAAGTGTACGATGATAGGCGTCTGGTTGTAGTAGTCACGCACTCCCCAGGGAGTCTTGACAGAGTAGTCTACCTGAAAGTTGATACGCTTGCCCGCCTCTACGACCGCTGTCGTCGTATTAAGTAGCGTGGCGATGTACTCAGGAGTCCAGGGTGAGGTCTTGAACGCTGAGTCGCTCGGAGTCATCATCGGGTTTGTCAGCTCGTGGGGCTCTCGTGAGGAGAGCTGCATGTAGTACGTCTGGCGCCCTAGGGGACGATGGTCAGCAATGATCTTGCCGAGTACGACGAAGAGTACGAAAGAGAGCACGAACCAGTACCACTGCTTGAGGATCAGACTGAAGATCTGCGAGAAGGTCGGCCTTGAGCCTTCGTCAGAGCGTATAGGCTCGTTGTGGACAGCTCTATTGGGGAGCGATGATTGGGTCATAATGTATGGCTATATGGTGCAAAGATAAGAAAGTCCGCCCGATATCGTTAAGAAGCCAGCCAGCATCAGTGCGATCGAGGAAAGGATGGACTAGAGATTGGGGTCAAAGCTAGTGAATCGCCTGTCGAGACGAAGAGCAGGTAGGAGACGTGGGACAAAAGTTGCTTGCGCATCGCCTGAGATGCCTCATATCCGAGAGCCATAAAGGCTGTCGCCAAGGCATCAGCCTCAGCGCAGGTAGGGGCGATCACCGAGGCACTCAGTATGTCGGTCTCTGCGGGGTAGCCGTTCAGAGCGGAGATGGTGTGTCCGTAGATCCTTCCGTCCGTTGCGACCTTGTAGTTGCGGTAGTTGCCCGAGGTAGCTAGCCCTCCTCGCTCACCTGGCAAGTCGATGATTTCCTGTAGCTCTTGATTCAGTCCTAGCGAGTCTAGCTCTGGCTTAGAGATGCCTACGCGCCACGCAGCGCCCCGAGGGTTGCGCCCCGAGTAAGCTATCTCACCACCTATCTCCACGAGGTAATTGGTCACACCCGCCCTGCGTAGCCTTTCGCCTACTAAGTCAGAAGCATAGCCCTTGGCAACGGAGGCGAAGTCTAGCTCCATAGAGGGGCTCGCCTTGGTCAGTTCAGTAGGTGTGCAGGAGACTTTGTCCATACCGACTAGCTCCAGCAAACTATCCACTTGTGGCTGCGTGAGCGGATAGCCCGCCTCGAAGCCAAAGCCCCACGCATTGACCAGCGGAGCAATGGTCACATCGTAGGCTCCGCCCGACTGCTCGTAGACACTCCGAGCTACGCTGTAGATAGCGTAGAAGGTGCTATCCACCGTCATCGACAAGTTGTTATTGACCGCATAGATCATAGAGGTCGAGTCAAAGGGGTTCGCCACTTGGTTGACCTCTAGTAGCGCCTCATCGATCTGATCAGACAAGTCCTCGTCAGCCTGATAGGTAACCCGATAGAGCGTGCCGAAGATGAGTCCCTCGGCACTTCGATAAGGCGCCTCTTCGTGGCATCCACTCAGGAGGATGAGCGAGAGCAGTAGTAAGGTGATAGTGCGACGCATAGTGATGCGACGAGCTTAGATGAAGGTGACCAACTCCTCCATCGACTTGCGACGAGGATTGCCCTCTTTGCCAGCAAAAGCAGGGTCTGGATGCCCCACCGCTAAGATGAGGATTGGCTCCTCATGCTCAGGTATCTGGAGCAGTTCACGGCATATCTCCTGGTCAAAGGCTGCTACGGTCGTAGCGCCTAGACCCATATCCTCCGCCTTGAGGAGCATGTGCGTCAGCGCTATCGAAGTATCTACATAGGTGAGGTCGCAATGGGGACGCTGCCACGCCTTGTTGTGGTCACCGATGATGACGATATAGCTCGGAGCGTGATAAAACCAAGGCTGCTGACTGACGGCGTGGAGCTTCGTGCGCTCCTCCTCGGAGAGTACTACGACAAATCGTAGGGGCTGGAAGTTCTTTGCTGAGGGGGCTAGTCGCCCAGCCTCCAGGATCGGCATAAGCTCAGCACGAGTCATCGGCTTTGTTGCGTCAAAATGGCGTACCGTGCGCCTTGTTGATATGATTTGGTCTAAAGTCTTAGTCATAGTTCTGCTGCTATATTATAGTTGTCACGATTGGGATCGCGGCGCGAGATCATCTCTCCGATGAAGCCTGCACAGAAGAGCTGCACGCCGATGATCATCGCTGTGAGAGAGATGTAGAAGTAGATCCGATCCGTCACGAGCGGTGCGGGGGTGCCGCTCCTGAGTGCGGAGAGTTTGATCGAGAGGACGACGATGAGCGCAATGAAGCCTATGAGAAACATAAGCGACCCCCAAAAGCCGAAGAAGTGCATCGGCTTGCGTCCGAAACGATGGGTGAACCAGAGCGTCAGGAGGTCGAGGTATCCGTTGAAGAAGCGGTCTAGCCCAAACTTCGAGTGCCCATACTTACGAGGAGCGTGGTGTACCACCTGCTCGCCAATCTTGGCGAAGCCTGCGTTCTTTGCCAAGTATGGGATGTAGCGGTGCATATCGTTGTAGAGCTCAATGCTATGCACCACCTCTGCTCGGTATGCCTTGAGTCCGCAGTTGAAGTCGTGTAGGTTCTTAATCCCTGAGACCCGCCTAGCTGTGGCGTTAAAGAGCTTCGTGGGGATTGTCTTGGAGAGCGGATCGTAGCGCTTCTTCTTCCACCCGCTCACGAGGTCGTATCCCTTATGGACGATCATATTATACATCCCTTCGATCTCCTCGGGAGCGTCTTGCAGGTCAGCATCCATCGTGAAGACCACTCGTCCCTGAGCCTTAGCGAAGCCACATTGCAACGCTGGCGACTTACCGTAATTGCGACGAAACTTGATCGCATGCACCGCTTCATCCTTGGCGGCCAATTGCTCGATCACTTGCCACGAGCCATCGCTACTGCCATCGTCGACGAAGATAATTTCGTAGCTCAGTCCCACCTCAGCGGTGTGAGCTACGATACGCTCGTATAGCTCAGGAAGGCTCTCAGCCTCGTTGAGCAAGGGGATAACCACCGAGATGTCGGGACACTCTGTGGCGATAGGTGCGAGAGAGTTGGGATCAGTCATGAGGTCTACTTGTAGTACTACTGCACAAAGATACTAATTTGCTACCTACGAGCGACCGCCACAACTGATGAGCGTCCACTACGGGAGGGTCACTTTGTCGAGGATGCCAGTGAGGTAGGCTATCGCCAGCCCGTAGTTGGTCATGGGCACCTGCTGAGCCGTGGCGAGGTCTTGGCGGGAGACGAGCATACGTCGGTTGAACATACAGGCGCCGCAGTGGATGACGAGGTCGTAGGGCGTGAGGTCCTCGGGAAAGTCTCGCCCAGACACATGTTCGATGGTGAGCGTCTCGCCGATGCGCTTGCGGAGGAGGCGGGGTAGCTTGACCGTGCCAATGTCCTCGCCCTCGGGAGCGTGGGTGCAAGCCTCTGCTATGAGCAGACGACTGGAGGGTGTGAGCTGACCAATGGCATTAGCGCCTGCGACCAGTCGCTCGAGGTCGCCACGCTGAGCACTCATGAGGATAGAGAAAGAGGTAAGCTGACAACCCTCGGGGACTAGTGGCTCGACTATGGCGAAGACTTGCGAGTCGGTGATGATGAGCTGTGGCGGAGTTGCCAGCTGTGCTAGGGCTGCTGGAAGCTGCTCTGGCGTGACGCATAGCGCTTGGCAACCTCTGTCGAGGAGCGCACGAATGGTCTGCACCTGTGGTAAGATCAGTCGTCCTGCGGGGGCTGAGCTGTCTTGTGGCATCACGAGGAGTACGAGGTCGCCCGCTTCGCAGAGGTTGCCTAGGAGCGAAGGTGCTGGCTCGGATTCGCTACGTAACGTCCGCTTGATCGCCTCAAGTAGGGTGTCGAGGCTTGCGTCATCGTCCTGACGAAGCGTAAGCGGAGTATGCCCGAAGCATTGAGAGATCTCCTCTTGTCGCTCTAGCCAAGAGCTTTGCTCAGGCAGATCGGCACGAGCGATGATCGGAAGTGTCGGCACATTAGCCTTTCGCAAAGCTGCTATGATGGGCGTGTCGAGGGAGTCCTCACGACTGAGTAGGTAGAGGACTAAGTCAGCTGATCGCAGTGCTTGCTGCGTGACCCGCTGCCGCTCGGCTCCGAGGGTGGTGTCATCGGCTAGTCCTGGGGTGTCGACCAATAGGACGGGCCCTACGCTGGGCAGCTCGAAGAGCTTCTCCACGCTGTCGGTCGTGGTGCCAGCTTGGTCGGAGACGAGCGACCGCTCCTGTCGTAGCAAGCGGTTGAAGAGCGTAGACTTGCCACTATTGACCTGCCCTACGAGGAGTAGTCGCTTACGTTCGCTGGTGCCTTTTGCACTTGGTGCCATACCCTTTGTACATTAAAAGCGGAAGTCACGCTCTCCTGCCTTGATCTGCTGGAGACGCTGCTGAGCAATGGCTCGGACTCGCTCGTTGGGGATCGTGGGGAGTTGCTGCGAAATCATCTCTAGTCCCAGCTCACGGGTCGCAGGTGAAGCATAATCCTCGAGGTACTCCTGCAGTGTCAGAAGGGCATTAGGTCCGCAGCAGTTGGAGATCTGACCACTCTTGCAGAGCGACATAAAGCGGTCGCCAGTGCGTCCCTCGCGATAGCAAGCGGTGCAGAAGCTCGGTATGTGTCCCTGCTGAAGGAGCCAGTAGACCACCTCGTCGAGCGTGCGTGGGTCGCTCACCTCAAACTGCTCTGAGTGGGCTGCCTCTGTTGTCTGCGCATAGCCTCCCACGGAGGTGCGGGAGCCTCCGCTGATTTGTGACACGCCTACGTGGAGTGCTCGCTGTCGTACCGCCTCGCGCTCACGGGTCGAGACGATGATACCAGTGTAGGGTACCGCCAGTCGAGCTACCGCTATAATATGGAGGAAGGTGTCGTCAGGGATTGCCTCGGGGAAGGAGTCGAGCGAGATGTCGTCGGCTGGGCAGATGCGCGGTACGCTGATCGTGTGAGGACCTACACCAAAGGTTGCCTCCAAATGCTCCGCATGCATCATCAGTCCGACGAAGTCATAGCGATAAGTACTCAAGCCAAAGAGTACTCCCAGACCTACATCGTCGATGCCCCCCTGCATCGCTCTATCCATCGACTCGGTATGATAGGCGTAGTCACTCTTAGGACCTCTCGGGTGTAGCTCCTCGTAGTGCTCTTTGTGGTAAGTCTCCTGGAAGAGAATGTAGGTGCCGATGCCTGCCTCGTGAAGCATACGATACTCCTCGACGGTTGTTGCGGCGATATTGACATTGACACGACGGATAGCCCCATTCTTATGATGTATGGAGTAGATCGTCTGGATCGACTCGAGGATATACTCGATCGGATTGTTGCGTGGGTCTTCGCCCGCCTCGAGGGCGAGACGCTTGTGTCCCATATCTTGCAGGGCAATGACCTCTTGTCGTATCTGCTCCTGGGTCAGCTTGTGGCGAGGAATGGTGCGGTTCTTAGCGTGGTAAGGACAGTAGACGCAACCATTGATACAATAGTTAGAGAGGTAGAGCGGAGCAAAGAGTACGATGCGCTTACCATAGAAGCGTAGCTTGATCTGCTCAGCCAGTTGTGCCACTCGTTGTCGTGTTGCTGGATCCTCAGCGAGGAGGAGTACGGCAGCCTCTCGGTGATCTAGTCCTCGCATCTCCGCAGCCTTGCGTAGGATATCGGATATCACCTTCTCATCATCTTTGTGTTGCTCCGCATAGCGGAGGGTGTCGATGATTTCATCATGATTGATGAAGTCACAGGCATCGTGCGATTGCTTATTGTAACTCATACTTTTACTTTCTCAGCTAGTGGGAGCGTCTCCACGCCCCCAGTCTATTTGGTAACCTATCGTGTCAAGCTGTGCTTGTAAGAGGGCGACACCCTCGGCAGCTTCAGAGCCTGAGTAGGCTTTGTTGTTATAGAGAGCGTAGTCAGCTCTATGGTTTAATGGAGATAGATTGGGCATCACCACATTACATCCTGATCGTATGGCGGCTAGTCGCCCCTCAGGGTGGAGCGTGGCGACAGCTGTCGTGGCGGGGATCAGCGCTCGGGGGTTGAGCAACCGACAGAGTGCTAGGAAGCGAAGTGTCATAGACAAGCTCCCCGCAGGGTATGCCCCCAGAGGCGTCTCTTCATGAGGTATGAAAGGACCGACACCGATCATCTCCGGCTGCAACCGATGAATGAAGTCTAAGTCTTGCGCTAAGTGTGCCGTGGTCTGACCTGGCGAACCGACCATAATGCCCGTCCCCACTTGGTAGCCGATCTGCTTGAGATCCCGCAGGGCTTGTAGCCGATGCTCTTGTGCCATCGTGCTGGGGTGCAAGCTCTGATAATGCTCCTTGTCGTAAGTCTCGTGGCGTAGCAGGTAGCGGTTGGCACCAGCGCGAAAGAGTGCCTCGTACTCCTCATACTCCATCTCTCCGAGTGAGAGTGTGATGGCACACTCGGGGTAGCTAGAGCGGATGTTGCGCACGAGCGAGAGCAGGCGCTCTCCTCGCCAATAGAGATCCTCGCCACCCTGTAGTACGAAGGTGCGAAAGCCGATTTCGTATCCTCTCGCACAGGCCGACATCACCTCATCGGCAGTAAGCCGATAGCGGGTGATATGCTCATTGGTAGCGCGTATGCCACAGTAGTAGCAGTCGTTACGACAGATGTTTGAGATCTCGATAAGACCCCGCAGATAGATCCTCCGTCCGAAATGCTGCTGCGCAATAGCCTCGGCACGCACCTGAAGCTTATGCTCGAGGTGCGTGTCGCTGCTGTCTAATAGAGCTTTCAGCTCAGGGATGGAGGCTGTGGCTACTTGGTCTAGCGTATCACTCCTTCTCTTTGTAGTTGGCATAGGTGAGGTCGATCTTCTCCACCTCTTTGAGTAGCTGGCGACGACCAGCGAGTATATCGTTGAAGGCGCTTGGTCCCGTGACGCAACCTCCGAGACAAGCCATCACCTCGACAAACTGTGTCTCGGCCTTGCCACGCTTGCCGTAAGCCTTGAGCTTGGCGACAGCCTTCTTGTCTAGTCCTGCGATCTCCTCAGCGGTGAGACTGCCTACGAAGTCTTTGTACTCCTCCGTATTGCTCAGATAGGAGATGACAGCATCCTTGACACCGCCATTGCGTGCGAAAGCGTGAGCCTCACGTACCGACTCGACAGCTGGCTTGTAGCCCTCTACCGTGTTGATGTCTATCTCTAGTCCCTCTAGAATAGAGCCAAGCTCCTCAAAGGTAACCACCATATCGACATCCACATTGGGACGCTTGATCTCCTTACGCTTAGCTACGCAGGGACCGAAGAAGACGATCTTGCTATCGGGATAAAGCTTGCGAGCACGCTCTGCCGTGTAGACCATCGGCGAGTGTGAGCTAGAGACAAAAGGCTTGAGCCCAGGCGCATGCTTGTCCACCAGCTCATAGAAAGAAGGACAGCACGAAGTGGTCATAAAGGCTTGACCAGCCTCGATCTTCTCCACAAGCTCCTTACCCTCATGACTCACAGTGTCCATAGCACCCTGAGCCACCTCGATGACATCGTGGAAGCCTATCTTCTTGATCGCACCATAGACCTGCTCACGGGTTGCCTTAAACTGACCTAGGATCGCAGGAGCCACGATAGCTACGACTTGCTCGCCACGCTCTATGGCACCTAGTACGTCAAAGACTTGCGAGATCTCAAAGATCGCACCAAAAGGACAAGCATTCAGACAAGAGCCACAGTAGATGCACTTAGACTCGTCAATATGCTCGATGCCATCCTCATCCTTGCTGATGGCACCCACAGGACACGACTCCTCGCAAGGCACTGGTATGTAGACGATCGCATGATAGGGGCAGTTCTTGTGGCACTGACCACAGCTGATGCAGACATCGTGATCGATCTGAGCCTGACCGTTCTTCTTGAATGAGATACAGCTCTTCGGGCAGTTGCTCGAGCAGGCACGGCTCACACAGCCACGGCAGAGGTTGGAAACCTCATAGTTGATCTGTACGCACGAGGTGCAGGCCTCATCGATGACGCAGAGCACATTCTCCTTCGTCGGCTGTGGGCGATGCAGTGCCGTGTGAGCATACTCAGACAGCGGGGTCAGCTCATCCTGCTCATCCAGCATATCAAAGCCTAGGAGAGGAAACATCTTATATTTCCATACGGCACGCTCCTTATGGGGGCAACAACGTCCCAGCACATTGCGCTTCTTACGAGGACTCAGCTCCAGGGGAATCCGATCTATCGATTTAATCAATTGGTCTTGACGCCACCTAGCCACCATAGTGGAGAGGAGCTTATGGCGCACGATCATTACATTGTTTATATAGGTCATACGATCAAGTGATATGTTAGCTTTTGACCCTCACATCGGGCGGGGTTCAAACTCTCCACAAAGATACGACTAATATCTCAATCAATCACTATATATTGCTAGCTCCGCATGACAAAATACCCTATTCTTGCGAGTCGCTCGTGACTGAGCGACTAGAGCTATCGCACAAGGCGACAGTTTCGTATGGTGACACCATACATTGACAGACGCAAAAAGAAGAAGAGCTTCTCCCTCACGGGTGAAGCTCTTCTTTTTTTTGTTCGAAAAGATGATATGTCTAAAAGAATTCGTGGGCCCAATAGGATTCGAACCTATGACCCTCTGTTTGTAAGACAGATGCTCTAAACCAGCTGAGCTATGGGCCCTTTCAGATATCTTAGCTCTCCGAGATACTCTAGCGACAGTGCAAGTGTGATAGGCAGTTGTCCTACAAGGATTCGAACCTTGACAAACAGGACCAGAATCTGTTGTGCTACCATTACACCATAGGACAATCTGTATCAACTTCCTGTCGATTAGCTCGTCACCATCGTGTGTGACACCCAATCACAGAGTCCCTCGTGGAGAGAGAAGTAAATGCGTCGTATCACGATATCGTAGTAAGGTGGGATTTGAACCTCCGTCCGCCCCCTGCGGGAGTTGTTGTCCCACAAGGATTCGAACCTTGACTGACAGAACCAAAACCTGTAGTGCTAGCCATTACACCATGGGACAAATCCTTTTACTACCGACAGACACCTCTGTCATCGTTTGTGAGTGCAAAGGTAGAAAGAAAAAACCAAACCACCAAACATTTCGCAGAAAAATTTTTTCCTCACCACCTCGCTCACCCGTTATAACCAAACAAACGAACGGATATAGAGACGCCAGAATCGTCTTACAAGAGAACCCGCTGGGTCACTCCATCGATGATTGTGATGCACAGATAGTGCTGTGTCGCATCGCTTAGCTGTATCTCTGAGAGCTGCGAGAGTTGCGTAGCGGTAGCTACGAGTACTCCTGACATATCATATAGGTAGAGGGAGAAGTCGGTCGGTGTGTACTCACTCGGGTAGAGGGCAAGGCGCTCGCCTGAGCGAATGACACGTGTCTGTGCCACCTCTAGCACGTTCGAGACCCCATTATCCCTGCCAGGCCATACATCTAGTAGATCCACTTTCCACCCCTTCGTGACAGCTTGCTGTGCGTTGGGCGTCTGGGAGAGTGGATTTCTTCTTATGAGAAGCCACTTCTTCCACCAGGCTGTACGCTCGCTCGCCTCTATTGCGTGGATATCTGGTAGCGCCTTCAGGATAGCATCTAGAGCTGAGTCCGACAGCTTGCACCCGTCTACAAATAGAGAGAAGAGCTTCGGTACGGGACGTATGTCTAGCTCCTGTATCGGATTGTCCGTGAGCCACAAGAGGTATAGCTCAGGGCTATGAGATAGGTCTAGCTGTGAGAGCTTATTGTAAGAGAGCAGGAGCTCTTTGATCCCCTTGACGGGAGATAGGTCTAACTGTGACAATTGGTTGCCCTCGGCAAAAAGGTAGTCCAGTTGTCCCACAGGCGTAAGATCCAGTTGCTGAAGCCGGTTGTTGCTACACCTGAAGTCTTTGAGCATAGGGATGCCCGCAAGGCTGATGGAGGTCAAGTCGTTGTCCTGAACCTCTAGTCTGTCTAGCTGAGGCAAGAGAGGTAGCGAGAGGCTCGTTAGCTCATTGTTATTGAGGAATATCTGTCTCAGCTCGTCCTTAGACCCCCAAGTGATGGATACACCAGGGATGTTGGAGAGATTGAGTACTCTAAGGTCGCTGTGCGGTGTTAGATCCCAGGTAGTGATACGGGTGTCGTGAGCAAAGAGCTGCTGGAGCGCCCCGTTTTGTGAGAGGTCTAGCTGAGTCAAGGGGTTGCCCTCGCAATGTAGCACGGTCAGCTGCTTAAAGTGCCGCAGATCTAGTGCAGAGATCTCGTTGTACTCACAGCGTAGCGCTATAAGGCTCTGCACAGGAGACAGGTCAAGCTCCTTAAGCTGGTTGTTTTGGCAGACCAACATATCTAGGAGAGGGGCATTCTTCAGGTCAAGCTCCGAGAGCCGATTAGCAGCCACATTGAGCTCCATCAGCCGAAAGCAAGCCGTGACATCTAGTCGGCTGAGAAGATTGTTCTGACAGTAGAGGAACTTCAGCCCTCGTAGCTGAGAGAGGTCTAGGCTGTCCACCTGCTGACTCCTCTGCTCATTGCCTATATAAAGGGATAGAATACCCTCAGGAGCCTCACTCCAAATGCGTATCCACCCATCACTATGTACCTCGCCTCGTATGCCATCGATGCCGTAATTGTCCGACTCATAGTCGACCCGCTTGCCATCACCCCAGTCTACAGCTATCGGCTGGCGACTATGGATCCCGAGGGTGAAGATGCTCCCCTCAGGTAGCGTCGTGTGTATCGTGATGGCTGGTGTATCCTGAGCCAGCGCTCCCGCCATAGTGAGGAGTAAGAGGCTCAGTAGGAAGAGTGTCGTACGTCTCATAAGTGATTCCTTCTAGATGATTACTCTTTGGGTAAAAACTCTCCACGAGGGGCAAACTCTAGGACTACAATCTTCTCCACTTCGATCCCTAGATCTCCACCCGTGCCAGCCATAATCATAAGGTCGTATTGGTCACCCTTGCTACAGAGGAATGTACCCTCCTCGCCAACGACGGGAGCTGTATAGCCAATCTTAGTGAGACTCGCTACGAAGCTCTCCGTGAGCGATACCTTGCCGTCTGCCTCTTGAAACACCTCATCGTAGTTGTCCAAAACAGCCCAGTACTCATTCAGCTCTCCAGCACCATCCTCTGAGACGAAGTAGATACGCATAATGATCGGAGACTGATTGACTCGGTACACATACATATACTCAAACCCTTGAGACCCAGATAGGTCACTGTCTAGGGTTGTCCCCGCAGACGCTTCATAGGTAGCTATCTGCTCCTTGTTAGAGCCAAAGGGTACGGGGCTCTCTGGGATTGCAAAGCTTGCGCCAGAGGTAGAGAGCTGTAGGGTTGCCACCTTAGTCGTCTGCTTACCTTCTGCCGATATACCGAAGACGAGCAAGACATACTCCGTATTAGGCTTCAAGTCAGAGATCGTAATCGACTGCACACCTCTGAGGGTACTCTCAGGCTTGCTCCAGTCGACATCGTCAAACATCTCCGCATTGAAGATGATATCAGCGACAGCATTTTCGTCAGAGTCATACTCAGCGTACTGCTCCTTCGTAAAGTACCCCCAAAAGTAAGCGGTGCTCAGGTTAGAGGGCGTAATCTGTATGGTCAGGGACTGAGACGTCTGCTCTGTCGCAAGTAGCTCAAAGGTGGTGTCATCTATCGGTGTGAGAGCCGAGGTAGTCACCACCTGCTTGTGCAGCGGAGTCGTCACACGTCCAGTCTCATCGAGCCCGAAGACGCAGATGTAGTACTCAGTCTCGCTATACAGATCCTCCTCGGTATGCGTGGCAGCTCCCTGCTTGAGGATCTCTTTTAGATAGTCGGTGAATTCCTTTCCGTTGGCTTTCGCCATCGTACGTAGTATCTGGATCTGGTTCTCTAGATAAGCCTTTTCAGTAGCGAATGTATTGTCGTAGTGCGCCTTATTGGTCAGCCCTACGTAGTAAGTCGTCTTACTATCTGATGGTACGACAGACAAGGTGACAGACGAAGCAGTCGCTGACACATCCTTGATCTCAAAAGTTGTGTTCACCGGCGTCTCCATCGTTGTAAAGCTTATGCTGTCCACCTCAGCGATGTCAAACGTCCTCTTGACGATCTGCTGATTCTGATCGTGAGAGTAGATGACCAGTTGCTTGGGCGTGTCGTTTTGAGCCGATAGGGAGTAACTCATCGTTAGGAGGGTCAGCAGACCGCCTAGGAGGGATCGAAGTAACGAGCGTGTCATAAGTATGTCTAGTAGTTTAGTGTGTGAGGCGTAGAGGAGAGGTGCCCATTCTAGCGCATCAATCTCCCTTGTTATGGTCACAAAGATACGTTTTTTTAGTGTAGTCAGCTACGATTACTTTGGGATAGTCCGACTTGCCTCCGATTCCTACCGAGCAAATCAAAATTCGCCACGGAGGAAAAAAACATTCTTCACGTGGGCGAGAAATAAAACTTCGGAGGAATCAAACGATAAGTCCGAAGAAATGATTCGCCCCCACGTGGAGAATAAAAAACAGCCACGTGGAGAATTGACATTTCCCACGTGGCTATCGGGTTAGAGAGATTAGAAATTAGAGTTTAGAAGTTAGAGACGAGTAACCCTTTGTAGGGGCGGACCTGCGTGTCCGCCCGTTCTCACCTGAGCGTAGACTATTCTGCGGGCGGACACGCAGGTCCGCCCCTACACAAACCACAT
>UMJL01006300.1_pt1 | contig 13484 bp, 10 predicted proteins | sample 1966071 | NCBI WGS metagenome assembly UMJL01 (sample SAMEA4836148, study PRJEB28245) | human gut metagenome | biome: gut microbiome; material: fecal sample | place: Denmark | collected 2008
GCGGCATGCTGGTCGTGATGATGGAAGCATCGACAGGCGAAGTCAAACCCACGCCGAAGATATAGCTTCCCTGATTGAAGACGATAGCTAGAAGCGAAGCCACGAAAAGCTTCATCAGGTCCTTGTGACCCACATGTTCGGGCTTCTGGAAGAAGGAAAAGACCCAAAAGAGAACCATCGCGCCGAAGACGCGCAAGTCGGTCATCACCAGCGAACTGACTGCCCCTCCTATCATGACGAACTTGGCCAGCGGAGCCATCAGCCCCCACATGCTGTTGGCCGCCAACATCGCGGCATGGCCTTTCAATTTTGCTGTGTCCATAAGTGAATATTTCTGTTTCGGCCGCAAAATTACGAGAAAAGTAGGCAACGTATGCCCGCAACCCAATGTTTTTTATGCACTTGATAACCAAATCTGAAAATAAACATGTAAATTTGCAACGGTTTATTAACCGCATTATAAACCGAAAAAAGAAGATATAAACACGTTTTCAATAAATTATTAACAGACATCAGTATGGAATACAATTTCAGGGAGATTGAAAAGAAATGGCAGAAACGATGGGTGGACAACAAAACCTATCAGGTAACGGAAGACGACACAAAACAGAAATTCTATGTACTGAACATGTTCCCCTACCCCTCGGGTGCAGGCTTGCACGTGGGACATCCGCTGGGGTACATCGCTTCGGACATCTACGCCCGCTACAAACGACTGCAAGGTTTCAACGTACTGAACCCCATGGGCTACGACGCCTACGGCCTGCCCGCCGAGCAGTATGCCATCCAAACTGGCCAACACCCTGCAATTACTACCGTCAACAATATCAACCGCTATCGCGAACAGCTCGACAAGATAGGCTTCTCGTTCGACTGGAACCGCGAGATACGCACCTGCGATCCCGAATACTACCACTGGACGCAATGGGCTTTCCAGCAGATGTTCCAGAGCTACTACGACAACAAGTTGCAGAAGGCACAGCCCATCGCCCAGCTGGTGAAGGCTTTCGAAGCCAACGGCACCGAAGGACTGGACGTGGCTTGTAGCGAGGAACTGAGCTTCACGGCCGACGAGTGGAAGGCCATGAACGAAAAGCAGCAGCAGGAGACGCTGATGAACTATCGCATCGCCTACCTGGGCGAAACGATGGTGAACTGGTGTCCTCAGTTGGGCACGGTACTTGCCAACGACGAAGTGGTGGACGGCGTATCGGAGCGTGGCGGTTATCCCGTTGTACAGAAGAAGATGCGCCAGTGGTGTCTGCGCGTGTCGGCCTACGCCCAGCGTCTACTCGACGGACTGGAAACCATTGACTGGACCGACTCGCTGAAGGAAACACAGCGCAACTGGATAGGCCGCTCGGAAGGTACCGAAGTTCAGTTCAAGGTGAAGGACAGCGACCTCGAATTTACCATCTTTACCACCCGTGCCGATACGATGTTCGGCGTAACGTTCATGGTACTGGCGCCTGAAAGCGAACTGGTTCCGCAGGTGACAACCGAAGCCCAGAAAGCCGAAGTGGAAGCCTATCTGGACCGTACCAAGAAGCGCACCGAGCGCGAACGCATCAGCGACCGCAGCGTGACGGGTGTCTTCTCGGGCTCGTATGCCATCAATCCTTTCACGGGCGAAGCAGTGCCCATCTGGATCAGTGACTACGTGCTGGCCGGATATGGTACGGGTGCCATCATGGCCGTACCTGCCCACGACTCGCGCGACTACGCCTTTGCCAAGCATTTCGATCTGGAAATCCGTCCGCTGGTCGAAGGTTGTGACGTTTCCGAAGAAAGCTTCGACGCCAAGGAAGGCATCGTCTGCAACTCGCCGAAGGCCGGCGCCACTCCCTATTGCGACCTTTCGCTGAACGGACTCACCATCAAGGAAGCCATCGCCGCCACCAAGAAATACGTCAAGGAACACCACCTGGGCCGTGTCAAGGTGAACTACCGCCTGCGCGACGCCATCTTCAGCCGCCAGCGCTACTGGGGTGAACCGTTCCCCGTTTACTATAAGGACAACATGCCCTACATGATTCCCGAAAGCTGCCTGCCGCTGGAGCTGCCCGAAGTGGCCAAGTTCCTGCCTACCGAAACAGGCGAACCGCCATTGGGACATGCCACGAAGTGGGCTTGGGACACGGTGAACAACTGTGTCGTTGAGAACAGCAAGATAGACAACCAGACCATCTTCCCGCTCGAACTGAACACCATGCCGGGCTTTGCAGGCTCCAGCGCCTACTACCTGCGCTACATGGATCCGCGCAACCACACGGCACTGGTAGCTCCGAACGTAGATGCCTACTGGAAGAACGTGGATCTCTATGTAGGCGGTACGGAACATGCTACCGGCCACTTGATCTACTCTCGCTTCTGGAACAAGTTCCTGCACGACCTGGGTATCTCCGTTGTGGAAGAACCTTTCCAAAAGCTGGTGAACCAGGGTATGATTCAGGGACGAAGCAACTTTGTATATCGCATCAAGGATACCAACACCTTCGTGTCGCTGGGTCTGAAAGACCAATACGACACTACCCCACTCCACGTGGATGTGAACATCGTGTCGAACGACGTGCTCGACGTGGAAGCCTTCAAGAACTGGCGTCCTGAATACAATACCGCCGAGTTTATCCTCGAAGACGGCAAGTACATCTGCGGTTGGGCGGTTGAAAAGATGTCGAAATCGATGTTCAACGTCGTAAACCCCGACATGATTGTCGAGAAATACGGTGCCGATACGCTGCGTATGTACGAGATGTTCCTCGGCCCTGTAGAACAGTCCAAGCCTTGGGATACGAACGGTATCGACGGTGTACACCGCTTCCTCAAGAAATTCTGGTCGCTCTTCTACGACCGCTCAGGCCAGTATCTCGTGACCGACGAAGCTGCCACGAAGGACGAACTGAAGTCGCTCCACAAGCTCATCAAGAAGGTGACGGGCGACATCGAGACCTTCTCGTACAACACCAGCATCAGTGCCTTCATGATTTGCGTCAACGAGCTTTCTGCCCTGAAGTGCAACAAGAAGGAAGTGCTGAACCAACTGATTGTAGTATTGGCTCCTTTCGCTCCCCACGTCTGCGAGGAATTGTGGGAAACATTGGGCAATACAGGTTCCGTATGCGACGCCCACTGGCCGGCCTACAACGAGGAATATCTGGTGGAAAACACCGTGAACTACACCATCTCCTTCAACGGCAAGGCACGCTTCAACATGGAGTTCCACGCCGATGCCGCTTCGGATGTCATCCAGGCAGAAGTGCTGGCCGACGAACGCTCAGCCAAGTGGATGGAAGGCAAGTCGGTAGTGAAAGTCATCGTCGTGCCGAAGAAGATTGTGAACGTGGTAGTGAAATAAATCAGTAAACTATGCATATCAGTAAACCAAGTAAAGCAGCATTGATGAGGGAGTTGAAAGACTATGTCATGATTACCCTCGGACTCATCAGCTATTCGCTGGCATGGGCAGCTTTTCTGATCCCCTACCAGATAACGACAGGTGGAACCACAGGTATCGGAGCCATTATCTATTATGCCACCGGCTTCCCCATCCAATGGTCCTACTTCCTCATCAATGCTGTACTGATGACTTTTGCCATCAAGATACTGGGTCCCAAATTCAGCATCAAGACAACTTATGCCATCTTTATGCTGACATTCTTTCTGTGGCTGTTCCAAAAGATTGTGAACGGTCCTGACGGCATACCGCCACAGATTCTGGGACCGGGACAGGACTTCATGGCCTGCCTGATCGGCGCATCGATGTGCGGTTTGGGCCTGGGTGTGGTGTTCAACTGTAACGGAAGTACAGGCGGAACGGATATCATCGCCGCTATCATCAACAAGTATCGCGACGTGACACTGGGACGTATGATCATGGCCTGCGATGTGGTTATCATCAGTTCGTGCTACTTCATCTTCCACGACTGGCGCCGCGTGATATTCGGCTTTGTAACGTTGTTCGTCATCGGCTTTGTGCTTGACTACATTGTGAACAGTGCCCGTCAGTCGGTCCAGTTCCTCATCTTCTCCAAAGAATACGAGAAGATAGCCGACCGCATCACCAAGGAAACCCATCGTGGCGTAACGGTGCTCGACGGTACAGGCTGGTACAGCAAAGGTCACGTCAAGGTACTGGTAGTCCTAGCTTATAAGCGCCAGTCGGTCGAAATCTTCCGTCTGGTCAAGGATATTGACCCCAATGCCTTTATCTCGCAAAGCTCGGTCATCGGTGTGTATGGTGAAGGTTTTGACAAACTGAAAGGAAAATAAATTCTATCAAGATATGAAGAAATATGTCTTTGCAACCAACAATGCCCACAAGCTGGAAGAAGTGAAAGACATCTTAGGTGACAAGATAGAACTTCTCAGCATGAAGGACATCAACTGCCAGGCAGACATTCCCGAAACGGCTGATACCCTGGCAGGAAACGCCTTGATAAAGGCAAGATACATTTACGAAAACTATCACATGGACTGCTTTGCCGACGATACCGGCCTCGAAGTGGAGGCGCTGAACGGTGCGCCGGGCGTCTATTCGGCCCGCTATGCAGGCGATGCCCACAATTCCGAAGCCAACATGAAGAAGCTGCTTCAGGACCTAGAAGGTGTAGAGAATCGCAAGGCTCAGTTCCGCACCGTCTTTGCCCTGATCATCGACGGAAAGGAACATCTGTTCGAAGGCATCGTCAAGGGAGAGATTGTCAAGGCACGGAAAGGGACTTCCGGCTTCGGCTACGACCCCATCTTCGTGCCCGAAGGCTATACCCAGACCTTTGCGGAAATGGGCAATGCCGAAAAGAACAAGATCAGCCACCGGGCCAAGGCTACGCAAAAGCTCTGCAAGTTCCTGAAGTCCATCTGATGTAAGTTACTATACAGACTATATAAAAAAGAGTGCCGACATAACCGAATGTCAGCACTCTTTTTTTATACATTACAACCTATTATTCCGAAAATTATAATCCCAGCTGTGCCGATATCTCGAGCATGCGTTTGATGGGGCGGACGGCCTTTTCGGCAACGGCTGGATCGACGGTAATCTCAGGACTCTCGTCTCTCAGGCAGTTGTAGAGCTTCTCCAGCGTATTCAGACGCATGAAGTTGCATTCGTTACATCCGCAGGTGCTGTCCATCGGAGGAGCAGGGATGAAGGTGGTCTGCGGACACTTCTTGCGCATCTCGTGCAGGATACCCGCTTCGGTAGCTACAATATATTCCTTTTCAGGATGAGCTACAGCATACTTCAGCAGGGCGGCGGTCGAACCTACGACATCGGCCAGCTTCAACACAGCTCCCTTGCATTCAGGGTGGGCCAGGATGACGGCCTGAGGATGCTGTTTCTTGATTTCAACCATCTTTTCAACCGAGAACTGTTCGTGTACGTGGCAGGCTCCATCCCACACCAGCATGTTGCGACCCGTCACAGAATTGATATAATTACCAAAATTCCGGTCCGGCCCGAAGATAATCTTCTCGTCCTGGGGGAAGCTTTCCACAATCTGACGGGCATTGGTCGAAGTAACTACCACATCGGTCAAAGCCTTGACGGCAGCCGTGGTGTTGACGTACGAAATGACGGTATAGCCGGGATGCTCCTTGACAAACTGCCCGAACTTGTCGGCCGGACAGCTGTCGGCCAGCGAACAGCCGGCTGCCATGTCGGGCACCAGCACTTTCTTTTCAGGGCAGAGCACCTTGGCCGTCTCGCCCATGAAATGAACACCGCACATCACAATGATGTCGGCCGTCGTCTTGGCGGCCTGCTGGGCCAGAGCCAAACTGTCGCCGATGTAGTCGGCGATATCCTGTATTTCACTCCGCTGGTAGTAGTGACCCATGATCAGGGCGTTCTTCTCTTTCTTGAGACGATTGATAGCTTCTATGAGATGATCCATAATAAAAATTTTATTTCTCTTTCTTCTTTTTAAATCCCTATAGTGGTGATAATAGGCTGTTAATACGGTGGAAAAGAAAATACGTTTTTTCTTGCCGGATTGGGTTATGAGTCTCATGCCTCCGGTTATCCCCAGCTTATCAACGGGTGAAAAGTGGGTGAACGGCTGATTATAAGCTTCCTTCCATTTTCTATCAACATCCTGTTTATAATGTACAAAGTTAATAACTTTTGCGTGATAACCTACGGAAAAGGTGCTGAAAAATCGGTTTAATAGTCGGGAGAAAATAAAGGCTATCTTTTTTGCATTATTCATAACCGGAGGCTGATATACTTTCTTTTGAATCGTGCAAGAAAAAGTTTTCATTTTCTTTTCCTCGAGTTTCCACATGTTTTCAACGGTTGTTAACTGCTCTATAAACGGAAAAGGGGAGCTTTGAACAAGACTGGCAGAATATTCGGGCAAGCTTGATGTTTCTGCCCTTGATTTGTCGTATCTTTGTGCAGCAATTTTAATACATTCACTTATGGAGCATCGTAAATTGAAGATTACCGAACTGAACCGCATCAGTGCCGAAGAGTTCAAGAAGGCCGAGAAACTGCCTCTGGTTGTGATACTTGACAATGTAAGAAGCCTGCACAACATCGGTTCGGTTTTCCGTACGTCCGATGCTTTTCGTGTGGAGTGCATCTATCTGTGCGGCATTACGGCCACTCCTCCCCATCCCGAGATGCACAAGACGGCGTTGGGAGCCGAATTCACCGTAGATTGGAAGTATGTTAATAACGCGGTTGAAGCTGTTGATAACTTGCGCCGGGAAGGCTACGTCGTGTTTTCGGTGGAGCAGGCTGAAAACAGCATCATGCTGGAAGACATGCGGTTGGAGCAGGGGAAACGCTATGCCGTGGTGCTGGGCAACGAAGTGAAGGGTGTCCAGCAGGAAGTGATCGACCATAGCGACGGCTGCATCGAAATCCCCCAATATGGCACCAAGCACTCGCTGAACGTGTCGGTAACGGCAGGTATCGTCATCTGGGACCTGTTCAAACAGTTGAAAACCTTGTAAGCTTCCGCCTCTTTCCGGGCAGGCTTTTGGAAGTATCCTATAATGTGACGCTCGTTCCCTTTAAAGGAAACGGTTGTTCCCTTTAAAGGGTAACGGTCGTTTCCTTCAAGGGTAACGACTGTTTCCTAGTGGAGGGAACGCTTGTTTCCAAGTAGGGGAAACGGCTGTTTCCACGTACAGGAAACGGAGGAAAGAAGCCGCTTGCGGGAGGCGGCATGGTTCATAACTTATGAACAGAACCAATCGTTTGATTCATAGCCTGCTGCATTCTTCCGGCTTTGATAGTTAACCGTTGTTTCAACAAGATATGAACATGCTTTTGAAGCCGGAAAGGGCGGGAGTGGAGAGGGGTGGCAACGGGTTCAGAGCTGCCCTCTCTCCACAAGCAGGATGACGCGTTCGGTCAGGGCATCGTCGCCCGTCGGGTCGTATTCTTTCTTGAGGCTGGCGCCGAACATGGCGGCAAAGGCTTGGTAGAAGCCGGCACGGAAGGGGCCGAGGAAGGCTTTCACAAGTTCGTAACCGGTAGATTGGGTCTGGCGGTCTACCAGCTTTATCAACAGCTTGCCTTGCGAAAAGGTGAGTTTCTTCATGCGGGGCATGTATTGTTCCTTCAGGCTCTTTTCCACCTGCTTCAGGTGTTTCTGCCGCTCCTTGGGCGGAAGGGTCTGCAAGTATTCGTAGGTTTCGATGATAATCTGGTTCACCTCTTTGGCGATGGGCAATACCTTCTTGACGTCGCGCACCAGCCGGTAGTATTGCGTGCGCGCCCGCTTGTTCTTGAACTTGAGCGGTTTGAAGATGTAGACGGTGGGAAGCTTCACATAGGGGATGGTATCGCCCTCGTAAACGGTCATGGGGGTGAGGTACACCTTGCCTGTGTGCTTGCTCTGCTGCTGGGCATAGACGGAGGAAATGCCGGTTATCAACAGGAGGACGGTTAATATGAGGAGCTTTCTGTTCACAAACGCAAAAATACATCATTCTTTGAAATCTTTTTGGAAGACTTTTCCTTTTTCCTTGCATCGTTAACTTATTTAAGGTAACTTAGGCGCTCTGTAAACAAAAATAAGTATAACCCTTTTTCAATGACATTCCCATGAAAAAAAGACAACTTCTGGTATCTTTCCTTGTAACGGCCAGTCTGTTTCTTTCGTCCTGCGAAGGAAAGCTGACCGACCATGTAAATCTTATCCCTCAGGCTGATTCGGTCGAGATACAGAACGGCTCGTTTGCGGTAAGCAACTTGAAGAGCATTCAGTGTCCCGATGAGTGGAAGGCGACGGCTGCCTTGTTTGCCGATGACCTGCGCAAGACTTTCGGCCTGGATGTAGTGCTTGTACAGGAAAATCCGTCGGTAAGTGTTACGAAAAACGTTGATATGCCTGCCGAAGCCTATAAACTGGTTGTCACGTCGGGCGGCGTGAGCATCGAAACAGCCGATGTGGCCGGATTGAACCATGCGTGGAGTACCTTGCACCAACTGGTACTGACGGCTGTCGATGCCAAGCTGCCGGCATTGACCATACTGGACAAGCCACGCTTCGGTTATCGGGGGCTGATGTTGGATTGCAGCCGCCACTTCTGGACGGTGGAAAACCTGAAGGAAACCATCGACCATCTGGCTTTCTTCAAGTTCAGCCGCCTGCAGATGCATCTTACCGACAACAACGCCTGGCGTCTGGCCATGGACAAATATCCTGAACTGACAGAAAAAGGAACGTTCTATCCCGATTTTCCTGAATTGTCGGGCAAATTCTATACCAAGGAAGACTTGAAGGAGATTGTAAAATATGCTGCCGACCGTGGCATTGAGATTATACCCGAAGTCGACCTGCCTGGCCATGCCATCGCGCTGATGTCGGCACTTCCGCAGCTGTCGTGCAATGGCGGTCAGTTCGAACCCTATCCCGAAGAGCGTGCCCTGAACAAGCGCAAACGGGGAGGCGAGACCATGATCTGTATAGGCAATCCCGCTTCGCTGGAGTTTGCAGAAGAGGTGGTTAAGACCTTGGCAGAAATCTTCCCGTCGCGTTACATCCACCTGGGAGGCGACGAAGTGCCTACGGCCGTTTGGGAGAAGTGTCCCAAGTGTCAGGCATTGTTCAAGCGTGAAAACATGAAACATCCGGGCGAGTTGCAGGATTACTTTACGCGCAAGTTGGGCGAGATAGTCCGTGCACATGGAAAGGTTATGGTAGGCTGGGACGAGATAAACGACCGCAATGCCGCGACACCTCAGGACATGCTGACCGTGTGGAGAGACAAGGGTACGCCCAACCAGCTGAAAGCCTTGGAACGTAACATACCCGTCGTGATGTGTCCGCAGCATGGTTGTTACTTCGATTGGGGCTATGCCGGCAACTCAACCCGAAAAGTATACGAATGGGATCCGGTATCGGAGGAAGTGACGGCCGACAAGTTGCCGCTCGTCAAAGGCGGTCAGGCTGCTCTGTGGACAGAGCGTATCGCTACGCAGGACAGGGTGGAATGGATGCTTTATCCCCGCATGTGCGCCATGGCCGAAGTGCTTTGGTCGCCGAAGGACAAGCGCGATTGGGAGAATTTCTATGAACGCATTACGAACTTTTATCCCGTTATGGAGAAGTTGGGCATCAACTATTATGAAGACGACGCCATGAACGAGAAGGAATTTGTACCGACCGAAGAGAAACCGGCACTGGTGCGTCATGCCTTTATCGAGACCAACATCCCGACAGCCCATCCGTATCATGCAGAATATGCTTTCGACGGCAAGAGCAATACGTTCTTCTGGGGAGGCTTGTCGGTAGGTCCCGAACATTATTTCACCATCAAGCTGGGAGAACCGACAAAGGTGGAAGAAATCCAGGTGATTTCGGGCGACTCGAAAGACTACATCACCAAAGCCGACCTGCTGGTTACGGAAGACGGTGAAAACTTTGTGAAGGTCGGTACATTCAACGATTTGGGCGAAGCTTCGGCCAAGTTGGGTGGAAAGGTTATCAAGGGTGTGAAGATTCAGATTACAGGGCAACATACCTGTTGGCCCATCCTGAAGGAAGTAATCTTGAAGTGATGATTATCCGGCCCGGCGAGGGATTGCCTCTATGAAATACATCAAGATAGGAATCGGATGCATGCTGTGCCTGTGGGGGCTGACCCTGCAGGCGCAGACACCCGACCTGATGCTTTGGGAGGAAAACCTGGAGCAGCTGGCCGCCGAAGCCGAAAGTACCGACTGGGAAGACGAACTGGAGGAACTCTCCCGACGGATGAAGCAGAGGCTGAACCTGAACACGGCTACACGCGAGCAGCTGGAGCAGTTCCCCTTCCTGTCGGAAGAGCAGGTAGAAAACCTGCTGGCCTATGTCTACGTGCATGGAGCGATGCAGACGCTGTACGAACTCCAGCTGGTGGAGGAGATGGACAAGGAAACCATTGACCGTCTGCTTCCCTTTGTCTGCGTCCGTCCTTCGGAGGAAGAGACGCATTATCCTTCGTTCAAAAATATCTGGAAGTATGGCAAGCACGAAGCGACAACCCGCTTCGACATTCCCTTCTACACGCGCAAGGGGTATGAGAAAGATTATTTGGGGCCTTCCGTCTATCATTCGTTGCGTTACAGTTTCCGTTATGGAGACCGCCTGCAAGCAGGGGTGACGGGTGAGAAAGATGCGGGCGAGCCTTTCTTTGCCCTGCACGACCGACAGGGATATGACTATTATTCGTTTTACCTTCTGCTGAAGGGGTGGGGCAGGCTCGAAGCATTGGCCGTGGGTAACTATAAGGTAAGTTTCGGGCAAGGGCTGGTGCTGGGCAACGGATTCGGGTTGGGCAAGACCTTTTCGCTGGCTACGGCGGAGTATCGCACGGAAGGCTTCCGCAAGCACAGTTCGTCCGACGAGTACAATTATTTTCGGGGAGTGGGGGCTACCATCCGTCTGGCTTCCCGCTGGAGGGCATCGGCCTTCTATTCGCACCGCAACCTGGACGGCGTGGTGGAGGACGGTGAAATCACTTCCATCTACAAGACAGGCCTGCATCGCACGACCAAGGAAGCGGCCAAGCGGCATGCCTTTGTAATGCAGGCGGCAGGTGGAAACGTTACCTACGAAGGTACACATCTGAAAGTGGGTGCGACAGGGCTCTATTACTTCTTCGACCGTCCCTACGAACCTGCGTTGCGTAAGTATGCCCGCTACAACCTGCGGGGCAATCATTTCTACAACGCCGGTGTGGATTATGCCTACCGTTCGGGGCGTTTCGCCTGGGTGGGTGAGGCAGCCAAGGGCAAGCAGGGATATGCCTTCCTCAACCAGCTTCGCTATCAGGCAGGCGGGCAGTATAAAGTGATGCTCATCCACCGCTACTATTCGCACGACTATTGGGGGATGTTTGCCCATTCGTTTGGAGAAAGCAGTGCTTTGCAGAACGAAAACGGCTGGTATCTGGCCGGCGAAGCATCGCCTTTTGCCCGTTGGCGTTTCTTTGCGTCGGTCGACCTGTTTTCGTTTCCCTGGTGGAAGTACCGCATCAGCAAGCCGTCGCAGGGAGTGGACGGTATGCTTCAGGTAACCTTTACTCCCAACAAACGGTGGTCGATGTACGCCAACTACCGCCTCAAGTGCAAGGAGAGGGATGTGACAGGCAGCGGCGGCGAAACCATTCTGCCTACCCGGCATCACAAGGTGCGCTATCGGCTCAACTATACGCAGGGCTTGTGGAGTCTGCGTACTACGGCCGACTACAACCGTTTTGTCCAGTTGCCGCTTCAGTACAGCCAGGGATGGCAGGTCACGCAGATGTGTGGCGTGCAGTTGCCTTCTCTTCCGCTGGCCGCCACGTTGCAGGGCACCTATTTCCATACCGACGACTACGACTCGCGTGTCTATGCCTACGAGAAAGGGTTGCTGTATACCTTCTACACGCCTTCCTTTTATGGCCGCGGCTTCCGCTTCTCCGCCCACCTGCGTTACGACTTTCGCGACTGGCTGATGCTGATAGCCAAGTTCGGTCAAACCCTCTATCAGGACAGGGAGGAGATAGGGTCGGGCAACGACTTGATACGTGGAAACAAAAAGTCGGACCTGCAGGTACAAGTCCGACTGAAATTCTGATGTGTGAGCGATGACACTTATTTCTTCAGGAAATCGTCTCTGTAAGGGCTGAAGCAGTCGATAAGCAGACCTGCTTCGAGGCAGACGCAGCCATGCTCCACGTTGGGCTCCATATAGATTGCATCGCCTGCTTTCACTACCTTTTTCTCGTCGCCGACGGTAAATTCGAATGCACCGCTGGCCACGTATGTCACTTGGGTATGTTTATGCTTGTGGGCAGCTCCGATACCGCCTTTCTCGAATTTTACCTTGACCATCATGATGTCGTCGTTGTAACCCACAATCTGACGGGTGGCTCCTTCGCCGGCAGGTTCCCATTCCATGTCCTTTTCGTACATGAAGACATTGCTGCGATGCGTGATTTCCTTGGCAGTACATGTCTTTTCGGTACAAGCTTTGTCGGATGTTTCCTGGTTTTCCTGCTTGGCAGGTTGTGTACAGCTGCTCGTAGCGCACAGAGCGGCAAATGCACAGGCTAGAATCTTGATCTGTTTCATTTGAATAGTGTTTTATGATATTAACTCGTTTGCAAATATACATTCTTTCAGCTGGTTTTTGAAAGAAAAGTGAGATAAATGCTTCGTTTTCTCATAAAAAGTAACCACCTTTGTTAGGAAAAATAGAATTTTGCGTAATCGTATGACTGTTATTTATCCTTCGCCCATCTTCGGGCCTGTTCACTCCCGTCGTTTGGGAGTGTCGCTGGGCATCAACCTGATGCCTGCCGACGGCAAGTTGTGTACGTTCAACTGCATTTATTGCGAATGTGGCTTCAATGAAGATTTCCGTCCGAAACTTCCCCGTCCGACGCGTGAGGAAGTGCGCCGGGCACTCGAAGCCCGTCTGCAGGATATGAAGGCCAACGGTCCTGCGCCTGATGTACTGACCTTTGCCGGCAACGGAGAGCCGACGGCCCATCCTCACTTTGCCGAAATTATCGACGATACGCTGGCTCTGCGCGACCGCTATTTCCCGAATGCCAAGGTCAGTGTACTCAGCAACTCCACCTTTATTCACAAGCCTGCCGTCTTTGCCGCACTCAACAAGATAGACAACAACATCCTGAAGCTCGACACGGTGGACGAAGACTACATCCGCGACCTCGACCGTCCGACAGGTCGGTATGCCGTGACCGACATCATTGAAGGCATGAAGGCGTTCAAAGGCCGCTGCATCATTCAGACGATGTTCCTCAAAGGTGGATACATGGGCAGGGATATGGACAACACGTCCGACCAATACGTGCTTCCCTGGCTGGAGAAGGTAAAGGAGATAGCTCCCCGCCAGGTAATGATCTATACCATCGACCGCGAGACGCCCGACCACGACTTGCAGAAGGCTACGCACGAAGAGCTCGACCGCATTGCCGCGCTGGTGAAGGAGGCGGGGATTGAGGTGAGTGTTTCGTACTGAGTCTTTATTAGT
>UMJL01065346.1_pt1 | contig 13453 bp, 13 predicted proteins | sample 1966071 | NCBI WGS metagenome assembly UMJL01 (sample SAMEA4836148, study PRJEB28245) | human gut metagenome | biome: gut microbiome; material: fecal sample | place: Denmark | collected 2008
GCCGCCGCCGGAGGGGCCCACGAGCGCCACCGTCGCGCCGGCGGGCACCTCAAAGCTCACGTGGTCGAGCGCCGGGGCGTCCGCGCCCTCGTAGGTAAAGCTCACGTCCTCGAAGCGAATGGCGTTACCCGCGGGCGTGCGCGGCGCGGCGGGGGCGGAGATTACGGGCGCGGCCAGCACCTCCTCGACGCGCGAGACCGCGTCTGCAGCAGACTGGAACGCCTCGGACATGAACATCACGCGCGTCATGGCGGTGGGGATCACCGCCGAGAAGATCGCGTAGAACGCGAAGTTGGCCAGAAAGCGCGCGAAGTCCCCCTCTCCGGGCGCGACGAGGATCGCCGCCGGCACGAGGAAGATCGCGACTCCGTTGATGATGGTGAGCGAGAGCGACTGCGGCGTCTGGCACCACTTGACGGCGTAGTCCTGCGCGAGCCGTGTGAACTCCTCGATGGCGTCATGGAACGCGCGGAAGCTGTAGACCGTCTGCTGGAACACCTTGACCACAGGGATGCCGCGCACGTACTCGGTGCCGGTCTTGTTCATCTTGACGAGCGACTCCATGTAGCGCGTCATGAAGTCCATGCCGCGCCCGCCCATCATGTAGAACATGCAGCCGAGTGAGATGATCACCGCGACAAGGCACGCGAGGCCGAGTCGCCAGTCAAAGACGAAGAACAGCACCAGCATGCCCAAGATCATGGCAATGCTGCCTGCGGTGTCAGGGAGCTTATGGGCGAGAAGCCCCTCGGTCTCGGCGGCGCAGCCGTCCACGACGCGGCGAAGCGCGCCGCTCGCGTGCGTGTCGAAATAGCCGAGGCTCGCGTGCATGAGGTGGTCCGTGGTGCGCTTGCGCATGTTGGACGCACAGCGGAAGGCCGCGAGGTGCGTGCACATGAGGCCGGCGAAGTAGATGAGGATGCTCGCGGCCGCAAGGCCGAACGCCCACCAGCCGTACGCGGCGATTTCGGTTGCCGCACCCCAGTCGGGGGCCACGGCGATGAGGTCGCGCGCCACGAGCCAGATGCAGACGTACGGGCCAAAGCTCACGAGCATAGAGACGGCCGAGAGCGCGCAGCCCAGGTACGTGAGCGTCTTGCGCGGACCGGCAAAGGCGAGCAGACGGCTCACGGCGCCCTTGCCGCGGGCGTCGCTCGCCTTGGTTGCTTGAGAGTCAGACATCGAAGCCTCCTTGCCCTCGTGTCTTGATTGGCATTCCGCCGCACCGTATCATGGGAGTCGTTACTTGTTAGCTACGGTTAACTAACTTTGGACGATTCCTCAAGGGAGATGGACGAACCCTCAAGATGACGGGCATGGGAGACATTCCCCGCGAGCTCGTTGCGCTCTTCGAGCCGCAGGTCGAGCAGCTTGGCGTGCGCCTCGAGCGTCGGGGCGGCATCTGGGTGGGCGAGACGCGCGGCTCCGTGGCGACAGGCTCGATGTGGCTTTGTGCGCCTATGCCGTACTGCCTCGTGCTCTGCCACGACGTCATCCCGCTTGAGGACATGCCACTCTTCGAGGGGTCGCTCGGGCCGTACGCCTGTGCCTGCACGATGGGAGACGACGCGGTGGCGTGCTCTCGGGACTGCGGGCTGCCGATGCGCCTTCTTGGCTGCGATGGCTACCGTCTGCGGGACGAGGTCGCCACGTTCGTCGAGCACGGCCCCCGCTCGCTCTCAAGCCACCTGCTTGCCGGCCACGCCTATCGCTCTCGCTCCGTCATCTTGCTGCCCGACTTCTTCGACGAGCTGGACCGCAGCTATCCGGGGGAGTTCGGTGGGCTCTTCTCGGCGTTTGAAGGCTCCTGGGGCCCCAAGGCCAAGGGGGCGATTCGCCATGCGCTCGCCAACATACCCGCGAGTCCTCCGCTCGGCCCCGGTGGGTCGCTCGGGCTTCTCTCGACCGTCACCTCCCTCGTGGCGTCTCTGGCGGCAGACGGGAGGAACGCCAGCCAAGACGATTGCATGCTGGTGAGTCACGCGAGGAGGCTCCTGTCGGCTGCGGTCGAGGAGGGTGACGCACCACCTTCCGTCGACGCGCTCGCGCGCAGGCTCTACGTGAGCCGGTCGCGGCTCTGCGACGCGTTCAGGCGCGAGACGGGACAGAGCGTGGGCGCATATGCGCGCCAGCTGCGGATGGAGCGCGCGTGCCGACTCCTCGAGGACGGGAATCGTAGCGTCTCCGAGGTCGCCGTCCTTCTCGGCTATCCAAGCCCCTCAGCCTTCTGCCACGCCTTCTCCGACTTCACGGGCATGTCCCCGCGCACATGGGTCAAAAGTGACTGTCCCCTTTGACTCACTTACCCGAGCAGCGTCTCCGTGAGCCAGGCGATCCCGTAGCCGATGAAGAATCCCACCGCCATCCCAAGGAGCGCCCAGCCTACGATGCGGACGACCTTCATCCAGCGGGGGATGAGGCGCTCGCGCCGGCCGCGCTCGGTGTCGCGGTCCACGGGTTCGCCGTTCCAGAAGGCGAGGACCTCCTGGTAGGTGACGAGGTCATGCTCCCTCTTGATGCGGTCGGCCCATCGTGCGGCAAACAGGGCGATGCCCCAGAGCACGATCACCAGCGCCAGGGTGGGCAGCGTCTGCAGAATCGAGAGGTCCCACACGGTCATCTGGCACACCCACCAGACCAGGGCGAGCACCATCAGCACGATGAATGCCAGCATCACGTTGCCCAGGCGCCTGAGCAGCTTCACGTCCTTCTCGATTGTCTCCTTCATGGTGTCCACGTCTCCTCTCACGAGCTCGTCGATGGTCGTGCCAAAGACCTGCGAGAGGAGCAGCAGGCTCTGGACGTCGGGGTAGGTCTTGTCGTTCTCCCAGGACGAGATTGTCTGGCGACTCACGTAGATGCGCCCCGCCAGCTCGTCCTGCGAGATGCCGAGCTCCGCGCGCCGCGCCTTGATGTGACTTCCCAGCTCCATGCCGCCTCCCTTCGCATGTCTGGCTCGACCCGTGCCGAGAAGAACGTGCCACCGTGGGGGAGAGCGTACCATCAAAGGTGGCCGACATGGTGCCCCGCAAGGCGGCCCGGCGCTGTCAAATGTTCCTTACATGGCCCGTGAGCTGGTGCTAAGCACGACGGGCTTGAGGCTCTGTCGCTGTCCTGCGTGCGACATGGCGATTCCCGCTACAATAGCTGCGCTCAAACCACAGCAACAGATGTGGAAAAGGGACAGTCACTTTTCCACATTCGGGAGGAAGCGCATGCCAAGCCTTGAGGAGGAGATCTCTTCTCGCCGCACCTTTGCCATCATCTCGCACCCGGACGCGGGCAAGACCACGCTCACGGAGAAGCTCTTGCTCTACACCGGCACCATCCAGAGCGCCGGCTCGGTCAAGGGCAAGGCCAGCGCCAAGCACGCGGTCTCCGACTGGATGGACATCGAGAAGGCACGCGGCATCTCCGTCACCTCCTCCGTCCTGCAGTTCACCTACGAGGGCCACTGCGTGAACATCCTGGACACCCCTGGCCACCAGGACTTCTCCGAGGACACCTACCGCACGCTTATGGCCGCGGACTCCGCCGTCATGGTGATCGACGGCGCCAAGGGCGTGGAGGCACAGACCGTCAAGCTCTTCAAGGTCTGCGCGCTGCGCGGCATCCCCATCTTCACCTTCGTGAACAAGCTCGACCACGAGACTCGCGACCCCTTTGACCTCATGGAGGAGATCGAGAGCGTGCTCGGCATCGGCACCTACCCCATGAACTGGCCCATCGGCAACGGGCGGACGTTCCGCGGCGTCTTCGACCGCGCGAGCCGCCACGTGCTCGCCTTCGAGGGCGACGGCCGCGCCAACGCCACCAAGCGCGTGGCCGAGGTAGAGGCGGAGCTTGGCGACGCCGCCCTCGACGAGCTCATCGGCGAGGAGAACCACCGCGCCCTCATGGACGACATCGAGCTTCTGGACGGCGCGGACCACGAGTTCGACCTCGAGGCCGTGCGCACGGGCAAGCTCACGCCGGTCTTCTTTGGCTCGGCGCTTACCAACTTTGGCGTGGAGCCGTTCCTGCGCGATTTCCTACGCCTCTCGCCGGCTCCCGGCGCGCACACGGATGCGCTCACGGGCGAGCCCGTGGAGGCCACGGACCCGGACTTCTCGGGCTTCGTCTTCAAGATCCAGGCCAACATGGACAAGAACCACCGCGACCGCATCGCCTTCCTGCGCATCTGCTCGGGGCGCTTCGTGCGCGGCATGGACGCCTTCCACGTGCAGGGCGACCGCAAGATCAAGCTGGCCACGGGCACGGCGATGATGGCTGACGACCGCGCCACGGTGGACGAGGCGTGCGCCGGCGACATCGTGGGCCTCTTCGACCCCGGGATCTTCTCGATCGGCGACACGCTCTGCAAGGTGGGCCGCCGCGTGCAGTTTGCGGGCATCCCCACCTTCGCGCCGGAGCACTTCGCGCGCATCGAGCAGGTGGACACCCTCAAGCGCAAGCAGTTCGTGAAGGGCATGGAGGAGCTCGCCCAGGAGGGCGCCATCCAGATCTTCCGCGAGTTCGGCGCCGGCATGGAGCGCGTCATCGTGGGCGTGGTGGGCGTGCTGCAGTTCGAGGTCCTGGAGCAGCGCCTCAAGAGCGAGTACCACGTCGAGGTGCGCCGCTCGCCCTTGCCCTACAGCCTCATCCGCTGGATTGACGAGAAGGACGGCGAGGTCGACGTGGCCAGGCTCAACCTCACGCGCGAGACCCTGCGCGTGGAGGACATGCGCGGCGGCAAGCTGCTCCTCTTCACGAGCCCGTGGAACCTCAGCTGGGCCGAGGAGCACAACGAGGGCCTGCACCTCTCCGAGTTCGGCAACGTCACGTTCTAGGGGGCGGCCGCAATGGCGAGAAGGACCGGGCGGGCTGCGGTGCCTGCGGGTGCGCGCGAGTCGATTCTCTCTCGCGACACGCTGCTGCTTCTGGCGGCGGGCTTCTGCTACTTCTCGAGCCCCATGCTCGTGACGCCGCTCATCACGGGGTTCACGGGCAGTCTCGGCGGGAGCGCAGCGCTCATGGGCGTCGTGGGTGGCCTCATGAACGTGGTCTCTCTCGTGTGCCGGCCGCTGCTCGGCGGGCTGGCGGACCGCGTGAGCCGCTATCGACTCTCCCTCGCGGGCGCAGCCTGCATGGCGCTCGCCTGCGCGCTCTACGTGATGGCACCGAATCCGACCGTGGTCGTGGTCGCGCGCGTGGTCAACGGCGTGGGGTTCTCGTGCTGTTCGGTCTCCATGTCCACGTGGTTCTGCAGCCTCCTGCCACCCGGGCGCGTGGGCTCGGGCATGGGCATCTACGGCACCATGAACGCGCTCGGCATGGCGGTGGCGCCGGCGCTCGGCGTGGCGCTTCTGGGGAGCGTGGGCTACCGACCGGCCTTTGTGGTGGCAGCGCTCTTCTCGACCGCGATCATGGTGCTCGTGCAGTTTGTGGGTGACCGGGGCCTGCCGCCGCGCGCTGCGTCGGGCGAGAAGAGGGCGGAGGCCGAGAAGGACGCTGGGGCCGAGAAGGGCCGCGCTTCCGCTGCCCGCCCGTGCCTCGTGGAGCCGCGCGTGGTTCCGGTGGCGCTCATCATCATGCTCTTTGCGATTCCCTACTGCGCCACGCAGTCGTTTCTCGTGAATTACGTGGCCGCGCGCGGGCTTGCGGTGAGCGTGGGCCTGTTCTTCCCGGCCTATGCCGTCATCCTGCTCGTGCTGCGCGTGGCCCTGCGCGACCTCTTTGACACGAGGCCCTTCCCGTTCTTTGTGGGCGCGGCGTCGGTCTCGGCTGCGGTGGGCATCGGCGCGCTCGCCGTGGCCGCCAATGACGCCCTGCTCATGGTGGCCGCGCTCGGCCTTGCCGGCGGCTACGGCGTCATGAGCTCGGTCTGCCAGTCCACGGCTTTGAAGCTCGCGCGCCCGGATGCCGAGGGACTTGCCAACGGCACCTACTACATCGGGCTCGACCTGGGGATGTCGCTTGGCCCCATGCTGGGCGGCGCGCTCTTTGGTTCGCTCGACGTGGAACTCTTCTACCCTATGCTCATGCTCTGCGTGCCGGCCGCGCTTGTCGTGTACCTGGCCTGCCGGCGCCAGCTCCGCCACGCGTAGCTGCGGGCGCGTCACCATTCCCGTCACCGAGACGGAGGAATTACGGAAAAGTTGGCCTCAGCGAGCGCCGTTTTCCGTAGTTGCTCCGCCTCGGCGAATTGGTGGACGAGCAGAACGCGTGGGCTCCGGATCAGCGGCTACGCAGTGACATGCCCCAGCCGACAGCGAGGCCGATTGCGGCGGGGACGAGGCCGTATATGAAGGTGACCAAATCGGCCGGCGCGATGTTGGTGAGATCGAGGGCGCTCGAGAGTTTGAACGTCGTCACGGTGTGGAGCACGTAGAGCGCGGCGATTGCGACCGGCGCGGCGAGACGCCACCGGCCCAGCTCAGTCATGCGGCCGACCTGGAACGCCGCCACGACACCGGCAATCGGCAGGGCAATGCCGAGCGTCAGAATCACGTAGCCCATGATTCCGCCCCCGCCGAGTGCGCCCGTCGCGAGGCTGCCCCAGTAGAACGCAAGACATGCGAGCCAGACTGCGCCGTAGACGATCGCGGCCCTGACGAGACGCTTCTTCATGGGGCACCTCCTCGGTCGTGCCGTTGTTGTCAGTCTACCCAGGAGAAAAAAAGTAGTCCGTCTCGTTGCGTCCGAGCAGCCAGTCGATTGCGCCCAGCACTTTGATCCCGTCGCTGGTGGTACCGGGGCCGTATCGGTCGAGGGTAATCACGCACTTGGGGAACGCGTCTGTGATGGCGCGGAGCGGATCCAGCTCGCGCTCGCGCGTGGCGGGGTCGATCATCGTCTCGCAAACCTGGACGTAGACGGTCTCGTCCTTTCTCGCCACAAAATCGACCTTGCCCGCTCTGAATGTTTCCACCTCAACGGAATGGCCACGTCGAACGAGTTCGTTGTGGATGACGTTTTTCAGCTGGAAGTCGATGCTGTCCGCCGAGAAGCGCGTCACGAGGTTCCTAAGGCCCTGGTCAACGGGATAGAACTTCCGCAGGGGCGAGCGCAGCTCCTTGCCCTGAAGTCCCGTCTGAGGCGCCTCCGAGATGACATAGGCTTTCTCGAGCGCGTCGATGTAGTTGTCGACAGTCTTTGAACTGGTCTTTTTCCGTGCGCTTGCAAGGGCGCGGAGAACCTTGTTGGTTGAGAAGAGGTTGCCCGCAGAGAGGCTCGCATGGCAACCTCAGGAGTTTTCGGACGCGCGAACGAGAAGTTCCGCCAGTGCGCGTGACGCTTCTCTACTCCGTCTCGGGGCCCATGAGGCGGCGCTTGTAGACGAACCTCACGACCAGCAGCGCCGTGCACAGAAAGAGCAGTGTGCCCACGGCGGAGAGCATGGCCTCGCGGCCAACGAGCGCGGTCACGACCACGATGACGGCGGAGAGCGGTGGGATGAGATGGACGAAGGTTCGGGACACCTCGCGTGCCAGGTATGCCTCGAGCTCGTCGTTCTCTGCGGCAAGAAGGGCGCGCAGCGCGGTGTCGTCTGAGAGGGCTCCCCGGAGCTTGCGAATCTGCTTTACAGTGAACCCTGCGGCAAAGGCAAGAAGCCCGATCAGGAAGCCCGAGGCAAAGCTCGTGACGTAGTCGTCTCCCCCAGCGGGGAAGATGCCGGCGACGGCCATGGCGGCGATGATGGCAATCGCGGCCAGGATGATGGCGAGCGAGACGCCCTCGCGACGCAGGCGGCGGCGGATGTCGGCGCTCAGGGTTTCGACGGTCTTCTTCATGGCGATCACAGCTCCTCGTCTATCTCAGAAAAGTCAAAGACGTCTTCGATTGCAAGGCCAAAGTAGCGGGCGATCTTGTAGGCGAGAGGTAGGGAGGCGGTGTACTTCTCGACCTCGATGGAGGTTATGGTCTGCCGCGTGGTACCCACTGCCTCGGCGAGCTCGGCCTGGCTCATCTTGCGCTCGCGGCGCAGCTCGCGGATGCGCGTTCGCATGGCATCACTCCTCTCGCGTTGCGTCTGACAGAGATGACAAGCGCGCTTTGCATCTCTAGAATAGCGAGCTTTGCAAAAAAAGACAAGTCAACTTTGCAAGCAGAACGTAATGTGTGGTGTGAGCGCGCTCGGCGCCACGCCGGCGGACTGCTTCGCGTGCCGCGCTTGCGAGGGGCGCTGCCCCTTTGACGTGCGCAAGGCGATGTGCACGACGGCAGCTGCGGAACTCATCGGCTGCTAGGTGTGACAGGAGGGACGCATGACTGTTGTGCGCCCTTGGCGTGACGCCCCTTGTCACACCTTACTTCTCGCTGACGTTGGCCTGCCATCATGCCCCTAAGAAGGGGGTGGGAGCGTTGGGCATTGAGGCGCTGTTCGGGCATATGAGCATTGCGGGCGTCCCGATCTCGCAGGATCTCGTCAACATTGCCTTTGTCGGGGTGTTTCTTGGCATTCCGCTCGTTGCCCTGCTCGTTGCGCGTATTTGTGCGGTGCGTCGGAATCGTGTTGAGGAGCGGATTCCTAGGGCAACACTCTTCTCGGGCGATTTGCTTGACGAGCTTCCCGAGAGCATGAAGCCGGAGGTGCTAGGGGTTCCGTTTTGCGGTCAGGTCGGCGGTCGGGTCTTTGCGCTCTCGGTGCTCTCCCTGCTTCGCGACGGTAGTCTCTCCATGAGACCAACGAGTTCCCCGGCAGAGGGGGCATACCGCTTTGACGTGCTCGACCAAGGCATACTGTCGAAGGCGGGCCTCGCCTCCGCGACTACGCGCGTCTGTCTGCCGGCGGGCTCGCTCGACAAGACGGTCGGTGGGGCAATCGCGCGCTACGTGAAAAAACCCGACGACGCATGCGGCCCTGTGCACGACTTTACTAGGTGCGCTGGTGACCAGGTTCTCAGGGCGGGTTATCTTTCCGAGAAGGACGGTGGTAGCGGCAACGCGACTGTCGTCCTCATGCTAGCGCAGATGATTGTGGGGTCGTGCTTCATTGCGTTCACGACGCTGCCCGGACTCTCTGCCATTGCAGTCGTGATTGGTGGGTTCGTAGCCCTGATCTTTACGCAGGGCTCGTTTGGGACGAGCGTTAACGCCGACAAGCTCCAAGACGTGCTCGCTCGCGCTGACGCGCATCGCCGCTGGATTGTGCAGCGCTACCGCTCGGGCGAGGCACTTCCGGGATCGGCGAAGCGTGTCGATCGAACGCTTCGCTTTGCGTTGGCGTTTGGGCTCCGCGATGAGGTCGTAGCCGAGCTCGCGCGTCGCTCGGGCGACGAAGACATCGAGTGGTTTCTCACTGAGCCGGCAGAGGGCCTTCCCTCGCCGCTGCGTGCGCTCGAGAAACTCTTTGAAGTGGCGGTCCACGAGGACGATCGCATGAGTGACAGCTAGGGAGCCAAGATGAGCGTCATCACCAACTTCCTCTATTACATCATCCTGCCGTACGTGCTCGCCCTCGTCATGGTACGTCTTTCGGACCGCGCGCTTTGCGCATGTCGACAGCTCGGACATCCGCGACGGCCATCTGTGCGAGCCTTCCAGCACCGACGAGCCAATGTTTCTGGCGCGCGTGATGGACGAGGATTTCGTGCGCTCCGGAGTCACAGCGACCCTACTCTCCCTAGACCACAAGGGCGTCGTGCGTATCGAGCGCGTTCCCACGGCGTGGTGTCGCCTGAGGATCAACGATCGGATGGACGAGACGCACGCGGCCAAGACGCTCGCCCAACGCGCAGCTGGTCTCGAGCGCGAGACCGTCCGCGTCTCGCTTGCTCCCAACGTGTCCACGAAGCGCCTTACGGAGTACGAGCGCATGACGCTTGACTTTGTCTTTGTTGACGGTCGCACGAGCATCACAGCAGAGGAGCTAGCGGAGGCGTGGCGGGAGTTTCCCGCCTACCTCACGCGACAGAGCCACTGCCTATCGGGCAAGGCGACGCGCGACGTGCAGGAGCGCCACCTCGTCGAGGGGGTATCGCCGTCGCTCTTCTGGCTTGCTGTCGTGCTTCTCGCCTTCTATGCGCTCGTGGCTTTCCTGTTCGTGGGCTTTGATGTGCTGCCCATGATTCTCTTTGGACTGCCGGGGCTTGCCATGATGGTCGCGTACTCGCGGCCGCGCGAGGTCTACACAGTCGAAGGCCACGCGCTGCTCGTGCGCTGCCATGCGTTCAAGCGTTACATCGTTGAGCTCACGAGTATGTGCGACGCGCGCCTTACCGACGCCGCGCTGTGGGGCGAGCAGCTGGTCTATGGCGTTGCCGTCAACGCTGTGGGAGCCGCTCCGCGCGATCTCTTCCCCAAGATTGAGTCCAGCCGCGCCCCCGCGGCGCCCGACTGGTACGTTGCCTACGTGCGTGCCCATGACAAGAAGAATGCCAGTTCGCGTCCGTCACGCCCCGTCACCGTCCAATGAATGCCCGGTAGTTAGCCTGTTCCGATTGGCGCAGGCGCGGGCGTGCGCCGCCGTTTGACGTTGGCACGTCTCGCGCTCGGCGAGCTCGGTGGTGCGGCGCTCTTCTCGACCTCTCCGAGCGGTGCCCACTCGTCCATGTATTACGAAGGGACAGTCCCTTCGTATCATTTGGGGGTTGTTCTGTTCGTCGAGCGTGCAGGAATCGAAGAAATGAGGCTCAAGACGGGGCGTTTTTCTCGGTTCATGCACACTCGATTGATTAGCGAGAAGTTCGCGTGGCCGACAAGCCCCTCTACCTGCGGCGCGCAACCGGCGGGCGCCCTCTGGTTGCCGCAAAATCGGACAAATTGCTTACCGTCGGTTGGTAGAATTGCGCCGTGCGCGCCCGCAGACTAAAGGTGCCGGCAGACAGCGCACACCCCGACGAAGGGCAGACCATGAGCTTTCGCGACAACCTCCAGCACCTGCGCGCAGAGCGCAACATGACCCAGGAGCAGCTGGCCATGCTGCTCGGCGTCTCCCGCCAGAGCGTCACCAAGTGGGAGGCCGAGAGGAGCCAGCCGGAGATGGACAAGCTCCTCAAGATGTGCGAGATCTTCGATTGCACGCTCGACGAGCTCGTGACGGGCGACCTCACTGGCCGCGCCGCGCCCGCGACGGCCGCGCCCATCCCCGCCGGCCCACCCACCGACGTCTGCGGCTACGAGGAACACCAGCGCATGATGGCGCTCAAGGTCCCCACCGGCGTGGCGCTCATCCTCCTGGGCATCGCGCTCGGTCTGCTCTTCGAGGGCTCGGTTGAGCTGGCGTCCTGGAACGGGCGCGACGGCCTCTTCGTGATCATCGTGCTCGTGGGTATACTCGCGGGCCTCGCGTTTCTCGTGCCCGCTGGCATGGAGCACACGGCGTTCCAGAAGGCGCACCCCTACGTGGAGGACTTCTACACCGACGATGACCGCGCCTCCGCCCGCCGGCAGTTCTCGACGGCGCTCATCGCCGGGCTCGCGCTCATCTTCGCGGGCATCGGCTGTGTGCTCATGCTCGAGAAGACCGCGGAGAACTGGGGGCTCTTCTTCCTCATGTTCTTCATCGCCCTGGGCGTGTGGTGGATCGTTCGCGGCGGCATGCTGCTCGGGCGTGTCAACGTCGAGGAGTACAACCGCTCCGTCGGCGAGGACCTCGAGGTGGAGGACATCATGAGCGCGCGGCTGGACGAGGCGCGGCGCGACGTTCTTCTCGCCCAGAAGCGTGAGGGCGAGAAGATCGGTGCGATCTGCGGCGCCGTCATGATCTTCGCCACGATCGTGGGCCTGCTCCTGCTCTTCTGCGCGCCGCCGCCCGCGCAGAACTGGTTCTGGATGTCATGGGTCGTGGGCGGCCTTCTCTGCGGCATCGTCTCAACGCTCATGCACGCGTTCCGCAGGGAGGGGTAGGCCTCCATCGTCACCTGCGTGCGCTGCAGCTCGGAGCCCGTCGCCACGAAGCAGTCGAGCACGCCCATCTCCGAATCCCTTACAGCCCCACGTCCACCGGCACGGGATGCTCCTCGCAGAACAGCTCGACAGGCGTTCTCCCGCCGGCGCCGTACAGCCGCTTGGCGGCCTCGGGGCACAGGTCGCGCAGCAGCCGCATGGCGTCGGACACCGCCGAGAGGGGCGAGAGCTCCGCTTCGGAGGGATTGAACAGCCGCTCGGCGTGCGCCGCCCGGTTCCTCACGCGGAGGATTCCGTTCAGCGAGCGCTGGAGCTCCTTCCTCCTCGTCCCCTTCGGCCATGCGCGGTAGAGGCACGTCCTCCATATCGCGGCCTCGCGGGAGCGGTCGGTGAGGTGGACCCAGAACCCCAGCGTGAGGCTCGCCACGAGCGCGCCGTGCGGGAAGTTCCGCGGCAGCCCGGCGGCGGCGACGTCGATGATGCGCCGGTTCGTGTAGTTCGCGTCCAGCTCGCCGCGCCCCGACTTCCTCATGAGGGGCACGCGCGCCGGCGAGCCGTCGTCGAGGAGCCAGTCGCCCTCCCAGCGCTCGCGCATCACGCGGTCGTAGGCGTTTCGCAGCGCGATCTCGAAGTGGCAGATCTCGCGCATGACCACCTGCGCGAGGTCGGCGTTCCACTCGTAGAGGTCGAGCGCCCTCTCCGCGTCGCCGTCGCACGCGGCGAGATAGGGCTCAAAGCGCTCGGGCGAGAGCCACCGCTCCGACCATGCGCGCGTCCCGTCGCCCTCGGAGGGGCATTTCCGATTCTCGTTGATGGTGCTCTCAGGCTCTTCGCGCATCGAAGACCCCCTATAAACAAATCGAGGCCCGGTGACTTGAATCAGAGGTCATTCCCGGGCCCATCGCTAAGTATCTTACCCGCTTTCGCGGATTCCAACAAGAGGATCCGGGGGCCGGCATCGCACCATCAACCCCTTTGTTCCCGCCGCCGCTTGAGCCCGTACTTCCTGCACAGGTGGCTGTTGTGCTGGTGCATCATGTCGCGCTCTGTGGCGCCATCATGATCTTCGCCACGATCGTGGGCCTGCTCCTGCTCTTCTGCGCGCAGCCGCCCGCGCAGAACTGGTTCTGGATGTCGTGGGTCGTGGGCGGCCTTCTCTGCGGCATCGTCTCAACGCTCATGCACGTGTTCCGCCGGGAGGGGTAGCGCCTCCATCGTCACCTGCGTGCGCTGCAGCTCGGAGCCCGTCGCCACGAAGCAGTCGAGGACCCCTGTCTCCGTGATTAGGTTGATGCCACCGTCGCAGTGGAGCGGCAGCGATCCCCCGCTTCCGCCGCTCCGCGTGAATCGTCGCCCCGTGCCCCAAAGTGTCTCATGCCGAGAAGAACGCCCGGAGGCCCCAATATGGAAAACTCCCACATGTGCTCCGTATAATGGCCGCACGGGGCGAGAAGAACCGCGCGACCATACGCTGGCCTAAGCGCGCGCCCGCTTCCTACGGCACCGTCCGGGCCACGTCGCCGTCGAAAGGATCAAGATGGTCACTCACACGCTCGGCTCTGGCGCGCGGACGGCAGTGCTCCTGCACGGGGGCGGCCTCTCGTGGTGGAACTACCGGGCAGTC
>UMJL01060103.1_pt1 | contig 13450 bp, 9 predicted proteins | sample 1966071 | NCBI WGS metagenome assembly UMJL01 (sample SAMEA4836148, study PRJEB28245) | human gut metagenome | biome: gut microbiome; material: fecal sample | place: Denmark | collected 2008
AGTCGCTGCAGGACGCAGCGACACTAATGGCTGACGAGGCAGTGACGCAAAACAAACAGAGCGTTCATTTAAAGGCAAGGGTGATGGTGCTTGTCAAAGGATAGTGCGAATGGGGAGCAATCCCTCCGTCTTGACGGCAGAAAAGTTTGTAGCATAAAAAGGCGAATATATTGCAAGCAAATGCAATAAAGCGACAGTTTGTGGCTTGCCGTCAATCCACCTCCCTTTGACAAGGGAGGCAAGGGTGGTGGTGCGAGGCGAGGGATAGTGCGAATGTGAAAGCATATCGTTGCATATAAATGTTGGCATTACGGAAAGCGGGTGTGGTGGTGCGGATTTGGAAAGGTTGGTGCGAGGCGAAGGATAGATGTTCTTATAAGATGGCTGTGGGAATGGCAAGGTTTAGTGCAACAGGAGGAGCAAGCAAGGCTAAACACCCATTTTTCAATAATTATATAGTTTTTCGCAGACAGAAGCCACGGCGGATGCCGTGGCTTTAGCTTAATCTTCGGTTTTTGTGAATCTGAACGATTTCATATCGAACTGTGTGCCGGGCAGGAATACGAATGCAATGTTGTTCTTGCCTGCGATATGCTCGATGTCAAACGTTACCGGCGTGTACTCGTCTGCGTGGGGGAATTCGAGCAGACGGGTGGTCTGGCTGCCGTTCTCGTCATTTACTCTGAGCTGAATCGTGCAGTTATCGAGCGGTGTTCTGCCTGTAACGGTTATCTTATCCGTACCGCCTGCGAAATCGAGGCCGTTGAATTCGATAACAACGTTGTTGCCTATCTCCTCAACGCACGAGCCGTTTACCTTGTAATCATCGCCGTACAGATTATCGTTGTCTGCCGCAGAGTTTTCCGCATAGGTACGGTCGTACTTTTCAAACTCAAAGCCGCCGAATATGCAGGAATTGTTGATAACAAAGCTGATGTCGTGCGTTCCGCTTATTCTGCACGGCAAGTCGAAGGTCTGGGGGTATGCTCTGTCCCATCCGCCGTTATTCTTTATTGCGAATGTGCCGATGTATCTGCCGCCGTTGTCGGCATCACCGAGATACAGTTCTACGGGATAATCTTCACCGCCGCCGCTGTTTCCGACGCTTATCGTAATCTTCTTGGTTCCGCCGCCGAAATCAACGGAGCTGAAGCCGACGGTCGTTCTTCCGTTAAAGCCGCCGAGCGAGCCTCTGTCTATCGTGATAACGGGAACATTCGAGAAATCGCAAAGGCAGGCGGCAATAAAGATATAAGGATTCTTTTCTGCTTTTCCGAGTCCTTCTGCCGTATATTCAAGCTCGGAGATAATCTTCGGAATATCGGTACCGTTCTTTGAATATGCTCTCAGGCGGAATTTGCCGTCACCGAAGGCTTTCAGCGTTGCCGTATTTCCGTCAAACGAAACTACCTTTGCAAAGCTGATCTCAACTCCGTTATCGGTACAGCATTTGAACTCTATGTCACGGAAGGTTGCGTTTTCGGGGAATATCTTTACCGAAATTTCGGCAGTATCACGTTCTTTTGTCAGTGTACGAGGCTCACTGTCGAAAAGGTCGATTTTTCTTACGGGAATTTCATTTGTGTAGGGCGTGGTTACTGCGGGGAATGCGTTTTGAGTGACAACGCTTACTCCCTGCGGCTCTGTTTCGGGGGCTACTGCTTTTATAGTTATCGTTTTAGGCTTCAGACCCTCGCTTTCGGCGGTGATAACTATGTCGCCTGTTTCAAAGGTGGATTCGATTATCGCAAGGAGCTTTCCGGAGAACAGCTTTCTATGATTGCCCTTATAGCTGTCATAGTCGGTGCTGTCGCCGTTATCAAGTCCTACAAGTCTGCCTGCGCCCTTTACGGTGAACTTTATTCTGTTTACCGCATTCTGAACTTCCTGTCCCATTATATCGTCAACGGTTACGGTAATAAACGCAAGCGATCTTCCGTCAGCCGCTATTTCGCTCACATCGGGGCTCATATTTACTTTATAGGGGTCGAGAGAGGTGAAAAGAACCTCCTCCTTTTCGTAATCGTCAACATCGCAATCGGGGCTGAGATAGCCTCTTACCGCAAGCGGCTTGTCCTTATGGAACGGCACTGTGAAGCGGGCGCAGAGCTTGTCTTCCGTGAGGTGATCTATCACCTTTCCGTCATACATCTCTCCGCAGTAATGAAGTCTGATAAACGAAAGATCCGAATAAACAAGCACGTCTATAAGCTGACCCTCGTTGAAATCCCAGCAGCAAGGAGAAACGTGAATGAAGGACTTTTCTTCGGCTATATCCCATACCGATTTATAGAACCAGAACGAGTCTTTTTCAAAGCCTGCGGTATCTATGATGCCGAAGTATGAATTCTTGGTATTGTAGGGGGTAGGTTCGCCGATATAGTCAAATCCTGTCCATACGAACTGTCCCATTGAATATTCTGCGGCGGCATCCATAGCGAATGATCTGAGCGGAGAAGCTCCCCAGTTTACAACGCTGTTTCCGAGATCGGAGCATTGCAGATCGTCATATACCAGTAAGCTTGTATCATAGGGGAAGTGGTATATGCCTCTTGAGCGTACCGTCGAGGCGGTTTCACTGCCGTAAATGACCCAGTCGGGATGCTTTTCGTGATGCTCGTCATACAGCTTTTCCGTATAGTTATAGCCTGCAATCTTCAGATAATCAGCTACATTCTGTGCATTTTCCCACTGCATATAGTTTGAGGCTATCGTGGGCGGGGCATTGTGCATAGGGTCGTTCTTTTCGACCTCCTCGCAAAGCATCTTCGCAACCTCAAGTCCTCTGGGGCTTTTATGCGTATCGTATATTTCGTTGCCTATGCTCCACATTATAACCGACGGGTGATTACGGTCACGTTTTATCCACGCTTCAACATCCTTCTTATACCAGTCGGGGAAGAAACGGTGATAATCGTTCTCGTTCTTGGCAAGCTCCCACATATCGAATATTTCGCTGTCAACGAGGAAGCCCATTTTATCGCAAAGCTCCATAAGCTCTCTTGACGGAGGGTTATGGCTGGTGCGGATAGCGTTTACGCCCATATTCTTCAGTTTTTCAAGCTGTCGGCGGGTAGCGTCGTAATTTACCGCAGCGCCGAGTGCGCCTAAGTCGTGGTGCATACAAACACCATTCAGCTTGAGGTGCATACCGTTTAACAAAAAGCCCTCGTTTGCGCTGAATTTTGTGGTTCTGAAGCCGAATTTTTCAACGGTATCATCAAGCCTGTTTCCGTTATCGTCATAAAGTATCACGGACAGGGTATATAAATTGGGCGTGATTATATCCCATAATTTAGGAGCATCCATATAGAACAACAGCTTATCGTTCTTGCCGCAAAGTCTGCGTTCGCAAACGTAAACCTCTCTGTTCTCGGGATCTCTTAATGTATATGAAATCAAGCCGCAGACCGTGTCGGAAAGGCTTATCTGTACAGTAGTCTTCCATTTGCCGTGTTCTCTGCGGTCTGTATCACTGCACTTTGCGCTGATATAGACACCGTTTTCAACGATGTGACGGCGAGAGGTTTTTCTGAGCCACACATTTCTGTATATTCCGGCTCCGCTGTACCAACGGGTATTCGGGGATTTATGGTTTACTCTGACTAAAATGCGGTTTTCGCCGTTTTTCAGAGCATCGGTTATATCAAAGCTGAAGGTTGTATAGCCGTACTTCCACTTGCCGACTTCCTTATCGTTTACATAGACGGTAGTATCCATATATACGCCGTCAAAGATCAGGATATAGCAATCGTCTTCTCCGAGTGCGTCTACGGTGAAATACTTCTCGTACCAGCCACAGCCGGACTTGTAGAGATTTGCCGTATCGCCTATAAGCCAGTCGTGCGGTATCTCAACATTATACCAATGTGCGTTTTCAAGCGTCTTTCCGTCGCTGTCAGGTTCGGTGAGGGTGAATCTCCAGTTATCGTTGAATAAAATTCTGCGTTTTTTCATATCTGTGTTTCCTTTCGGCTTTAAAGCTGAATATGAATTGTTAGTATTATTGTAACAGTTTGAACAGTGAAAATCAAGCGGTAAACGGTTTATACGCAAAAAGATTTTGCCCCCTCGGTTGTCCGAGGGGGCATAATATATAAGAGAGGAGAATTTGCTGCTATGCAGCGATGTGTTGATGTTATATGATGATGTTAATGCGTTGCAAAATGCTGCGGAATGTTACGGAAAAATTAGTGTGATAAAGCAAGGCGGAAGATATATGCGGTAGTATGATTTTTCTGTGCGTTGCTATAACTGAAATGCGTTGTTTCAAAGCGTTGCGAAATTGTTAGGAAAGTAAGGAAAATTGCAATAAAAGCGTTTAATCCACTCTTACAGCCTTTAAGAAGTTGTCGGTATAATATACCGACTTCATGCTTGCGGTGCGGACTTTCTGTCCCGGATACGGACTGAACACTATCGTGTCATCTCCGGTATATATACCGCCAAAGAACGAGTCGCCGTCCTTTATGAAAACTATATCGCCCTTTTCAAGCTTTTCAAGAGCTATTTCAGTTCCCATTTCTTTCTGTGCGGTAAGTCCTCTGGGACAATCGACACCGTTTGATGTCAGCGCATAGTAGATAAGTCCCGAATTATCAAAACCTGTTTCTGCGCTGTATCCGCCCTCAGTGAATGGTTTACCGAGCATATCATAAGCCGACTTTGCTATTGCATCACCTTTTTCTGAGGGAGCGGGCGGCTCGGTGCTGTCTGACGACGTATTATCGGAAGAGTTGTCCTCGCTTGATGTGTTGTCGGAGGAGTTATCCTCGCTTGATGTGTTGTCGGAAGAGTTGTCTTCGCTTGACGTATCATCAGAGGAGTTATCCTCACTCGATGTGTTGTCGGAAGAGTTGTCTTCGCTTGACGTATCATCAGAGGAGTTATCCTCACTCGATGTGTTGTCGGAAGAGTTGTCTTCGCTTGACGTATCATCAGAGGAGTTATCCTCACTCGATGTGTTGTCGGAAGAGCTGTCAGAGCTTTCCGCTACGGAACTCTGAGTGCTGTTCTGCGGATCATTTCCGCTTTCATAGGACGGAGAATTGTTTCCGGAACAAGCGGTAAGTGAAGCCAAAGCCAAAACTGTAAACATTGCCAAGATTAACGATAGTTTCTTTTTCATAATATCACGACCTTTGCTTTATCGTTTTATATTGTTCTCTGTCCTTGATTTAAGTATATCACAAAAAATCCGAAATTCAATTAAAATTCGGTTACAATATGGTAACAATTTGGTTACAAATGGTTACAAAACGGTTACAACGGTTACAAAAAGGTGACAAAATCGATTCTTTTCGCAGTTATTCCCCAAAATATACAAAAACACCGTCTGCAAAGCAGACGGCATTCCTGTAGTTTTATATGAAGGACAATGTCATAATCGGTTTTAAGCAACTCTTACAGCACGGCTGAAGCAGTTTTGCCAATAAGAGCTGTTAAGGTCGGCAAACTTTACCTTTTCACCCGGATAAGGGCTGTAAATAAGTTGGCCGTTGCCTGTATATATTCCGGCGAAGTCAATCATCTCGCCTGTTTCTGAATCTTTATCGGTAAAGAAAAGGATGTCGCCCGGCTCAATCTCGCTGAGCACTACGGTCGTACCCATTTCTTTCTGTGCGGCTGTTCCTCTCGGACAATTGATAAAGCCATTTTCACGAAGGACATAGTATATAAGTCCCGAATTATCGAAACCCTGCTCAGGCGTTGCCATACCGCTGACATAATCGACTCCGACAAGAGCCTCGGCGGTTGACACTATCTGAGTGCGAAGGTCATTTATTGTACTGCTGTTATCAGAGCTTTCCGGGAGCGATATTATATCCGATACCGTTGTCTGCTGTGACGAAGGTTCTGAGTCGGTACTCTGCGGTGTTGTTGATGTTATGTCTGGTGTTGAATTGTCCGATGATGTGTTATCCGAGCCGCATCCGCTTAAAACCGGCACCAAAGCTAAAGCCAGCGCCGCAATAAACAAAGTGACTGCGTATCTTTTCATTTTTACCCTCCGTGCGACAGTAGAGTAACGCTGTACTGCTGTCGTCTGAGATGTACTGTTGTTTCTTTGTACACAATATAGTATATCCCAAAAAGCACAAAAAGTCAAGTGAATATTTTCCATTTTATGCTGATAAACAGGGGGATATGGTGTAGCTTTGCTGAAAGTTTATGTTGATATTGTGAAAAGAAGAACGAGCCTCCTGTGTGGGAGGCTCGCAGATTGTGGGAAAAGTATGTTTTTTCAAAAAAGTGCTTGTCCTCAATCCCTATCCCCAAACCCCTTTCCCCCGGAAAGGGGCTATATTACTGGGGCTACCGCCCCTAGTCCCTGTCGGGGGCTTCGCCCCTGCGACCCCATTTTTATCAACGATAGAAGTTTTTCGACAGACTGGAACGAGCCTCCTGTGTGGGAGGCTCGCAAAGAAATTACTTATTCTTTTTCTTCTTGCTGATGATGAATGTAATAACACCGACTGCAACTAAAACTACCAGTGCGACAACGCAGATAATGATCGCTGTCATATCAAATGTCACGCCTGTGTTTGTGTTGCCGCTGCTTGCTCCGACTACTGTGCTTGCGCCGATTTCTTCGGCAAAGCAGGTAATACCCAGTAATATCGACATTGCTGCGGCTGTAACCGCAGAGGTTAATTTCTTCATAATAAGTATCATTCCTTTCTTCTTTTTGTAAAGACTACTATACTACATTTCTTCCGAAAAAGCAAGCGGAAAATTATACAAATTTTTTCAGTCTTCGGCTAAGTTTATTCTGTAGGTGCAGCGGGTGCTGTTGTCGCCTTGGCGCCGTTTATGATGCTCTTGATTATTTCGGGCTGGGTTACTGTGCACTCTGTGCGGTCGAATAAGCCGAAGCCGTGATTACCGTTATAGCCGTTATCCCAGTAAACAGTAACGATATTTCTCTGATGAGCGGCATAATTCACATACTCTGCGAAATAAGCACGATATATAGTATTGCTCTTATCCTTTGAGGTCTTGTCGTTTGCGCCGTACTCGCCTATTACAACGCCGTAACCGTTCTTGATAAACGCATTGTAGAGCTTATCGAACTGTCTGTTTACGAGCGTTTCACTCTGTCTGCGCTTTACAAATTTCTTGACCGAGTCGCCCCATTTATAGAAGGTATCTTTGCCTTCGTCTACGCAGAATTCCCACGGGGTGTAGTAGTGGACGGAAATCATTATCCTGCTGTCATTCGGGATAACTAACTTTGCTTCCATTGTATATGTATCGCAGTCGCCTGTTGTGAAGTTTATATCTGTGTTCCAGCCGGGGATAAGCAGATAACGGCTGTTGTTATTGCCGCCTGCTTTTCTTACCGTATCAACGAAAATCTGATTGTATGCGTTGATGTTGTTGTAGTATTCGGGTTTGGGGTTGCCGTATGATCCGTCAAACACTTCATTCATTGACTCGAACACGAGGTGATCGTCATAGTTCTTGAAGCGATTTGCTATCTGCTCCCAGACCTTTTCGTACTTTGCTTTTATAGTCTCCTGCTCGGAAGCGGGTTCGCCGCAGAGAAGCCAGCCGCCTTTTATGCTGTAGTAGCCGTCGCCGTGAACGTTGATTATAGCGTAAAGTCCGTTATCAATGCACATATCGACTACTTCCTGCACTCTGTCGAGCCACTTTGAGTCGATAGTGTAGTCGGGGCCTGCACCTATCTTCGAAAGATATGATACGGGGATACGGATAGACTTGAAGCCCTGTGCCTTTACCTGCTTGATGAGATTTTCGGTAATTACGGGGTTGCCCCACGCTGTTTCGCTCGGTGTTCCATCGGAGTTTGACTCAAGCTGATTGCCGAGGTTCCAGCCGGGCATTAAGTTCTGCGAGAACTGAACAGAGTCACCTTTTGTTTCGGCAGGTGCAGGTTCCGGATTCTGTGTTGCGGTCGTTGTGGTTGTAGTGGTTGCCGCTGTTGTTTCGGCTTTCGTTGTGGTAGTTGTTGTTGAAGCCGAACTGTTTTCAGATGATGTTGCGGCATTTCCCGAGCAAGCGGAAATTCCCGTTATCACCATTATGCCGCTTAAAATTGCGGCGAGCATTCTTTTCTTCATAGATACCTTTCTTTCCTTGACTGCCGTTTTTTTGACATGCTGACAGCCGTTTTTTCTTGTGTCTATCATATTGTAATGGTTTTCACGGAAAAAGTCAATAGCCAAACAGACTTATCCGCTAATTTTGCTAAAACGATTACACGGCGTTTGCAGAATGCAAAAACCGCCTGTAAAACCGTTAAGTCTTACGGGCGGTATACTATTTTAATATATAGGGAGAAATTTTTACTCGGCTACGTTAGTCGTATCTCCGGGAACAGCATCGGGCGGTGTCACCGGCTCGGTTGTGCTATAGTCGGGGTAGTAATCGTACTCGCTGCTTGTATCTATCGCAGAAAAATCATCTTTTGAGAAGGAATCTTCTGTTTCGACAAGGTAAACGCCGTCAAGCGCTGTCAGCTTTATAAGGAAGTTGCCGGGGCAATATACCTTTACTGCTGTAATATCCTTAGCGTTCTCCTCGAATAATGCGGCGATAGCCTCGCTGCCCTTTACCTTTGTGTTATCGGAAAGATAAACCTCTGTAACACGGATGTTGCCCTTGCTGTCTGCCTTAGCTAAAATGCTCTGCATTTCTTCGGGCGTTACTGTATTTCTGAAGGTAACGTAAAGGAAAACATCTTCGGTATTCTCTTCCGCCTTGCTGTATGCCTCCATAGCCATTCTGAAACGGTCTTCCGCACTTATCGAGGTTGTCGGTGAAACAACAACAGGACTGCCGGAATTCAGCAGGGCTACGCTTGAAAATGTGATAGCTACGGCGGCTGCGACACCTGCCACAGAAAGCCAAACCGTTTTCAGCCTGCTCTTTTTAGCCTGTACAGACTTACCCATAGCGGCTTTTCTTATCTTCTCGTAATCAAACGAATACTCGCTCATCAGTTCTTTGTAAAAATCGTTTGTATTCATCTGAAAGCCCCCTTCCGTAAGTCGTTATAATTTGAATTTTTTCTTTTGTTTTTCTATTGTGCGATATAGCTTGTTTTTAACAGTAGACAGCTTGACATCAAGCGCCTTCGCTACGTCCTCCAGCTTCATATCACACGCAAAATGAAGATAGAATATCTGACCTGTCAGTTCATCGGTCTTCATTATGTCATCGAAAATCTGTTTCGCAACGATCTTGTTGCTGATAACGTCCTCAAGTCTTTGCTGAGGCTTGGACATCTCCCGCTCGATAGCGACCATTTCTTCTTCGGTATAGTCGGAAAAAGAGGTAACCTTGTCATCCTTCTTCCTGCCCGAAAAATAGGTGCGGCATTCAAACTTCGCTATATTTATAAGGAAAGCCTCGGGGCTTTCAATGTCCTCGTGTCCTTTTTCGCTTATACGCTTGAAGAAACGTGTATAGACGTTCTGAATAATATCTTCCGCATCTTCCATATTTCCGCATTTGCTGACTACAAAACGGGAAACGGATCTGCAGGTTTCGTTGTAGACACGGTTGAAATATTCTTCGTTATTCTCGTGACCTCCGTGAATCTCTGCGCCCATCGGCTCACCTCACTTTGTCACCTACTTTGTAGTAGGCTGAATTTCAGAAAAAGTTTCACTCGAAATGAAAATTCTGTGTATCGGATAAGTAAAAAAATAAGAATGTTTTTTGTGCAGTATAACCATATATTGATTTTTGACTGCCGGGAAGCAGAATATATGGCACGAAGTGCGTGCTGTCTGTATATTTCCTCTATTATATTGTACATTAAACGGGGCGATTAGTCAAGGGGAACATAATAAACGGAGCAGAATAAAGAAAATGTATCGTTTGTAACGTTTGCAATACATACAAATGAAACGGATTTTACAAAAACAGTTAATAACAGAACCGGAGCTTCGCTTAATGCTAAGTTTTTTGTTATACAAATTGTTGTATTTTCAGATTTAATGCTGTAAACGTACAAAATCCCATTAATGTTTATATTGTTTCACCAAAACAAAAATGTATTTTTGTGCAAAATGCCACTTGCAAATCTAATTGCGATATAGTATGATTAAAAATAGCTTAAATGCAAAAAAATATTTTATGGAGGACAAAAAAATGAAGTTTACAAAAACTTTAGCTGCAATCGCAGCAGCTTCACTTGCAGTATCATCACTTGCAGTAAGCGCATTTGCAGCAGACGCATTAGTTTCAATGACTGTTCCTGAGAACAGTAAACCTCAGGATGCAGGTCAGGTTAATTTATGGGAACTTCCCTTTGATGACAGCGTTGAAGCATGGGCAGGCAAGGTTGATAAGGCAGTAGCTACTATTACAACTGAGGCTTATGCTAACGGTGCTTTAGGCGGTAACACTGTTGCCAATAACGGTTGGGCTTCATCAGACCAGATCGAAAGCAGTGAAGCCGGCACACATCAATGGGTTTGGGACAGCATCGGCGGTCTTCAGACTAAGGATGCAGACGGTAAGTCAAACGGTTACTTCAAGGTAGAAGTATGGTGGATGAATGCTCTGGGAGAAGAGGGCAATCAGACTCCTGCTACATTAACAATCGACAAGGTTGATTTCTATGATAAGGCCGGCGATTTACTTGCTACATATCCCGCAGCTGCTGACACAGATACAAAGCCTGCTGAGCCTAAGCCTATTCAGACAAAGGCAGATATTTCATTTACCGATAAGAAAACTCCGTCATACACATACACAGTTAAGGGCGACATTGATACGCTTAAGGTTGATGTTGCACTTTCAGCTGATGCAGCAGCAGCTGGATCAGGTTGGAACGATTGGTGCTCTGCAGGCGTTGCTGTTAAGAACCCCGACGGTACAGTTAAGTACTATCAGTGGGGCGGCGCCAGCGTAAACTGGTCTTGGGATGTAGACGGTGATAATGTTGGAGAAACTAAAGACGGCGTTGGCACCGAAACATGGGTAGGCACTGTCGGCGCTGACGGTGGTCAGATTTCTATCCCCGTTGTTAAGGGTGCTGTAGTTGATTTCTACTGCTTAAGCTGGGATACATATAATGGCGTTCAGTACACATTAACAATCAACGATGAAGAAGCTGCAGTAGAGCCCGGTGAACCTGAAGAGCCTACTAAGCCCGGTGAAACAGAAGATCCTGCTGAGCCCGGTGAATCTTCAGGCGATGTTAACCCCGGCGAATGCTCAGGCGAGCCCGTTAACCCTCCTACAGGTGCTGCAGTAGCAGTTATCCCTGCAGTTCTCGCAGCAGCAGCAGTTGCTACAACAGGTATCGTTCTTAAGAAGAGAAGCAAGTAATTGCTTTTAAACGGTTTAACGCTTTGAATTAAAGAGCATACGACCCCTCCGCTTATAGCGGAGGGGTTTTTTTATCACATAAGTTGGGATATTTTCAAATTTAATGCTGTAAAGGAACAAAATTGCATTGCTGTTTATATCGTTTCACCAAAACGAAAAAGTCTTTTTTGTGCAATATGCCACTTGTAAAAAAAACTGCGATATAGTATGATTAAGAAAAGCTTAAAAGCTAAAAAAATATTTTATGGAGGACAAAACCAATGAAGTTTACAAAAACTTTAGCAAGTGTTTGCGCTGCTGCAATCGCAGTTTCTTCACTTGCAGTAAGTGCTTTCGCCGGTTCTATCACATTCAGCGATAAAGTCTGGTGGACACAGAAGGACTTAAAGATTGAAGATATTTTGGAAGGCAACAAGCCCGAAGATGTCGAATCAATCACATTCACAAGCGACACTACTTTCCTCATCGGTTACAACTCAACAAAAGTAACTGATGAAAAGACAGGTAGCACATGGAAGCAGGATGCGACTGCTGCTGACACTTATACAGTTTCGGATGCAGTTCTCGCTCCGCAGGAAATCGAAGGCAAAACAGTTAACCCCGCTTTCAGCGTAATGTTAAGCAAGGGCGACGGCGTTGATTACACAATCAACTGGAAGGTTAACCTTAAGAACAATGATCCCGCTAAGCCTAAGCCTGTTCAGACAAAGGCAGATATTTCATTTACAGATGGTAAAACTCCGTCATACACATACACAGTTAAGGGCGACATTGATGCGCTTAAGGTTGATGTTGCACTTTCAGCTGATGCAGCAGCAGCTGGATCAGGTTGGAACGATTACTGCTCTGCAGGCGTTGCTGTTAAGAACCCCGACGGTACAGTTAAGTACTATCAGTGGGGCGGTGCAAGCATAGCATGGGCTTGGGATGTAAACGGTGATGGTGTTGGAGATACTAAAGACGGCGTTGGCACCGAAACATGGGTAGGCACTGTCGGCGCTGACGGCGGTCAGCTTTCTATCCCCGTTGTTAAGGGTGCTGTAGTTGATTTCTACTGCTTAAGCTGGGATACATATAAAGGCGTTCAGTACACATTAACAATCAACGATGAAGAAGCTGCAGTAAAGCCCGTTGATCCTGTTGATCCTGTTGATCCTGTTGATCCTCCTGTTGATCCCGGTAAGACTGAAGATCCCGCTGAGCCTGTAGCTCCCGCTGACGTTACAATTGCTAACTCAGGTAGGACAGTTATCGATTCAGGTCTTGTTCGTACAAACATCATCAATGAATGGACCGGCAACGATGCAGACGTAATCGCTGATAAGGCTGCTTTTGCAGGTGCTAACAAGATTTCTGTGAAGTTTACAGTTACAAACTTCACAACTCCCTTCAAGGCTTGGATCGCTATGGCTGACTCCAAGTGGGAATGCCAGTTCCAGGGCGAAGGTAACGAGGTCAATGCAAACGCTAAGTGCACTCCCGTTGAAGTAACAGGTAATGGTACTTATGTTGTAACAATCGACCTTGACAAGGTTATCGATGGTGTGGCATTCATCGCAGTTTGCACAGACCTCAAGGCTGCTGAAGACGATGCTATCCCCACAATCGCTATCGATCAGATTAAGATCAATGAAGAAATCACAGTAAAGCCCGGCGAAACAACTGAGCCTACTGAGCCCGGCAAATCAGATCCTGTTAAGCCCGGCGATTGCTCAGGCGAGCCCGTTAACCCTCCTACAGGTGCGGCAGTAGCAGTTATCCCTGCAGCTCTCGCAGCAGCAGCAGTTGCTACAACAGGTATCGTTCTTAAGAAGAGAAGCAAGTAATCACTTTTAAGTGATGCGATGCTTTAATTAAAGAGCATACAACCCCTCCGCTTATGGCGGAGGGGCTTTTGTTTTATTCTGCGCTATAGGATTTAAATTTCGGGGTATATAACTGAAAGCCACAGCTTTTGCTGTGGCTTTCAGTTTGTAGAAAAAGTATGTTTTTGAAACAAACTTCTAACTCACTACCCCTATCCCCTTTAGGACACTCTGATGGCTTTGCCTCGTGCAAAGCTCGGCGTGTCCTTATTTCGGCATCCTTGCCGAAAACCTCTTTCCCCGGGAAAGGGGGATTTTACTGGGGCTACCGCCCC
>UMJL01005357.1_pt1 | contig 13441 bp, 10 predicted proteins | sample 1966071 | NCBI WGS metagenome assembly UMJL01 (sample SAMEA4836148, study PRJEB28245) | human gut metagenome | biome: gut microbiome; material: fecal sample | place: Denmark | collected 2008
CTGCCTTGGGCGGAAGTGCTGCGCGCCGGCACGGTTCGGCAAAGGGGGGAGCATGATGATACTTCGGCTTGCATTGCAAAAAATTCGCGCAATGGCGGGTGGATACGGCTTTTTTGCTGCGGTGCTTGCTGCGGCGTTTGCGCTCTTTTTCATCATTGCGGCCACTCTCGGAACGACGCGGACACAGCTGCTGAGGATTGCCTTGACGGATGAGGACGATTCCCCGCTTTCACATGAATTTGCCGAACTGCTGAATGATTCTGACAGTGAAATTACCGGCGGTAAAATGCGGTTTGTTTCGGTGAGGTTCGGAACGCGGGAGGAATCGGAGGAGGCTGTTCGCAGCGGAAAAGCGGAAGGTGCGTTGATAATTCTGAAAGGCTTCGGCGCGGGGCTCGAATCCGGAGAAGAGGCGTTTCTTGAATACAGGGCTTCCGCCGATGCCTCATCGGCACAGGCGGCGGAGGAAATTATCGGCGGGCGTGCAGTTGCGCTCCGCAGCAGGCTTCGCTCCGCAGATTATGCGAAAAAGCTGCTGAACAGGGGCTTGACGGAAAAAGAGCTTTCCGAGCTTGAAGTCGCCGCGAAAGAGTATTATAATGAGCAGGTTGGGGCTGTGCGGTTCGAACGCATCGGCGGAAGTGTTGAAAAAGCGGATTCATCGGTTTTCGGCGCGCTCCGAGCACGGTTTTCGGGCATAGGTGCGTTTGCGGTGCTGACGCTGCTGCTGACTTTGGGGTCGTGGACGGGCTCGAATGCGGCGCGGGCGGCGGAAAAACGGCTTGCAGCGGAAAAAGGCGGAGTGAGCATTTCGTTTTGGAGCAATTTTTTGGCATTGTTCATATGCGGAATTGCGATGTATGCCGTTATGTATATTGCTGCTGCTGCGGCGGGGAGAAACTCCCCGAACGGGCATGAATTGCTTGCGGCGGGCTGTTACCTCTTTTGCGCAAGTGCGCTTGCGCTTGTTGTCGGCGGGGCGGATATTTCGGGGCAGATGAACCTTGCTGCACCGTTCATTGCGTTTGCAACAAGCCTTTTGGGCGGATGCTTTGCGGATACCGCTGCTCGTGGCGGATTGTTTGCAAAACTGGCGCTTTTGACGCCGCAGGGGCTCTGCATTGCGGGAGCGGACGGCAGCGTCGCCTGCCTTGCGGTGCTTGCGGGAGCGGGCGTTGTTCTGCTTGCGTTAAAGCGGGCTGCGCTGCGGGTAAAATTTGCGGAAAGAAGGTAAATTCCCGACTCCTGTAATACGAACAGGCTTTATCAGGGAGAAAAAATGAGCTTAAACAGAGATTTGACCGTCGGCAAACCGGGAAAGGTGCTTTTGCGGTTCTGCCTGCCGTTGTTTGCAAGCATAATATTTCAACAACTTTATAATATTGCTGACAGCTTCGTTGCGGGAAAATTTATCGGCAACGATGCGCTTGCGGCGGTCGGCAACAGCTATGAAATAACATTGATTTTCATTGCGTTCGCGTTTGGCTGCAATATCGGCTGCTCCGTTATTGCGGCGCAGCTCTTCGGCGCAAAAAAGTTTTCCGACCTTAAAACGCTGGTTTACACCGTTCTGATTTCAAGCGGCGTGCTTTGCGTTGTGCTGATGACTTGCGGCTTCCTGTTCGGCGGCGCGCTGCTGAAACTCATTCGAACTCCGACCGAACTGCTTGCGGATTCAAAGCTTTATCTTGATATCTATATTGCCGGGCTGCCGTTCATGTTTTACTATAACGTCGCAACCGGAATCTTTTCCGCAATGGGCGATTCAAAAACGCCTTTCATCTTTTTGGCGTGTTCATCAACGGCAAATATCGGCATGGATATTCTGTTTGTACACAGTTTCAGCATGGGTGTTGCGGGTGTTGCGTGGGCAACCTTCATTTGTCAGGGTGTGAGCTGCATTCTTGCGGTTGCTTTCGTTTTGAAAAGACTTCACGCGCTCGAGTGCGAAAACCGTGGTGAAAAGGTTCCTGTTTTTTCATGGCATCTGTTTGGGCGTTTTGCGGAGATTGCCGTGCCGAGTATTCTTCAGCAGAGTTTTATTTCCGTCGGCAATATAATAATTCAAAGTGTTATAAACAACTTCGGAGCGGCTGTCATGGCGGGATACTCTTCCGCCGTCAAGCTGAACAATATGGTCACAACGTCGCTCACAACTCTCGGAAACGGCATTTCAAGCTTTACTGCACAGAACCTCGGTGCCGCCAAGCCGGAAAGAATTAAAGCAGGATTTGCGGCCGGACTGCGGCTTGTGTTTGCAATCTGCGTTCCGCTTGTGCTTTTGTATTTCTTTGCGGGCAGGCAGCTTGTTTATGTTTTTTTGGAAAGCCCGACAGGCACGGCAGCGGATATCGGAATGCGCTTCCTGCGGATAATTTCGCCGTTCTATCTTATTGTTGCCGCAAAGCTTGTTGCGGACGGCGTTTTGCGCGGTGCGGGCATGATGAAAAAGTTTATGGTGACAACCTTCAGCGATTTGACTCTGCGCGTTGCGCTTGCGGCGGTATTGTCGAAAACCGCACTCGGAACAACGGGAATTTGGCTTGCATGGCCCATCGGCTGGACGATTGCAACCGCGCTGTCGCTCATTTTTTACGGCACGGCCGATTGGAAAAAATACGTTAAAAAGAGCGAAAAAAGCATTCCTGTCGAAGCGGAAAACGACGAAGCGGAACTTGAAATGCAGACGGAATAAATCCTTTCGGAAACAGCCGAACACTCACGAAACCTGTTCGGTGCAGAGCAGGAAAAAATGCCGCGCGGAGTGCAGATATCGTCCGTGCGGCATTTGAATATTCGTTAAAAATCGGCGAATAAGCCGGACGGGATCAAATTTCCGTGCAGCCGCCGACGGTCACGAAACCGTCAAGCTTCCTCCCGTTTTTGCAAAGCGGACATTCGTCGCTGCGATAGACATTGTATTCGTTTAAATCGCTGCGCATGAAAATGCTGTGAACGGGTAAGCCGGCAGCTTCTTCAACAGCGGAAAATATCGAACCTATGCCCACGGGCTTGCCGCCGTAATAGCGGATGCATTCGGCAGCACGGGCAAGGCTGCGCCCCGTGGAAACTGTGGACATGAGCAGAAGAATATTGCGATTCGTAACATACTGCTGCATATCGCTGCTGAAGACCAATTGGTTGTTTGAATTTATGCCCGGAGTGATGATGTTAACGGTTGCGCCGCTGTTAACGCTGTGACTTGAATCGATGAGATCCTGCGCGATAAATGCGCCGATGACCTGCGTGTTTTCAAGGCAGATTATCGTGTCGATGGGTGTGCAGCGGAAAAATTTTGATATTTCGTCCGCCGCTTCGGCTGCCATTGCTGCATTTGACCGAATCTCTGTCATGCTGATATACCTGTCAACATGGGCATGTCCCGTTGCAAAGTGTCCGGAATAGATGCTCAGTTTAATGCGCCTGTTGCCTTTTGCCGCTATGGTGATTTTGTTTGACAGCATAATGAATACAATCCCCTCATGTCATAATATCGGAGCATGAACTGAAATTTCCATACCCGATATATTTATTTTAACATAAAGCGTCTTTTGGTTCAAGAGTAAAATATAAAAAATTTAAATAAAAATGAAACAATCACTCAAAAATCGTGTCCGGAAAAGCGCGCTGAAGCTTCATGAGCGTTTCGGCATCCATCCCCGTGCCTTCAACGGCGGAAATGAACTGCAATTCCTTCATGCTGAAAAACAACGAAAAATCGTCAATCGGGTTGTAGGTCAATATTACTCTCTGAAGGCTGCGTGTCTTAGACAGCAAAACGGAAATATCAGTCAGCTTGTTTGAGGATAAATTCAGAATCAGCAACCCGGTGCTGTTGAGCGGTGTTTCACAGCTTTCTATAGCATTGAACGAAAGATCCAGCGTGTGAAGGCTTTTCAGCGAACAAATCGGGTTTATATCGTCGATGTCGTTGCCGCTTAAATCAAGATAGTGCAAATCGGTAAGCGAAGAAAGCGTCCCGACAGATGTAATATCGTTGCCGTGAAGCGAGAGTGTTTCCAGCGAAGAAAGATTTGAAATCGGAGAAAGATCCGAAATCGCGTTGCTGTCCGCATACAGGTTGATAAGTTGGGAAAGGGCGGAAATCGGGGATAAGTCCGAAACAGCGTTGCCGCTGATATCGAGAGTTTGCAGGGAAACGGCGGATGAAAACGGTGTTAAATCCGTGATTGCACACTGACGAACGCTCAGTTCGCACAATTGCGAAAGCTGCGACAAAAAGGTAAAATCGGATGCCGAAACATTGTTGAGCGTCAATCGCTTCAGTTTTTTCAGCTGAGTGAGCGGCTCTAAGCTCTGCACGGTGTTGAACGATAAATCAAGCTCAACAAGGTTCTTAAATGCGGCAAGTTCCGAAATATCGTTGATGCCGCAGTGACTTAAATCAAGTTTTGTGACAGAAAGAATATCGCCGAGGAAGATTTTGCCTTCCCAAAAGAGCTGCTCGCGGACGCACTGCTCCAAACGGCGGTTTTCGAAATAATACAGTTCATATGTTGCGGAAATCTCATACGGAATATCTGTCGGCTCAACATCGGGAGTTTCAATGCCGATATTTCCTGTCGGTGCAGGTGAAATCGGGGCGGTGCCGATGTCTGAAACACAGGCGCACAGGGCAAACACTGCGGCGACAGCTGCAATAATCAGAACAGATGTAAGAAAAATACGGGATAAATGCTGCAATTTTCCGCTGCGTTCCGCTGCCTTGAAAAACATCATCGGCTTGCTCCTTTCGGGTACATCGGGCGTTGTGCTGCCGCAAAAATATTTTATCGGGGATTCGATGAAAAGTCAACCCGAAAGGCAGCTTTACAACAGCTTTTCGTACAGGTTGAACCAAGGCAGGCCGACATTTACCCGTCCTGCTCAGTCAACCGTTTCGCCTGTTCCATCCAATAAGCCCGAATCATTTCTATCATTTTAATACAGTCGCTTTCAGCGGTGGAAGCATGATATTTTTTCATGTTGCTAAACGTATGCCCGCAAGGTTCAAGCGTAGTATCGCTCTCATAACCGCCGCTTACGCCGATAAGCCATGGACCGAGTAAGCCGGTTTTAAACTTGAAAAAATAGTATCTCATATCATGGAGTTCAAAGTTTCCGGCGTATTCGATCTTCCTCGGTTCTCTCCCGAGTTCATGCGGATCAGACAACCATATTACCATATTCTTTTTTGCAGCTTCCATCTGTGCAAGGTTCATTTCTTGTCACTCCCGTAAAATTAATTTGTTCAATTCATGGCACTATGTAAAAATCCGCCGTAATTCCATCAAAATTACGGCGGACTTCTGGCGGAGAGAAAGGGATTCGAACCCTTGATACGGTTCCCCGTATACACGATTTCCAATCGTGCGCCTTAGACCAGCTCAGCCATCTCTCCAACTGTATGTGCAAAGCATCATACGGCACTTGCATATAATACAGCATCGGGTGAAAAAAAGCAAGCTTTTTTTGCAATGTAGATGATATATTATCGATATTCGTAACCTTTATTGCTCAGGTCGGTTTAATGTGCTATAATCGATATGAAAGGGGAGCGAAATGCAAAAGAAAAGCGTTCGAACGGCATTGACTTATGCACTGCCGGGTTTGGTGAGTGTTGGATTTGCTGTGTTTGCGGCATTTTCGAAAAGAGCGGACAGGACGGGCATTTTGTTCGGCGGTGCCGCGGCTTTGGTTTTCCAGCTGCTGATTTTTCGGCTGCTGCCCGTTTTTTTTGATTTTTTTACGGAGAACGAAGAAAAATCTCCGTGTGCGGACTTGGGTGTGCGAAGCCGAAGAAGGCTGCACCCTTGGCTTCAAATCGTTCTTTCCGCGTTCATTATTCAATTTATTACAATTGCTGCAATATATGCGGCGGATATGAACCTGAACGGTTATTCGGGAACTGTTATTCAAGCTTATGCGCGCCTGTTCATAACGGGGAAAGGCAGCCCTGTTTGTGCGCCCGATGCGCTGAGCGGGCTCGGGTTGCTTTCCGCGCTTGGGGAATATGTATTTCCGCGTGCAATTGCTGCGGGTATCGGGGTTTATAGAGATGCTGCGCTGCTCGGCATTCCGACGGCGGGGCTTGTTTTCGCGCTGAACACGATTTCAGTGTGTGCAGCCGCTGTAATGCTGTATGAGCTGATGCTGCTCGACTTCGAAAAGCGCACGGCGGTGTTTGCCGTCAGGGTTTTGTTGTTTTCGCCGATGTTCGTTTTGCTTTTGCAGCCCACATCGGGTTTATCTGTATTTCTCCTGTTTTCGCTTGCGGCTGCATATTGTGCAAGGCGCGGATATTATGTTCGGAGCGGACTTTTCGCGGCGGCTGCATCGGCATTCAATGTGTTCGGCCTGCTGCTTGCGCTGCTGCCGATAACGGAGGGAATACGTGCCTGCCGTTTAAAAAAACGGAACGGAGAAAAGTTTGCGGGCAGCTGCGCTCGCTGCACGGCGGGAGCATTGCTTCCGGCTGCGGTCTCGGCCGGCATGATCGGCGGCTTGCTGTACTGCGGTATGCTTAATGACTGCTTTTTGAAAGGTGCGATCGGACTGCGGCAGGGGTTCGGGTTTATGTTTGAATTTGCGTCCGGGCTGCTAAGTCTTAATGCGCCTGAAATATGGGTGAGCGCTGTTTCCTGCATCGTACTTATTCTTCTGCTCTTTGCGGGCGGGAGAAGGATCAGACTGAGTTATTCGCTGTTTTGCTTTGCATGGATGGCAATCGCCTTGCCCAACGTTGACGCAAAATATATATTGGTTTTGACGGCGGCGTTTCCGTTTTTGCCGCTGTTTGTTTCGGCAATTGCAAAGAACCGCGCCTTGCGGGTGATCGTCGGCGTTTTGGGGTTTGCATGTGAAATTGCATTCGCCGCATTAATGTTCATTTAAAAGCTTTGCTGTGCGGGCATTGGAGCAGGCGGCCCGAGAACGGACTTCATAAAACAAAACTAAAGATAAGCTGCAAAAGCTCGCTGCCGACGGTCACTGCGGCAGCGGGCTTTTAGGCTTTAACGGAATTAAGTGTAAATTTGCATGAGCCTGCTTCGGAACAAATCGGGCGAATTTATTTTTCGGCAGCACTTTCCGCTTTGTTCGCAGCGGTTTCTGTGCTTTCTGCTTTGTTCGGAAAGCGAACTTTTGCAAGCAGCGAGGTGTTTTTCATCAGCCACCAAAGTGCAATGAGCACCTGGAGAACCGCTGCAATGATATAAATGAGAGAAACGTTCGGAACGTTCAGTGATATATCAACCGAAAGTGCAACACCCCAAACGATTCCGCAAACGGACAGATAACTGAAAATCGGCGGATGCCAAAGCGCGGACAGCACGAGCGTCACGATGAACATCGCGGGGATTGCATAAATGAATGCAAGCCAAATTCGCGGAAGGTCGGGAAAGGCGACTTTGAATGCGAAAAAAACAACGGCCGCAACAAGCCACACCAGTCCGGCGGACATCAGCGTTATGATACTGCGCTTCAGCTTAGGAGCGGCACGGTGGCTCTTTCGATGCTTTTCAGTCAAAAGGTCGTTAACCGTTACGCCGAACAGTTCCGCAAGCATGACAAGAACAAAAATATCGGGAACACCGTCCGCTCTCTCCCATTTGGAGACGGATTTATCCGAATAGTGGATTTTTTCGGCAAGCTCCGCTTGGGTAAGGTTGCATTCACGCCGGTAGCGCACAATGTTTTCGGCAATGGTTTTTTTCACTTTTTCATCATCTCTAACTATCATGAAGCTATTTTACAACAACAAGCGAAAAAAAGCAACAGAAAATCAATTATAATGCGATATATAAATTTGTTAACAAAAATAAACAAAAAAACACACTCTACTCACGGTAGAATGCGGGTTTTTGAACTCTACCGGCGGGAATCGGCAGCGTAGAATTTCATATGCGCGCAATAGGGTGCATTTCGGCGGGGAATATGATACAAAATAAACCGCAAAGCAAAGCAGGGATACCTGCCTTAGGCCGACATAAACGGAGGAGGCCGGTACGGAAAAAGAAAAGCGAAAGGAATCAGCAGAAACATGGAGAATCTCAGAGCGAATCATTTTGAGAGTCGGGACAGCGGACTCAATAAAAACGAATTTAACTTGTCCGCAAAGTCCGGAAGGTCGGTCGGCAAGGGAAAGCTGTGCGCTGCCAAAATTATACGGGTTGTAACCGTGCCGCCGGTATTTGCGGCTCTGCTCACAACGATTCTTTATATTGCAATGGGTGACGCTGCGTTTGCAAACAGGTTTCACTATGCGGAGGCTGTTTTTTCGCTCAGCCTTCTGCCTGTTGTTCCGTATGCGCTGTGCGCGGTGATTCCCGCATTGAAAAAGCGCGGAAGAAAGTTCGAAAGGACGGTTGCGCTCATTTTCTCGGTGACGGGTTACTTTATGGGTGCGGCATTTGCTTTTTTCGGCGGAGGAGTGCAGGTTGAAAAGGTTATGTTTGCAACATATCTCTGTTCCGGGCTGCTGCTGGCGATACTTTCCTTCATATTCAAATATCGCGCAAGCGGTCATGCCTGCGGTGTTGCGGGGCCTGTCGCAATGCTGACGGCGTATCTCGGTGCTGCGTTCCTGCCTGCTGCTTTGCTTTTGGTGCCGATCGGCATATCATCGGTCCGACTCGGACGGCACACTGTGCTTCAAGTCATAATCGGTTCGGCGGTTTCGGTTATTTCGTTTGTGGCAATGTATCTGCTTGTGCCTGCGCTCGGATTATAAAAAGACTGAATGCGTTAAAAATAATTAGATAGATGAAAAAGGAAGCTCCCCGCAAGGGGGGCTTCCCCCATTTTTTATGTGCAGTTCAAAACGGCGGAGACCCGCAGAATAAGTGATTTTGGAAATGCAGAAATGATGCTGCAAATGCGTTGAAGAAAGGGCTGCTGCCGCAAAAGAATAATAGCGATAACTGCATACAGCCGCAGGGGAAGCGGATGTATGAGGAGGGGCTTTTGCAGCAGCAGCTTCCCGAACGGAAGGCTCGGAGGAAGTGGTGTCCGCGCACTGCTGCTGATGCAGCATAGAGGTGAAAGAAATGAACCGTGACATGACAGCGGTGTGCGGACTGTTAGGTGCGATGTATCCGTGCCCTTTGCGATACATCGCGGGGCGAGATATCTGCGGCAATGTGTTGCCTGTGAACATATATTAACAGAATAAAATTTATTTTGCCGAATCTGCGCCCGAATTGCATTTTTTTGTCACAAAACGGACACAAGCGACACAAAGGAACATATATTAATGTTATATGTACTTTTTTATGTACAGCAGCAATAAAAAGCTGCACTTCATGCAGCATCGGAAAGCGGTGCTGCAAACAATGTTCAAAGAATTGCCCAAATTCAATTGTTGAAAAAGAAGTTCTGTTATGCTACAATGCAGACTGGACAGGAATAGAGTCGGCTTGCGCTTCAAAATGAGGAACAGCCGAACCGTGTTCCGAATGAGAACAAAAAGAAAAAGGAGTTAAACAATAACGAATGAAAAAAATTGCAACCATCTTTACGGCAATCCTTCTTGCTGCCGCAATGCTGCTGCCGCAGGCAATGCTTGCGGATCAGGGCGCGGTGTTCACGATGAACGGCACGGACAACGTTCCTGCCGGAGGCACCTTTGATGTTACGCTGAGCGTAAGCGGAGAATATGCAATCCATGCTGCTCACCTTTCCGTTGAATATGATCCCAATTCTCTCGAACTTGTCGGGCTTGAAGAGCTGGATGTTATGAAAAGCCTTCGTTCAGGGAACAACCTTGTTATCCTTGATTACGAGACGCTTGCCTATCAGGGCAAAATCAAGCTCGGAATCGGTATGCCGACCGATGCGATGAACGCGAAAGGCGATATCTTCAAAATGACCTTTAAGGTCAAAGACGGCGTTTCGGTGAATCAGCAAATCGTTATGATCGTAAACGAGTTTGTGAATGCACCCGTCGGCGGCGAATCCACTCCGCAGGCGTTCACGACCCATAACGCGATAATCACAATCAGCGGAGCAAAAGACCCCGAGGGCGGATTTAACCGCGGAGAAGAGGCTGTCGGAGATAACAAGACATCGGCTCCGAACTATCAGCCCACCGAAACAAAACAGCCCGCCGAAAGCGGCGACCCGACCGGCAGCACCACGCCCGAACCCGGTGCGGACAGCACCAAAGCTCCCGACACAAAACCCAATGACAACACTAAGACGCCTTCAAACAGCGGCGGAGAAAAAACACCCGTCAAAGTTTGGCCCTTCATTGCTGCGGGCGGCGTAGTTGTTCTCGGTGCAGCGGCAGGAGTTGCAGTCGCTCTCTCTAAAAAGAAAAAAAACAACGAAGACAACTGAACGGTTTAAGTCTTAAATCGGGCTGAATAAATGCCTTGACCGGTGTTTGTGCGGCAGCTGCCGGCAAACAGGCAGACAAAACGGGAGCGTCGGAGCAATTCCGACCTCCCATACGGGCCGGTTGTTAATTATTATTTATTATTTGAAATGCCGAATGAAAACGGCGGTGAGATTAAACACTTTTTAAATACTCTTTCTTATCCTTAAATGAAAGGCAGAAGAAATCATATGAAAAGAATTTTTGCGGTCTTTACAGCTTTGCTCATACTCTGTTCGGGATTTTATGCCAATGCAGAAAGAAACGGCAGTTCATCGTCCAAAATCGGAGAAAACGTTTCGGGCTTTGTTTCCGAAACGATTCACGGAGAAAACATTAACGGAGCAGTTTTTGCTCAAAAAAAGATAACGGTTCTGCACTATTTTTCAACTTGGAGTGCCGTATGCATAAACGAGATGGAATATATGCAGACGGCGGCGGACGGTTTCCCCGATGACATCGGGGTCTACGGCTTGCTTTATGAGGATGCAACAAGCACTCCGGAGGCATGCGCCGAGCTTATGGAAAGTGCGGGGTACACTTACGATTGCATTCGGCTTGATTCGGTGCTGGGTGCACTTGTTTCGGAATATAACATGATTCCGCAAACATTTATTGTAAATAATCAGGGAGTTGTGGTAGAGCATTTTGTCGGCGAATTTGAAAATTACGGGCAACTTGAACAAAGAATCGAACATTGGCTCGGTTATTCCGAACAAAACTGTACCATAACGTTTATCGACGGCCTGACGGACGAAATAATTTCGCAGGCAAACATTCCCGTCGGCGGTTCGGCTGTTCCCCCGATTCCGCCCGAACACGAGGGTTACGAGTTCCTGATGTGGGAAGGGATATATCAGAATGTTCAACATTCGGGGAATGTCTATGCGCGATATGAGGCAGTTGAGCCGATCACACGCCCGGGAGATGTCGATATGGACGGAATTGTTTCGATCGCCGATGCACTGGTGACGGCGCGCGTTGCGCTCGAACTTATTGAACACGACGGCGTTGCGCAGTACGGAGATTTGGATAACGACGGAAGAATAACAATTGCCGACGCGCTGCTGATTGCACGAATTGCAATAGGCGTTGCGTGATAAGAGCTTACGAGCGACAGGGAGAAAACGATGTTTGTTATAGTCGGGCTGGGCAACCCGGGCAGGGAATACGCCAAAACGCGTCACAATGTCGGGTTTATGACAATCGATAAAATAGCGGAAAGGCTGAATATTTCCGTAAACAAAAAGGGGTTCCGTTCCGTGTACGGCGAGGGGCGGCTCGGCGGCACGCGCGTTGTGCTTGCAAAACCGGAAACGTTTATGAACAATTCCGGCTGGGCAGTGGGCGATCTTTTGAAATGGTACAAACCGCAGCATGATGAACTTATTGTAATATATGATGACATAGATCTGCCCTGCGGCGCGCTCAGAATCCGCATGAACGGTTCGGCGGGAACGCATAACGGAATGCGAAGCATTGAAAGCCTGATTGGGTTTGAAGACTTTCCGCGAATCAGGGTCGGAATCGGAAAGCCCGCACACGGCCTTATCGACCATGTTCTCGGTGTTCCGAACGACGAGGAAGCAAAGCTTATTGACGGTGCAATGATGCAGGCGGCGGAGGCGGCAGAGCTTATCATTGCCGGAAAGCCCGAAGAAGCGCAAACAAGATTCAACTATAAGCCGCCCAAAAAACAAAAGGCGGAACGCGGTATGCAGTCCGCAAAATTCCGTTATGTTCCGCAGAGGGAGCTTTCCGCATTTTCAAAGTGTGAGGAAGTGTTCTTTGAAAACACGGACATGGACCCGAATGCCGTTAATGCGCCGGATTATCCTTTCGGCATTGAACAGATTAAGGATGCGGAAGCGCGGCTTGTGCGTTTTGCGCCGCTCATTGAGAAAGCATTCCCCGAAACGGCGCCGCGGCACGGTATAATCGAATCCGAACTTAAAGCGGTTCCGAATTTCCAAAAGCAGCTTTTGAAGCGCGGCGGCTGTTCGGAAGCCGTTCCGGCGGGCAGCCTGTTTATAAAAGCGGATTCGGAACTGCCGGTCGCGGGTTCGGTGAAAGCGCGCGGCGGTATTTACGAAGTGCTGAAGCATACCGAAAAGCTTGCGCTTGAACACGGACTTATAACAACCGACTCTGACTATTCGACCCTGCTTGAAAAGCGTGAGTTCTTTTCGAAATACAAAATTCAGGTCGGCTCAACGGGTAACCTCGGGCTGAGCATAGGCATTGCAAGCGCTGCACTCGGTTATGATGTTACCGTTCATATGAGCGCGGATGCAAAACAGTGGAAAAAGGATCTGCTGCGCGAAAAGGGTGTTGACGTTATTGAATATCAAACGGACTATTCCGAGGCTGTGCGGCAGGGCAGGAAACTTTCCGATGCGGACCCGACGAGCTACTTTATTGATGACGAGAATTCGGTCGATCTTTTCATGGGCTATGCAGTTGCCGCATTGCGGCTGCGAACTCAGCTTTCGGCGCATGGAGTGAGCGTTGATGCCGAACACCCGCTGTTTGTGTATTTGCCCTGCGGAGTCGGCGGCGCGCCCGGCGGGATCACGTTCGGACTTAAAAAATTGTTCGGTGATGCCGTGCATTGCTTCTTTGTCGAACCCGTGAACGCACCATGCATGCTTGCGGCATTTGCAAAGGGCGAATGCGTCCCGGTTGCGGAGTTTGGGCTGAGCGGCAAAACTCAGGCGGACGGGCTTGCCGTGGGCTGCGCCTCAAAGCTTGTTTTCGAAGCGATGCGCAAAACCTTGGACGGCGAGTTCACCGTTTCGGACGGCAGACTTTTGCCGCTGCTGCGGCTGCTGAACGGTTCGGAAGGCATTTTTGTTGAACCTTCCGCTGCAATATCCGCCGCCGCATACATGGGCATGATGGGCGAAAGCTGCACGGACTACCTGAAAAAACACGGACTTGACGAAAAAATGAGCAGAGCTGCGCATATTCTTTGGGCAACGGGCGGTGGACTTGTGCCGGAGACGGAGCGAAATGAGTTGTGCGGAACCGGGGCGAAACGCTGAATACCGGTGCCGACGCAATAAC
>UMJL01053031.1_pt1 | contig 13432 bp, 16 predicted proteins | sample 1966071 | NCBI WGS metagenome assembly UMJL01 (sample SAMEA4836148, study PRJEB28245) | human gut metagenome | biome: gut microbiome; material: fecal sample | place: Denmark | collected 2008
TCCCGCCCAGGTCCGCCGTCACCCCAAAGCGCCACGAGCGCAGGGCGAGCGCCGCGCAGAGCAGGGAGAGGGGCGCGAGAAGGACGTTGATGAGCACCGCGCCGTAGACCCCCTCGAGGGAGCCCATCACGAGGGAGAGGACCAGCTCGGCGGCGGCGACCAGCGCCACCAGGAGCGTCCAGAGCGCCACGCTCGACCGCGGCGCGCGGACCTCGACCTTGAGGTGGTGGCCACCTTGGCACCACAGCTCCCCGTCCTCGCCGACAAAGCGGACGTCAAAGCTGTCGCAGACCCACGGCCACAGCGAGCAGACCGCCTCGGCGACGGCGAGCTGCCGGGCGCCGTCGATCCCAGCGGCGGTGAAGGCCCCGTCCGCGCCCAGAAACCGCATCTCGTCCGCATGCGCGCAGAACCCGTCCTCCGCAGTCATGCGCCCGGGGACGAGCCATGTGCCGCCCGGCAGGCGCACGCCAAACGAGCGCTCCAGCTCCCCGAGGTCCCACTCGGAGAGCTCGACGACAAGACAGGCGTCTGTGAGCTCAGCGACCCTCATGCGTGCCATCCCGCCGGCTGGCCTTGGTGACGTCCTGGGTGTTCTCTAGGGCTGCCAGCACGTCCGATAAGCTCCGTGCGAGAAGGACCGGCTCCTCGTAGACGTTCTCCTGACGGGCGTCGTCAAAGTAGCCCTTAGGAGCCTGCAGGAGAACGCTGCCATACGTGCTCGAGCGCTCGTCGCAGTCGAGCGCCGCAACGCAGCCGCAGCTGTCGAAGATCGGCAGCAGATGCTCCGCTATCAGCCCCTCCGCGCGGCAGCATCGATAGATGTCGGGTATGCGCTCGGCGGAAAACCACTCGGAGACCTCGTACTCGTCTCCGTCACCCGTGACGAGATACGCCCGCGAAGGGGTGGAGGACTCGGCATATGCGGCAGCAACGCCCCGGCAGAGAAAGTCCTGGTACTCGCTGGGCACGGGATGGCGGAACTCTCGCACGATCCAGCTCTCAAAGCCGCTCTCCATGTGCCCTCCCCGCCTCGTTGGCGTGCGTCCCCTGTTTTCCATCTTACGAGAAGGGCACATGGAGTGACGGCCGGAGCCTCGTTGCTGGCGGTGAGACACGTGCTGGGGACGATCAAACTCATGGACGTCTACGTGCTCGGCGCGCCGGCGGCGCTGACCGCAGCGGACGCCACGCTCGTAGCGCCGAACGTAGCCAAAGTTGTGCAAGTGTGGGTGTGGCGGAGCGTTCGAAGCACAGGGCGTCGTAGCGCAGCTGGAGTGCATGGACATTCCACCGATGTCGACTGCCACGTGTTTGATGTCCCGCGTCATGGCGAGAGGGATCTCCCCGTGGGTGAGAAGAACGTGCGGCCGAAGCCGGTCTAGCAAGGAGGTCGGGCGGGGCCCGCCGCGTTGTTCGCCAAGAGAGTTGGGCGGAAGGCTGGAGAGAACGTAGGCTGTTTTGCCTCCACCTCGGAACAAGCCGCACCTCGCACGGTGTCTGTAATGTCCACCGGGAGCTGATCGCATGATTTGGTTTGAAGTGTTCTACTAGAGAAACATCAGAACAGGCAGCGCTCGATGATGTCCTTGCCCCTCAGCGCCTCCATCCAGGCAGGTGGGATGGCGTCCGCCCCGTACGCGATGCCCGCGAGCGACCCGGCCACGGCGGCCGTGGTGTCCGTGTCGTCCCCGAGGTTGACCGCGCGCAGCACGCACTCCGCGTAGGATTCCGAGACCACCAGACACCAGAGCGCGGCGCAGTAGGTATCTCGCACAAATCCGCCCGAGCCCAGGTCCTTCTCGCTGGCGGCGAGAAGGACCTCGTAGTCCGGGACCGCCTCCGCCGGCGAGGCGCCGGCCGCGAGCGCGCGCATCACGCGCACCATCTCCACGCAGGTCTCGGTTGAGACGCGGTGCGCGTGCGTGATGGCCGAGACCGCACGGACCTCGTCGTCCGTGGCGTCCATGAAGGCGAGCGGCGCGATGCGCATGAGCGAGCCGTTGCCGTTGTCGCGCTCGCCCGCGCAGCCTGTGCCGGCGGCGAGCGCGCGGGCCGTGGTGTTGCCGTAGTCAAAGACCACGCCGTCGATGGCGTAGGCACCGCCGTCGATCCACGCGCGGAACCGCTCGAGCATGTCCGCCGTGTCCACGCACCCGCACGCGCGGATGCTGTCGCAGGTGGCGAGCGTCATGCTCGTGTCGTCCGACCAGGTGCCCGCCGGCTGGTCGTGCGTGCCGTAGCCGACCATCCCCGTGCAGGTGAAGCTCCCGCGCGGGCGGAACTCGTACGGCACTCCGAGCGCGTCACCCACGGCCAGGCCATAAATCGCGTCACGAAGCGTTGGCATGCGCTCCTCCCTCCCCCGGGGCCGCCTTCAGCAGCTCGTTCAGGTATCCGACGAACTCGTCCGCGCCCTCCGGTGGGCAGTGGCCGATGACGAAGGTCTCCGGTGCCGGGTCCAGGCCCTCAATCGTGGCGAGAAGTGCGCGCAGCCGCGCGGGGTCGAGGTGGCAGACGGCCGAGTCGTCGCCGGAGTCGTAGTCCTCGCAGAAGCAGTCGCCCACGAAGAGGGTGCGCTCCTCGGGGACGTAGACGAGCGCAGAGTCGTTGGTGTGGGGCGCATCCGTGGCGATCAGGCGGGCCGTCACGCCGCCGAGGTCAATCGCGAGCTCGCCCTCAAACTCGAGGTCGGCGGTCACGACGACAGGGTCCTCCCCGGGCGGGAACTCCTCGGCAAAGCCCTGGGCCGAGCGGATGTCCGCGTGGCGCGGGTCATCCGGTTCCGAGAGGATTCCACGCGCCTCGAGTAGGTGCTCGTTCGTCTCTTTCCGGGCGACCGTGAGGCCGGCGACGGCGCTCATGCCAAAGCTGTGATCCCAGTGCCAGTGCGTAAGCGCGGTGAGGTCGGGCAGCGAAAGGCCCGCCGAGACGAGCTCGCGGTAGAAGTCCGCGACGTGGCGCGGCGAGTAGCCCGCGTCGACGGCAAGCGCGAGACGATCCCCACGCACGAGCGCCAGCACGGGACGGTCAAGCTCCTCGACGTGCTGGAGATAGGATATGCGCTCCGACAGGCGAACGAGCGTCATGGCGCCTCCTTGCGTACTTGCCCGAAGTGGCAGAAACCCCGGGACGGCCCTAAAGAAGCAGGTCGTAGCTTCCCTGGTCGATGTTGAACCTCATGTTGCCGACGGTCTGCTCAAGACCGAACGAGCCGTCGGGCCGGATGACGCTTTGCATGCCACCGGGCGAGGGAAGGATCTGCGTCATCCGCCCCGTCGCGAGGTCAAAGCGCATGGTGCCGATCTGATGCTCGAGGTGCGTCGTGCCGTCGGACCTGATCACGCTGCGAAAGCCGTTGTCCATGGTTCTCCTCCCGTTCTTCTCACCTTCCCAGCCGTACGCCGACCGGGTCTCAGCGAGCGTCCGTCACGAAGACGCCGACGCGCACCTGCTTCCAAGGCGCAGCCTCCGGGTCCACCTGCAGCACGCGCGCCTCGAACGCCGCGGCGTGCCCGTAGAAGCACATCACCGAGAGCACGGCGTTCTCGTCCGATGGAACGTAACCGAGCTTGGTCCCATGGTAGCGCAGCGTAACTGCCTCGGGATCGTGCGGGTTGTCCGGCTCCGGGACAAGCTTGAGTAGCGTGCCCGCCTTGAGCTCCCCGAGCACCAGCGCACCATCCCAGAACTGGAACCCCGCGACGTTGAACGACATCAGCTGACGTGACGGCTCGTACATGTTGGCTCCCCTCTCTCGACTTGAGGGGAGTGTACAAGGGCGACCGGACAATAATTCGACGCGGGCCGCTTACGCCGCCTTTCGCGAAGCCCCCGTACGCCTAGACCAGGCAAGGCTCAATCAAAGGTTCTCGAGCGTACGGCGATAAGCATCGGTCAAATCGGTAAAGGCCGGATCGGAGAGAAAATCATGCGTCGTCGAAATCTGCCAGCCGTTGACGTGCGAAACCTCCCTCGCGTAACGCCGCGCTATAGAGCAGGGAATTTCTCCGCCAAAGGCAATATCGCCATCTGGCTCAAAGAGCACGACAGAGAGCACGTCAAAGTTCCAGGATCGAAAGGCGGAGAGTGGCGTTGTCCTTACGTCCGTTAGCATGCGAGCCTTCACCTGAATGAGCGTTCCATTCTTAAGCTCGACATCGGCAGAGGGATGTGAGACAGCAAGAGGAACCGTACCGTGATACTCGGCAACGATCCGCTCAGCAAGCTCTCCAACAACGTTATTTGACCTACCAAGAGCAGATGAGATGCGGTTCTTCACTGAGCAGAACTCGCGCCAAAGGGAGCCTATGGGCTCACTGGACTCATTTGTGGAAGCGGAGGCGGCCGCGCCCTCTGAATGGGACTGTTCATGCAGTCCCACATCTGCTTTTGTGGAAACCTCATACGAGAATTGCTCTTTGGGACAATACTCGCTCAGCTTTGGAAAGTCTCTCCTGTTGACGGCACGGTAGTACCAGCGCAACGCATTCTGAAGTCCGCCATTACGCTCCTCCGGACACGACTTGAGCGTAAGCAGCGCGGCGTAGACTCGGTCATCATTTGCCACAACCACGTCAAGGTCTTCTCTCAAAATGCGCTCTACCCTGCGGGCTCTGCTCAGACGCGTCCGAATTGCCTTGTCGCTGAGAGGATCGTTCTTCTCCCTGAGAGGATCGTTCTTCTCCAAGAGCGCGTCACGAAGCTTCCACTCGTTCATTGCCCCACACCCTTTATTCGCTTTAACGTATGCATCACGACCGCATGGCGAGACCCAGGCAGAAACCTCACCTTTCAGTCACAAAATCGGTTAACAGATCTTACGGGCAGTTTCCAATCCCCTACTACGACTGGGAGTACTCGTCCGCAATCTTCGTGTAAGTGCCGTATGAGTGGCCGTGCAGTTTCAGCCACTCGTCTCTCTTTCGATAGGCACACAGCGCCCTAGCGAGAGCATCTGCTCCATAGTCTCGAGCTATCCAGTCCAGAAAGCTGCGCCGGGCGAAAGTACTTATGTCACGACCAAGCGTTCCTCTCTGTACTAGAGAAACAACGGCATCGATATAGATTCTTGCGGAGCCCGCGTCCATTCCGGTTGATCTTGATACGTAATCCGCTAGCTTGGGCTTTGGTTCCCCATTGCGCAGTGCCCTCCCGGCAGCTTCGTAGCAGGCACAAATCTGAGCTTCAGTTATTGCTGACATGAATGCCTCCTCGTTTGAATTGAACAAGGCAAACGTTAGCAGGTGAGACGTAATAACTAAATAGTAAACTTTCGGCTAAATTGATGGTTGCACGTCACCTTCCATTTTCACGTACTACCGCAGCCACCCCGCGATCTTGCGGATACCCAGCAGCCTGTCAGCGATTCACGGATAGAGCTCGTCCCAGTGGTCGGGCGCCAAGTCAGCCGGCAGCTTCACAAGCAGCTCTCGGGACTTCTCGTTTGCGTCGTTCCAGACAACCTCTCCCCCGTCGCGACCAAGAAGCTCGTCAATCTCGTCCTTCCGCTCCAGGAGCCGCTCGTACAGCGAGAAGTCCGCAATCCAGATGCTCGCGCCAACCCAAGCGTCCCGACGCGAGTAATACGCAAGGGCGTTGGCACCTCGAAGGCCCAGGCTGAACGAGATATTCCAGCCGGAGTTCTCATACCGATTCGACTGATCCCCGTACGCTTCCACAAAGTCCGGGCGGTCGGAGCAGTAGTTGAAGAGCCCGTCCCAGAACGCCGTACGAAAGATCTTGGGGTCAATTTCCTCAGCTCGCTCGGCATCCATCAGGTATTGCACGCGCACGCCGACGAGAAGCGGGCCCGTCTCGCCCACGAGCCGGGAGCGGAAGACCTCGGGCTCCGGCGCGCCGATGTCCTCGCGGCCGACCGCAAGGTCGATGGGGCAGCCTAGCCTGTCGGCTATCTGCCAACATGTGCGACTGATGCGCGACGCGAGCGAGACAAGATGAGACAGCGCAACTCCCGCCTGTGCAGGAGGCGCGGGCCCAGGGGGCGGCGGGAGCACGGGGCAATGTATCCTTGTAGTTCCCCGAGCCCCCTTGTTGGATATCTCTGGCGGTCAGCATCCCATCGCCCTGCAACGGGTGTGAACTCTCGCATTACGTCAAAGACCGACGCGTTGCCGAAGGAGATGCCTGCCGTCTGAAGAAACAGGAGGTCAAAGGCAACGTTATAGCCAACGATAAGATCTGTGCCCTCGAAGAACTCCTCAATCTCCGGCTTCAGCAACACCAAAGACGGACAGCCTGTCACCATCGAAGGAGAGATGCCGTGGGTGCGCTGCGCCAAAGGCCAGCTTGAGTGATGCTCGGGTCGTACGTAGCGAGACAGCGAGACCTCTCCATCGCCACGAACAAGAGCAATCTGCAGTACTTCATCGGAACGCGGGTCGAGTCCTGTGCTCTCAACGTCAAGGCACACGACCCTATCGCACGAGATTTCGCGCAGAGCGGTAATGTCCCCCGTTCTGTACCACAGTCTCATTGCGCCTCCGTTCGCGATGGCTTCAAGTGTCTAGACCATAGCAACCGGACCGGACAATAATTCCTCCTAGGGCACGCGGAGGACGTTTACCCCTCAACCCCATACCGCGCCAGCAACGCCTCGCGATTCTCAATCAGGTACTCCCTCATAAACGGAATCGAGAAGCCCACGTAACCACGGGCCGTCGGCTCAATAACCTGACGAGAGACGAGCAGCTTTCGTGTGGTAGAAAGGGACGAGGCGGGAACGCCCAGACGGCTGGCAATTTCCCCCGTTGAAGATGCCAGCGCGTCCTCAGCCATCGCAACCAAATACTCCATCGCCGTCTTGGGAAGATGAGCGATCGCCGTCTCGAGCACCGTCCGCTCGAACTCCCGCCGCGCGGCGACAACGCCCTTCTCGACATCCTCAACTGAAATGGCATCGAATTCCCCGCCGCCACGAACCTGTGCGGCACGCCAGACGTTGTAGCCCACCAACTGAATGAGATAAGCGTATCCTGCGGTCGAATCAGCAGCAGAGGAAAGCGCGCCCTCGTCAATCCGGACGCCGTTCTTCTCGAATGTTGCCCTGAGCGCTGTCTTGACCTCGTCTACTGGAATGGTGTCCAGCTCTTCCGGGTACGCACGCCTCAAGAACGTGGGCCCGTCCTCCCCCAGCAGATTCATCACTCCCGCAGTCAGCCCAGCAAAGACAAAGGCAATGTTGCGACGCTCCCGGATGAGATGTTGAATCGCTACGGCAATATCGCGAACGTCCCCAACGCTAGCGTCCTGAATCTCGTCAATTGTCACGAATAGGCCTTTGCCCTTCTCGGTCAGCTTGCCGGCGACGCGGTCCAAGGCTTCATAGATATCCTCGGGCCTGTGAGGCTCGTCCTTCTGAGCCTTCGCCTTTACGACCATGAGATCAAGCTCTACCGAGTAGTCAACGCTGTCCGTCTTCTCGAGACGTCGACAAATCAATTGGGGAAGGTGCTCCGCCGCCGTCACGTCCACAACGCGCCACCCGCGCTGACGGGCAATATCGCCCAGCTCAGTGAGAAGAACGGTCTTGCCCGAACCTCGCGGACCGGTAATGCGCATAAGCCTGCCGGGGGCGCCGACGCCCTCCTCAAGCCCAATCTCAAAGTCGTCGAGAACCGCATCGCGACCTGCCAGGACTGGGGGCTCCGCACCCGCAGTCGGCTTGAACGGGTTGACCTTCCTCATGGCGCCTCCTCGCGTCGAGGGCTCCGTTTTCGTTATTTTATCCGTTTTCGTTTTTTTATTTTTTCTCGTTTTTCTATTTGAGATGGGAGGACGTCGAGCGCAGCTGCGGACCCGTGACCACAACAAATAGGCCCGGGAGCCGCCCTCAGCTCCCGGGCCCGCACGCGCCAACAGTCAGCACCTACGCCGTCATGCCGCCGTCGACGGCCAGGACCTCGCCCGTCACGTAGGACGCGAGGTCGCTCGCCAGGCAGACGAAGGCGCTGAGCACGCCCTTGGTGTTGGTGTCGATGATCTTGCCAAGCTCCTCACAATAGCGTCAGACTTGATTGTCAGTCAGGCTGCCGCCACCCCGAACCGTGACGGTCACTCCATCACCTCGAACTCGTCGATGAACCAGCACGGTCGGTCTGAGTCGGGGTCCCCGTCGACGAACCAGCAGTCCCCGTGGCGGAACGGGTGCATAGTCGGGCACTTGGCTACGGTTTCCCACGCGTCGTCCTCCTCGAACCTGTTCTCATCAATGCATCGCTCGTATTCCCACTCGATTGATTCGACATAGGCAATCGCAGCCTCGCGCGTGGAGTAGACGCGCTCAACGTAGCTCAGGTGGTCGCTATAGCAGCCGGATTCATGTCGGACGAGATAGACCTTCACTTCTTCCTCCCCTTGCTATGACGGACTCGTTTGCCCATGAGCCAGCTTATGCTGTCCTAAAACATCGCAGAGGAGCCTACCCCACCCGCACATACCGCTGGAACTTGCTCCTCGGGACGTCCGGCATGGTGAGTGCCAACTTCCCCGCGCGCACCAGCGGAAGGATGCGCATGCGTCGAGCGGTCTCGACCTGAATCCCAAGCTCCTCCGCAATCTCCTCCCTGGAGCGAGGCTCGCGACAGAACTCGAGGATTCGCTCCTCGTCGGAAACGACCTCGTCGCTCTTCTCGGCACGCTCACCGTAGAGCGTGCACATGAACGTACTCCTACGTTCTGCGAACTCCGGCTCCCTGAGTCCCGCAGCGTGCATCGCATCACGCATCGCGGGAATCCCCGAGTGCCGGTTCTCCACGTCATGCGTTATCTCGAGCAGGGAGATGAGCGTGGGGTTTCTCGTTGGGAGACTCTCCCGGCCCAGAGCCTCCACGGTGTTTCCGCCGAAGATGCCGCCGGGATTGACGCACTCGATCCTGTTGGAGTACACAACCAGACGGACGGGGGTGCCTATCGCATAGGGACCATAGTCCCTGTGGACGAGGGCGTTCGCAATCATCTCCCTCACGGCAACCTCCGGGTACTCCGGGACGTTGTCGCGCTTGAGGCCCTTCACGACGGACGAAACGCGGACGTTGCGAGCAACGAATGCCCACGCGTCGTCCAGCATCTGTGGGATAGTGCCCTCGATGGTCCGGTTATCCAGGAAGCGCCGGCCCTCCTCGCCGGCGCCCATATGCTCCCCCGCCACCGCGACCGCGGTGATGCAGCAGTTCCGGTAGAGCCTCTGGGGGTAATCGCCAAGCGTCATCATTCCCGCAAGCGTCGGGGCGTCATCGCGCAGAACCCCCGTGAGGCGGAGCACGTCATCGTCGCTACGGCCCTCGAGGCGGGGTCGGTCCCTTCGAGCATCGAGAATGTATCGGGCGGTGGAGTCGGCGTCGAGCATGCCGCGCGAGGCGTCGGGGTGCACCGAGACATCGTCGGAGACACCCTTCTTGAAAGCGTCGATCTCGTACAGCTCGGCGTCGGTCATGTGCTCGTCAGCATCGCCAACGCGCACGTAGGACCCCTTGAGCATGCCTGACGTGCGCCGGTACGCAGGGCGCTCCCCCATCATGAGACCACGGATGTGAGCAACGACGATCGTCTTACCGTCCAGCTCGCCAGTCTGAATGAACGGATGGATCTGCGGCTCCATCTCGCGGCACTGCTCGACGATGCTCTTCTGGAGCGCCTGGGCATCGTAGACGCCGCATGGCTTGAAGCCATTTGCCTCATCGATTCCAAAGACGATGGCACCGCCCTCCTCCTGATTCGAGAACGAGGAGAGCGTGTCGTAGATGCGCGGGGCACCCTGCGCAGCCGCCTTCACCTCAATGGTCTGCGTCTCACAGCGCATCGAGAGGACCTTTTGGATTAGTTGGTGAAGGGACTCCGGCATGGTGATCACCACCTAGATTGAGTTTCTCGGTACCGTAATTCTACCGTAAAACCGTGTCACTATACCGTTCTTTTACTTACGATACCGTAATTTGGCCAAAAACCGTTATCTATACCGAAAAGTCTCGCGCAATACCGAGAAATCGGCTGTCACACCTCGGCCCCTCGCCGCAAGCAACGCCTTGCGATTCCCATCCAGAAGCTCCCCCGTAACCGAAATCGTGGTTTTATCCGTTTTCGTTATTTTATTTTTTCTCGTTTTCTTATTCGAGAAATGCGGCTCACTGGGCGCGACCGAAAAGCGCCTGTCCTCAATACAAAACGGGCCCGAAAGCAACTCCAGGGCCCGTGAAGTCCAGCGCTACCGCGCGACTACCAATCATGAAAGTCGTCTTTCACCGGCGACCACGTCCCAGCCAGGAAGTCGACGGGCTTGGTCGTCTCCTCTATCCGGACGCCAATTCGCTCGAGGAATCCCCGGTACCGCTCGTCCACGCCAAAGAACGGATCCGTGTCCGTGCCGCTCGGAATCCCCTTCTCCAGGAGGGCGAGGCACAGCTCGCGCTCGTCCTCCCATCGCTTGCCGCGCCGCCACACGTCATGGATGCGCGCATCGGGGCTCGGAAGAATCCAGACCGTCCTGTCCTTCCTGTTGTGGAACCCGGTACACTCCGCGATGTCAACGACATCGATTCGGACGATTCCGCGGGCATCCTCGTTCTTCTCCTTGTCCGGCATGAACGAGGTGTGGAACAGGCGACCGCCGGCCGCAAACACGTCGCTTTTGACCGGATGCAAGTAATGGTGGCGCGCGACAAGAACCGACGCGGCCGCAAGCACGGCAAACGCGACGAACACGGAGCCACCAATCACGGCGAGCCACGTGACGTCCTGATCCCCAAACTCGCCGCGCAAGACGCCGTCGACGAGTGTCACGACGACGATGGTAAAGACGATGAGGAAGACCAGGGCGAAGGCCGCCACCCCGAGCGCCGTGCTGTCGTGCGCGTAGGAGCGCCCGAACGTCCGGGCGGCCTCTGCAGCGGCCTTCTCGTCGTCGGTCGGCTCGACGATCTTCACCGGGTGCTGGCGTAACCGCTCTTGTCCCCTACTCATCTCCATAGCCTTTCCGAACGCGCCTACTCTCCCACCAGCGCGAGAAAGTCGCCCACCGAGAGCGCCGCCACAGGAGCGTGGCGCAGGAGCGCCTCGTCGCTGGTCACGAGATAGTCGGCCTTCGCGCGCTGGGCTGCCGCCAGCACCATGCAGTCCTCGAAGTCCGCGTGGATGCGCTGGTACTTTCGCGCGAGCCAGACATCCGAGGAATCGGCGCCCACAGCCGTCGCGATCTCGTCCATGTTGGTGACGCAAGCCGCGGCGTAGGCGGCTATGGCGCGGGCCTGGCCCTCGGAGAGCGCCGCACCCGCCGTCCGTGCCTGACGCTTGAGCGAGGCACCAACGAGGTAGAACACGTCCTTCGACGTGCCAACCGCGTAGAGCAGATCAATCCCCTTGCGAACGCAGGCATCGATCAGCTCGCTTGCCTCGCGGGAGCGCGGACGTGCCCCGTCGAACGCGTCGAGCCAGACGTTGGTATCGAGAAGAACGCGCGAAGGCTGTGACATCTACGCCTCCCTGTCCAGGCGCTCGTCATACCAGTCCTCGCGGAGGCCGTCCCAGGATGGGATGTCCGCCCCGTCGTTTCCGGGGATGCCGAGCTCCTGGGCCGTCCGTGCGTACAGGGAGCGAAGGCCGGCAATCGCGGATGCCTTCCGAGCCGACTCGTCGGAGAGCGCAGAAGCCACACCGGGCTCGATGACCTTGCGCACAGACGCCGCGTCATCCTGATGGTCCACCACAAACTGCCAGAGCCCGCGCACCGCCGCCGACGGCGAGTAGCCCAGCCGCGTGAGCACGGCGTCCCCGGCCTCCTTGAGAGTTGCGTCTATGCGCGTGTTCATCTGCGTCTGACGCGCCAACGGCGCTGCGATTGTTCCTGACATGCGCATCACCTCTCCTTTGTATAGCAGTATAGCAAATGAGCACATACACTGTCGTGAGAGCGCGCTCGAATCTGCTACACTTTTACTCAATAATTTTGACTCAACTTTTTTGAGTAAACTGAGGTGAGCAAAATGTCATTCATCGGCCGCAAAAGAGAGCAGGAGAGACTCCTCGCCCAATTCTCCTCCCCCGCCCAGAGCGCAACGCTCGTCTACGGCAGACGTCGCGTCGGCAAGAGCGAGCTCATCCTCCATGCCATGCGTCAGGCCAACGGCACTCGCACCATCTACTACGAGTGCCGCCAAACCACCGCCGAGAACAACACGAGAAACCTCTCCGAGGTCATCGCGGAGGCCTTTGAGATGCCCCCTCTCGCCTTCTCAGACGTCGAGGCCGCCCTGCGCTTTGTCTTCAAGCGGGCGGCAAGCGAGAAGATCGTGCTTGCCATCGACGAGTATCCCTACCTCCGCGATGTCGTGAAGGGAATGGACAGCATCATCCAGGTTCTTCTCGACGAGCATCGTGACCGATCGCACCTCTCGCTCATCCTCTGCGGGTCGTACGTAGGGGTCATGGAGTCCCTGCTGGAGCGTGACAACCCCCTCTACGGGCGCATCGACCTCAAGATCAACCTCCAGCCGATGGACTACTACGAGTCCGCGCAGTTCTATCCGGAGCGCTCCTGCGAGGACAAGGTTCGTCTCTTCAGCGTGTTCGGTGGCATTCCGTACTACAACCGCCTCATTGACAAGAACGCCTCGGTCCGGGAGAACCTCATCCGCCTGATTCTTGAGCCGGACGCGCGGCTTGAGGACGAGGTGCCCTCCTACCTGCTCTCCGAGATCTCGAAGATCGGAAACGCCCACGAGATCTTCTCCGCCCTCGCCGACGGGCACGCCCGCTACCGGGACATCCTGAGCCAGTCGCACGTCTCCAGCGGCGCGACGCTGGTCAACGTGCTCAACAGGCTGATTGGAATGCAGCTCGTCCAACGATGCACGCCCATCAACAATCCCAACAACAAGAAGCGCACCTCGTACGTCATCTGTGACGGGCTCTCCAAGTTCTACTACCGCTACGTCTTCAGGTACCTGTCGCAGCGCAGCGTCCTTGACCCCGAGGTCTTCTACGACCGCTACGTGAACGACGACTTTGAGGCCCAGTTTGTCCCCCACGCCTTCGAGGAGGTGTGCCGTCAGTACCTGGTGCGACAGAACCGGATGGGCAACATCGAGCCGCCCTTTGACCTGATTGGCACTTATTCCTACGACGACCCGGCGACAAGAACAAACGGGGAGTTCGACGTCGTCACCCGAGACCCGCTCGGATACGCCTTCTACGAGGCTAAGTTCCGCTCGACGCCCATCACGCAGCGAATGATCGAGGAGGAGATCGAGCGGGTGCAGCGGACGGGGCTTGTGTGCCACAGGTACGGGTTCTTCTCGCGCTCTGGGTTCGAGGCGCAGGCCGACGAGCGCACGGTGCTCATAGGGCTGGAGGAGCTGTATCGGTAGGCGTTTGCCTCAGAACAGGCACGCCTCGATGACGTCCTTGCCTCGCAGCTTGT
>UMJL01070356.1_pt1 | contig 13409 bp, 11 predicted proteins | sample 1966071 | NCBI WGS metagenome assembly UMJL01 (sample SAMEA4836148, study PRJEB28245) | human gut metagenome | biome: gut microbiome; material: fecal sample | place: Denmark | collected 2008
CCCCCTTGCGGAGCTGGAAGGATGCGTCCTTTAGGCGGGTGTACTTACCCGCCAGGTGCTCCACCTCCAGGATGACTTCGCCGGGCACGTTGGTCTTGGGCGGGAAGCGGTTGGTGAGCTCCCGTCCCACCATCAGCTTGATGATCTCCTCCATGGTCAGCTCCTTGGCCGGCCGGGTGGCCACCCAGGTGCCGTCGCGCATGATGGTCACTTCGTCGCTGATGCGGAGGATCTCCTCCATTTTGTGACTGATGTAGATGATGCCGCAGCCCTTGGCCTTGAGCATATTGATGATGCGGAACAGGTGCTCCACCTCCACCTCCGTCAGGGAGGAGGTGGGCTCGTCAAAGACAATGACCTTGGCGTCGTAGGAGACGGCCTTGGCGATCTCCACCATCTGCCGCTGCGACACGGGCATGGCGGACATGATGGTGCTGGGGTTTACCTTGACCTCCAGCTCGTCAAAGATTTCCTTGGTGCGCTTGCGCATGACGGCCTCGCTGACCATGATGCCGCCCACCTTGGGGTAGCGGCCCAGCCAGAGGTTGTCGGTGACCGTGCGGGTCAGGGCCTGGTTGAGCTCCTGATGCACCATGGCGACGCCGTTTTCCATGGCCTCCTTGGAGCTTTTGAAGTTGACTTCCTTCCCCTCCAGGGTGATGGTGCCGCTGTCCTTGGAATAAATGCCGAAGAGGCACTTCATCAGCGTGGATTTGCCCGCGCCGTTCTCTCCCATCAGGGCGTGGACGGTGCCGGGCCGGACGGTCAGGGAGACATTGTCCAGGGCTTTGACGCCGGGAAACGACTTGCAGATGTTTTTCATTTCCAGCAATGCCGGCTGATCCATATCGTTTTCTCCTCCTTTGCACATACTTGAATGGGGGAGCTTCCGCCTGAGCGGCACGGAGAATGCCGCTCAGGCAGGGGCTCCTGCTCCATGTGTGAAAAGGCGGGGCTGTCGATGATCGACAGCCCCGCGCTCTGCTCATAGTTCAGACTGGGGCGCTGCCTGCCAATCAGGCCGCAGCTTCCTCGGAAGTGACCATGGCGTAAGGCACACGGATCTTGGCGCAGTCGCTGTCCACCACGAAGTCAGCGGTGTTGTCCATCAGGGCGGCGCCGGTGTTGATGTTGTTCACCAGGGTCATGATGGTGCTGGCCATGCCCTCGGCGTCCTGCTTGACGGTACCGGTCATCTGGCCGTTCTCGATCTTCTGGACAGCGGAGTCCATGGCGTCCACGCCGTAGACGGGAATGGTGGTGCTGCCTTCCTCACCGGTGTTGTAGCCGGCGGCCTGCAGAGCAGCGATGGCACCCTCGGCCATGCCGTCGTTGTTGGCGATGACCAGCTCCACCATGTTTCCGCTGGCCTCAGAGTAAGCGGCCAGGATGGTGTTCATGTAGTCGGTAGCAGCCTGAGAGGACCAGTTGCCGGTGGTGTCCACCAGGTACTTGGAGGTGTTGTTGGCGTCATAGAAGGACAGAGCGGGCTTGCCGGCCTCGGTCAGGATGGCATCGGCGTCCTCCACGGAATACTGAGTGCGGTACTCGGCTTCCTTGTTGCCCTCCTGGCCCTTGAACAGGACGTAGGAGATGGTGCCGTCGCCGTTGAGGTCAACCGCATCGTAGTTCTCCAGCAGGAAGTTGCCGATCATCTCGCCCTGCATGTGGCCGGCCTCGGCGGCGTCGGTGCCGACGAAAGCGCAGTTCTCATAGCTGTCGACCACGCTGTTTTCAACCTCGCGGTTGAAGAAGATGATGGGGATGCCGGCGTTCTTGGCGGCATCGCAGGCCTGCTGGGCAGCGTCGGGAGAAGAGGTCTCCACGATGTTGACCACCAGAAGGTTGGCGCCGTTGGAAATGGCGGTGTTGATCTGGTCCAGCTGGGTTGCCTGGTTGCCAGCGCCGTCATAGTTGTTGTAAGTGATGCCGGCCTCTTCCAGCAGGCCGTCCATGGCATTGCGGACGGTGGTGATGTACGCATCGGAATAGTTGTAATAGAACACGCCGACGTTCAGCTCACTGGCTGCGGTATCGCCGTCAGTCGCTCCGTCGTCCGTGGTCTCCTCGCTGCCGCAGGCCACCAGGGACAGGCTCATGACGAGAGCCAGGATGAGTGCAAGAAACTTCTTCATCTTTGTTCCTCCTGTTAATTTTAGGGCCGGTTTCTTTCCCGGAAGGAATACTCCTGACCCGATGTTGCTTTTATTCTAATCCTCCAAAAGCGAAAAAACGATAGAAAAATATTCGGTGCTCTAGGAAAAAACTTTGTTTTTTTCTCCAGCGTACGTAATATTTTCGCGTTTAATGTCGACTTGCACAATTTTTCGTAAAACTTTTATACAAAAAGAAATACGGCCGGACATTGTTTGACACAATGTCCGGCCGTATGGCCTTTATTCTTCCACTTCCTTCAGCCGGCTGACGAAGGGGCTGTTGGTGCAGCTGAGCTCAGGGGCGGCCTTCTTGAACCGGTCCACATTGGCGGCACTCTCCTTCACCGGGGTGATGGTGCCGGCGCCGGCCACGCAGCCGCCGGGACAAGCCATACCTTCCAGCAGATAACCGTCCCGCTTGCCGGCCTTGGCCATCATCAGCATCTTCTTGCACTCCCGCAGTCCGTCACCGTACTCGATGGGGACCTGCCGGTCCGGGTCGATGTGGCTGATGGCCTCCACCACAGCGGCGGCCACACCGCCGCCCACGGCAAAGCCCCGGCCCATGCCGGTTCCCTCGCTCATGTCGTCGGCGGGATCGCCCTCGATCTCGGCGAAGTTGATCTCCTTGGCGTCGAACATGCCCTGGAGCTCCTCAAAGGTGAGGACGTAGTCCACGTCGGAACGGACGGATCTGCGGTTGGCCTCCAGTTTCTTGGCGGCGCAGGGGCCGATGAAGCAGATGCGGGCGTTGGGATGGTCCTTTTTCACCATGCGGGCGGTGATGACCATGGGGGTCAGGGCCATGGAGATATAATCCTTGAACTGGGGGAAGAGCTTCTTGGCCATCACGGACCAGGCGGGGCAGCAGGACGTGCCCATGAAGGGCTGCTTCGCAGGAACGCTCTCCAGGAAGTCGTGGGCCTCCTCCACGGTGCAGAGGTCCGCGCCGATGGCAACCTCCACCACATCGGTAAAGCCCAGGATGCGCATGGCGGCCTTGAGCTTTGCGGGGGTGGCGTCCTTGCCGAACTGGCCCACGAAGGCGGGGGCCACGCAGGCGATGACCTCGTCGTTGCGCTGCATGGCATTGATGACCTGGAAGATCTGACTCTTGTCGGCGATGGCGGCGAAGGGGCAGTTCACCAGGCACATGCCGCAGGAGACACACTTGTCATAGTTGATCTTGGCCCGGCCCAGCTCGTCAGACTCGATGGCGTCCATGCCGCAGGCGGCGGCGCAGGGACGCTCGATCTTGCTGATGGCCCGGTAGGGGCACTGGTTGAAGCACTTGCCGCACTTGATGCACTTGCTCTGATCGATGTGGCAGTGCTTGTTCTCATCGAGATAAATGGCGTCCTTGGGGCAGACGTTCATGCAGGGGTGGGAGATGCAGCCCTGGCAGCTGTCCGTGATGCGGATCTGCTTGGGCGGGCAGGCATTGCAGGCGAAGGGAATGATATTGACCAAAGGCTCCTCAAAATACTTCTGGTCCGTGGCGGCCTCCTGGATCTGGGCGCTGACCGGGGACTGCTCACCGGCGGGCTGCAGGCTCATGCCCAAGGCCAGACGGACCCGCTCCTGCACGATGGCCCGCTCCAAAAACACGTCGTGGCGATGCTTTGCCACCTCGCCGGGAACGATCTTGTAGGGGATCATATCCACCCGGTTCAGATCGCCGCCCTCATAGGCAAGACGGGCTACCTCGGTAAAGATATTCCGGCGGATATCATCCACCGCGCTGTGTACACCTCTCATAGTCCTTTTTCCTCCTGTTCCACCGGCAGTCGCATTCTATCCGGTTTCGTGAAAAATTCGCGGAATTATTATATAAGAGGCGGTGGACTTTTGCAAGGAAAACCCCCTGGAAATCAAAAAAATGTAAGATCTTTATAACTTTTTTACAGCTCCCGTCCGGTTTTCCCAAAAATCCGGGCAAACTGACCGAAAACGGAAAGCGGCGGACCTCCGAAAATCCGGAGGTCCGCCGACAACAGCTGTACAAAGTGGGGCTTTGAAATAATGGGAAGGAAGATAGCTGCGAAAGAAAACCAGGAAGGGTGTCTTTCGCTTTAAATCAGAAGTTTTCAGAACTTTCTGAGGTTCTGAAAAACTTGCGCATCCTGTCAAAAGATCTTTTGACAGGATGCAGCGGACCTCCGGAAATCCGGAGGTCCGCTGCTTTTGGAGAGAGAAAGAAGAAAATGAAAAGAGAGGGGTTCTTGCTCGTTCCTCCTTGGAGGATGGCTTTAGTGTATCCCCCAAAGTTAAAAACAACCTTGAAAAATTTTGAACAGTTTGTAAAGATGTATCTTTCAGGTGGATTTCAGATTCTCTGGCTATACTCTCTTTTGTAAAGGGGGAGAGGTCTGTCCTCTCCCGGCCCTGAGGGAAGGGTATCTTTAAGACAAGGCGCCCGGCGGGCGCATGGAGGTTTGTATGATCGAGGTCAAAAACCTGGTGAAGCGATACGGGAACCACTGCGCGGTGGATCATCTCAGCTTTACCGTGGAGGATGGGCAGGTATTCGGTCTGCTGGGTCCCAACGGTGCCGGAAAGTCCACCACCATGAACATCATGACCGGCTACCTGGCCGCCACAGAGGGGGACGTGGTCATCCAGGGCCACAACATTCTGGAAGAGCCGGAGGCCGCACGCAAGTGCGTGGGGTATCTCCCGGAGATCCCCCCGCTGTACCCGGACATGACGGTATTGGAATACCTGCGGTTCTGCGCGGAGCTGAAAAAGCTGCCGCCGGAACGGCGGCAGGAGGATCTGGACGAGGTGTTGTCCCTGACCCACCTGGACGGACAGGCATCGCGTCTGATTCGAAACCTCTCCAAGGGGTACCGCCAGCGGGTGGGGCTGGCTCAGGCCATTCTGGGCTTTCCGCCCATCATCATTCTCGATGAGCCCACGGTGGGCCTGGACCCCAAGCAGGTGGTAGAGATCCGGGCGCTGATCCGGCATCTGGCCAAGGAGCATACCGTGCTTTTGAGCAGTCACATCCTCTCGGAGATTCGGGCGGTGTGCGACCACGTGCTGATTCTGCGCAAGGGAAAGGTGATGGCCTGCGACACGCCGGAGGCCCTGGAGGAAAAGCTCTCCGCCGGCGGCGCGCTGGAGCTGACGGTGCGGGGTTCGGCAGAGGCGGTCCGGTCCACGGTGCTCTCTGTGGACGGCATCACCGCCTGCGAGGCCCAGCAGGAGGGGGACACCGTGCGGATGGAGATCTCCGCTGACGGCGACGCCCGGGAATCCCTGTTCTACGCCTTTGCACAGGCCCGCCAGCCTATTTTGGAGATGCGGCCAAAGACAGCCACTCTGGAAGAAGTCTTTTTGGACCTGACGGATGAAGATGACGCCGTAGCCGCCCAGGCGGCGGCGCTGCTGGCTGGCACACCGGCCCAGACAGAGGAGACCACCGACGCAGAACAGGAGGGAACCGGCGATGAAAGCGGTTTATAAGCGGGAAGTACAGTCCTATTTCAACTCCATGATCGGGTGGATGTTCACCGCCGTGCTGACGGCGTTTATCGGCATCTACTTCATGGCCTATAACCTCTTCCAGGGTGACGCCTACTTTTCCACCGCCCTGGGCGCCACGCTCTTCGTGCTGATGGTCCTGGTCCCCATTCTGACCATGCGCTCCATGGCAGAGGAGCGCCGCAGCCGTACCGACCAGCTGCTGCTGACAGCGCCGGTCTCTGTCACCGCCGTGGTGATGGGCAAGTATCTGGCCATGCTGACGGTGCTGGCCTGCCCCCTGGTGATCGCCTGCCTGTGCCCCCTGATCATCCATTTCAACGGCACCGCCTTTCTCCTGGCGGACTATGCCACGATCCTGGCCTTTTTCCTGCTGGGTGCGGTGGAGATCGCCGTGGGACTTCTGATCTCCGCCCTGACGGAGAGCCAGGTGCTCTCCGCGGTGGGCACTTTCGGACTGCTGCTGGTGCTCTATCTCTGGGATGGGCTGGTGGCGTATCTCCCCTCCACCGCCGGCGGGTCCCTGGCGGGACTGCTGGTGATTCTGGCGCTGGTGTGCTTCCTTGTCAACGCCCTCTCCAGCAACTGGAAGGTGACCGCCGCCGTCTTTGTGGTGGGGGCCGCCGCCATCATCGGCGGCTATGCGGCGGCCAGCGACCGGTTCGCCGGACTGCTGCCGGACGTGCTGGGACGGTTTTCTCTGCTGGGAGCGTTTGACAGCTTCTCCGTGGACCATGTTTTTGATGTGCGGGGTGTGCTGCTGTATCTCTCCCTTATCGCGCTGCTGGTGTTTTTGACCGTTCAGGTGGTCCAAAAACGCCGTTGGAACTGAAGGGAGGCAACAGACAATGAACCTGCACAAGATTCGGGAGGCCGCCGGCCGGCATTCCTCCCGCCGGGGCGCACTTTCCGCCGCGATCACCGCGCTGGCCGTGGCAGTGGTGATCCTCGTCAACCTGCTGGCGGCCCAGCTGCCGGAGCACTGGACCCAGTTCGATCTCACCGACAGCGGCATTTACGACATCTCCGACACCACCCGGGACTACCTGGCGGATCTGGACGAGGACGTGGTGATCCACGTTCTGGCGGACAAGGACAGCCTGGACACCCGTATCGTCCGCTTTCTTGCCACCTATGAAGAGCTCAGCAGCCACCTCAGCGTGGAGTACACGAATCCTGTGGTGTACCCCTCCGTGCTGACGGACTACGGCGTGGACAGCAATACCATCGTGGTCACCTGTGAGGCCACCGGCCGCCAGGAGAGCTTTTCGATTGACGACATTATCGGATATGATATAATGTCTTATTATTACTACGGCTCTTATAATGAGACGGATTTTGACGGCGAGGGACTTTTGACCTCCGCCGTGGACGGCGTCCTCACCGATGCCTCCCGTACCATCTACCAGACCACCGGCCACGATGAGACCGCCCTGTCCAGCACGGTGGAGACGCTTCTGGCTAAGTCCCATCTGTCCATCTCCAGCGTAAACCTGCTGACCAACAACGGCATCCCGGAGGACTGCGACCTGCTGATCATCAATGACCCCACCCGGGACCTGGCGGCGGACGAGCTGGACATGATCCTGGAATACCTCTCCACCGGCGGACAGGTGATCTACAACATGGCAGGGGCGGATCTGTCCCTGCCCAACCTGGAGACTCTCTGCGCAACCTACGGCATGGATGTTGCACCGGGGCTGATCGCCGACACCCAGCGGTATTATCAGAATAACCCCTACTGGTTCTTCCCGCTGGTGGACAACAGCGTGGATGTGGCCAGCGGCCTCTCCAGCGACGCAACACTGCTCTTCTGTGCCTCCCGGGGCTTCACCCTCACAGACCCCGCCCGGGACAGCATCACCGTCCAGTCCTTCCTGACCACCTCGGAGGAGGGCGTGGCCGTCACCGGGGACACGGCCGAGGACCAGACCCCCGGCACCTATGCGGTGGCCGCCACCGCCACGGAGGAGATCGACGACAACATCACCGGACGGCTGACGGTGTTCGGCTCCGACTCCCTCATCAACGACGCCATCAACTCCACCTTTACCAACCTGGATAACCTCACTCTCTTCACCAGCGCCGTCACCGTGGACTTTGACGACATCTCCTCGCTCTCCATTGAGCCGGTAAGTCTGCAGACCCCCACCAACACCATCTCCACCGGCGGCATCTGGGCGCTGCTGCTGATCTTCCTGGTTCCCGGTGCGCTGCTGATCTATGGCTTTATCCGCTGGCTGCGCCGCCAGAAACTCTAAGACGGGAGGTTCTCTTTCATGACTCGACAACAAAAAAAGCTCCTGCGGGGACTGGTGATCGCCGCGGTGGTACTGCTGGCCGTGCTGATCGCCGTGCTGCTGATCAAGCGGAACAACGCCGCCAAGCAGGCGGAGGAAGAGGCCGCCCAGGAAGCCGCCAGCTCCATCACAGAGGACCACGGCTACACCTCTCTCACCTACAGCAACGGCACCGCCACGCTCTCCTTCTCCCAGGACGAGGAGGGCAGCTGGATCTGGAGCGACGACCCGGAGTTCCCCCTGGATGACACCACAGTGACCAGCATCGTGGAGGCCATCCAGTCCCTCAAGCCCCAGCAGACCATCACCGATGGAGACACGCTGGACGCCTACGGTCTGGACCAGCCCTCCGCCACCCTCACCGCCACCGACGCCGAGACCGGGGAGACGCTGAAGCTCACCTTCGGCAAGGCCACCACCGACGGCACCAGCTACTACATGCTGATGAACGACGCCGAAAGCCCGGTGTATATCGTGGCCGACACGCTTTATAACTATCTCTCCACGCCCATCTACGACATGTGCGTCCTGCCGGAGCTGCCGGTTTTGACGGAGAACACCATCAACAGCCTCACCATTCAGGGCACGGTTGAAACAACGCTGACCGCTTCCCGCAGCGAGGACACAGACACCGGCGACGGGGACGAAAACGAAGAGACGACCTCCTCCGTCACCTGGACGTCCGGAGAGACGAATGTGACGGATAACGAGACGCTCCAGTCTCTGCTGGATGAGCTGGGCGGGCTGTATTTTACCAAGTGCGCGGACTATAAGCCCTCCGACGAGGCTGTGGAGCTGTGCGGCTTCACTGCGCCTACCGCCGTTCTCACCGCCTCCTATGTGCCCGACTCCGGCACAGAGGGGACGCTGACGCTGACCATCGGCACCAAAAATGTGGATGGAGACAGCTATTACGCCCGGATGGACGACGACACCACCATTTACCTGATCTCCGCCAGCACCGTTTCCACGCTGGTGTCGGTGGCGTCCGCCGGCCTGAGCGCATAAACCATACCATGTCCCTTACGCCGCAGGCGGAGAATCTCCGCCTGCGGCGGTGTCCATACCGGAATCAGGAGGAAAAACGATATGCGGGTATTGATCGTGGAAGATGAAGTACGCCTGGCGGCCACGCTGCAGGATCTGATGGAGATGGACGGCTATACCGCCGATGTCTGCCATGACGGGGAAACCGGGCTGGACAACGCCCTGACGGGGATCTACGACGTGATGATCCTGGATGTGATGCTGCCCAAAATGGACGGCTTCACCGTCCTGCGCCGGCTGCGCGCCGCCAATGTCGCCACGCCGGTTCTGATGCTCACCGCCCGCTCCGAGGTCACCGACAAGGTCACGGGACTGGACTGCGGGGCGGACTACTACCTGACCAAGCCCTTCGAGCCCAAGGAGCTGCTGGCCTGCATCCGGGCGCTGACCCGGCGCCAGCCGGAGCTGCGCAGCACGGACACCCTCAGCTGCGGGGACCTGACGCTGGCGAAAAACTCCTTCTCCCTCAGCTGCGGCGGGCGGTCCGTCCGCCTGAGCCGGAAGGAGTACGACATGATGGAGCTGTTCATGCTCAACCAGAGGCTGGTCATCACCAAGGAGAACCTGCTGCTGAAGATCTGGGGATATGAGTCCGACGCCGAGGACAACAATGTGGAGGTCTACGTCTCCTTTTTGCGCAAAAAGCTGGAACACCTCCACTCCCAAGTAAAGATCAAGACTATCCGCATGGTTGGCTACTGTCTTGAGGTCCCGGAGACCTGACGATTTCCACGTTTTCCACCTATTTTTCCACGTTTTCCACAGAGTTTTCGACAATGCTTTTTTGAACGGGAGGAGGATGCCCCATGATCCGCAAGCTGCGGCTGAAATTTGTGGTGGTGTGCATGACCCTGATCATGGTGGTGCTGGGGGTAGTGCTGGTGTCCATCTTCCTCTCCGCCCGGCAGAACCTGGAGGTCATCAGCCATCAGGTCCTGGAGCGGGTCATCCGGGAGGATTCCGCCCCCAATCACAACACTGCCATCACCCCATCCCAGCAGCCGGACCTGGGGCTGGATATCGGCGGCAAAGAAGTGGTTCTTCCTTACTTCACCGTGATGCTCTGGCAGGATCGCAGCGGCAATTACACCGCCTATGTCACCGGCGGCACCTACAGCAACCTCCAGGGGACCGAGGAACTGAGCACCGTATTGCGGGAATGTCTAAGCCAGCAGCAGGAGGAGGGCACCATCCGCTCCTATAACCTGCGCTATCTCCGGCAGGACAACGGTCTTTTCCAGAAAATCGCCTTCGTGGACATCTCTATGGAACAGGCGACCCTCCAGGAGATGATGGGCTCTCACCTCCAGATCGCCGTCGCGGCTTTCTTCCTGCTGCTGGTCATTTCCATCGTGCTGGCCCGCTGGGCCACCGCCCCGGTGGAGAAAGCCTGGCAGCAGCAGCGCCAGTTCCTCTCCGATGCCTCCCATGAGCTCAAAACGCCGCTGACGGTCATCCTCTCCAACGCGGAACTGCTTCAAGCCGCGCCGCTTTCGGAAAAACCTGCCCGCTGGAGTGAAAACATCCGCATGGAGGCCCAGCAGATGAAAAAGCTGGTGGAGGAGATGCTGACCTTGGCCCGGGCGGACAACATGACCCGCACTGCCGTGCTGGAGGAGGTGTCCCTCTCGGACATCGCAGCGGACTGTGCCCTGGCCTTCGAGCCGGTGGCCTTTGAGGCCGGAAAGCCTCTGGACTATCATCTTACAGAGGACGTCGTGGTTTTGGGGGACCGGGACAAGCTGCGCCAGCTGGTCTCCGTGCTGCTGGACAACGCCATCAAATACGGCCAGGACGGCGGCACCATTACCATGACGCTGCAAAAAACGGACCGCCACGCCCGGCTGACGGTGGCTAACCCCGGCGACCCCATCCCGCCGGAGCAGCTGCGGCGGCTCTTTGAGCGCTTTTACCGGGCGGATGCCTCCCGGGGGGAGAAATCTGGCTTCGGCCTGGGCCTGCCCATTGCCAACACCATCGCCTCCGAACACAAGGGCACGCTGAAAGCAGAGAGCGACGCCACCTCTACCCGCTTTTTCTTTACCATCCCACTGAAAAAATGACGGTACTCCCGTTCATTTCTGTATTTTCCAGGCCGGGGAGGGGCGCTGCTCTGCCGCCCGCATTCACTCCACGAAAATAAAAACGAGGACTGCACGATGCAGGCCTCGTTTTTTATTTCAGGCTTTTTCCGCTTTTCTGGCCTTCTCGTCCAGAATGCTCTTATCCACACAGAAGAAGGTGAACTCTCCCGTGGCCAGCAGCTTGCCGCCCTCGCCCACGATATCCACGGACACCAGGCAGGTGGACTGGCCCCGGTGGCGCAGATAGGCGTTGGCCCGGATGGTGCCGGAGGTCTGGTTGCGCAGCAGATGCAGCGCGCTGGTCTGGGTGACGTAGCTTCTCCCGTCGGTGTGGGCCACTGCACCGGTGGCATTGTCCGCCAGGGTATAGATGGCGCCGCCGTGGACCATGCCGTAGGCGTTCAGGCTCTCCGGCCGCACATCCAGCCGGAATACCGCCCGGTCGGGTTCCACATGCTCCATCTCAATGAAGTTATGAACCATGAACGTGTTGCGGTTGAGCCGCTCACGAGTCTCCTGTTCCAGTTCGTTCATATCGTTTCTCCTTGTTGTCTGGTTTCCGATTTAGTATACCACGCCGGCCAAAAACTTTCCACTCTTTTTGTCGTAAGGGCTTGACAGAGACTTTATTTTGCATATACTGAACATATGAACAATCATTCAAATGAAAGGAAGATGCCCATGGAGGACCGCTACAATGTGGAGTGCTGCGACTTTATCCACGCCCATGAAGAGCTGGTGGAAAAGGTGCGCCGGGAGCTGCCGGGGGAGGACACCCTGTACGACCTGACGGAGCTGTTCCGCATCTTCGGCGATTCCACCCGCATCCGCATTTTATACGTGCTCTTTGAGTCGGAGATGTGCGTGTGTGACATCGCGGCGCTGCTGGGGATGACCCAATCCGCCATCTCTCACCAACTGCGGGCTTTGAAAAATGCCCGGCTGGTCTCCTCCCGCCGGGAGGGGAAAACCGTGTTTTATGCCCTGGCGGATGACCACGTGAAAACCATCATCGACCAGGGGCTGGAGCACGTCTCCGAATAACCCGTCTGACAGAGAACCTTATTGAATTGAAAACAGGAGGAACCCATCATGAAAAAGCGTTTCAAGCTCACCGATCTGGACTGTGCCAACTGCGCCGCCAAAATGGAGACCGCCATCAAGAAGATCGACGGCGTCACCGACGCCTCCGTCAGCTTTCTCACCCAGAAAATGACCATTGAGGCGGACGAGGCCCGGTTTGACGAGATCATGCCCCAGGTGGTGGCCGTCTGCAAAAAGGTGGAGCCGGACTGCGTGATCCACCTGTAACCAGCGGGGCGTTTTGGGTCCGCTCACCGGACGGCCCCGGATTTTGGAGGAACCAGTATGACGAAAAAACAGAAAAAAATGCTCTGCCGCATCCTGATCGCGGCGGTGCTGCTGATCGTGGTCAAGCTGCTGCCCGCCATCGGGCTGCCTTTTCCAATTCCCTGGCTCACTGCCAACGGAGCGGGGGAGGGGACCTATGTCCTGTCTCCGTGGCCGCTGTACCTGATCCCCTACCTCATCATCGGCTGGGACGTTTTATGGCGGGCCATCCGCAACATCGCAAATGGCCAGGTCTTCGACGAGAACTTCCTCATGGCCCTGGCCACCGTAGGTGCCTTCGGCACCGGGGAATACAGCGAGGCCGTATTTGTGATGCTCTTCTATCAGGTGGGCGAGCTGTTCCAGGATTACGCCGTGGGCAAGTCCCGCCAGTCCATTGCCGCCCTGATGGACATTCGCCCGGACACCGCCAATCTGGAGACCGAGGGCGGTGAGATCCGGGAGGTGGACCCGGAGGATGTGTCGGTGGGCGATGTGATCGTCGTCAAGCCCGGTGAGCGGGTGCCGCTGGACGGCCAAGTGCTGGAGGGCAGCTCCTCTCTGGATACCGCCGCCCTCACCGGCGAATCTGTTCCCCGGGACGTGGTACCCGGCGACAGTGTCATCAGCGGCTGCGTCAACCAGACGGGCCTTCTGCGGGTGAAGGTCACCCGCTGCTGCGAGGAGTCTACGGTCTCCAAGATCCTGGACCTGGTGGAAAACGCCAGCGAGAAAAAATCCACCAGTGAGCACTTCATCACCCGCTTTGCCCGCTACTATACCCCCTGCGTGGTGATCGCAGCGGTCCTGCTGTTTGCGCTTCCGTCCCTGGCCCTGGCGCTTCTGGACGGCAGCGCCCTGCCGGGCTTCCTAACGGGCACCACTTGGCAGGACTGGCTCCACCGGGCCCTCATTTTCCTGGTCATCTCCTGTCCCTGCGCCCTGGTAATCTCCGTGCCGCTGAGCTTTTTCGGCGGCATCGGCGG
>UMJL01060078.1_pt1 | contig 13373 bp, 8 predicted proteins | sample 1966071 | NCBI WGS metagenome assembly UMJL01 (sample SAMEA4836148, study PRJEB28245) | human gut metagenome | biome: gut microbiome; material: fecal sample | place: Denmark | collected 2008
ACCTTCTTCCAGTCCGTTTTCTACGATATACTCTTTTCCATTGTTCACGGGGAATACGGTTACTTGGGAAGAAGTGGCTTTTCCATCCACTACTTTATATACGAATATTTTGTCCTGTATTTCGAATGTGGCTTCCTGCGGCACGATGAGTACGTTCTCTTTTATATAAGGAAGGACGACAGTTCCGCTTCCACCGTTACGCAGCATGTGTTCTGGATTGGGGAAAGTGGCTCTCAGGCTGACGGCGCCTGTACTGGTATCAATTGTTCCGCTGATGGCATCAATACGTCCCTTGTGATCGTAAATCAGACCATCGCTGAGTTTCAGTTCCACTTCAGGCATTTGTTTCAATGCTTCGTCCAGTGTTTTGTACTGGCGTACCAGAGAAAGTACCTGGCTTTCGGTCATGGAAAAATAGACGTACATTTCGGTATCATCGGATACGGTGGTAAGCGGTGTGGAAATAGAGGCGTCTACCAAAGCTCCTACACGGTAGGGCAACATGCCTGATACTCCGTCGACGGGACTTTTCACTTCGGTATACGACAGATTGTTGCGCGCATTTACTTCTTCAGCTTTGGCTTGTGCCAGTGTGGCTTCAGCTTGCAACAGACTGTTACGGGCGGTTTGCAGGTCGAAGGCCGATACTACATTTTCTTTGAACAATTGCTCTTTACTGTCGGCTGTCAGGCGTGCCGTGGCGACCGATGCTTCGGCGCTTTTTACGTTGGCTATGGCTGTTTCAAGTGCCGCTTTGTAGGGTACTTGGTCAATGATGACCAATGTCTGCCCTTTTTTTACCTGGGCACCTTCGGCAATACATACTTGGGTGATGGTTCCACTGACCTGTGGGCGAATTTCTACACTCTGTCGTCCGTTGATGACGGCTGTATAACTTTGACTCAGGGTACGTGTTCCGCGTGACACTTCCATTGTTTTGTAGTTTCCTCCGTTCATATTCAGAGGAGCATTCTTACATGCGGTGGCAAGCAGGAGGCACAGACTCCATGCGCTTGCGCGTAAAAACATTCTTTTCATTCTTAACTTAATTCATTTAAATGATTATGGCGCAAAGTTATCGGCAATATGGGGGCTTCTTTTGGTTTGGTTTCACTTCAGATTGGTTTAAAATCCTGTATTACCACTTTTTTGCTTTATATTTTCTAATAAGTGAAAAAAGGTTTCGGTCTTTCAAGGCTTTCCTTTATATTTACCAGCAGAAAGGTGAATTCCATTGAAAAAGGTCGCTGGAAGAGAGAGAATACAGGTGATTTCATAATTAATTGGTAAGTGAAATATGGTGAATCTGAAGAAATTCGTTCTCGACTGGTTGGGGCCGGACCTGATGCAGGCCGGCATCGTAGAAATGGCAGCTTGTGGCGATGAAGTGGTAATGGTGAAATTGGCAGGGAATTGCCTGACGTTGGGACGAAAGCTTCCCGATAGTGAACATCATGTCAGCATGCTGATGACAAAGGGTGAACTGCGGCTGACACTGAATGGTGACCGCATGGGCTTTTTTGCTCCTGCCTATATTGATTTTATAGGCTCCAACCGGTGGAAGGACGTGAGGGTAGAAGGAAAGCTGGAAGGCTATCTCTTGGTTGTAGAGCGGAATTTTTTTCTGGAAACAACTTCCAAATTGCGTTCTCGGATATCGGAAAAAATGATGGTGTATGCTCAAAGACCTTTTGTCTCGTTGAACACTGAAGAGGTAGCAAGACTTCAGGACCTCTCTTCTGCCTTGTATGCTCTGATGGTGGCTGAAAAGAATGGCGTTTTTCATCGTGAACTGGTACAGAGTATGTTGCGTGCCTGTCAGTGTGAATTGTGGAACATCGTTTTTCGTCAGGATGAGTCTGTGGAAAAAGCGGAGGAACCCTATCATCTGGGAGAACTGGTAGCCCGTTTCCTTTATCTGGCTCATACCTATTGTTGTGAACGTCACGAAGTGAACTGGTATTGCGAACAGTTGGGCGTATCGCCCAACGCTTTGACTGCCACATTAAAAAGATTTTATGGGAAAACAGCCCGTAACATTATAGACGACTTGCTTATAACTGAGGCAAAGGTCGCTTTGAGGAACCCTGAATTAAGCGTGCAGGATATATCCGACAAACTTTGCTTCAGTGACCAGTCAGCTTTTGGCAAGTTCTTCAAGCGTTATTGTGGAATGTCTCCTGCTCTCTTCCGTCGTGAGCAGGAGAAGGGAAAACAGGTTGATTGTTAGTGATTGTTAAGTATATTGCGATTGGAATTTTGTGGCAGAGAAATTGTAAACGAAGTTTTATGATAGGGGTGGGAGATTACAGATAATTCTCCACCATGCATACGTATAATTTGCCGGGATAAACTGAGGCCTATGCCTGTTCCATTCGTTTTTGTGGTAAAAAAAGGTATAAATATATCTTCAATTAGGTTAGATGGAATGCCAGAACCGTTATCTGTTATCTTTATGAATAGTATCGTTTCTTTGCGGTATATTTCTATATGTATTTTTTTATTAGGTTGTTGTGTAAATGCTTGTATTGCATTTTTCAACAAATTGATTAAAACTTGCGATAACATTTTCTCATCTGCATAAATTTTTATTTCTGGTTGAAAAAGGTCAACCGAAAAATCGATATGCTGTTGTACTAAATCTTCTTTGTATAGTGTCTGAATGCTTTCAATTAAATCTGTTAATGAAAAATACTTCATTTCAGGATGCTTTAATCCTGAAAATTGTCTATATGATTCTGTGAAATAAATTAGATTTTGTCCCTGGCTTTTGATGGTTTCGAGTCCACGTATTGTTTTTTCAATGGTGTGATCCGTAATGTGTTTTGTGTGTTCTGAAGTATTTTTTATTTGAAAATAAGAAAGAAGGGTTTCAGATAGTGAAACAATGGGTGTGATAGAATTCATTATTTCATGTGTCAAGACTCGCATTAGCTTTTCCCAAGACTCATATTCTTTTTGATGTAATTTACGCTCGAACTCAATCTTTTTATGTTCTGACATTAAAGTATATACTCTATTAAAAGATGCATATAAATATCGTTGTTCTTTGGATCCAATATTTTCTGGGAAGTAAAGCATGGATTCATCATCTTCTATAGAATCAAAAAAAAGTTTCATTTTCCGATTATAAGAATTCAGGTAATAAACAAGTCTTCCAATAAGGCCAAAAGCTATTAGAATCGTAATTGTTCCTAGTATTATAGCTCTTCTTGAAATAATTCCTGCAAGTCCAAGTCCAAGTGTAAAGACTATGAGTAATACAAACAAAAGGATGTGTATGTATAAACGAGTGCTAAACATTTAATTAAAAATTGAAACGTGTTAATTTGTTATATAATGTTTGTCTACTGATACCTAATTGTCCTGCGGCTGCTGTTAAATTTCCTGAATTTTGAGATATAGCTGCTAATATAGCTTTTCTTTCTATTTCTTTTAAATTAGGAACTCTATCAAAAGAAAATGTATTATCTAAATGTATAGAGATATCGGATGGCTTTATTATATCTTTTTCTGCTAAGATCACAGCTTTTTCAATGGTATATTGTAATTCTCTAATATTTCCGGGCCAATTATGACTTTCCAGCTTTTGTATAGTTTTTGGATGTAAGGATAATCCTATCCGTTTATACAAATTAGCGTATTTTTTTAAGAAATATTCTGCAAATGTCGCTATGTCTTCTTTACGGTGTCGTAAAGGAGGAATTTCTATTTGTATAGTGTTTATACGGTAAAATAAATCTTCACGGAAATGAGCTTGCTTTACCATTTCAAGTAAATTTCGATTAGTGGCGGCAATTAATCGTATGTCAATTGGAATCTTTTTATTACTGCCAAGTCGGGTTATTTCTCTATTCTGTAAAGCAACTAATAACTTTGCTTGCAATCCTAAAGATAAGTTCCCAATTTCATCAAGAAAAAGCGTACTTCCATTTGCCGCTTCAAATTTACCGATTCTACTCTCGTGTGCATCTGTAAAAGCACCTTTTTCATGTCCAAACAATTCACTTTCAAATAATGTTTCACTGATAGATCCCATATCAATATTAAACATTTCATACTGACTGCGAAGAGACAAACGATGAATCTCTCGAGCTAATACTTCTTTGCCTGTACCATTTTCACCAAAAATTAAGATGTTTGCATCTGTTTTGGCTACTTTAGTTACAAGTCTTATTATTTTCATCATCGCTGGAGAATGGCCAATAATCATTCCTGGTTCACTAGCTCCTTTAATAGGATTAGCAGGTAATTTATGTTTTGCTTCTTGTAATGTAGTTCTTATTTTTTTTATCAAGTTGTCATTATTCCAAGGTTTTAATACAAAATCTGCTGCTCCACTTTTTAATGATTTTACAGCAAGATCAATATCTCCATAAGCCGTTAGCATAATAACTGGTAGTTCAGGTCTAATTTCATGTATGCGCTGGAGCCAAAACAAGCCTTCATTACCTGTATTAAAACCAACAGAAAAATTCATATCTAAAATGACTAAATCAATTATGAATTCATCTAAAATAGAAAATATCTTATTGGGATCAGATACGGTCTCTATTTTCTCAAATTCTCTTTCCAAGAGAAGCTCTAGAGAAGTTAATACGCTTTTGTTGTCATCGACAATTAGAATAGTACCAGTTTGCATATGTTCTTTTTTTTAAAGGTAAAAATACCTGTTTTACAGATGTCGAACAAAAAAACGCCTAAATATTTGACACTTTAGAAATTTTATTTATGCCCCTTTCTTATTTTTTATAATTATAATGATGTTTTTGTGGAAGGATAATTAAAATAACACAAGTGGAATTATTCTTTGTGTACAAGAATTGTTTCTTAAGAAAAGACTAAACCAAAAATCCTATAATAAATATAAGTTTTTAACTGAAATTCAATCAAAATGTAAGTTTTCTGAGATTTGTGGAGTTTAATATAAGAGCGATATGTACATACATCATTTTAGTGTCAAAAAGGTAGACGTTTATACGTCAACAAATTGGACGTTTAGTTTTATTTTAATTTTATAAATACCTAATTATTAATGTATTAAATTAGTGGCACGCAATTTGTATCATATACTGTAAATAGAATAATATAAAGTAACCGATATGAGTTTTGAAACATCTATTAGGCAATGTTTATTGATTTTTTTATCGATTTGTTATTTCGTTTTGCCTGAAATTAGTAATGCACAATCCGAATGGACTGAATCTGAATGTATACGATATGCAATTGAGCATAATCTACGGATACAAAATAAAAAATTGGATACTAAAATTGCCAATACAGATATTATAGCTGCTTATGGTAATTTTTTACCTTCAATTAGTACTGTCAGTGTATTGGGAAAGCAATTTGGACATTCCATAGATCCATTAACCAACCAATATACTTCTGAGTCTTTTTTAGAAAATACAATTGGGCTAAATATTTCTCTTCCAGTATTTGAAGGTTTTTCGCGTATTGATAAATTGTTGTTTTATAAAATGAACAAAAAAATTAATGTGTTGTCAAGTAAAGTAGAAGAAAATAATTTGGCTTTTGAAGTTTTAGAAGCATTTTATCGTTATTCTTTCGATAAAGAAATGCATAAACTTGCAGTTGAACAACGGAAACTAAGTGAATATTATTGCAGGCAGATGATGGAATATGCTGATTTAGGAATACGTTCCCTTTCCGACTTACAAGAAGTAAAAGCACGCTTACAATCCGATGTTTATCAAGAAACGGTGAAATCTAATAATTGCAATCTTTCTCTATTAACTCTGAAAGAACTTATGAACATTAAAGAAACTGATACATTGTCTATTGTCATCACAGAGAGTAGGATGGATATAACTGACAGTCTTTTAAACTTAAATGAACTATATTCCATTTCCGAATTAATTCTTCCAGAATATAATATTATGAATATGAAAGAAAAAGCTTCTCGTAAACTATGGTCTATGGCAAAAAGAGTTTTTTACCCTTCAATTCGTCTAGAATTTAATTTAAATACTGGATATTATAATACGGCAAAAAATAAATTTGGTAATATTATCCCCTATCGAGAACAATTAAATAATAATATGAATAGGTATATTGGAATATGCGTATCTTTACCGATATTCAATGGATTATCTCGTTTAGAGAATATAAGAAAAGAAGAACTTCGTTTGCAACAAGTACAGAATGAAAATGAACAACAACGTTTATCATTATATAAACAAATACATAATACATACCTTTCTTTTCAATCTGCACTTAAGGAATGTCAATTAGCTAAAGAACAACTTCGTGCGGATTCTATTACATGGAAAGAAAGTGAAGAAAAATGGAGGGAGGGTATGATATCTATGTTCGAATTATTAGAAAAACGCAATCAATATATGCGGAGTAAAGCAGAGATAGTACGTACCAAACTGCAATATAGTCTTCAAAAAAGAGTGATACGATTCTATCAGAAAGGAATATTTTTGTAATAAAAAATAATTATAAAATAAAAATGAGGCAGATTGATTATAACGGCATGGATTCAAAAATTGAGAATAAATCCAAATTTTCAAAGAAAATGATTTGTATTATAATTGGTTCTATTACTATTCTTTTGGGGGTATTATGGATAACATTTCGTGTCAATTCATCCTCTATGAATGTAAACAAAGATGGCATTACAATTTCTACTGTACAAAAGGGAGAATTTAATGATTACATAAGAGTCGTTGGACAGGTTATTCCGGATCATATTATATATTTGGATGCTATTGAAGGGGGACGAGTAGAGGAACGTTTGATAGAAGAAGGAGCGCAAGTAAAGGCTGGAGATATAATTCTTCGTCTTAGTAATCCGCTGTTAAATATTGGTATTTTACAAAGTGAGGCCAACTTGGCTTATCAGGAAAATGAACTTCGTAATACTCGCTTGAATATGGAACAAGAGCATCTTGGTTTGAAGCAAGAACGTATTACACTGAATAAAGAATTAATACAGAAGCAACGTCGTTTTCAACAATACTCACATCTGTTTCAAAAGAATTTAATATCCAGGGAAGATTATTTACAGTCACAGGAAGATTATAATTCAATTTCAGAACAAGTCAAAGTTTTAGATGAAAGGATTAAGCAAGATGTACAGTTACGTGATAATCAATTACAAAGTCTAAATGAAAATATACGAAACATTAAAAAAAGTCTTTTACTTGTACGTGAACGTTTAGAAAATCTAAAGATAAAAGCGCCTGTTGATGGACAATTAGGAAATATAGAAGCTCAAATAGGACAATCTATATCTCAAGGTGAACGTATAGGACAAATTATTACCCCAGAGTTGAAGATAGAAGCAAAGATTGATGAGCATTATGTGGAACGTATTCATCCTGGCCTTTTGGCTAATTTTGAGCGTGAAGGGAAAAAGTATAGTTTGAAAATAACAAAAGTATATCCGGAAGTACAAAATGGACAATTTCGCACTGATTTGCATTTTATTTCTGATAGACCTGTGAATATCCGTTCTGGACAAACATATCACTTAGATTTACAACTGGGTGATCCTATAGAGGCAGTTCTTATTCCACGTGGAAGTTTTTATCAGTCAAGTGGAGGGGAATATGTATATGTAGTAGATGAGAAAGAAAAAGTGGCTCATCTGCGCCAAGTTCGATTAGGACGACAGAACCCTTTGTATTATGAAGTTCTGGATGGGTTGAATCCTGGAGAGAAGGTTATTATTTCCGGATATGATTTATTTGGTAAAAATGAACACTTAAAATTACGATAATGGAATATTTTTCTCAAATTATTAAAAGTCAGAGGGCAAAGAAGTCTCTTACAGCCCTTAATTTATTGGGCCTTTCTGTGTGTATAGGTTCAGCTCTGTTGATTCTTTTTTATGTACGGTTTGAATTAAGTTTTGACACATTTCATGATGGCGATCGAATTTATCGTGTAGAAAGTCGTCTTTATGAAGGGAACGTTTTGACGGACAATTGGGCTACAACGACATTTGGCCACGCTCCTGTCATGTTTCGTGAGATTCCTGGCATCGAACAATATGTAAGGGTGACAGCACAAGACCGTGAACAAGAAGTTACATACAAGGATCGTCAGTTTATAGAGGAAAAATATTGTTATACGGAACCTGCTTTTTTTGATTTATTTAATTTCCCCATAATTAAAGGGGAGAAAGAAGGACAATTAGTTCGTCCAAATACAGTTGTTATTACGGAAAGTACTGCACATCGCTATTTTGCAGATAGTGATCCTATTGGTAAAATCTTGACCTTTAAGACACCTTCATCTGAACAACATTTTGAGGTTACAGGAATAATTGCAGATATGCCATATAACTCTCATTTACGTTACGATTTTTTATTGTCGTATTCTTCTATTCCAGAAGCAAGACGTGACATTTGGTATATTCATGGTGTGTATACTTACATACGTCTTAAACCCGGTAAAAGTCCAAGCGATATAGAAGAAAATTTTCATTCTATATCAGAAAAATATAAGACATCTGCATTACAGTATAAAGATTGGAGAGTTGAACTTATTCCTTTAAAAGATATACATTTGACTCCTCGTAAATCATATGAAAAAGAAGAAAAAGGTAGCAAAACAGCTGTCCAAATTCTTTTTATTATGGCTGTAGCTTTATTGTTAATCGGATGGGTAAATGCTTTGAACTTAACTATTGCGCGTTATTTAGAAAGAGGTAAGGAATTTGGGCTTAGAAAAGTATTCGGAGCTTCTCGTCGACAAATTGTAATACAAGGATTACTTGAATCAGGGTTATTCAACTTATTGGCATTGGTCTTAGCTTTGGGATGGATAGAAGTATTGTTGCCTATTGTTTCCCGTTGGGTTGGACAAGATTTTGCATTTGACGTTTTTAACTCATTTGAATGTTGGAGTATGGTATTAATGATATTTGTTTGTGGAACCTTTTTTATTGGTTTATATCCGTCATTTCTACTTACTCATATTAAGCCATCAGACATCATGCGAGGTAAATTTTTACATAGTCGAAAGGGAAATAAAATTAGGAAAATATTAATTGTCATTCAATTTGTAGCTTCTTTTATTTTAGTTTCAGGAACAATTGTAGTAATTAGACAAATACATTTTATGCAACAAGAAACTTCTTCTGCTATGTTTGATCGAGTTTTGGTTTTGAAATATCCTGCTTTAACAGAAAACATGTCTGTACAAATGATGAACTTTAAGAAGAGACTGGAACAGGAGTCCTTTATAAGTCATGTGGCAGTTTCCGGTGCAGTTCCAGGTGCAGAAGTAGCAAATTATTTCACTAATCGTCCTTATGGAAGCGACATATCAGAAATAAAACTGATACAAATGTTTGCTGTAGATTATGATTATTTAACTCTGTATTCTCCTAAAATCATTTGTGGCCGTATTTTTTCTGAGAATTATGGAAATGAACTAAACAAGGTCGTCTTGAATGAGGAGGCTGCCAGATTACTTGGATACTCTTCTCCTGAAGATGCATTAGGCAAACAATTGGTCATGGAAGTCTTGGAAGAACCTCTTGAGATTGTTGGTATTGTGAAAAATTACCACCAACAATCACTTGCTGAACCATATAAGCCAATAATGTTTTTTATAAAAGAACGTGTTCCTTTTATTGCGACACCGTATATTTCTATTCAATTAAATACAGAAATTAATGCAAAACAAGTTGCAAAGATAGAGCAGATATATAAAACATATTTTCCTTCAGCCGTATTTTCATATTTTAGGTTGAGTGATTACAATGATGATTTGTATAAATCAGATCGTAATTTTAGTTGGATTTTTACATGTGCATCATTGCTTGCAATATTTGTAGCTTGTTTGGGGTTATGGATTATGACTCTCTTTTCTACAATGGCTCGTATAAAAGAAATTGGAATAAGAAAGGTGTTAGGGGCTGATAAGAAAAGTCTTTTTTGGGTTTTAACACGAGAGTTGATATTACTTACGATATTGGCTACAGTATTGGGAACTCCTCTTTCTATTATTTTGATGGATGAATGGCTTAGAACTTATGCCTTCCATATTATTTTGCCTTGGTGGGGATATGTAATAGCATTTGTGTTAATGATATTTGTCGCTTTATTGACAGTAGCTCATCAAGTTTGGCGTGTAATTCGTTTAAAACCAATGCGTATTTTGAGAAATGAGTAATTTAAATTTTTAAAATATGATTAGAACAGAAAATCTTTCCATGGTCTTTACGACAGAGGATGTACAGACTAGAGCATTAAGCAATGTAAATTTGGAAATTAAACAAGGGGAATTTGTTGCCATCATGGGACCATCAGGATGTGGAAAATCAACGTTGCTAAATATTTTAGGAACGCTAGACATACCTACGTCTGGAAAATATTTTATTAACGAGAAAGAAATGACCAAAATGAATGAAAATCAGTTGAGTTCTTTTCGTAAGAAAAATGTTGGCTTTGTTTTCCAAAGTTTTAATCTGATAGATGAATTAACGGTATTTGAAAATGTTGAGTTACCATTAGTTTATTTGGGCATTCAAAAGAAAGAACGAATATCAAAAGTAATGAATGTATTAGAACAAATGAATATAGCCCATCGTGCCAAACACTTTCCACAGCAATTATCAGGAGGACAACAACAGCGAGTGGCCATTGCTCGTGCAATAGTCACAGATTGTCCTTTGATATTAGCAGATGAGCCAACTGGTAATTTGGATTCAACAAATGGTATTGAAGTCATGACGTTACTACAACAACTTAACAAACAGGGAACAACAATTATAATGGTTACACATTCGGAAAGAGATGCCGGTTATGCCAATCGAGTGATTTATTTGTTGGATGGTAGAATAATAAGTAAGTAATGGTAATGTAATAGTATATCAGTCAATTCTTAAAATATTCTATTATAGGAATTTTATTTCAGGAGGTCTTCTATGGTCCGGCTGATATTCGCTTGAGCCACGTCTTTTTGCATGGCTGTGCTGAGGGGCATATTCGGAGGGGTGGTGGCATATACTTGGCTGAAACCGGCCGAACGGAGTATTTTTTCGTCGGTTACCTGGCCGGCTATCAGAACGACAGGAATACCTGTCTGGCGGGATTCGTTCAGTATGCCTGCCGGAACTTTCCCCATTGTCGTCTGTCGGTCGGCGCGCCCTTCGCCCGTAATAATCAGGTCGGCTCCCTTAATCTTGTCTTGAAAACCGTTGGCTTCCAGCAGCAGGCTGATGCCAGGACGGAGTTCGGCGTTCAGAAAGGCAGCCAGTGCGCCGCCCAGTCCTCCTGCAGCTCCGGCGCCGGGCAGGGTGGCAATGTCATGTCCTGTCGTTTGTCGGTAGATTTTAGCCAGGTGGCGCAGGCCTTTGTCAAGCAGTTGCACCTCGTCGGGGGTAGCACCTTTTTGTGGAGAGAAGATATAGGCTGCACCTTCGGGGCCGTAGAGCGGATTGCGGACATCGCAGGCGGCAGTACATCGGACGGCCTTCATGGCTGGGTGGGCAAGCGAGGTGTCTATTCTGTCTACTTTCTCCATGTCGCATCCTCTTCCTTTCAACTCCTCGCCCTGGTTATTTAGGAAACGGATTCCTAAAGCGCTGAGCATACCCATCCCTCCGTCGTTGGTAGCACTGCCACCCAATCCTATGATTAGGTGGTTACATCCCCTGTCGAGGGCATCGCACATCAGTTGGCCTGTCCCGCGGGTAGTAGTCAGCAGAGGGTTACGTTGGTTTTCAGGCACGAGAGGGAGTCCGCTGGCCGAAGCCATTTCGATGTAGGCAGTTTGTCCGTTGGAACTTATCAGATAACGCGCTTCCACTTTCTCGTCCAAAGGTCCATGCACACGGAGGCGAACTTCCTGTACACACAAAGAAGAAAGGGCTTCCAGCATACCTTCGCCACCGTCGGCTATCGGGATGCAGATGGTTTCGGCTTGGGGATATACCTGCCGGATGCCTTCGAGGGCGGCAGTTTCGGCTTCGGTGGAAGTGAGGCTCCCTTTAAAGGAGTCGATGGCAAGGACTATCTTTCTCATGACTTCAGTGGATTGCTGTGCCGCAAAATTAGGATTTTTGTCGGGAATAGGCGAGGAGTAAGTGGAAAAATGCATTATCTTTGTCGGTATGAACGAAGACGTATACAGAACCATAGCTGCTCCTGCCGAGGGTATCTATACGGAGAAGCGGAGCAAATTCATAGCCATTGCCTTGCCTGTACGTACGGTGGACGAAGTGAAGGCTTTGCTGGAGGAGTATCAGAAGAAGTATTACGATGCCCGCCATGTGTGCTATGCCTACATGCTCGGTCCTCAGCGCAAGGACTTTCGGGCAAATGACAACGGCGAGCCGTCGGGCACGGCTGGAAAGCCTATCCTGGGACAGATAAATTCCAACGAACTGACGGACATCCTCATTATCGTGGTGCGTTATTTTGGAGGCATCAAGTTGGGGACGAGCGGACTGATTGTGGCCTATAAGGCCGCCGCTGCCGAAGCACTTGCCGCCGCCGAGGTCGTGGAGAAGACGGTGGACGAATGCATCCGCTTCTGGTTCGAATATCCTTTCATGAACGACGTGATGCGGGTGGTCAAGGAAGAAGGTCCTGAGATTGTAGAGCAGGGTTACGACATGGATTGCCGTATGACACTCCGCATACGCAGTTCCCTGATGCCACGCTTGCGGGCACGGCTGGAGAAGGTGGAGACATTGAGGATAGAGGAGTAGGGATTTAAATCGATAACTTTACACATTATATATAAGTATGTTCAAAGCAACAAAAAGAGAATTGGGCGAGATTTATGCCTTTTTCCGTCTGTTGGCGGATGGGAGCGTGTATATGGGTACACCTCAGGTACAGAAGGACATGAACCGTTGCTGGCCGGTGGCGCTGGTTCAGCGTGAGGAACACGACGGGACGCGTCGGTATTATATAGAAGGGGACGAAGTCCGCATGGTGTCGGGCGAGGTAGACCGTAGCGGGCTGTTTGTGCCGAAGGAGGAGGCGGAGCCGGTTACCTTTCCGAGAGCCGACTTTGGCGAGGCGGCCGACTATGTGCTCGATATCCTGAAACATTCGTCGGGCGAAGAAGTCGGAGTGCCCGACGGCTTGGAAGGTTTTCTTGATGCTATACGCATTTACGACCTGGAAGCCAAGACCGATGACCGTACCGATTTCAAGGTGGCTTTCTGGCAGGCGGACGCTCCCTTGACGGGCTTTTGTGTACGTTGTCGCCTGAGTCCCATGAATCCGTTGCTCGACGGCGGACGTACGGCCAACCTGAAGCTGGAGCAGACAGGTGTGAAGTTTGCCGTTCCTACGGTCAACAAGGTGAACGCCCTGCCCGAATCGCCCAACGAAGTGGCTGAACGTATGCTGATGATTGAGCGGCTGGGTGGTGTG
>UMJL01030620.1_pt1 | contig 13280 bp, 17 predicted proteins | sample 1966071 | NCBI WGS metagenome assembly UMJL01 (sample SAMEA4836148, study PRJEB28245) | human gut metagenome | biome: gut microbiome; material: fecal sample | place: Denmark | collected 2008
CACCACCACAACCACCGCGTTGGGCCGGGCGATCTGCCATGCCGTCTGGAAGGTATCCTCTCCGCCGGCTACTTCCAGAACCACATCAGCGCCCCGTCCCTCTGTCAGGTCTCGTACCTTCTCCGGAAGGTCTCCTTCTCCCGGGATCAAAGTCACATCTGCCAGGCCTTTCTTTTTCGCCAGATCCAGCCGGTAAGGGTCTGTATCAATGGCAAGGATCCTGGCCGGCGTATAGAGCCGGGCGCAGGCCATGGTGCAAAGTCCCGTAGGGCCGGCTCCGATGACTGCCACCGTATCTCCGGGCCGGATCCTCCCGATATCCGCCGCCCAGTATCCGGTGGACAGAATATCCCCGTTGAAAAGGGCCTGTTCATCCGTCACTCCATCCGGGATCACCGTCAGGCCGTTGTCTGCATAAGGAACACGGACATACTCCGCCTGTCCTCCGTCAATCCTGCAGCCCAGCGCCCAGCCACCCTGAGGATCCTGACAATTGTTCACAAATCCCCTCTTACAGAAGAAGCACTCTCCGCAGAAGGTTTCCACATTAACTGAGACCCGGTCTCCCGCCTTCACCTTCCGGACTCCGCTTCCAGTCTCCACAACTACTCCAACAAATTCATGGCCCAGGATCGTTCCCGGTACGGCCTTTGGCACCGCGCCATGCTTGATATGGATATCACTGGAGCAGATGGTGGTCAGCGTCACTTTGACAATGGCATCCTTTTCATCCAGAATCCTGGGGACTGGCCGTTCCTCCAGAGCAAGGAGCCCGTTTCCCTTATATACTACCGCTTTCATAAAGCAAGCGCCTCCATTTCCTCACGGATCTCATCTTCACAGGACTGCATGGCCTTTAATGTCTTCTCAAACAGATCATTTAATTCCCATCCCAGTCTCTGTGCTCCTTCTCGAATGGTATCCCTGGAACAGCCTGCCGCGAACCGCTTGTCCTTGAACTTTTTCTTCACACTGGACGCTTCCATGTCCTGAACACTTTTGGAAGGACGCATAAGCGCGGCCGCGCCGATCAGTCCCGTCAGCTCATCCGCGGCGAAAAGCACTTTCTCCATCTCAAGTTCTGGCTCCACGTCACAGCAGATCCCATATCCATGGGAACAGATGGAGTGGATCATATCCTCTCCCACCCCTGCTTCCCGCAGAAGTTCCGGCGCCTTCACACAGTGTTCCTCCGGGTACTGTTCAAAATCAATATCGTGGAGAAGCCCTGTGATCGCCCAGTAATCCGCTTCATCTCCATACCCAAGTTCATTGGCAAACCAGCGCATGGTCTTTTCTACCGTAAGTCCATGCTGGATATGGAAGGGCTCCTGGTTGTATTTCCGCAATAGTTCCAGCGCTTCTTCTCTTGTCAGATTACTTGTCATGGTATCATACCTCCTTCTGTAATTTCGATCCCCAGTTCACTTCGTTTCCTGGAACCATGAAAATCACTGCCTGCAGTGTAGATCAATCCTCTCTCTCTTGCCAAGGTTCTAAGCCATTTGCGCTCTTCCCCTGTAAAGTCCAGATAATCTGCTTCCAGTCCGTCCAGACCAACAGACTCCAGAAACGCAAGAGACTCGTTTATCTCCTGTCTGCCGATACGCACCTTCATAAAATCCTTATAGACACAAAAGGGATGGGCCCAAACCGACTTGCCTCCTGCCTGACGGATCAGCGCTATCGCTTCCGCCGCCGGAATATTGACTTCGTTAAGTCTTGCCGCAAAAGATCCGATACAGGAAAAAACTTTCTCCTCTGCCTGTGCATAACAGGCCCGGATATACTCCGCCACATCGCACAACTGAAGAACATTCCCACAACTAATGGGAATCTCTTCTCTTTGAACCGGGCAGCCCATCTCTGTAAGCAGCTTGCACAACTGGTCAAATACAGTTTTAACCATTCGCTTTCGTTTGTCCAGCCGTTGTCGCAGTACCTGATTTTCTTCATCAAACTGATAGCCCAGAAGATGGATAGAGAACTGCTCTCCTCCCGGATACATTTCTTGCTCCCGGCAGGTAAATTCAATCCCGGAAACAAATTTGAGTTGTCCTCTACTCAGTTTCCGTGCTTCTGTGATCCCGTCAACAGTATCATGATCCGTAAGAGAAAAAGCCTGGATGTCCGCTTTTTTCAGGAACGGAAGAATCTCCGGGACTGTATATACTCCGTCTGAATATAGAGAATGAATATGAAAATCTACTTTCATCCTTCCTCAGATCTCCACCACGTTCACCGGATTGCCATGTCTCCGGAGAATCTCCAGCATGTCCCTGGTCTTAAGCCAGACAGTGGCCGTATTGTCGTTGGGATGGACGCCCAGGAATCCCGGCTCCTCCAGGAAGTCTCTGTCCAGGAAAAACTGGACCTTCCTCTCTTCATCATTGAGAAGCCCAAAGGGCGTTACCGCCCCCGGGATCAGGCCAAGGATCTCCATAAGATCCGATTCACTTGCGAATCCCAGACGGCGGGTGTTGTTGCGGCTGCGGAATTTCTTTAGATCCACCCGCTTCTCCCCTTTGACGGTGATGAGATAATAGTTCTTCTTTTTATCGTCACGGACGAAAAGATTCTTGGCCTCCTGTTCCGGATAAGGAAGTTGAATCTGGGCCACTTCCTCCATGTTATAGACAGCCTCATGTTCCGTGATCTCGTGCCAGATATCCCTGCTGTTCAGATAATCATAGATCTCCTGCTTATTCATACCGTTGCCCTCTCTTTATATTATCTACAGTACCAATTCATACACAAGAAATTTCCTGGGAACCCCAATATCCGCATAAGTGATCTCAACTGTATCTCTATACTGAAAGCCAAAAGACCGGTACATTTTCTGAGGGATCTCATTTCCCTCAATACAATCCAGCCGAATGGCTCTCTGCCCCCATTTTTCTGCTGTTGAGATAGCGTGTTCCACCAGTTTCCGGGAATATCCTCTTTTGCCATATTCTGGAAGGACGCGCAGTGCATGAAGGATCACAACCTTCTCTTTCTCTGCGTTTACCTGCCATTTTACCAGGTCGTAAGCCTTGTCACAGTCATGATCCATAATGTAGGCTGCCACGATCCGTTCATCTTCAATCCCTACGAACTGCTGTCCCCGAACTATGGCTCCTTTGATCATTTCCCCGGAAGGGAATCCGCCTTTATCTCCGTCCGGGAGAAACTCTTCCTCACCCAGCACCTGGCACATCCTCTCGTAAAATGCAAGTAATTCTTTATAATCCTTGTCAACTGCCCTGCGAATTATCATGAACACACCTCAAAATTCAATACACTGTACTAAACAGCTATTTTTTATTATAACACCCGCCACGAAAAAAGACCATATTGGTTTCCCAATATGGCCCGGTCGTTTCCCCCGTTATTGATCCTTATAATTTCTCACTGCGTTATGGAAATAATAATAGGGGATCACAAGCCGGATAATGTTGATCACGATCTCCGCAATACTGCTTCCGGTCTGGAAGAACGCGGCAAGCTGGATGATAAAAAGCAGCCCGCCCAGAATGACTGTAAGAAGGGACTTCAGTGCAGATTCTGATAAGCCTGCGGCCGTTTCCGCTTCACTTGCCCCGAGCAGCAGCTGTACTGCCAGGATAGAGATCATACCCAGAAGGATTACCAGGATACTTGCGATCCGCAGATGTTTTCAACCTTTTCTTTGCATTTCTTTTCCTCCGTAATTCATTCCTTTGAATAAATGAAAAATCAACGTAGGTGATTATAAATGCCCCAGCCCTTCCTGACAAGAAAAACAACCAAAATAAGCAGGAAAACTACAGATAATTATTCTTTTGCAAGATCCAAAAGGGTATCTCCGGCGAGCCGGTAGACCGTCCAGTCAGACATAGGCTCAGCCCCCAGTGACAGATAAAAGTCAATACTTGGCTTATTCCAGTCCAGGCACCACCATTCCAGACGACCGCAGCCCCGCTCCACTGCAATGGAGGCAAGTTTCTTCAGCAGCGCCCTTCCATATCCTTTTCCTCTGGCCTCCGGACGGACATACAGATCTTCCAGATAAATTCCTCCCCGCCCCAGAAAAGTGGAGAAATTATGGAAAAACAAGGCGAATCCTACTTCCTTCCCGTCCTCAAGAACGAAAAGGACTTCTGCCTTCTCCTTATCAAAGATCCAGTTCTCCAACAGAACTTCATCTGCCACCACTTCATCCAGCATATGTTCATAGTCTGCAAGTTCTCTGATAAACGCCAGGATCAGCGGGGTATCTTCCCGCTGGGCATTTCTGAATTCAATCCAGTCACTCATATCTGTCCCCTCCTGCTGCCGCCATTATCTCTCCCGGGGATAAACCATTCCCCACTGTTTTCGCAGCCGGTCCATGATCTCCATGACCCGGACACTGTCTGAAAGGGGCATGGAGGAACTCTCCTTTGCTCCCGCCCGGATCGCCTCGATACATTCCCGCACCTCATATTCATATCCGCTGATCTGCTCCGGCACATCCATCTGCTTCAGGAGCCGGTCTTCCGTATCATAGACAGCGATACTCCGTGGATTGTTGATATTCTCCACCACAATATAGCCTTTCTCCCCATAGAAAATCCCCTTCCGGTCGGATCTGCTGTAAATGTCATGGGTCAGCACCGCCATCCTTCCATCTTTAAAAAAGAGGGTGATGGATTCCATGGCGTCCACGCCGGTATCCGTCATGCGGACCGAGGACTCCATCCGCTCAATGTCAGTTCCAAAATGCATCAGCGCAAAATTCAGCCCGTACACACCGATGTCCAGCAGCGCTCCTCCTGCCAGTTCCGGCCGCATGATCCGCTCCTTCCCGCTGATGGGATAAGAGAGATTTGCCGTCAACACCGAAACCTTTCCAACAATCCCGCTTTCAACCACTTCCCGGATCATCTGCCTGGAGGGCATATACCGGGTCCAGATGGCTTCCGCCGCAAAAACCTGCTCCTGCTCTGCCAGTTCCATGATCTTCCGGGCTTCCCCTGCGTTCATGGTAAATGCCTTTTCACAGAGAACCGGCTTTTTATGCCGGATACAAAGCTCCATATTTTCATAATGGCAGGAATGAGGCGTAGCGATATAAACCAGTTCCACCTCCGGGTCTTCGCACAGCGCTTCATAGCTTCCATACGCCTTTGTAAATCCGTATTCCCGTGCAAATGCTTCCGCCCGGGAAAGGCTCCGTGAAGCTACTGCATAACACTCGACCTCCTCCATCTGGATCAATGTTCTGGCGAATGTCTCCGCCATCGGCCCGCAGGCCAGAATTCCCATTTTCATAATTACCTCCCTACTTGAACTGCCGTTACACTGATATAGTCATTTCCCTGATACATGTATTCAATAGTAATAACACATGTCCCATAAATATCCCCGGCATCCCTATCCTGGAAGAATTTGCCAGAATCAAGGGCCACCTTTACATCACTGCCCTCCTGCTCATATGCCAGATCATCCCTGATCCATGCAGGATCATCGCTTGTCCCGTCCCGGAACTCTCCTCGCACACTCCGGACCAGTTCCGGCCGGATATCCTGATAATCATAGTCCTGAAAATGTAAGACCACCGCAGGATCGGTCTGCAGAGACATCATGGGGATATCCCCCTCGATCTTTCCAAGGACTGCTTTCTTATAGGCTTCTGTTTTGGCCTTTTCAGACTCCGCGGTATAAGTGATCGCCCGCGAAGGCGATGAATCCCGCAGGTTCACGATCATCCTCACCAGGGTATCGCTGTTGATACGCGCGCCGTCTTCCGTCGCCTGAAATGCATTATGCAGGAGCACCGCAAAAGCCGCCACCGCGACCAAAAAAATCACCAGCAGCGCCAGCAGAAGCCGCTTCAAAACCGGGACCTTTTTTACAGAATCATCCACTCTTTGGAGATATACCTCATCTTCTTTTAACAGGGTATCAAAAGAAATCCCGAATGTCTCACTGATCTGCCGCAGGGATGTTATGTCCGGGTAATTCCGGTCATTTTCCCAGTTTGAGACCGTCTGTCTTGTCACATGAAACTGACCGGCAAATTGTTCCTGGCTAAGGCCGTGCTCTTTTCTGATCTGCTGGATCTTGCTTCCCAAAGACATTTTACCACCTCCGCCTTAACAATAGTTGATCTGCCGGGAAAAGAACAGCAAGAATTCTTTTACATCAAAGGACTTCTGCTATAGGATTTAAAGAATCGAAATCAACAAAGTCAACTTTTGAGTTAAAGGTTTCTATCAAAGCTTTATCCTCAGCAGTTTTTTTATCTTCCGGCAAGTTTTTTATCTTGTTGTATAAAAGCGTCATCATCGTTTTATGCTTAAAAGACAATTTCTGATAATCAATCCCGCCTCGCAAATGAAAGACAAATGCTGATTTTAACAAATCCTCTGGCACCTGCTTGCTTATGGAATTTCTGATATTACTTATGTTTTCTTTATCGCATACATCTGCCAAACCAACTGTCACGATGATCAGTTTTGTATTCAGAGAAAATCTCTTAACTGCATTCTTTAAACCTTTCACACCACCCGCATATAAACCGCCGAAATAAATGACCCGCTCATAGCCGGATAGAGCATTTATATCCTCATAGCTGATAACCGGAAAACCAGTCATCTCAGCAAATCGTTCTGCGTATCGCTTTGTTGTGCCGTACTGACTGCCATATATAATTAAAGTTTTCATACATCATTTCCCTCACAACTTATGATTTCCGGTGAAACACCTTAAAAATGATCGTCCCGATCAACATGCCAACTACTGCTACGACAAAGTACCAGACTGCATGTATAACTGCCGTCCCATTATAGTGAAGAAATACAGAGGGCAAAAAGGCTGCTGCCGCTGCCACCGGATAAACATATTTGATTCTGTTTTTGGAAATACTGCCAAGCAAAATGGACAGGATCAGGGTCGCGAACAGAATTAAAACGACCATCCCCATACCATCGGTAGGTCCCGCAAACAGCGGCGAAATGTAAAACATAAAAAGCTGTATACAAAAGATTACAATTTCTGCGATATATCTTTTCATAGGTTCTCCCCCAGACGGCAACTTCCCATGCCACGCCTCTGATTCGACAATCTACGTTCAATGTCTACTTATATCCTTTTCAGATTTAATACTCTCTTTAACAGCATATACTATGACGCAGATAATCAAAACAAATACTGTATAGAGACATATATTCCACGATGTAATGATATACATTGTCAGACATGCAAAAATAGTTGCCAAAATCCCGAAGACAACAGAAACCATATGATATTCTGCCTTTTTATCTATTTTGCTACGTTCTTTTTCAGAAGCAAATAGATATGTATTGGATAAAATAGGGCCTTTACATCTAGCTGCAAAGAATACATATATGAATAGAATAACAGCAATAATTCCAGTAATTACAGCAAAAAACATATCACTCATTCAAACATCTCCCTAAAACAATAATATCTGCCGTTATTTCAGCCTATTGATCTCATCCTGTAATCTTTCCAAAAATCTACCCGCATGTGCCCCGTCCATCTGCGTGTGATGGAACTGGAACGAGAGCGGCAGGTAATACCGGAAGCATTTCTTTTTGTATCTGCCCCAGATAAGAAAGGGATTATTGAAAATACCGCTGTTCATACCAACAGCTCCGTCAAGTTCTGTATCTATGACAGCGGACGTGCCGATGACCATACTATTTTCAGATAAGTCCCTGTCCTAACAGCTTGCGGCAACCTGCGCCGTATACTTCAGATACTCCTCGTTGAACTGATCTAACTCGGCTTTATAGGAAAGGTCGCAGGAACTGACTTCGCCCTCTTTGTTTTTCACGATGGTATTGACTGCTATGGTGTCATACTGTATGAGTTTATCGCCCACCGGAAGGGCGCTTTCATCCAAAGTTCATAAGCCGCAGCCCTTGTCGTATCTTTGGGATCAATTTCTTCTGGCATATTAACCTCCGATCATTCTGCTTTCCGGACCGGGTGGCGCACAACCGTTTTCAGCCGGCTCACATCGCATTTTCTCGGATCGCTCAGATAGATTTCGTGATGGTATCTTGTGTCCGTAATATCCAGCTCATACCCGTTTGCTTTCATATAGTCGTGCATGAGATCAACAGTGACAGGCTCATCATCGTAAGAGCCGATGTGCATACACTGAACACATAATCCTTCGTCATAAGGAAAAAATTCAACTTTCGAAAAATCCTGCTTTTTCTTTTTCGTTGCTTCCTGAACCGCCCACTCAAAATCTTTCTTCGTTACAAAGTCCGGTAGCCGGATCATAGAGATAAAGTGCATGTCTTCTTTTCTTGCATAATCAAGTCCCTGCGTGTTTTCCTGCCACCAAAGCCCTTCAAGGGGCGGCACCACATACTCGAAAAATCCCTCGATTTTATGTGTCCCCTTGTAACTCATTTTTATAGTAAAAGCAATACCGTACAGCAAACTGATTGAATTTTTGTATTCTCCGCTTTCCTCATTGGGATTGCCTTTCCCCCGGACTGCGATATAGTTCATTTGAGGAATCTCTATAATTCCGGGCTTGTTCTTCGGCATATAAAATACCTTGTATTCTTTCTTGTAATCAAAAGCCATTTTCTTCCTCCATTTTGCAAATAGAATTTAGGTCAACAATCATAATGTATTCTTCATCCGTCTCGCAAATTGTCGTAAATCCCGCTTTTCGATATAAATTCACTGCATAATTATCCTTTTGAACAGATAAAGAAAGCTTTGCATAACCAGCAGCTTTTTCTGTTGACAGCATTTGTGTGAGTAATGAAGTTCCGATTCCCATACTCCTGTGCGCTTTAAGAACGGACATTGCAAGGGAAGGCGTATTATCATCAATATGTCCGTAGTCGTTCATAATTCTTGCCCATATTGCTCCTACAATATTTCCGTCAACTTCTGCAATCAAAGCCTTATCGTGTTTGCTGTTTCCAAAATCTGCAATGTATACTTGCAATTCGGGACAAGTTATTACAGATTTAGGCGGCGCAGCCGTACCAGCCGGAATATAAATTGCTTCGTACAAAAAGTCACTGAGCAGACTATATTCTTCTTTTCGCATTTCTCTTATAGAGTAGCTCATATCTTGCTTGTTTCTTATCATTCTTAAATTTATCGCTCCCACACAAACTGGGATTTGTCAATCTCTTTTTCCCCAATAATGGAGAATGTGTTCCCGCCTTGATTACTCTTTAGCAAATATATGTGGAGCTGTCAATTAACAGTCGTTTAATTTTTGTATTTCTTTACAAAAAAGTGAAAAAATGCTCATAGCAAAACCACAAATCCCCGTACATAAAAACATGACGGCCATACCACTGCCTGTACCGATACCCACAATTTTCCCCAACAAGGGCACAATATCTGCGTTTGAACGCATAAAAGGCTCGAACACATAATCAGATAAGTAACCGCCTAAAAGAATACCAAAAGGAATTGTACTATATTGTACAGCATTTCTTACCGCAAATACCCTCCCTTGAATATTCTCAGGTATTTTTTTATAGAGTATCAGATTTTCTCCCGCCATAATAAATGGAAGCGGTAAACTTGCAGCAAAGGCGGCAAACGACCAGAAAAAGACATTCCTGCCAACAGCCATTGTTAAATCTCCTAAAAGAAAAGATAGTGCGGCAGAAACATAAATCATATTTGCTTTTTTCCTGCTTTCTTTTCTCATAGATACAAGCAAGCCGCCCATAATTCCGCCAACTCCCATACAAGCATTTACAATTCCTAAGACAAGATTGTTTTCGGAACTTCTTGCTAAAATCATCGGCGATAATATATTTTCATAAGTCAACCTTGAAAAGAAGTTTATTACAGCCATTGTAAGCATGATGTATAAAATTCCCTTTTCTGTTTTCAGAAAATGAAATCCATACAGGATTTCCGCAAAAGGAGATTTGAAATTTTCCTTTGTAAGCCGTTCTGGTATGCGAATTAAAAAGAGCAGTACGAAAAAAGCAATCGCAAAGCTAAATAAATCAAATAACAAAATCAGCGGTAAGCCACCGATAGAAAAAAACACAGCCGCCAACATGGGACTAAATACAATAACTAAGTTACTGGAAAAAGAGTTCATACCACTTACATTAGACAGTTTATCCTTTGGCACTATTTTCGCTATTGCAACAGAAGACGCTGGCTGTTGAAATGCCGTACTAACTCCCACTATTATATTGATGATGTAAATATGCCATACGGAAAGATTTCCAGCCATTAAAAAAACCAGAGCAAATAAAGAAACTATTGCGGCAACAAAATCTGATACAAGCATAACCAATTTTTTTCGATGATTGTCTACAAAAGTACCAACAAATATGCTTGTCAAAATATACGGTACATAATTGCAAAAAGATATAATCGAAATGGAAAGTGCGGAATGTGTTTGTTCATAGATCCATAAAATAAATGAAAACGCCGTCATAGAACTTCCCAACTGCGATATACTTTGACTTAGCCATAAAACTATATATTTTTTGAAATTTTCCATTGAATTTTCTCCAATCTAATCTTTATTTTTTGGGGGATTAAATTGTACAAAATCCAATGTTCAGCGAAAATTACCTCTGTACAAATATCGCCTTATCATCAGATTTTGTACAGAGTTGATTGCTTAAATCAATTATTCTATGACATAACATTATCCCCACCTCCTTCTATATATGATTTTTGGTCAATAACGATAAGTTTCAAATTTACATTTATCAATCATATTTTTCGATATTTATAGTAGCAATCGCAGATTGATTTGGTTCACCAGTAACAAGGTCTTGCGGTGCAGGTACTAACATCATAAAACCGTCTTTTCCATACCGCCTTTCATAGCCTTGTGCGTATTTCTTATCAACAGAAATATGTTGCACTTGTCCGATAACCATAGCCGTAATTCCGGCTCCGCTTAAATCCTGTGCCGTTTTTAAAGTACATTCCATGTTAATAAAAGCCTCTTGGATAACTGGTGCATGAATTGTCTTAGCATTGGAAAGATTAAAATGTCCTACTTCAAACTCATCCGTTTCAATATCATTGTGATTGATTGTGTCTACCAAGTTATCATAATAGCTTATTGGCAAAAAGTTAATACAAAAGCATTTTTCCCTTTTAATGTTGGCATAAGTATGAGTGTGCTGATATAGATTTCCCATCACAGCAAAGAAAGCAGTTTTATCTCCATGAAAACAACTCCACGAATGAAAACAGATATTCGGTTTCCCGTTTTCTTTCCATGTGGTAATTGCAAATAAAACCGTTGGTATTCCTGCGGTTACTTCAAAATGTGAAAACAATTCAAATTCTTCTGGATATGAGGGTTTGAAATACTGCGGAAAATCTTTCCCAATCTCTATTTTCATTACGACACCTCCTACAAAAATTCCAATTTGTTATCCTATGTATTCAAACCTTTCAAATTCTCCAAAACCGCCGGATTGTTTTCGAGAATCGCACGGGCAGTCGGGCAGCTTTCTAATTCGGAGCAGTCCCCGCAGGTGAAAAAACCTTTTTTCGAAGCACATTTCCGGATTTCACATATATGCTCGCAAAATACCGTTTTTGCCCCATTCATACGGCAGCCCTCACAGTTAATATGTTCCGGCAAAATCGGAGTATTGTTCAGTTTTGCCCACAGCTTCGCCGTTTTCTCCCGCAAATCCTGATCATTATGAACAGTCGCTATATATGCGTCGCATTTTTCGCAGTCCAGCCCGCAGTATCCGATCATATCTTTCATAGGTTGCTTCCTCCCAATGCTTTTCTTATATCCACAACAAATTGTGCCTGCTGTTTTTTCAAATATGATTTCACAAAGGGTTTTAGCAACCATTTCTTCGCTTCCACTTGCTCCGTAAAATCTATCTCTGTTTCACTTCCTTTGGCAGTAAAAACGCCAGTCCAATGGCCTGTCATATTGCTGTTTTCCATATCAAATTCCCATCGTCTGTATGGCTCAACAAGCGTCACGGTAAAGGTCGTAGGATATCCGTCTTTAGTATATTCGATAAATTGCCTGTCACTGATAACTACTGTTTTACTCAAGTCACTTCTCCAGGCAGCGTAATTCTCAATGTCCAAAACAAAATCCCACACTGTGTGAAGTTCGACGGGAATCAGCGCTTTTATATTTGAAACCGCCATTTTTGCTTCCCCCTTAAATCAATCGTATGTAAACTCTTTTCACATCCGTTTTTTTCATAAAAGCTTCAACATCAGGCTATCGCGCTCCTGTTAAGATAAAATTCATTAACTGTTCTACATCATCAAAGTCATCGTAATCCCCGTTTATCCCCTCTCGATGATACACAACACCATTTTTCTCATTTCTCTCCAAGCAATCCAGAAGCTTTTCCTCTCCATACTTTTTGGCAAACAGGCTAAATGTATAAGGCTTAATTTTGCTCAAAAGTCCTTTTCTGCAATCTTCTTCACACTCATAGCAATGTGTCAGCCCTTTTGCAATTGAACATTTTTTGTTCTCACAAGAATCATTATCCGGGCAGCCGTTTGAGCCACATCCATTGCAATCTGGATTCTCTGTGCATAAACAGCATGCAAGGCCACATCTGGCAATTCCTAATTCCCGTTTCATAAAGTTCCTCCTCAGCTTCCAGGTTATCGGTCTACCAATATTTCTCTATACAACCACTGGCTTCTTCTTCTGTAAGCTCATAGGTGTCCTGAAGTTTTTGCAAAATCTGCTCCTTCGGAATATCGAATTCCTTCAGGGAACGGATCAATCCACAGATTCCCCGCTCGATTCCTTGCTCGATTCCCTCCTGATATCCGTCTTCTTTTCCCTCCTGATAGCCATCTTCATAACCCTCTTTTTTCATGGCTTTCTCGTATGCTTCCTGATCAAATCCTTCCAGTACCATCTGTACCACCTCTGCTTTCTGCGCTCTCAGGATATCCGCCAGAACCCCACCGGCAATACAGCTTTCCACCGACGCTTCCACTGCTTCCTGCAGGTCTTGCCCCTTCGCCTGATTCTTCCGAATAGTATCCACGAAGATAGCGTATTCCTCCAGACGCCTGCATTTCTTCATCAATTCCCTGTTATGCCCGTAATTGATGTTCAACATCAGAGTCTGACATTCCAGGCAGGGCTCTTTCTTCCCGTTTGGCCGCCGGAAGAGATCTGATAACTTCAAAATTTTTCGGTCCGGTTCCTCCTGGGTTCCATTGTAGAACACGATATGCTGGGGAAAGGGAAATTCCTTGGGTGAACTACTGTAAATATTGATCTCGCGGCTGGAAATATGTCTGTTGTAAACACCTGCGAAATACAG
>UMJL01001352.1_pt1 | contig 13260 bp, 6 predicted proteins | sample 1966071 | NCBI WGS metagenome assembly UMJL01 (sample SAMEA4836148, study PRJEB28245) | human gut metagenome | biome: gut microbiome; material: fecal sample | place: Denmark | collected 2008
ATTGTTTATATATCCAAACTTGTTGTTTATCTGTTTGAGTACAAGTTCTCAGACTTTCTTATATAACAATCAGAAGAAGTAAATAGTTGTGGTTTAGGATAAGCACATATATGTAAAACTGCCAATACAGTAAAATACTTACCTGAATAAAAAGTAGCCTGTCTCATAAAAGACATAAGGGCTGAATTAACTAAATCCAACCCTTATGACAAACGGAAGCACAGCATGCTATGCCTCCCCTAACTTATAAATCGAAGTTTACTTATCACTTCTTCGGCGCCCAGTCACGCGGAGCCGGAATACCCGGAAGCGGTTTCCGGTCTTTCAACTGGTTCATGACTTCCTGAATGGCACGATCCAACTGCTGGTCTTCCCCATTCCATTCGCGAATCGGATCATTATCGACTACAATATCCGGATCTACTCCGTGGTTCTCGATAATCCAGTCGCCGGTCTTCGGATCATAGCTGGTGAAGAACGGGACACGGATGTCGGTTCCATCCATATAAGGCAACGAACCACTGATACCGACGATTCCACCCCAAGTACGAGTTCCAATCAGCTTCCCTAACTTCAGGGCGCGGAAACCCCACGGGAACAAATCACCATCAGAAGCCGAATATTTGTTGATCAGGCAGACTTTCGGTCCGACTTGTACGGCATCGGGCACGGTTCCTATCAGTTTTGAGCCCCGACGCATCGTCAGACGATAAGGTTCACGGGCCAGACGCTCCAGAATCATCGGAGAAACATTTCCGCCACCGTTGGCTCGGTCGTCGATAATCAATCCTTCCTTATCGAGTTGCGGATAGAAGTAGCGGGCAAACTCGTTCAATCCTTCCGGTCCCATATCCGGTATATAAATATATCCGACACGACCTTGCGTAGCTTCCGTTACTTTCTTCAGGTTATTCTGTACCCAGTTATAATGATACAGCGAATATTCTTCCACCAACGGCGTAATCACGACTTTATGCGCTCCTGCCAATTGCGGCTTGCTGTTCAGCATCAGTTCGGTAGGAACATCGGCTTTCCCGACCAACAACTGATACATATTCTTCACACGGTTGGTAGGAACACCGTCGATAGCAACGATATATTCGCCGACTTTCGCTTCAATTCCCGGCTCTGCCAGCGGAGAACGCAACTTCTTGCTCCAGTTGGCGCCTTCCAAAATCTTTTCCAGCTTGAAGAAACCACTCGGATCCCGGGATATTTCTGCGCCCAACATACCGGTATTCAGACGTTCAGGCTTTTCCATTTCACCGGGATTGACATAGGCATGACCGCATTCCAGCTCACCAATCATCTCACCGATGATGTAATTCAGATCGAGACGCGTCTTTACGTATGGCAACAGAACAGCATATTTCTGCTTGATTGCTTTCCAATCCATTCCGTGCATGTTCTGTAAATAGAAGCCATCCCGATAAGCCCGCCAAGCTTCGTCGAAGATCTGTGCCCATTCTTGCGGATAATCTACCGTAATCTTCATATTCGAAAGATTCACCGCCTGACTTAAATCGGCTTTTCCGGAAGGAATCGTAGATGAGACATACAATGTTTTAGCGCGTGAGAACATGGCTTTGGAACTGCCGGGATTAACATACATGATGGCTCCTTCGGCAATGGTTTCTTCTTTCTTTGTTTTCAGATCATACGCCTTGGTGCCGCCAGAGGTATAATAATAGACTTTATTTCCGTCTGAATAAAAGTGTGCGTAATACGAAGGAGGAAGCGGAAGCTTCACGATACGATCGGCGATACCGTCGATGTCGATGCGGACCGACGTATCTTCTTCCGAAGTTTCTTCTTTTGTACTTTCAGTAGCCTGTACGGTCACCTCATCATCTTCCTCCAAGAAAGGTGAAGGCGTGTCCTGACGAAGCAGTGCCAGATAAACCCCATTCATCCGGGTATAAACATGATTCCATTCCGTTTGTCCGTAAGTCGGATTGAAATCGCGGGCAGACGAGAAGATCAGATACTTACCATCCGTACTGAAAACCGGTGAACTAGACGAATACCACTGATCCGTTACAGCATATTCCTTCTGAGTTTCGAGGTTATAGACATAGACAATCGAAAAATCATTCTCCGAAGTACGGGTATAAGTCAGCCATTTACTGTCCGGAGAAAAAGAAACTTCTCGCGGTTCGCCCAGCGGATCCAGCAACAATACCTTCTTCTGTTTGGAAGCTACGTCCAACAGACAGATCCGGTTCTGCCGATCGGTATAAACCAGCTTCTTGGCATCCGGACTCCAACTAAACGTCCGGATATACGTATCATTGTTCTTTGTCAATTGAACCGGTTCTTTTCCCAAACCATCTTCCTGTAAATAGAGTTCTGTCTCGCCGGTCCGGTCGGAGATAAAAGCGATATATTTCCCGTCGGGCGACCATTGTGCTTCCCGTTCGTGCGCTCCGGGCGTACGGGTGATATTCTTACTGACGCCTTTTTCGACCGGGATGTTAAACACTTCCCCACGAGTTGTGACCGCCATCCGTTCGCCATTGGGAGAAAGACTGGCAGCAGTCAGGTAATCAACGCCATCCTTAATAACTTGGCGTGCATAGACATTGTCGGAAGCCAGGCGGATATTGACTTTCTCCGGCTGGTCATTTCCGGCTTTCAGCTTATAGATATAACCACCATTCTCAAAGACAATCCAATCGCCGTGACAAGAAGGGAATTTGATATCATACTCCGTAAAGTTGGTTACCTTCTTGGTTTCTTTCGTTTTCGTATGATAAACAAACAGATTCATCGTACGATCACGATCCGAAAGGTAATAGATTTCATCGCCTATCCACATCGGGAAAATATCCTGTGCCTCATTGTTAGTAATATTCTCTACCTTCTTCTGGGCCGGATCATAAATCCATACATCATCCGCCATTCCACCTTTATAATATTTCCAGGTACGAAACTCACGCATCACCCGGTTATAAGCCAACCGTTTGCCGTCGGGCGAATAACTACAGAAGCCACCTTCGGGCAAAGGAATCACCTCCGGCAGTCCACCTTCCTGATTGACAGTATACAACTTTCCGGTGAATCCGTCACCAATCCGGTTCCGATAGACAATCTGTTTGCCGTCGGGCGTCCACGTCATCACCATATTATTCGGTCCCATACGGTCACCCAAATCATCACGACCATTCGTAGCCGTATACGTTACCCGTAAAGGCTCTCCGCCATAGACGGGAATTGTAAACACTTCGGTATTTCCATCATACTGACCGGTAAAGGCAATTGTCTTTCCATCCGGAGAGAAACGGGGAAACATCTCATACCCGACATGCGAAGTCAATCGCTGGGCCTCACCACCGCTCATAGGTACCTGATACAAATCGCCGGCATACGAGAAAACAATCTCCTTCCCATTCGTAGCCGGAAAACGCAGCAATCGGGCTTCATCTGCCAAGGCAGTCAACGAAAGTCCCGAAAGAGCAATTAGCAATAATTTCTGATTCATGGCATATCTTATTTATACGTATTTCGTGAATAGCACTCTTTTCTATCAACAAAGATAATCATTCACCATACATATCCTCTACCCGAAAGCCACAAAGTTCACATGAGCAACCCGCCTTCTTCCACTTCCGAAATTTTCTCACACGACCAGCAAAGACAAAACCAATAGGAAAGTAATTTTTTGACAGTTGTCATAAAGCTTTTCCATATCCGTCAAAAAGCTTTAGCACATATATAGTAAAGATTTTCGACATCTGTCGAAAAATTAAATATTCATTACTCTTCCATTCAAATCTTAGTATTTTAAAATCACTGCATCAGGAAAAGGATTCTCAAGCATCTTTATTTGAACAAGATAAGTAGCTATCATCGGATAATAAATCGTCTCAAGAGAAAGATATTTCCAAATAAAGATTATCTTTGAAGTTATTATCTATAAAAAACACAACTGATATGAAAACGACTCATTATTTACTGATGTCGGGCGTATGTGCGGCAACCTGGTTGCTTTCTGCTTGCAGTAACGTCCCGCCTCCTGCACCCGTTTTACCCGTTCCTACACCGGAACAAGTAGAATGGCATAAATTGGAAACTTACGCATTCGTCCATTTTGGATTAAATACCTTCAATGATTTGGAATGGGGTTATGGAAACACACCTGCTTCGACCTTTAATCCAACGGATTTGGACTGTGACCAATGGGTACGAACCATTAAGGCTGCCGGATTGAAAGGAGTTATCCTGACAGCAAAACATCACGATGGTTTCTGCCTCTGGCCTACTGCTACAACAGAATATTCGGTCAAGAATTCGCCTTGGAGAGACGGAAAAGGTGATATGGTTCGTGAACTCTCGGATGCTTGTCGTAAACATGGGCTGAAGTTTGGTATTTATCTTTCTCCCTGGGACCGTAACAGTGAGAATTACGGACAACCGGGATATGTGGAAAAGTTTCATGCTCAGATGCATGAACTAATCAGTAACTACGGGCCGTTATTTGAATATTGGTTTGACGGTGCCAACGGTGGTGACGGCTGGTACGGAGGAGCCAATGAGAAACGTTCAATCGATCCGAAAACATATTATAAATATGAGGAAGCCCGCGATGCCATTAAGGAACTACATCCGCAGGCCATGATTTTCGGAGGTACCGTTCCGGATATTCGTTGGATTGGAAATGAAGAAGGCTGGGCAGATGCGACACAATGGTCGCCCTATTCCTACGAAAAGGAAAAACATTATACCGACAGCCAGCGAGGCATGGAGGACGGAGATAAATGGTTGGGCGGAGAATGCGACGTTTCTATTCGTCCGGGCTGGTTCTATCATGCACGGGAAGACCATCAGGTAAAGTCGTTGGCCAAGTTAGTCGATCTGTATTACCGTAGTGTCGGTCATAATACCAACTTCCTGTTAAACTTCCCGGTAGCACTGAACGGGAAAATTGCTCCGGGCGATTCCATCCGTGCCATTGAATGGTATCAGACGATCCAGAATGACTTGAAGACCAATCTGCTGAAAAGTGCTTACGTAGAAGCAAGTAATTCGCGTGGTAGGAAATATGCTCCGGCTCGGGTTACCGATGGCGATTGGGATACTTATTGGGCTACAGAAGATGGTGTAATGCAGGCCTCACTTACATTCACTATGTCTCCAGCCTCGGATGTTAACCGCTTATTATTGCAAGAATACATACCGTTAGGCCAGCGTGTCAAAGCTTTCAAGATTGAATATGAGGAAAACGCCCAATGGAAAGAGGTGGAACCGGTGGATGAAACAACGACGATCGGTTACAAACGTATTGTTCGCTTCAAAACGGTGCATGCCGAAAAGCTTCGGGTAACGTTCCTGGATGCGAAAGGTCCGTTATGTATTAATAATGTAGAAGCATACTTGGCTCCGGCTTTGCTGACTGAACCGGCTATTACCCGCAATCTGGAAGATAAAGTCCGTATCCAGGCAGGTGAACCAACGGCTATGATCTATTATACAACCGACGGATCTGAACCAACCAAAGAATCAACTTTATACGATCAACCTTTTGTATTAGATCAGAAAGCTACGGTAAAAGCGATCGTCTATGACGAAACCTTCGACAAATATAGTCCGGTCACCACTGCCGAATTTGATATTCCGGTAAAAATGTATCAAATAGCGGACGAAAAAGAGAAAGCTATACTCGACGGAAATGGTTATACGACCTATTATTTGCCAAAAGGGAAACAGGCATTGACTGTACGCCTCGAACAACCGCAGACGATTTCCGGTTTCCGCTATACACCGAACCAGAATCGGGACGCACAAGGACATATTTCCAGCTATCGGTTCTACGTAGACGGTAAACTGGTATCCAGTGGAGAGTTCTCGAACATCAAGGCGAATCCAATAGAACAAGTCATCCGCTTCGCTCCAGTCAAAGGCAAAGAAGTCAAACTGGAATCCGTACGTAACGTAGATGATGTCAAGAGTACTGGTATCGGAGAATTTTCAGTACTGACGGAATAAACTAAGGTAAAAAGGCAAGAAGCGGTCGATCTTCTTGCCTTTTTCTTAACCAAGCATATCTAAAATACCCGAAGCCTTTTGGGCTATATATTTCGGATGATAAGATTCGAGCTCAGAAGCCGGGCGGAATCCCCAGGTAACGCCACAAGCATCAACCCCACTATTGACAGCCGTTTGCATATCTACATTCGAATCTCCAATATATAAGGTATCAGCTGCCTCCACATGCGCCTTTTCTCTGATTTCAGATACGATACCCGGATCCGGTTTTGTCTTTATGCCTTCCCGCTGCCCCAAAACAGCAGTAAAACGAATATTCGGGAAGAAATATCCGACTAATTTCGTCGTTGCAGCCTGATATTTATTAGAAGCTACGGCCAGCTGGATACCTTTATCCTGCAATGCCTGGAGCAATTCCAAAATACCTTCATAAGGACGGCTGGCATCCGCATTATGCACATCATAATGAGCCAGGAAATCCTGTCGGATCTTAGCAATATTCTCTTCCGTCTTTTCACCTTCAGGCAAAGCACGCTCGAACAGTTTATTAATACCATTACCTACAAAATAATTGTATTCTTCCAAATGATGCGTCGGAAATCCATTCTTTTCCAAGGCATAGTTCGTACTGTGCGCCAAATCAGCGATCGTGTTCAGAAGCGTACCATCCAAATCAAAGATCAATAACTTTTTCATTTCTATCGGATATTAATAATACGGTACAAATATATATTCTCTAGCAGGCGACAAAGATAGAAAAAGAGTTGAATATATACAAAAGGCCGGCTTCCATTCGGGAAACCGGCCTTTCTTCTATTGAATTACTTAAAAACTCAATTATTTACCAGAAAGTTTTTCTTTCAAAGCAGCCAACTCTTCGATATCACCTAAAGTAGTCTTTTCGAGCTGAGTAGTAGCTACGTTGTTATCTTCTTTCTTGTTGTGCCTAGCTTTCTTTTCAGCAGCAGCTTCTTTCTTAGCGTTCTTCTGTTCATCTTCGAATACACGGCTGTGAGACAAGATGATTCTCTTAGCTTCCTTGTTGAATTCGATAACCTTGAACGGCAGTTTTTCATCTACCTGAGCCTGAGAACCGTCTTCTTTAACCAAGTGTTTCGGAGTAGCGAAACCTTCAACACCGTAAGGCAAAGAAATAACTGCGCCCTTATCCAACATTTCGATGATAGTACCTTCATGGATAGAACCTACTGTAAAGATAGTTTCGAATACATCCCAAGGATTTTCTTCCAACTGCTTGTGACCTAAGCTCAAGCGGCGGTTTTCCTTATCGATTTCCAATACCTGAACTTCGATATCAGCACCAATCTGAGTGAATTCAGACGGATGTTTGATCTTCTTCGTCCAAGACAAATCAGAAATGTGGATCAAACCGTCAACACCTTCTTCGATTTCTACGAATACACCGAAGTTAGTGAAGTTACGTACTTTAGCCATGTGTCTTGATCCAACCGGGAAGCGTTCTTCGATATTTTCCCATGGATCCGGTTTCAGCTGTTTGATACCCAAAGACATCTTACGTTCTTCACGATCCAATGTCAAGATTACAGCTTCAACTTCGTCACCAACCTTCATGAAGTCCTGAGCAGAACGCAAGTGCTGAGTCCAAGACATTTCAGAAACGTGGATCAAACCTTCTACGCCCGGAGCGATTTCGATGAATGCTCCGTAGTCAGCCATAACGACAACTTTACCTTTAACTTTGTCACCAACCTTCAAGTTAGGATCCAAAGCATCCCAAGGATGCGGAGTCAGCTGCTTCAAACCTAAAGCAATACGTTTCTTTTCGTCATCGAAGTCCAAGATAACCACGTTGATCTTCTGATCCAGCTGAACGATTTCTTCCGGATGAGAAACGCGGCCCCAAGACAAGTCTGTGATATGGATCAAACCGTCTACGCCACCCAAGTCGATGAATACACCGTAAGAAGTGATGTTCTTGACAGTTCCTTCCAATACCTGACCTTTTTCCAACTTAGAGATAATGTCTTTCTTCTGTTGTTCCAGTTCAGCTTCGATAAGAGCCTTGTGAGAAACAACCACGTTCTTGTATTCCTGATTGATCTTAACGATCTTGAATTCCATAGTCTTACCAACGAATACATCGTAGTCGCGGATCGGCTTAACATCGATCTGAGAACCCGGCAAGAAGGCTTCAATACCGAATACGTCAACGATCATACCGCCCTTCGTACGACACTTGATGTAACCCTTGATGATTTCATCATTTTCCAATGCTTCGTTAACACGTTCCCAAGAACGAGAAGCACGAGCTTTTTTGTGAGAAAGGATCAATTGTCCTTTTTTGTCTTCCTGGCTTTCGATGTAAACTTCTACTTCGTCGCCAATCTTCAAATCCGGGTTGTAACGGAATTCAGACATCGGAACAACACCATCAGATTTGAAACCAATGTTTACTACAACTTCACGTTTGTTCATTGCAGTAACAGTACCCATAACCACTTCTTTATCTTTTACAGTGTTCAGGGTTTCGTCATAAGTTTTTACAAGATCTTCCTTGCTTACGCTACCGTAAGATTCGCCCTTTTCAAGAGCATTCCAATCGAAATTGTCGATCGGCTGAATGTTCTTCAAATTTTCCATTCTAAAATTGTTAATACTAAGTTTGTTTTAATTAGCAAGTTAGACTTTATGTTGCCTCTCTCAAAAATCAGCGGCAAAGGTAATGCTTTTTTCTGATTTACAACGAATCCATTATTAAATTTGCATGTGAATCCATATTCTTTAACTAATAGACAAGAAGTTAGCCCATTTCCTGCCCATTTCTCAGCTGACACTTTAGTCTGATATGAACGAACAGGCATTAAAACTCTTTGCCAGAAATTTGTTCATTTGGCAGAAATCGGTTAATTTGCATGACAATCTAAATTCAAATCATCATGAAAAAAAGATTAGTGGTATTAACAGGTGCCGGAATGAGTGCGGAAAGTGGTATTTCTACCTTCCGCGATTCAGATGGATTATGGGAAAAATATCGGGTAGAAGATGTAGCTACGCCCGAAGGTTTCCAAAAGGATCCGGAGCTGGTTCTGAACTTTTACAATCAGCGCAGGCGTGAACTATTGAATACAAAGCCGAATGCCGGACATTATGGATTGGCTGCTTTGGAAAAAGACTTTGATGTGCGGATCATCACACAAAACATTGATAATTTGCATGAACGGGCAGGAAGTACAAAGGTTATTCATTTACATGGAGAACTGATGAAAGCCTGTTCAGTACGCGACTTGGAAACAACTTACGATCTGGATCCTGCTCATCCGGATATTCATTTGGGAGATAAAGACCCAAAAGGCGTGCAGTTACGACCTTTTATCGTTTGGTTTGGAGAAGCCGTTCCGATGATAGAGCCGGCAATTCGAGAGGTAGAAGACTGTGATATCTTCGTGATTATCGGTACTTCGCTGAATGTTTATCCCGCAGCTGGATTATTAAATTATGTCCGCCGTGGACAACCGATTTACCTGATTGATCCCAAAGAAGTCCGGACTTATCGGGACGATATTGTTCATCTGCAGTGCGGAGCGTCCGAAGGCGTGAAACGGCTGACGGAAATACTGGATAAAATGAAATAAATTCCCGACAAATAGAATACAAAAAAGGCGATACCGAAAAGTACCGCCTTCTTTTTTTGGTTCCTTCCGTTCCTCGCGGAGGGGAAGGATAGACTTTTATTACACTATTATTAATACTAAAACCACTTGTTCTCCTTCGCAGGTTACTTGATTGAACTGAAGTCAATCGCGTGGTAACTTAAAAATTATAATTTATGGTATCGGGAGTGATACCACTCCCGAACTTTAAAATCTATGTTTATTTAACAACCACTTTGAAGCTTTCGCCGTCAACTGATACAACTACTACACCTGCAGGAGCAGCGATTGTTGCGTTGTCTGAAGAAACTACTTCGTTAGTTACTACCTTACCTAAGATTGTGCTTACGATTACAGACTTACCTTCTGCACCCTTAACAACTACGGCACCGTTAACACCTGCTACTACTACGTTACCAGCTGAGATTGTTTCGTTTTCTGTAGCGATCTTGTCATTTTCTACATACTTAACATCGAAGATCAAAGCATCGTCACCACCCGTAATTTCTTCAAATTTAGAATCCTTGCTGTCTGACAGAACTAAGCAGCCATTTTGAACTTTCAACCAAGCAGCATATTCAGGAGCGATATCCTTATCATCCGCTTTCTTCATAGATTCGAACAAGAATGTCTTATCTGAAGCATCACCCGGTTTTACATAACGCATTGACCAAGTTACATACTTGTGATTGTCACCACGCAGATTTACAATATAAGCAGGATTACCCTTTGCTAAAGCGACTTTGTTAGCAGCGATGATTTCATCCAACAAAGCTTCATTCACGTCAGCTTTAGCTACAGCTGCAAATTGATCTTTCAAGATATACAGACTATCACCATACTGAATAGCCTTTACAAAACCGGCACGAGTATATTTCTTCCAAGCATATTCGTTCTTACCAGCATTAACTGAATCCTGGAAGTTAACCAAGTATTTACCGAAACGGAAGCCCGGAGTTGCCGGAGTTGCGTGAACACAATGAGCTGCATCTGTCGGCTGTCCCTTAGCATCTACGTGCTGATGATTTGAAGCATCACAAGGAATACCCGGAGTAGCTGCGATATCATTACGTTCGATAGAAATCAAATACTGAGGTTTGATATAGCCTAAGCCACGAGTTACCCATGCTGTATCTACAATGAATGACAAACCTGAAGGAGCCTTATCTTCTGTATAGATTCCTAAGAAATCGATACCCTTAACTTTAAAGTTTTCGTTACCTTCAATCTGAAGAACTTCATTACGATATTTCTCAACGAAACGTAATGTGTCTGATGCATCACCTTCATTACCTTCTAATTCAGCGTTATTGAAACGACGATACAAAGGAGATTCCGCTTCTTTTACTGCAAATGCAGAAGTACGAGTTTCAGCTAAATCTTCAACGCTCAATTCTGGAGTAACACCTGCGTCAGAAATACCTACTTTAACAGCAGTTACATCGATGCTAGTAGTCTTATTTGCATACTTAGAGGCAACCAACGCATAGAAATGTTCACCTTCATAATGATTGTTCTCCTTCAAGAAGAATGTATCTACCACAGCAATAGTTTTATTATAATTTTCTGCGCCCAAAGAATACTTATTATTCTTATTATCAACTAATTTGCCACGATTGTTATAAACAACATAGTTCGTTCTAACCAACTGAGCCAAGCCCGGAATAGTCTCTTTGTAATCAGCAGCGTTTATACCATAAGAATGAGTAGAGCCCTCTTTCAATCCAAATAAAGCAGCTTCGGTTGATACATACAATACTGAATCTTTTTCATTAGAAGCAGTAGAAATCCACTGTTCCATTGAGAACGGATTCAAATAGTTGAACTGATACTTGGTTACCATCAAATCTGATGATTTCAAATGTTTATAACCTAAGTATTGATCACCTAAGATATCTTTATCTGTAATTTGAGTAAATGTCAAACCTTTGGCATTGATCAACAAACCATTCACATTGGTTGCAGAAGAGCCTCCAGTTGCTACAATAGCTCCATTTTCGGCATTCCGCAACTGAATAGCAGATCCTGTTAGATCTGCAAACTCACGGTTTACAATCTTCAACGGTGAAGTAGGTAACAAAATATCAGATTTCTGAGTCTTAGTTACAGCCCATTGATAAGCTGGCATGTGTTGTGCTTCCTGAGCATCTAATGTTACCCATTCAGCCTCTTGTCCATTACCATAATTCTTATTGATAGGAGCTGCTAAAACTTGACCTTTTTCATTGGTGATTACATACAAACCATTTTCGATAGAAGTCTTATCTGATGGCGATACAGAACAAGATCCAAAACCAAAATCAACTTTTGTATGAATATAAGACTTATCGTCTGTCTTGATGGTGATAATGCGTACATCGTCTGTTGCAGACAAATCTTGCAAGTCCACCCAGTTCTTCAAGGCGTCGTTTCCAGTCAAGCTCGTCACAGCATCCGTGAATACTGTGGCATTATCGTTTTTCAAACCACTCCACCATTTAATATTTTCCGGCTTGTTATAAGTAGCCTTTGCACGCAAATAAATGCGTTTTTCCGTAGCGTTGTAGTAAATGACGAATTTACCCAAGCCAGCCAAATAGCCCAAACCGGAGTTTCCTACTTCGAATTTACCCTTTCCTTGTTCTGTATAGGCAAACTTCAAGAACTTGCTAGAAGCATTTACATTGGTATAAGCGGTATCCACGTGGATGTACGAACGGTTTTCTTCTGTGTCATCCTTATAATCCGCTACTTTATACAAGTAAACGAAATCGGTATTTCCATCCTGAGTTGCCTTAATCTTTGTTTGAGAGAACAAGTTCGGGAAATCCGGATGGTTGGCATCCTTGTCGAAAGTCAACTGAACGCCCTTGTTGGGATCCTGCGTACCCAAGATGGTATTGAATTCTTTAGCTGTCAAGATCTTATCGACTGCCTCGTTCAACGAGAACTTCAACAAACCGGAGACATTTCCTGCTTCCGTAGCATTCTCAACAACTTTAACAACCACACCGCCGGTATTATTGTTGGTATTCGTATCCCATGCCAAAACAGCCATGACAGACCCTTCAACATAAGAACCCAAATACCAATTGCCACTCATTCCGTCATATACCGGATAGAACTTCCAGCCGGATACTTCGCCATCCGAGATAGCTTCTGTGCTATTGTAATGAACTGTGGAGCCATTAACCGTTTCATGGTTCTTCCAAGCCTTATACCCTTCAGCAGAAACGCTCAGCATCATGCCGCGTTGAGAGTTTGTAAAGTCGAAGATCGGGTTCTGTCCGTTCTGTTCCGGACGAGTCACATTGACACACCACAAAGAAGAAATCCAAGAAGCTTCGTCTTCTCCCGTTGCACCAATGGATTGCACATCACCGGTCAGATCCACCAGTTTGATAGTGCCATCTGCATCCAAAGCCAGAACTTTTGTATTATCAAAATCACTAAAGCCAGAGCCCTTCACATAGCCTTTTGCAACCAATTGATACAGGCTGCCGTCATTTCCTTCCGGCAATTTAGCCACTGGAACCCCTACTTGCGTATTCGCCGTAATCTTTACGGGAACAAATTCGCCAGGAGCAGCGCTTGCCATCACTGTAGATGCCAGCAAAAAGCCAGCACAAAGCGTAAGTACTTTTTTGTTCATAATAAATAAATT
>UMJL01041608.1_pt1 | contig 13172 bp, 8 predicted proteins | sample 1966071 | NCBI WGS metagenome assembly UMJL01 (sample SAMEA4836148, study PRJEB28245) | human gut metagenome | biome: gut microbiome; material: fecal sample | place: Denmark | collected 2008
TTTTCACTCTGTCACGGTTTCCCGTGATTTTTGTTTGGAAGCTATCGTGTATATTTGTTGCGAATTGAAGAATTGTTCCCCTAAGAAGGAACAATTGCATATATGTCGCGATGATATAGTCAATTCTATTAACTGGTTTTAGTTGGAACAGGCGGCCGGAGTTTTTCCCGGCCGCCTTTTTTATCCCTCAATGTTTTGTATTTCAACTTCTTTTACTTTGCGGAACAGATCAGAAGCGAAAATGAAGTTGTTCAGCCGTTCATTGGTCGATGTAAAGATGTCGTCCTTACTGCCTTCCCATTCCTTGTGTCCCTGATAGATATAGATAATTTTTACACCAATACCCATTACAGAGTTCATGTCGTGGGTATTGATGAGAGTGGTCATATTATATTCACGGGTGATGTCCTGAATCAACCCGTCAATCACAAGCGAAGTTTTCGGGTCCAGACCGGAGTTTGGCTCGTCGCAGAACAGATATTGCGGATTCAATGCGATAGCACGGGCTATGGCTACACGTTTTTGCATACCACCGCTTATCTCACCGGGAAATTTGTCTTTGGCTTCTGTCAGATTGACACGGTCCAGGCAGAACATGGCACGGCGTGTCCGTTCGCGCAAAGTATCATTGCTGAACATGTTCAAAGGAAACATTACATTCTCCAATACTGTCATGGAATCGAATAGGGCAGCACTTTGGAATATCATTCCCATTTCTCTCCGCAGGGCTTTTTTCTCTTTTTTGTCCATTACCAGGAAATTGCGGTTATCATAGAGCAACTCGCCCCGTTCAGGAGTCAACAACCCTACAATACACTTCATCAGTACCGTTTTTCCCGATCCGCTTTGACCGATAATCAGGTTGGTTTTACCGTTTTCAAAAGTGGCGCTGATATCGGTCAGTACGTCTTTCCCTTCGAATGACTTACAAAGTCCTTTCAGTTCTATCATATTCTTTGATTTAATATTCAGATATGTAAAGATGGTTTAGCCCATCAGCAGTTGGGTCAGTATCAGGTCGGCAAAAAGAATCAGTACACTGCTGGTTACTACCGAGTCGGTCGAGGCTTTACCTACCTCGATAGAACCGCCGTCTACCGTATAACCGAAAAAGGCCGATACACTGGCAATGATGAAGGCAAAAAACAAGGATTTGATGATACCACACCAAATGAACCATTCAACAAACATGTATTGCAGACCATATTCCAAATCTGTTGCAGTCATGATGCCGCCAAACCAGCAGGTACCGAAAGCACCGATGATGCCGGAGAAGATGCTGAATATTACCAATAGCGGAATGGTTGTGACCATTGCAAAGATTTTAGGCAGTATCAGATAACTGGCAGAGTTCACACCCATAATCTCCAGTGCGTCAATCTGTTGTGTGACACGCATACTACCCAATTCGGAAGCGATGTTCGAACCTACCTTACCAGCCAGAATCAGACACATGATGGACGAAGAAAACTCCAGTAACAGGATCTCGCGTGTCACATATCCTACTGTCCATCTTGGCATCCAGGGACTTTCGATATTCAGCTTGATTTGGATGGTGATGACGGCGCCGATGAAGAACGATATCAGCAGTACGATACCGATGGAGTTTACGCCCAGCTTTTCTATTTCGTTGAGGTATTGGCGGAAGAACATGCGCATGCGTTCGGGACGTGAGAATGTGCGTCCCATCAGCATGAAGTATCTTCCAACCGTTCTTAGAGCCTTTATCATAATCTAATAAGTATTTGTGTGCAAATGTACGGCTTTATCTTTTATTTTTGTTACATTTGCGGCAAATTAACGCAAGTATGGAAGAGAAGAAGATGGTGCTTCGCACGGAAGATCTGGTGAAGAAATACGGGAAACGTACCGTAGTGAGTCATGTTTCGTTCGATGTCAAGCAGGGCGAAATCGTCGGATTGCTGGGACCGAATGGAGCAGGTAAGACAACGTCGTTCTATATGACGGTTGGATTGATTACGCCGAATGAAGGACGCATTTTTCTCGATGACCTTGACATTACCAATTATCCTGTCTACAAACGTGCGCAGACGGGAATCGGTTATTTGGCACAAGAGGCTTCCGTATTCCGCCAGATGAGTGTGGAAGACAACATTGCTTCTGTTCTTGAAATGACCAACAAACCCTTGGATTATCAGAAGGACAAGTTGGAAAGCCTGATTGCCGAGTTTCGTCTTCAGAAAGTGCGTAAGAACAAGGGTAACCAACTTTCGGGAGGTGAGAGGCGTCGTACGGAGATTGCCCGTTGCCTGGCCATTGACCCCAAGTTCATCATGCTGGACGAACCTTTTGCCGGTGTAGACCCCATTGCGGTGGAAGACATCCAGCAGATTGTTTGGAAACTGAAGGACAGGAACATCGGTATTCTGATTACCGACCATAATGTGCAGGAGACGCTGAGTATTACCAGTCGCGCCTATTTGCTTTTCGAAGGAAAGATTCTGTTCCAAGGTACCCCCGAAGAACTGGCCGAGAATCAGATTGTACGTGAGAAGTATTTGAGTAACAGTTTTGTATTGCGTCGGAAAGATTTTATGGTGTAACTATGTTTTTGATGCCGTTCTACGGTGCTTTTTAGACCTTATACGATTGGATGATACTGATGAAAAGACTTTGGTTTCTGATATTTTTTTCTATAATGTCCCGTTTGCTGTGTGGTAATGTTTATTTCAAGCATCTGGGCAAGAGCGACGGCCTTTCGCAAATTTCAGTCGTTTCCATCTGTCAGGACGAACTGGGGCGTATGTGGTTTGGTACACTCGAAGGTTTGAGTTGTTACGATGGCAATGGAATGACCGTTTATAAACCTTCTTTGATAAGAGATAATAGTTTCCTGGGAAATGAAGTGCACAATCTGGTCAGTGGGCAGGGAAATGTCTTTTTTACGTCCGATGGAAATTTGGTCCGCTATGACGTACGCCAGGAAACTTTCCATGATTTGCGGCTCAAAGTCTCTTGTTTGTTCTCTGATGGTCATAATGTTTGGACGGCTGTTCGTGACAGTATTTTTCGTTGGAAAGCTTCGGAAAATTGCTTCTCATTCATTTACCGCATGCCTGCAGGTTATTCTGTTACAAATCTTTATGCAGGAAAGGATGGTTGTCTTTGGATAGGAACCATGTCCGGCTTGTTTCGAGTGTCTGATAGAGATAAGCAGCCGGTTTGTGTCTTGCCTGGAGTAAAAGTCTATTCTCTTTATCTTGACAGTAAGAATCGTATGTGGGTTGCAGCTTTTCGTGAAGGGATGTATGTGGTAGAAGCTGATTCAGGTGGCGGGTGGACGGTTCAGGATGATTTTTCTCTTTCCAGCAGCGATGTCCGTTGTTTTGTGGAAGACGGTGAAGGAAGTATTTGGATCGGTACCTTTAATGGTTTGAATAAAATTAGTCAGGATGGTCAGCTAACGTGTTATCGGAAAGATATGGCACCCGGTGCTTTGAAACATTCGTCTATTTTTTCTTTGTACAAGGACAAACAGGCTACTATTTGGGTAGGAACCTATTACGGAGGCGTACATTATTTTCACCCGGAGGCTGATCTTTTCAGACATTATTCCGAAAATGTTGATGGTGGCGAAGGGGTAAGTTTTCCTTATGTTGGTAATATGGTGGAAGATAAACGGGGTAATGTATGGATTTGTACCGAAGGGGGAGGCTTGAATTGTTGGGACAAGCAAACAGATTCTTTCACACATTATTTGTCCGGAAAGAATGGAAGTCCGTTTTTCCCAAACTTGAAATGTATCGTTTACGATCCGGATTTGGATTGTCTTTATGTTGGTACGCACAAGCAAGGCTTTTTGAGCTTTGACATTCAAACAGGGCAGGTAAAGGATTTTTCAGATTTTCAAAAGAATGGTGTTTCGTTTGCAGAAATAATATTGTACGGCGATAGTTTGCTTTTGTTGTCCGACAGAGGGGTGTGGGTGAAATCGAGAACAAATGATGATGTACCACACTATTTTAGTTCTGGTATTGCAGAAACCATGAGAGGAGGAGTGGCTATGTTTATGGATGAATTGTCTCGTTTGTGGATAGCCCGTCGGGGAGATGTCGTTCGGATTGATATGAAACATCCTCAGGATAAACGTATTTATGAATTGGGACAGAATGGTTTGGGTAAGTTTATGGTATCTAAAATGGCGGAGTCGGCTGACGGAACTCTGTTTTTGGGGACAACAGGTTCGGGATTGTATCGTTATGACAGAAATGCTGACCGTTTTGAACATTGTCCCATCGCGGGTGCCGATTATATCTATAACATGCGTTTTCATGCTTCCGGCTATCTGATTCTGTTGACAGACCGTGGTGTCCTTTGTTATCATCCCCAGACGGGTGATATGAAGATACTCGATGCGGAAAACCAATTGCATTTGTCGGCCGTAAACGACGGCTGTGGTTTGCTTGTATGTCGCGATGGCGAAGTGCTGGTCGGAGGTTCAGAAGGCATGACAGCCTTTGCCTTTTCTTCGTTGTTCGAGCCTTTGCCCGAGCATAATCTGTATTTTTCGTCTCTTTCTGTCAACGGAAAGCTCATGACAGCCCGTGACAAAGAGGGAGTTTTACCGGTTGCCTTGCCCTTCGTTTCGGAATTGCATCTGGCATACGACGAGAACAACATTTCCATTTCGTTTGCCTCGAACAGTTATATCGACAACTCCGATCGGGAGATTTTTGAGTATTGTCTGGAAGGATTCGACCGGAAGTGGAACACTACTTATAGTAACACACTGTTCTATACCAATCTCGATCCGGGCAGATATATACTGAAGGTGCGCGAGAAGAAGTTGAGCGAACGTGACGAAGTTCAGACTATCGAATTGCCACTGGTCGTTCATTCGCCTTGGTGGGCTACGTGGTGGGCCTATACATTGTACGTAGCCTTGTTTGTATGGATTGTCAGTTTCCTTGTTCGCAACTGGATGGCCCGTGTGCACTTGCGGGCTTCTTTGGCTCAGGAGAAGATGGAAAAAGAAAAGAATGAGGAATTGATTCAGGCCAAACTTCAGTTTTTTGCCAATATCTCTCATGAGTTCCGTACACCGCTGACGCTGATTATATCGCAGTTAGAAGCCTTGTTACACTCGTCGGGGCTGTCTCCATTTGTACGCACCCGTTTGCAGAAGGTCTATAAGAATACTTTCCAGTTCCGTGAACTGATTTCCGAATTGCTGGACTTCAGGAAGATGGAGCGTGGTAAACTGACGCTGCATGTCGGCCAGGCGGATCTTGTGGGATATTTGGGACGGATATGCGATGATTTCCAGCCGCAAGCTCAGTTACAGCATATCTGTTTGGGTTTCCATTCGGATGTCTCTGAACAGTTTTGTTGGTATGATAGCCGCCAGTTGAGGAAGGTTGTTTCCAACCTGTTGTCCAACGCTCTGAAATATACGCCTGCCGACGGCAAGGTGGAATTGCAGTTGATAGATGCAGGGGAATGTATCGAAATCAAGGTGCTGGATAGTGGAGAAGGAATTCCTCAAGAGGCCATTCCTTTCATCTTCGAGCGTTTCTATCAGGTAAATGCCGAAGTGTCGTCGCCCGGTAGCGGCATCGGACTTGCTTTGGCCAAAGGCATTGTGGAGCTTCATCACGGAACGATTGGTGTGAAGAGTGCTATGGGATATGGTAGCGTCTTTACAGTAACCTTGCCCAAAGAGAACCCTTTCCTGCGCGACGATAATGTGGTTTGGGATGCTGCGGAGCCGGAAACGGCGGAGGGGTTGTCTGTCTGTTGCGAAACGCAGGAAGCCGATGAGGCGGTTCTGCCCTCAGGCGGAGTGTCTGAAGAGTCGGCCGGTGAAGCTCGGGAGTGTGTCCTGCTGGTTGAAGACAACGAGGAACTGTTGCAGATACTGACCGACCTGCTGTCACCGCTCTATCGGGTCATTATTGCGATGGACGGCAAGGCCGGATATGAAAAGGTGGTGGATGAAGCTCCCGATTTGGTTGTGAGCGATGTGATGATGCCTGTCATGTCGGGTACGGAGATGTGTATGAAAATCAAGAACAACTTCGACCTCTGCCATATACCGGTCATTCTGCTTACGGCCATGACTTCAGACAACAGCAAGATGGAAGGCATGCAATGCGGAGCCGATGACTATATCGAAAAACCGTTCAACAACAAACTGTTGCTGGGACGGATTGCCAATCTGTTGCGCAACCGGAAGTTGCTGAAGAAGAAGTTTGGTACGGCTGTTCCCGAACCGGTTGTCGCTGCCGAACCCGATGTACCGGCGTTGGCGTTGACACCGATAGATTCGGAGTTCTTGGCCCGTTTGGATGAGATTGTCAGGAATCATTTGTCCGAAGCCGAATTCGATGTCAACCAGTTGGCCCGTGAGTTGGGTGTCAGCCGCAGTTCGCTTTATAATAAGTTGAAAGCCCTGAGTTTTGTTACTCCGAATGAATATATCCTGAATGCACGCTTGAAGGTGGCTGCCGATTTGTTGAAACAAAATCCGGAAATGCAGATTACGGAGATTGCCTATCAAGTAGGTTTCAACTCTCTTCGTTACTTCCGCCATTGTTTCAAGGCTTCGTTCAACCGTACGCCACAGGAGTACAGACAGGGCTGAAGACTGCCTTGCCTTTGAATCAGCTCTTTATCGGGAGAGACGTAATTGTCAAAATGACATTTTGTATTTTCTATCGGCTGAGAATCGCGTATTTCGGAGCGCAGGGAGAGGAGTTGCAAAAGAATGAAGACGGAATGAATTTATACGCTTGTATTCAATGGGATAGCGAAATCTTTACAAATAAAATAGAGAGGAAAGTGGGTGGAAAAGTCGTTTTTCTTCGTGAAAAAGTTGTTTTTCCCCCATAAAAAGGCCGTTATTGGTTGGGAACATACGTTCTTTTCCTCGAAAACATACGTTCTTTTTGTGAGAAAACATACACTCTTCCGGTTGAAAACATACGTTCTTCTGCCGGGGTTCCTGCTTTTTGTCGTCAGAATGTGCGCTTCAGGTGGGATATAAGTGCCTTGAAAGGTCTGTTTGGCAGCCTGTTTGCAACTTTTGGAAAGGAGGGTCTGTCAGCCGAACCAGTATTTTGCTGTCGTTTTGCCTCCTTTCGGGGCAAAACGACAGCAAATGGTTGGACGGTTTTCTTTGGACACGTCTGCGTCAGTGTGTCCTCGGTCAGTCTTTCAGGATGGTTTTGGCTCTTTGCTCGAAGGCTTCCAATACCTCGGGCGAGAGCTGTGCCTGCTTCTTCCAGGAGGCTTCTCCGTAGACGCCGGCTGCCGAACTGTCGAAGGGGCGGAACTTGATTTTGCGTATGTTGCGCTTTGAAGCAAAGCTATAGTCATCGTTCAGCGGGTCCTTGAAAAGCGGGTCGGCACAGATGGAGTGGGGCTCTTTGCTTTTCTTCCATTCTTCAAAACTTTGTTTTCCGAACGTGGGACTTCCGTTCAGATGCCAGTACAGGTTGTAATCCATGTCCGTCCGTCCCTTTTCCCATGCTCCCGAGAGGGTGGCACCGCGCTCTTGCAGGATGATGTTGTGCCTGAAGTGGAACGACAAATGCTCTTCGGGACGGGTATATTGTGCCTGGAAGTAGTGGCCGAACGCAAAGATGTTGTTCTCTATGCGGTTCTCCTTACCGTAGTGCTGGTGGAAACCTCCGCTTTTGCAGCGGTAAACGAGGTTGTTGGTCATGGTGACACCTGTTGATCCTTCGTCCGTGTAGAGTCCCCATCCGCCGTAGTCGTAGGTCAGCACGTCGTGTATCACGTTGTGGGTGATAACGGTTCCCTCCGATTCGCCAAGGGTGTAGACGGCTCCCATGTCCGACAGCTCACCCCAACCGATGTGGTGGATGTGGTTGTAGGCTATCAGGTTACGTACGGCCGGGTTGGTCAGCTCCTTTTGCAGGTATTCCACTTCCCCCCGCCGGTTGATGTGCATGGTCCAGAGCAGCGGCGACTGGTTGTATCCCCATACCCATCCCACGGAGATGCCCGAATAATACAGGTCGGCTATTTCGTTGTGGGTCACACGGTTGTCACTGCTGTGGAAAATGGCAACGCCCACACCGCAGGGTAGCTCGCGTCCTGCATGTACGATAATGTTGTTGTCCACCGTGTTGTGACTGCTTATCATTGTCGTGTCGTCCCTGAAGTAAGGTTCCCCTATTTTGATGCCGCCGGCTCCCAGGTCGGACAGCAGGCAGTGCTCTATCCGGTTGTGGTGGCATGCCTGTCTGAACCAGATGCCGTATCCGCCGGTATGGCTCACTTCACAGTTGTACAGGCTGATATTCTCCGCGTAGTCGAACGAGAGGGCGGCTTCTACCGGTGCGGCGGCCTGGAAAGGATCTTCGCCCTGTTCGGGCATGTTGTGCAGGGTGTGGCTGAAGACGATGTTCCGGAACGACACGCCTTTTACCACTCCTCGCTTGTTCCCCTTGACAGTGACAAGTTGGGAGAGCAGAGGAATGAAGCATTCGGCCGTTTCCATCTGTTCTTCCGGCCGGGGCATGTAGTAGAGATATCCCTCCTTCCGGTCGAGAAACCACTCTCCGGGCATGTCGAGGGCGGCCATATAGTCGTACATGACGTATCTTGAACCTTTACGGATAGGATTCCAGGGCCGCATGCCTTTACCTTGCATGTAGATGAAGGCCGAATCCGGTTCCACATACGTTGCCTTTTGCAGGGTGATGTCCCATTTGTGGTAGAAACGGAACTTGAGGTGCGACAGCTCGTCCGTCTGCTTGCCCTTTATCGTTTTCCAGTCTTCCGGCCGGAAGTTTATGCGTTGCACGGCATAGTCGGCATAGCGCACTCCGGGGGTGAACTGTGTTTCCGAAGTCCCGTCCACGTAGTACCAGCCGTCGTTCGGCGTACGGGCCAGCACGGCTCGGGTTCCGTTGACGTACAGCTGTTCGAAGTTGGTTCCATATTGCACCACTTCCGGAACGTATGCTCTGTAGAGCTTGTCTCCGTATTTTTCCCATCCGCCTACTGTGATACCGCCTGAAAAGACCGGTTTGGCTTGCGGGTTGTCTGCCAGAATGACGACAGGTCTGGAGTTGGCTTGTTCAAGCCGGAACGGGGCTTTCATGTGGTACGTTCCTTCCATCACTCTGATGAACAGAGTGTCGTCTGCGGCTTTTCCTGTCAGCCGGTTCTCTATGGCCTTGTTCAGGGAGTAGTAGGGCGATTCTGCCGTACCTTTTCCCAGGTCGTTTCCTGCGGGCGACAGGTAGACCGTTTCGTCCGCTTGCATGCCTGTGTGGATGGACAGGCACAGGCAGAGGGTTGTGATTGTCTTTTTCATTTTATTTTTCCTTGGAGTTGGATGAATGAGTTGTTTTCTGATATCCGATTTTCGAGAAGGGAATGTTCGGGAATCCCTTGATTTTTTGGAACAATGCCGCATCGGCCTTAAAGCCTAGGAGTGGGTCGTCGGGACAAACGAAACCGGGATCGTCGTTGGTCGTCCAGTTGTTGTAGAATTCGCTCCACTCGCTACGTCCGTGCAATACGTTGCCTATCCGGTAGAACAGATTGCCTTCCACTACGTTGTGGCTGGGGTATGCCGGATTCTCATTCCAGTACTTGGTCAGTTCGGGGTAGGCGGTACTGTAGGGAGGTCTCTGGTAGTTCACTTGCTTCAATCGTTGGTCGATGATGCCGTTAGGGGCTACCATCCCCTTTCCCCAGTTCTCCATACGGTTGTCTATGTGAATGGCTGTAGGGCATTCCATAAAGATGTTGTAGAGGTAGTGGATATGATGTCCGCCTCCTATCAGTGCAGGCAGGGAGCCGGCCTTGTAGTAAATGTTGCCGTAAACCGTCGTACCGCAGGCGCCGTCGTCGTGGTAGGTGGCCGTTACGCGATGGCGCGGGCTCAGTTCCTTGAAGTAGCAGTAGCGGATGATGTTACCCTGTTCCGACGGGTCTCGGCCGTGGTAAATAGCCCCTTGGTCATCTACTTCGGTACAGACATTGTTTATTCTGCACAGCTCGATGATGTGGTCGTTTCCATGCAGCAGGATGGCCATACTAGGTGCATTGAATATGTCGCACTGGCTGATTCTGTTGCCCACTCCGTCTATCCAGATGCCCGGCTTGTAGGATTTCTCTATCAGGTTGAAATCATGGATGAGGCAATTCTCTACAAAATTGCCTGCCGGAATCAGTGAAGCGCGGTTACCTCCGCCCATGCTGACACCGCCCGAACCGACATTGTATATGTGGCAGTCGATGATGCCGTTGTTTTTGCCCCCCTTCCGGTCGTACAACACGTCTTCATACATTTTCCCTTGCAGATGTCCGATGACACGCGATGCGGGTTGCCCCTTTTGGGTACTTTCGTGGGCATAACTTCCTACTGGGTTACTGAGGTAGCCTTTTCCGATGACAATTCCGGTACCTCCCAGATTTCTGATTGTACATCCTTCGATGCGCACCTGTTCGGTTTCCTCCAGATAGATTCCGATGGAACGTCCATATTCGAATGTCAGGTTTTGGATATGGACGTCGGAGACATGTTCGATGGTCAGTATCGGTCCTTCCAGCGATGTGACGTGCAGGTCGGTTTCTTTTGTCTGCGGTAGATACAGATAGATTTTCTGTCGCAGGCTGTCTATGACGTATTCTCCCGGTCGGTCCAGTTCCTCAATCAGGTTCATGGCAAACCATTGTCTCCAGGGAGCTCCGGTCATGAATCCGTAAACGGTATGTTGGGCTGCATGGATGTGGTGTCTTATGGTGTCGATGCGGGCCACTTTTATCATGTCGTCGGCATATCCATGGGCGAAATAACCGCCTATCCACATCTGGCTCACGTCTTTCCAGCCGGTAGGCCGGTTTCCCGCATAGCCGAATACGGGTAGAGCCCCCGGTCTACCGTCGGCTGTAGCTCCCGGTTCCACGATTTCTCCGATGGCTTGTGTCGAGTCATTGGGCCATCGGGCTATCCGGAAGGGAACTTCATCCATGAACACTTGGGTCCAGGCCGGTAGACTGGGCCGTCCGAATCCACTGTTGCGCAGGTTGCCGCATGTTACGTTCAGTTTTTTCAGATCCAGTTCGCGGATTTGTTTCCGCACTTCCGGCCGAATCCGTGCTGCAACGGAAGAATCTTTGACCTTCTGCATTTTTCCGGCAGGAATCTGTCTTCCTCCCGAGATGCTTACAACTTCCTGTCTATAAGGACGGATAGTCAGGTTGCCTCTGTCTTTTATTTCGATGGTTTGTTCTTGCTCATAGCGCCCGGCACGCAGAATGATTGCAACAGGGATGTTTTTCTCCGTCCGGTTGGCTTTCTCGATAGCCGCCTGTATACTCCGTAGCGGATGCGACAAGCTGCCTTCGGCCCGGTCGTTGCCTTTGGGAGATACATAGATGGACTGCTCCGTCTGAGCTTTGGCACAAGTCAGGGTAGCAACTGCCAGCAGACAGACGGAGAGTCGTTTCAACAATCTGTTTTGAGTCATGGTTGTTTATATGGATGGTAATATTATTCTTTATAAAGGTGGAACTGGTCATTTCAGATTTTTATCCAATAGTATCTCACCGTTTTTCCCGATGACCTTGATATGGATATTGCCGTCGGCAAGGTCAAGACGGGTGGCACACATGGCTCCTTGTTCCAGTACAGGGCATTGGTTGCCAGATTCTTCTGGTTCATGATAGAAGAAACGGTGGGTGTGTCCTGCCACAATCAGGTCGATGCCGGCACGGTTCAGTATGGGCAGGAACTTCTGGCTTGCGTCTTGGCAACCTTTCCAGGTCGTTCCCTTTTCCCACTCCTTGTCGACTACCAGTGGAAAGTGCGAAATGACAATTCTGTATTTGGCTTTCTTGAACTCCTTGCTTTTTACGACTTTTTCCAGCCAGCGGGCCTGTTCACTGCGGTAGTTGTTAAAGTCCGTCAGTCCGGCATAGACCGGATGGCTGTCAGATTTGTCTTCACCCGTGTCGAGCATGATGACCATGACGTCCCCCATCAGATAACTGCCGTATATCTTGCCGTTCTGTTTGGGGAAGAAGGAAGGGAAGATACGGGCCATGTTTCCTCGTGTTTCGTGGTTGCCCCGCACGAACTCAAACGGAATGGAGGTGGCAAACATTTCTACGCTGGTATCGATGAACGATGTGAACGGATGTTCACCGTTTTCGGTCATGTAGTTCATCATGTCGCCGGCATAGAAGAACGAAGTACAGGTTTTATAGTCACATCGTTCCAACAGGTTTTTCAACAGCTTCGGGTTGCTGTGCATGTCACTGGTAATGAAGATGGAGCCTCCTTTCTGTTTCGGGTCAATGGTACGGAATGTATACCAGGATGAGGCGATACTGTCTCCAAACACCACCTTGTATGGCTGGAATGATTTGATTTCCTTGGCATGTATGCGGTATTGGTAGGTCGTATTGGGTTGCAACTCTTCGGCTCTGATGGCAAAGAAGGTTGCATCTGCCTGTTTCAGTCCATGTTGTGAACCGGCATAGTTGTTTGAATGCTCCTCACCTTCCTTTTTGAGCTCAATGAACGAGAATGAGGGCTGGGACGTCTGGAAGGCAAATGTCGCTCCGTCGGTCGTCACTTCCTGCAGGTAGGGGCCATGACTGATGTGGAATGCCTGTTGGGATTGGGAATTTGTCTGAGCCGATAAGGCATATCGGCAAAAAATGAGAAGAAGGAATAATAATGTCCTTATATGTATTACTGTTTTGTTCATTTTTATGGCAGTTATTTGTAGCTTTTTTCAGTCTGTTAATAATGTGAGATCTTTTTCCGGCTTGGGATACTTTTTCCCGGCGACGTATTGCTTGGTCTCTTCAATCATTTTGGGAGTGATGTCAAACTTGTAGTTTGCGTAGTCGCCTACTTCGAATGTACCGGTCACGAAGAATCCCCAAGCATCGAAGAAATCTGTAAGGTCAGTCTTCAGCAGGTCGCAGGCTACTTTGATGAATTCATACATATTGTTGATGGATGCATTACCTTGTCCTTTGTCAGGATGGTTGCGCATGTATTCCATCAGGTCAGCATAGAAGTCTGCGTATCCCTTTTCCTGTGCATACAGATGAAGTTGCCAGAAGGGTACCAGCTTTTCAAACGGGTCCTTCACACACATGATGAACGGCTTCTCTGTGGCTTCGATTATGTTTTTGCGGGCGTTTTCGTAATT
>UMJL01009998.1_pt1 | contig 13125 bp, 9 predicted proteins | sample 1966071 | NCBI WGS metagenome assembly UMJL01 (sample SAMEA4836148, study PRJEB28245) | human gut metagenome | biome: gut microbiome; material: fecal sample | place: Denmark | collected 2008
ATGCCGTATTTTTCAATGACGTAGTCCATATCCTTGTCCCCACGTCCGGACAGGTTGATAAGGATGGAGCCGCGCTTCATCCGCTTGGCCAGCTGCATGGCGTAGGCCACGGCGTGGGCGCTCTCGATGGCGGGGATGATGCCCTCCAGACGGGACAGGGTGAAGAAAGCATCAATGGTGTCCTTGTCGCCGATCACGTCGTAGGTCACGCGGCCCAGATCGCGAAGGAATGCGTGCTCCGGTCCGGAGGAGGGATAATCCAGCCCGCTGGCTACGGAATAGACCGGCGCAGGGCCGCCGTTTTCATCCTTGAGCATGATGCTGTTGAAGCCGTGCATGACACCCTCGCTGCCATAGCTCAGGCTGGCGGCATGATCGCCCAGTGCCGGACCGCGCCCCAGAGGCTCCACGCCGTAGATATCCACCGGATCGTTCAGGAACCCGGCAAACATGCCCATGGCATTGGACCCGCCGCCCACGCAGGCAACCACAGCATCGGGCAGCTCGCCGGTCATTTCCAGAAACTGCGAGCGGGCCTCGATACCTACCACACTCTGAAAGTCACGCACCATCATGGGGAAGGGATGCGGGCCCACCACCGAACCGATGCAGTAAATGGCATCCTGATATTCCTGGCTGTAGGCTGCAAAGGCCGCGTCCACCGCCTCCTTGAGGGTTTGAAGCCCGTCGGTCACCTCGACTACACGCGCACCCAGAATCTTCATGCGGGCCACGTTGGGAGCCTGTTTTTTTACATCCACGGCGCCCATGTAGATGTCGCATTCCAGTCCGAAGTATGCCGCTGCCGTTGCCAGCGCCACGCCGTGTTGTCCCGCGCCGGTTTCGGCGATGACCTTTTTCTTGCCCATGTATTTGGCTAGGAGGGCTTCGCCCATGCAGTGATTCAGCTTGTGCGCACCGGTGTGGTTGAGATCCTCCCGCTTGGCATACAGCTGCACGTTGCCCAGCGAGGATGACAGGCGCTCCAGGTGCGAAACCGGTGTGGGACGCCCCTGAAACTCCCGGCGGATGCGGCGCAGCTCGTTTACGAACTTGCTGGATTTGCAGATGGTCATGTAGGCGTCGGTGATTTCGCCCATAGCCGCCTGCAGCTGCGGCGGAATGTAGGAGCCGCCATATTTGCCGAAATAGCCGTTTGCGTCGGGATAGTTGCGGAAATAGGTATCAAAATCCACGTCATGAAATTTCATGCTACGAACCTCCTGTTTATTGGATCGGAAAATGCGCCGTCTGAAGAAAAATCATTCATCGTCCCCGCCGGGACGCCATCGTTTGCTCAACCGCATTGTTTCCCTCCTGAAATCAAAAGGATTTCCGATTTCTGCGGGGAAATGAAAAAGCCCCTGGCAGAAATCTGTTTCTGCCAGGGACGAACTCAATTGTCCGCGGTGCCACCCGGATTCACGGGAAAAGCCCCGTGCGCTTGACGAGATACAATCATATCTCCGGCAAATGACGCATGCCTGCGCGTCGCAGAATACTCTGTGGATTTCCACATTTGACTGCGCCCTCCGCGGTCCATTTGACGGTTCGTTTCCTGCCCGCTTTTCAGCACCGCGGGCTCTCTGGAAGGGCGTGGCCGCCTTTATCTCCGCTTCAACGGTTTGGAGTGTATGAATTTACAATCATTATACTGCACGCAAAGCTGTCTGTCAACCCCTCTGAATCGCTTGTCTTGCTTGAAAGAAATGGATGCTGCAATTTCTAAAACGCTTTTGCCGGCAGAGGGAGACCGCTTTTCATCCAATTGGCGGTATGCTATAATATGGATCATCATTTTTGTCAAGGAGGTTGCGATTTCTCATGACCAAACGAGTTCTCACAGCGCTCATGGCCGTCGCATTGCTGTGCACGATGCTGCCGGCAATGGCCCTGGCCAACACGGGCAGCATGTATGTGCAGACCAGCAATGGTGGAAGCGTGCATCTGCGCAAGGATCCCATCGCTCCGGCGAATAATGTGCTGACCGACGTGCCCTATGGCGCAGTGGTGGATGTGCTGGGTTATCTTTCCGACCGCAACTGGGCACATGTGGCCTATACCAGCGGGGGCCGCACATGGGAAGGCTATATGATGACCCGTTACCTGGTGGTGCAGAAGCCTGAAAGCAAAAACAATACCAGTGACGACACGTCCGATACCCCGCAGATGCCCGATTTCAAGAACTTTCAGCTCGTTGATCCCTACGAGGTGATTGTGCGCCCCTCCAAGCCCAATGGCTTTGTCAACTTCCGTTGGGCCCCCTCCTATGACTGCCGTGTGATTATGCGCTGCTATGCGGGATACGCGCTAAACGTCATCGCGCAGGATAAGAACTGGGCGCAGGTGAGCGATCCCCAGACCGGCTACGTGGGCTTCATCAACCGCAGCTTCATTACGACGGTGGGCGACGGGACCAGCGTGGGCGCCGTCCTCAATAACTGAGCCGCCGTGGCAGAACCATGAAAAGAGGTGCAAGAAAGATGAAAAAGTTTTTTGCGGTATTGCTGGCCGTGCTGATGTTGCCGGTATTCGCGTTGGCGGAAGAAGCGCAGTCCGTTACGGTAAAGGTTGACGACACGCTGAGCATTACGGTAAATGTGCCGGACGGCTATGCGTTTGATCAGACGTGGTATGGCGATGTGCTCTACGCGCAGATGAGACCCGAAGAAGAGGGCAAACTGCTGATGGTGTTGTCCCTGGGCTATTCCGAAGAATATGCGGACCGGTCCATCAACGACCTGTCGGATGAGGAGCTTGATTCGCTGATCGCCGTCTCCGTATCGGACTTTGCCAATCCCACCTACACCCTTTCGGAAACCGCCGAGGGCACCAAGCTGATCATCATAGACGAGAACTCGGGACATGACGAGTACGCCGAGATCTTTACGGTCTATCAGGGCTATTTCATCGGCCTGCTGCTGGAGCCCGCAGGCGATGTGCAGGTATCCCAGGAGGAGCTGGATCTGGCGGTTCAGTTCCTCAGCGATATGCAGTTTGTGCATACCGAGGCATAAAAGCTGAAACAGGAAAGCGCGCTGTCCAAAACCGGGCAGCGCGCCTTTTATTTTTGCATCTTGTTTGCAGGAAACGCTGTCCCTCCTGCACCCTTCGGGGCGCGCACGCTCACAAAAGTGGTGTGGCTAAGGCTTTGGGCACCGGAGGAAAGCAAGTGTCCTGTAGGCCCGTGTCACCGAAGGTGCACTGTGACCCAAAGGTGGGGCGTGAAACGAGCCGAGGGTCCGGCCAGCCTTCCGTGCCGATTGAGCGAACGGGAATCTGCTCCAAACGTCGCCCTTTGTCGGCATTCCTGAAAGACAGCAGGCGGAGGCTGAGCGGGTTTTCCGTCAAGACGGGCGAGGCGTTGCCGCTTCAGAACCGCGCCGCATAGCAATTTGCTCACGTTTCGTTCGTGCGGCGAAGGTTCCTCCGCCTGAGCGACAGCGCCCCCAGCACCAGCGACAGCATCGCCATCAGCGCCCACAGGCCGGGCATACTTTGGTCGCCTGTCAGCGGCAGCTGCGTGACACGAAGGGTGGCTGCTGCGGAAACAATCTGGTCAAAGTTCCCGTCGGTCACAATGCAACGCACCTGCAGACCATCCATGTCATGGGTTGCTGTCAGAGATAGAACCGCTTCCTGTGTCCCTGCCACGTCTGTCCATGCGCCGGTTTCTCCTGTGCGCATCTGCCAGCGGTAGGCATAGGGGAATGCGCCGCCGGAAGCCTCCACTTGAAACTGTGCCGTTTCTCCCATGATCACCGTCATGTCGGCGGACTGACGCACAAAGACCAGCGGTTCCTCACGCAGCCGAATGACAAAGCGATTGTCGGCGACCTCGGCCTCCTGGTAGTCCTTTCCGGAAATCTCCACCGTCACCTCGGCGGGGTCGGCAGCGCCCGCCAGCCATGCCACCGGCAGCGTGATCGTGTGCGTGCGTCCGTCCACAATCTCCTGAGGGAACACATAGCGGAAGGTTTCCGCTTCTTCGTCGCCGTCAGCCCATGCGCGCAGGGTTACGCCCCCTGTGCGCGAGCTTCGTCCGTCTGCCGCCGCGCGATTGAGGATGGTCATCTCCAGCATGCGCTCGCCACCGCGTGTAAAAACGCGGTAGTCCAGTTCCAGGTCCTCCGCAGAGGTGTCCACCGTTTCCGAGTCAAAGGTGATATCGTTGCTCAGGGAATATGGGACTGCACTGCTTCGGGCAGAAGCAGGCGGTGTAATCTGCACGCTGCCGTCCTCCATGTGATGCGCTTACCTACCGTCTCGGAATAGGGAAGACCCACGTAGGCGTCGACCTCCAGACTGGGCTTAAGGTAATATCCGTCCAGCTTCTTTTCAATCGTCGGGTAAGCGTTCAAAAGCGGCTCCGGCCTGACCTCCGGCACGCCCCAACGGCCTGCACAAAGAACAGAGATGCATAGCAGCCGTCCGCAGCCGTCCGACGCGGGTTCGCAGGAGGAGATGCGTTGGCCGTCCGCATAGGTGGTTGTGCGCTCTGCAAAATTCTCGGTTGACAGCACGGCCACCACCGCACCGGACAGGCTGAGTCCGGTTGCCGGGGCAACGTCGAAATCATAATCCCAGCGATCCTTAGCCGCCTGGGAGTACCAGTTTTCCAAGGTGCCGGTCGTCCCGGTGGAAAGGTTGATCCATGTCAGCCGCATTTCGTCGGCAAGATAGAAGCCGTATACATCTCCGCCCAGCTCGGCATATTTCATCTCGGGCATGCTCATGGACAGGGGCGTTTGCGTCTTTTTGGTCACGTTTACCAGCAGGTCGGGGTTAAGGGCGGCGCCGTTGAAGGTTTCCGTCTCTTCCTGCGAAGACATCAGCGAGGGTGCGGACGTCAGGGCGCGTCCGGATTTTCCGCGCGAATCATAGAGAGGAATGTCGCCGCTGTTCCAGATCGTAAACTTCCACTTTGCAAAGAAGATCTTCACCAGCAGATAGGCGCCGCCTCCGGCCGAAACGCGCAGATACTGATCCCCGCCGGTCAGCATGACCAGGAAGCTGATGTATCCGTAGCCGTTGATGCTGATGCTCAGCACGTTTTTGGCTCCGATCCCCGCCGCAAAGCCGATCTGCAGCCGAATCATGACGGACATGCCGCTGGTGCTGGTATCCAGTTTTAAATTGTGGAGGCTGGGCCAGCCGTTGTCCTTCCAGCTCACGCCCATTTCCACGCCCAGCATGCCAGCCGCCGATACGGACAGAGACAGACCCGCGCTGAGGAAAAAGGCGCTGATCTGCGTGGTCATCTCCACACCAAAGGTGGCGGTCACGCCCAGCATGGCCTGCCCCCGGATGGAGCCCTCCCTGTCGCTGTCCTTGAGGTAGCGTCCCTGAAGGACGAAGAAGAACCCGGCCTCCGCCGTAAAGCTGCCCAGGAACTGAAACCGTTTGCTTTCCTGCCCCTTCCATACGGCCTGCGCCTTGGCAAACTGTTTGGCGAAGTAGCCCTCTTTTTCCACTTCGCGCTGGCGCTTTTCCAGGTCGGCCTGATCCTGTGTTTTCCATAGAGCGGCATCGTCTGCGCCCGTGACATCCTTCATGGAGATGCCCATGGCAAAATAGGCGCTGCCGTCCAGATTGATACCGATTTGAGGAATGTACTTGGAGGGCAGGTCGAAGCCGATGGAGGACCCTGCCAGAAAGCTGGGCAGGCTTGAAGGAAGGGTGAACCCCAGTCCGCCCAGGGACAGAATGCTGCTCATGGCTCCGCTCTGATCAAAGAGCGGGCCATCCAGCGTACCGCGCTGTACCATCTGGCAAGACTCTGTTCCCAGGACGGGTAGTGCTGCACCACGGCGGGAATGATGGCGCGGATGGTTTCGGAGGCTTCCCTGATGCTCCGGCCGTACTGAATGCGTTCCTTTTCGGAATATTCCGCGTTAAAAGGCGCGTTGCGGTTGGTGTAGATGTAATCGCTCTGCGCCACAAGCTCGTCATGATCGTAGGAAAGATCGTCCATCATGGCACGCAGGTTGGCTGTGAGGCTGTCCAGCTGGGCAAGCGCCCCATTGCCGGACGTGAGCTCGGCGTAGCGCTGGGGATCGCTGAGCAAAAGGTCGGCCAGGGCTTTTTCCACGTCCTGCGCCGTATCCATCAGGCCCTTGAGATCATGCTCGATCAGCCGCTCCAGGTAACCGGCAATCTGGGCGGCGTTCATATTCTCGCTGGGCGTCATGCCGTCATGCCAGCCGGTGGCGTCCTCGTCAAGGCCGGACAGCGCCACCGCCGCCTCCAGCTCCGCCTCAGAAATCAGAAAGCGTTCGCCGTCTGCCAGCGCTTCCAGTGGCAGCGCCTGCAGAAAGAGCAGCGCGGAAAGTGCCGCGGCCAAGAATCGCTTGAACATGTCCTGCCTCACTTCACCTTTCATTCGTCGCTGGAGAGCACCGAGGAATCCGCAACGATTTCATAGTCCGATCGCCATGCCTGCATCAGCGATTCGAGCTTTTCCAGCTGCGCGGCTTCGAGCGCGGAATTCTCCAGGGCAGCATTTTCCTCCTCGGTCAGCACATGCGCGCCGCCCGGCTCATCGCCCATGTATTTGATGATGTGTACGCCGGCCGTGGTCAGCAACGGGCCGCTCACATCGCCCGGTTGCTCGAGCGCCGCGGCCGCCGCGCAAAACGCCTCGGACCAGTTTTCGCTCTGCGGGTGAAACAGGAAGCCCGGATCTTGTACATCCTGATGCGTGGAATCAATGCTGTATTCCGCCATCAGGGCTTCAAAGCTCTCGCCCTGCTCCAGACAGGCGGCAATCTCCTGCGTCTTTTCTGCAAGCGCCGGCACAGCCTCCTGGTTCTTGGCGCCGTATTCCTCCAAGAGTGCCGTCAGATTCGCATCGGCCTCATCATAGGCGGCCTTGTAGGGGGTGATGTCCAGGCCATCCGCCGCAGCCCTTGCCAGTGCGTCGTAAGCCTCGTCCTTGACCGCCTGCGCCTGCTGTACGCGCGCATCAATCTGCTCCAGCGCCTCGGTGATTTCCTGCGGATAGGCCAGCAGAATGTGCTTGATGCGGCGGTACCCCTCCGGCGTATAGAACGCCTCGTTGCCCGCCAGCAGGATCTCCGACTCATAAAGCGGAATATCGTTTTCATAGCGCAGCCGGTCCGGACTGACAAAGGCGTCCAGATAATACTGCAAAATCTGAGCAGGGATGACGGTTACATCGCCGCAGTAGAGGGCCAGGATGCGGCGGTACCGCTCGGAGGCCAGCGCTTCCTGATAATAGGCGTCCACGGTGTAGCCCTGCTCCTCCAGCCATTGGCTCACCTGCGCTTCGCTGACCTCTTCCCCGGATGCGGTCAGTTCCTGATACAGGCCCTGCCATACGCTCTCATACAGGTTTTGGGCATAGGCACGCAGGCTTTGCGCCTGTTCCTCCGTGATGATGTCCTGACCTGCCTCGCGGAGCTTGTTCTCAATCAGCCCCAGACCGATGAAGTGGTCAATCGTATCCGCCGCCAGCTGTTCCCGATCGGCCTGGCTCAGTTCTATCCCCATGGCGGCATAGTAATCCAGCGTGGATTGGCAGGAAAACCGCACCACCTCAGGCGAATAGGATACATCGCCCACACGCACCGCAAGGGGTTCCTCCGCCTGCGCGAAGGATAACAGCAAGAGAGTCACCAGCATCCAGCACAGCGTCGTTTTCAGCTTCATTTCTTTTGCATTCTCCTTGTTTTCCGCAAATGGGTCAGGCTTCTTGATGAGCGGGAGAGGAACCCGTGACGGAAATCGAAATGATAACCTTTGTGAGCATAGCAGATTTCACCACTTTGTACCAGTGCCTTTTTAAACTCTTAACTATAATTGTAATGCAATTTACATACGGGCAGACCGGGATGGCAGGAAAGCGGTGGATAGTGTCCGGCCGGAGTTTGCCGGGCCTTTCCGAAAGAGCAAAACATCTGCTGGCACGGGCCCTGTCGCGCTAACAGCTGCTTCCTGTGCAGGCGTCGCAGCCATCCGGGGAGAACGGCTGCCAAATGCGGCAACAGGACTTCCTGCTTCCAATGACCTGTACACCTCGCGACGACAAAAGGAAAATAATTGAAGGGAACCATAGGCCCTGCCTTGCCTTTTTCCTCCCGCCGTGATACAATCACCCCATCAGGAAGGAAGTGAAGACGATGGATTCCATACGCATCGTCGTGATTGGCGCGGGCGCCATCGGCGGCGTTACGGCGGCGCTGATGAAGCAGGGAGGAAGCGATGTGACGCTGGTGTGCAAGCATCAGGAGATCGCGGATATCGCCTCCGGCAGAGGCCTGCACATCACGGGCGTAAGGGGCGAGCACATGGTGCACCTGGACGCTGTGGCCGATATTGCCGAACTGGACGGAACCTATGACGTGGCGCTGATCGCCACCAAGGCCTACGATATGCCCGCCTGTGCGCGGGCGCTGTTGCCCTATCTGAAAGACAATTCGCTGGTTCTGAGCCTGCAGAACGGCATTTGCACCGATGCGCTGGCCTCCGTTGTGGGCAAAGAGCGCACAGTGGGGTGCGTGATCGGCTGGGGCGCAACCATGCTCGGACCGGGCGAGCTTGCTGTGACCAGCAAGGGAGAGTTTCTCATCGGACGCATCAGCGGCGATCAGGAGGCGCTGGAACCCATCCGGCGCGCCATGAATGCAGCCGCACCGACGGTCATTACGCCGGATATCTATGCGGAGCTGTATTCCAAGCTGATTGTCAACAGCTGCATCACCTCGCTGGGGGCCATCTGCGGCCTGTATTTGGGGCAGATGCTCCGCAGAAGCCAGGCAAGGCGCATCTTTCTGGGCATCATCCGCGAGGCAATGGATGTGGCGCATGCCCAGGGCCTGAAGGTGCCGCCCTTTGGTGGAAGGCTGGACTATGACAAGCTGCTGGCCGGGGATGGAGCGCTGGACAATCTGCGCCGGCACGCCATGATCCTGCTGGTGGGGCTCAAGTACCGGCGGCTGAAAAGCTCCAGCCTGCAATCGCTGGAGCGGGGACGGCCCACCGAGATTGACTATTTCAACGGCTTTATCGCGCAAAAAGGCGAGGAGCTGGGCGTGGATTGTCCCATCAACCGTCGCTTGACCGTCATGATCAAGGAAATCGAGGGCGATAAGCGCAGCATCAAGGTCGCCAATCTCTACGATCCTGTGTTCTGCGCGCAAAAGAGTGCGCGTCACAGCGCAAAGGCCTGATCGCAAAGCAAAAAGACCGCTTCGGAAGGAAGAAAACCTCCCGAAGCGGTCTTTCTTGAAGGGTTACGCGTCGCGGTAGCCGTTGGGATTATTGCTCTGCCAACGCCAGGAATCGCGGCACATGTCGTCCAGCGTCTTTTCCGCCTGCCAGCCAAGCAGCTCTTTGGCCTTGGTGGGGTCCGCGTAGCAGCGGGCCACATCGCCCGGCCGGCGGTCTACGATGACATAGGGAATCCGGATGCCGTTGACACGCTCGAAGGTATTGACCAGATCCAGCACGCTGTATCCCGTACCGGTACCGAGGTTGAACACCTCGCAGCCGCTGTGCTGCATCAGATAGTTGCAGGCCGCCACATGACCGCGCGCCAGGTCCACCACATGGATGTAATCGCGTACGCCCGTGCCGTCATGCGTGGGATAGTCGTTGCCGAACACGCGCAGCTGCTGGAGCTTGCCGCTGGCCACCTGGGTGATGTAGGGCATCAGGTTGTTGGGAATGCCCACGGGATCTTCCCCGATGAGGCCGCTTTCGTGCGCGCCGATGGGGTTGAAGTAGCGCAGCAGCGCCACCGACCAGTCGGGATAGGCATGCGCCACGTCCTTGAGAATCTGCTCGATCATGTACTTGGTCCAGCCATAGGGATTGGTGCATCCGCCCGTATGCATGCTTTCCACCAGCGGCATCTCATCAGACATACCATAGACCGTCGCGGAGGAGCTGAACACAATGCGCTTGACGCCGTGCTTGCGCATCACCTCACACAGGGTGAGGGTGCTGTCCAGGTTGTTGCGGTAGTATTCGAGGGGCTTCCCCACACTTTCGCCGACAGCCTTGTACCCCGCAAAGTGGATGACCGCGTCAAAGGAATGGGAGGCGAACACCTTGTCCAGTCCGGCGGCGTCGGTTACATCCACGTTATAGCAGCACACATGCTGCCCGGTGATGGTTTTCAGGCGGTCGAGCACATGCTCGCTGGCGTTGTAGAAGTTATCCACGATAACGGCCTCGTGGCCGGCTTTGAGCAGCTCCACATAGGTGTGGGAACCGATGAAGCCCGCGCCGCCCGTGAGAAGGATTTTCATGAAGCGCACGTTCCTTTCCTGTTCAGTTAAAACAGCTTCTCGGGATAGGTGCCGTCCTCGTGCATCTTTTTGAGCTCGGCCTGCACATAGGGCTTATCCTCGTGGTAGGTCACGCCGAACCACACCGCGTCGGTAGAAAGCACATCCACCTTCAGGCCGTCCTCGTGCATGAGCTGGTCCACGAGCACGGGCAGCACATATTCGGCCTTGAGCTCGGTGGGGGAGAGGCTCTTGAGGAAAGCGGTGAAGCGCTCCTCAGCCTTATCAAACAGCCAGGGCGTGAAGCCGAAGAAGTTCATGCTGACCAGGCTTTCGGGATTGAGAATGACGCCGTTTGGGTCCTTCTCGGTATCGCGGATGGTGCCGTCGGGGAAGGGCTGGATCTTGTAGGTTTCGGTCACGGAAGTCAGGTGGCCGTTTTCATCCACATCGCACACGCCACGGGTGACATGGCCATGCTCGCTGACGGTGTTCTTCAGATAGTAGCCCACCATGCAGGCGTGTTTTTCGGGAGCGAGCTTTTCCAGATGGTCCACCATGGTCTTGAAGGCGCTGGTGCCATAGTAATCATCCGCATTGATGACGGCGAAGGGCTCGTGGATCAGGTCCTTGGCCGCCAGAATAGCCTGCACCGTGCCCAGGGGTTTGGTACGCTCGGCGGGGATGGAGCAGCCCGCAGGCAAATTGCCGAGCTCCTGGAAGGCGTATTCCACCTTCACAGTGCCCTTGACCACGTCGCCTACCAGTTCGCGGAAGCGGTCCTCAAAGTCATGCTTGATGATGAATACGACCTTGTTGAACCCCGCCTTCACGGCATCGTAGATGGAGTAGAGCATCAGCACCTCGTTATGAGGACCCATGCCGTCAATCTGCTTGTTTCCGCCGTAACGCGAGCCCATACCGGCGGCCATGATCACTAAGGTTTTATCCATGTTGATCAATCCTTTCTCCCGTATCTGTTTATGCTCGACCCGTCTTACGGCGGGGGAAAGCTGGCTTATAGCGCCGTGCGCAAAGGCTGTTTGCCCTTGCCCCTCTGGGAGCCTGTCTTTTTTCCCCGGCCGCCTGAGGCCGGCCCGGCAAGGGAAACCGGCCGGGGCTCCACGCGCATCTCCGGGCAGTCTACAGGCTTGTCCTCAAAGCCCTCTGTGCTGTCGCGGCGGAAAAAGACCGTCAGGGTGCGCAGCATGAGCTTGAAGTCGTAGGAAAGGGAAAAGTTTTCGATGTAGAGGAGGTCCAAAATCGCCTTGTCCTTGGGACTGGTATTGTACTTGCCCTCGATTTGCGCAAGGCCGGTCAGCCCCGCCTTCATCTGCTGGCGGTAGGCGAATTCGGGTACCTCGCGAGTGTAGCGGTCCACATTTTCCAGCATCTCCGGACGGGGGCCCACGATGCTCATGTCGCCGCGCAGCACGTTCCACAGCTGGGGCAGCTCGTCAATGCGGTACTTGCGCAAAAAGCGGCCCACCGGGGTGACGCGCACATCATCCTTGCGGGCGGAAAGGCAGTTTTCCTCCTCGCGGTTTTCCGGATACATGGTGCGGAACTTGATGATCTGAAAGATGCGCCCATTGATGGTGGCGCGATCCTGCCGGAACAGCACCGACCCGTTGCCGCTGGCTTTGAGCACGATGGCGGTGGCCAGCATCACGGGACTGGTCAGCACCAGCCCGGCCATGCTGATGACGATGTCGCACGCGCGCTTGAGAAACATCTGCGTAAGGGTAAGCTCCATGCGGTGGATGAACAGAAAGGGCGCGTCATCCAGAATGTTTTGCTGGGCGGTGGAGATGACCACATCCTCCAGCTCAGCCAACAGGTAAATGGTTTTGTTGTGCTTGTAGCAATAGGCTTCCAGCAGGGCTTCCTCCGTATCGGGAATGCCCGCCAGAAATACCACGTCGTGGTCCTGAATGGTCTGCTTTACGTCCGGGCATTCGTAGTGGACCACGTCGGTCAGCCGGTAGCGCTGGCGAAACGTGGCCATTTTGGAGGCTACGTGCTCAGCCAGCTCCTGGGAAGACGCGACGATGCAGCAGTCCAGCGGCGGATTGATGCGGAAATAATACCGGTAGCCGAGCGCTACAAAGAGATAGATCATGAGCAGCTGCAAAATGAAAGCCCCAAACAGCAGGGCCAGGTCCTCGCCCCAGAAGGTAAAGCTGGGGTTGGCATCCGGGTTGTTGGGGTTGGTATTCATGATCTGCAGCATCACGTAGGTGATCAGATCTGTAAAAAACGTGGCCAGCGATATGCTGGCAAAGACGGACCGCATTTTTTTGACGCCGATCTCATAGCCGCCATACACCACGCTGAGGAGCAGCATGGTCAGCACAAACGTAGCTATCGTGGTGCCGGCGGTACGGCTGATGTTCAAAATGGCTTCGTTGGTAATCGAAAGCATGCCAAAAAAGGACACGAACAGCGATGCATATAAAAGCGCCTGGAAGCATAGCTTCATCAGCTGTGTGGCATAAAAGCGTTTGCGTTGCATAGACGCCTCCATCAGTGCGGGCCCTGTCGGGGGAGAATGACACCGCCCCGAAAAAAGCCCATATACCTTACACAGCATAGCACGGCATTTGGAATGTGTCAAGCGCGGTCAGGGCCCAGAAGCCGCCCGACGGCTGCGGCCAGCGCCTCCACATCGGTTTCGGTGTTGTAGATGCCCACGCTGGCGCGGCAGGCGCCCGTGTGCAGCGTGCCAAGCCATTGATGCACGGAGGGGGCGCAGTGCAGCCCGGCGCGCAGGGCGAAGCCGTCGTGGGCCAGCGCGTCGCACAGCTCGCCGGGGTCCATGGCGGTGGGCACAAAGCTGACTACGCCCACCTTGGGCGCGGCGGGGTGGCCC
>UMJL01028705.1_pt1 | contig 13121 bp, 7 predicted proteins | sample 1966071 | NCBI WGS metagenome assembly UMJL01 (sample SAMEA4836148, study PRJEB28245) | human gut metagenome | biome: gut microbiome; material: fecal sample | place: Denmark | collected 2008
TATTGTTGGCGATGGTCACCTCGGCGTCACCGTACGCCATGATGTCCACCCAGTTGTTTGAAAAGGCGTTATCCACCACAATGGAGGGCGACACGTCAAGGCGCAGGGCGCAGACCGTGTTGCCCGTAAACGTGCTGTTAAGAATCAGCATGTCGTTTTCCTTCTGTACATTCATGCCGTTTTCACAGTGATCAGCCCGGCACTGGGAAACCGTGTTGTGGTTACCCGCGGCAAAGAAGAACCCCTGGCCGGTGCCCGTTGCTTCGCAGTTTTGAATACGGCTGTCATCCACGTAGGAAAAGAAGATGCCCTGGTCGCAGTCAATGGCCCGACAGTCTTTCAAAAGCAGATTTTTGCAGGCCCGGAAGTCCAGAGCGTGATTGGTGTCAGCAGCGCTGGTATCCACCATTTCCGCTCCGTCCACGTACGCAAAATACGTACCAAATATGCCGCATCGGTCCGCCGTTACCCGCTGGACGGACACGTCGCTGCAATAGGCCACAATCAGCCCCATGCTGCAATCCGATACGTCCACATCGGCCACCGTTACATCGCTGCTCACCGCCACGATAAGTTCGCCCGCATCTGTCGGCGCCATCAGTCCGTCAGCGCCGACAAAGTAGTACAGAGGCCTGCCGTTGACCAGGTTGTTTTCCATAAGGTGTGTGGTAAAGAATTCTATGTCATCTCCAACCTCATACAATCCCGTAAGCACCGGTTTTCCAAAGCTGCTTTCGGTAATGGGCGGTCCGGCAAGGCATACGCCACAGCCGGTAAAGCGGTTGCCGGTTAATGAGGCGTTCTTGGCTCCTGCCAGCCAGATACCGCAGGAGGACACCCGATAGGTGTCATCATAAAGGAGAAAGCTACAGTCTTTTACGCTAAGCCAGTCCGCCATACCCACAATGCCATACCGCAGCAGATGAAAGTCAATGTTTTCTACCGTCACGTCCGGTGCCATAACATTGAGCAGCGGCGTAAAGGGCGGGCTTTCCAGCACGGCCCCCTCCTCCCCAATCAAGGTCAGCGGCTTATCGATAACAATGGGGTAGGTTTCGGTCGCCTGTGTATAGACTCCGGCTGCAAGATGGATGATGTCTCCGGGACGGGCCTTTGCCACTGCTTCCGTCAGGCTGGCTGTACCGTCGGGCTGCACCACGATTTCATCCGCCCGTGCCGCCGCGCAGCACAAAAGCAGCGCCAGCAGGAACAGCAGTCCCATCATTTTTTTCATAGCGCTTTTCTCTCCCGTCGTTTGGTTCAGAAAGTAAAAAGCCGGGGAAAGCATGTCGATGGGCTTTCCCCGGCTTGCCGGTTCTTCGGCTGTCACAGTACCTTAACCCTGCGGCTCCAGCCCCTCAAAGGCTGCCAGAAGCATTGGGCTTTTTACCCAATGGGCTGGTCGCAGCTTACTCAGCGAACGTCAGGCGGCCCCACAGGCTGGGATTGGTGTTGATATCCAGCGTACCCGTCCAGGCCATCTGGGGGATGTACTCGGTGCCGGGGCAGGGATAGGAAATGTCGGTAATAGCAAAGTCAAAGTTGACCGTATCGCCCGCAGCGGGGGTGTATACGGGAATTCTCGAATTGGAGAAATTGCTCCACGGAATCACCGCTTCATAGATGAAACCGGTGGTGGTAAGCACGGAAGCCTTTTCATAGCCGGTCAATACGTCCTCGCCGCCGTCCATGCCCTTGGTGGTAAAGCGCTCCAGCAGATCTTTTTCCACCATGGTACGGTCAAAGGCCGTATCCCAATAGCCATTGTCCACAATCAGATACAGAAGGAAGTCGTTGGTGCCATAACTGGTGCGGGCGGGATCTGCATTGGGATCGGTAGAAATATACACCTTGAAGTTGTCCTCACCGTCCAGCGGCAGCATTTCGATGGCGCCATAGGGGGTGTCCTCATTCACATCCGCGGCGAGATAGAGGTTTTCCTCGTCCCACATCACATAAACGGTGGCGCTAAGGTCGTTTTCACCCTGCCAGAAGCTCACGTCGCGGATGACCTGCTCCTCCGTGTTGATAACGATCGGGGAGGAAGTGTTCCAGTCGTCAAGGTTGCCGTCGATCACAATGGGCTCGGTAGCCTTATAGGCAGTTGCGGTGGGCTGTTCAGCCAGCGCAGGCGCAGCCAGCATGGTCAAGGCCAGGGCAAGGATCAGGATGTGCAAAAGTTTTTTCATCAATGTTCACCTCATAAGTCATGATCGACAGAAGGAAGAAAATGTGTGGGGCGGGCGGGCCCGCCCCACAACAGGATATACCGGTTTACCTTCGCTGTAAAGTCCTTTACTCCACAACGATGGTGGTGCTCATGTCGCCAAGGGAGATGGTGTGCTCGCCCGCATCCAGCGTAAGTTCCATGGTGATGACGCGGAACTGGCCGCCGTCCACAGCCACGAACTTCTCAGCCAGCACGGTATCGCCTTCCATGATCTGCGCAGTCACATGGCCGTCGCCGCCGTTGTTCTTGGCAACGAAGCATACCTGGAAGGGCACGCCGGCCTTCTGCACAGCATTGGATACCTCAATGGTGGTGCTGGTGCGGCCGTTGTTCTCAGTGGTTACAGCCTGGCCAACTTCGGGAGCAGTCAACAGGCTCAGCTCGATGTCAGCGGGGTTGGCGTAGCTCATACCAAATTCGGTGGTGTAGAGCACATCGCCCAGATTGTTGGGCATGTCGATGGTGGGATTTTCCTTCGCCAGCATCGCCATATACAGGCGGGTGGGCTCATCCACGGCGATATCCATCTGCAGCTCGCCCCAGCTGGTGTACGCGTCTTCTGCAGTGTAAGGCACTTCAAACACGGTGCTGCCGCTGGGATCCTTCTCGCCAAAGAGCATCTGAGCTGTGATGGAAGGAGTCGCATAGCGATAGAACGCGCCGATAGAGGAACCATGGTCCGGGGTGTTGTTGTAGGTCTGCATGAGCACCGCGTCGCACGGTTCAACCTGCGGCCAGTAGGGCTCGCCCTGTGCGCCACTGCGGCCAATGGTGCCTTCAAAGATCAACACCAGCGGCTTGCCAGCAGCCTGAGAGTCTTCCACGATGTAGTCAAAGTTCTCGTCGAAGGAGGTGGTGTGATACACGATCACATCGGCCTCATCCATGGTTTCCACAACGGTGCCAAAGGCAGCCAGCGCAGCAGCATCCGCTTCTTTGATGTTGGAGTTGTTGCTGTCGCTGTAGATCTTGGTACCCTTAGCCAGCGGGAGAATACCCTCGTTGCGAAGGAGAATGGTGGACTTGACCATGAGCTCCTCTTCCATCTCGGTGATTTCGGGACGGCGGAGGGTGTTGATGGTCTCGTTATCCAGCGGGATGATTTCGCCGTCAGCGGCCTTGTACTCGTCGCTGCCGATCAGTTCAAGCGCGTCTTCCCAATCAGAGTAGGGATCTTCGAAGATGCCCAAGTCAAACTTGTTCTTCAGCACGCGGCCGACATGAATGTCGAAGTCCTCGGCAGTCACCAGACCCTCGTTCACAGCCTCGACGATCAGGGCCGGGAAGGCACGGTTGGAGCACTCAGAGTAGGCTTCAATGTCAGTGCCCGGCATTGCGCCGTAGCAGGAGAACATGTCAACACCGGTGTTGAGGATAAGCGCGTAGCGCTCCGTGGCAGACAAAGTGGAAACATCCACGCCGTCAGAGGTGGGGCCGGTCTTGCTCATGAGGCTGCTGATGTCCAGCGGCCAGTCCAGGCAGATGATGCCCTCATAGCCCAGCTCATCGCGCAACAGGGCGTAAGTATCCTTATCCATGTAGGTCTGCAGCGTGTTTCCGGTCACGCCAACATTGTTGTTGGTCATAACCCACTGAGTGCCTGCATCCACAACGGCCTTCCAGCCAACCATCCAACTGTCAATCAGGTCGGCAGGAGAACGTGCCGCAGTGTACGAATTGCGACCGCCGCGGGCGATGAAATGCTTAGAGTGAGAGTTGAAGCCATTGTCATCGTAGGCACGGGTTTCGATGGCAGCCATCTTGGCGATGTAGTTGACTTCGTCTCCGTACCAGGAGCCAATTTCATTGCCATAGCCGTGGAATACCTGATGATAGCCGATGGCTACAGCTTCCTTGGCGTACTCGGAAACCAGATTGTAGAGAAGCTCTTCGTCATGAGCCACGCCAAACGCGTAATGCGCCATGTCGATCTGACCGCCCCAGGTGTCGTAAGAACGGTCGCCGGAGAACACCACCGGGATACCCAGGCGAGTCTCCTCCGCCATCGCCTGCAGGCCGTTGAACAGATTGAGCTGATCTTTGGCTGTACCGGTCAGGGCGGCGATGTAGGTGGTGACATGCATTTCCTGAATCTGATACTTGGTGGGAACGAAGGTGCCGTTGTCAATGACCACGGTGGGCTCCATGGTGGTGATGCCCGGATGATCCGCAGAAATGACCTTCGTGCTGGTCGTGGAATCATGGAATCCTTCGGAAGTCGTGTTAAAGTCCGTTACGGTGGAGCCATTGCTGCCCGCAATGCACGCAAAGATCAACGTGCCGGCCTTTTCGTCAGCATCCATCTGGCTGAGCAGGTCCGCCACACGGTCCTCGACGGGCTGGCGGTAGTCCTCGTAGACATCCAGCGAACCGTTGCTGTTGAGGTCCTTGAAGTACAGGCCGTCCACCTGGATGAACTTGTCTTGGGACGCGGCGCTCAGCTTGGCTTGATCGCCATTGGCCTCAATGTAGTAGAATCCGGATACGCTTTCCTTGATGACGCTCTCTTCCGCCATGGCGGGCAAAGCGCTCAGAGAAGCCAGCATCGTAACAGCCAGCAGCCAGGAAACCAATTTCTTCATTTTCACAGCACTCCTTTCTTTCTTCCCCTCATAAGGTATCGTGGTCTTTGGTCAGGTGTTTTTCTTTCACCTCCCTGAACTGTTTGCCGCTGCACATGCCGCAGCGGTGGCTTTGAATCCATGTGAGGAAGCAACCTCCTATTTTCCCTATGTGCCACACTCACTTCTAAGGATATTATAATTGGTTTCTTTGGACCTGGGCTTTGAGAATAAAGCACTACGGATGAAAAAAACCAGTACGCTTCAAAACCGACACACAAAATCCAGCACAACCGTTACTCTTTTCGGTTTTTTGTATGATCATTCGGCCTGCGGGAAGGTAATCTCCGCCTCGGCCTCAAGCGTTTCGATCCGCTCCTCCAGCCTGCTCTCCACCTGCTGGGCATAGAGATCTGCGCGCAACGCTTCACGCAGGCTCTCCGTCAGTTCCGCCGTACCGCCGTCCATGTCCTTTAGATAATACAGAATGCACACATTGTCGCCAAACACATGTGGCTGGCTCACATCACCCGGCTTTGCAAGCTCGTCTGCAAAGGCAGCCTGCACAAATGCCTCTTCCCACAGAATGGAGTCCGGATGCACCTGATATCCCGTCTCTATGAAAGCCGGGTCGGCAAAAGAGGGATCTTCTCCATATTGGGAGATCAGACTTTGAAACGTCTCCCCTGCCTCAAGCCGGGCATAGATATCCGTGGTCTCTTCCTTTACAGACGCGAGCTTTTGCTCGTCGGTCTCCCCCTCGGCCGAAAGCATAATCTGCAATATGGCGCGGTATCCCGCAGGACGATACCAAATTTCCTGTCCGCTTGCAAGCGCTGTTTCAAAGGCCGGGATATCGTGAGCATACAGGGTTTCACTCTCATCCGTGCGCTGCCGGTAGGCCGTCTCAATCGCCTCATCGGAAATCTCCGGGTCGTTGCGAACAAGCCATGCCTCATATTTCTCAGATGCCAATACGTTGCGATAATAGCTTTTAAAGAAATCTTCCGTGTAACCCGCTACTTCCATTGCAGCCTGGGCCTGCTTAGCTGCGGTGGTTTGAGCGTTCGCATCTTCCTGCGCAAGGCTGGCATAATAAGCCGTATACTCCGCCAGCATCGCCTCTACCGTTTGCTTTGCGGCTTGTGCTACAGTATTTTCATCTTCCTGTGTCAGGTCATACATACCCTGTGAGGTCATGTCCTGGCTTAACAGCCGGTCCTCAATAACCTGTCGTTGCGCTACCTTGGAAATGGCCGAAACGATTTCCTCATCCGATGTATCCAGACCAAGCCGACCCATGCTCTCCGTTACGCTTGCGGTTACACTGTCGATTTGCGACTGGTAAACCGCTTCCCCATTGATCCACATGGCCACACCTTCGGCTATATCCGCATTTTCGCCTATTCCCATCATGGGCATTAGCAGAATCGCAAGCAGCAACAGGCACGCGTGCACTTTTCTCATGTTTTTTCGCTCCTTTTGCGTTTTTTTCATTATACAATGGGTTTGTTGGCCTGCATTGGTGAAATTCCGTCGCAAGGCAGCAACAATCCAGCACAGTTGTGTACCGGGCTTCGGACATGCAAGCTCCGAATTCAATCATGAGGCAGACTCGCCTCCTTTCAATAAAGCGTTCGCTGATGCAAAAATCCGATACAGTCCGTAAAAAAACCTGCACTGTACTGATTAATCCAATTTGATGTGCTATACTTATACTACTTTCTGATAACAGATGCTTTGATGGAAGGAGCGCTGACATGTACCGCGTGCTGATTGCGGATGACGAGATGCCTGCCCTGCGCTACACGCGCAATATCATCCAGCAGTTTTGTTCTCAGTTTCAAATTGTCGACGCAGTCATCAGCGGCGAAGCTGCGCTGAAGGTTTTGCAGGCGCAGGCAATCGATCTGCTGATTACGGACATCAGCATGCACGGCATGTCAGGTATTGAGCTGGCCCAGAGCGCAAAAAAACTCCAGCCGGATCTTCACATTGTCATCATCAGCGGCTATGGAGAATTTGAATATGCCCAGGGAGCCATCCAGGCCGGTGTGGACGAGTATGTGCTCAAGCCCGTCAGCATTACCAAAATGACATCCATATTGCAATCCATCCAGGAAAAGCTGGACAGCGAATATCTGGAGCAGGCGGCCTCCCTTCTTCCTGCTATCGCCTGCCATCAGCCCTATGACGAAGGGGCCGCTACCCGGCTGTTTGCGCGCCGGGACTGGTATTTTGCCTATGTATTGTTGGGAAACCTCAACTTGCGTCTTCCCAAAAAGCTCGGTGTCACCCGCCTGCTGACGCCTCCGCAAGATCACTTTCTGATTCTCAGCGGCCGGGACGAGGAAGAGCGCATTCTCATTTCCAAAGACGATCATGTGGAAAACTTTCTGATGAACCTGAGCGTATTTGTTACGCAGGCAAGCACCCAGGCCACCTGGACCATGGTGTATATGCCCACGGCGCAGCCCATGGAATATTTGCCCAGTTTCATTGAGCAGTCCATAGAGATCATCTATCAGAAAACCGTAATCGGCAAACATCAGATCCTCAAATACAGCGGCGGTTCCGTCCGGGAGGAACGGCTGACCCTTTCCGCCGCCACGCTACGCCAGCTTGGCTACTTTGTGAGCACGGGCAAAAAGCATCTGGTAAAGGATTTCTTTATTTCTCAGGCCGTGCAATGGGAAAACGGTCAGGTTCCTCAGCGTCAGGTATGGCATATGGTCCACCAGATCATTCATCAGCTGGCCACTGTGCATCAGCCCACCAACAGCCGTCTTACGGATATCCTCTTGGAAATCGACGAGCTCATACACTGTGCCGCCTCTTATGGCGACCTCATGGCCAGCATCTACAGCCTGCTGTTTGACAGCGATACGACCTTTGACCGCAAAATGACAGCCCAGGAGCTCTACGACTGCGCCGTACAGTATATCGAGGACAACTATGCACAGCCCCTGAGCATGCAGAGCATCTGCGACGAGATGGGCATTTCGCAGACCTACCTCAGCCGCCTGTTTCGCAAGTATGGAAACACCACCTTCAACACCTATCTCACCCGCTGCCGCATGGACGCCGCGATCCGCATTCTTCAGGAAAAGCCCAATATGCTCCTTCGTGAAGTAGCCGCCTGCGTCGGTTATGAAGGGTCCTCCTATTTTTCCAAGGTATTTCATCAATATACAGGTAAAACCCCCTCCCAGTATTTCTCTGGCGAGGAGGAATAAGCCCGTTGTCTTCGGCGCGGTCTTAAGCCAGAAGGCAGGGGCCCACGGCTTCTGCCTCAGCTTGCGGACAAAGCGTTGAGCGTCGCTTTCTCATCGCCGTGTGTGAACTGTGCCTGCAACTTGTTTTTCTCCGGCTTTCTGGTTGCTTGTCGCCCACGGGGCAACCTTTGCTTCCGTTGCTTTGCCTGGCCTTGCGGCAGCGCGCTTTTTCCGGGTGTATCAAACATCCAGCAAGCGCAAAAGCACGATTTCTATGATGGAATGTGATTTGAATAATATTCAGGGGGGGACGGCGCTGCCGTCCCCCCCTGTCAGGCCTGTTCATCAGGCATTGATGCGGTTTTGGGTTTCCGGATCAAACAGGTGCAGCTTCTCAAGATTGGCCGTCAGCACCAACTCCTTTTGTTCCGGCTTCTTTTCGCCCGTGTATTTGAACACCACGACCTTTTCCCCTACCCGCACATAGATCAGATAGGCGTCGCCCAGCGGTTCGATGGAATCCACATGGGCATGGATGGCGTTCGCCCCGTCATGGGCAAGCTCAAAATCAGACGGGCGGATACCCAGGTCCACCTTGCGCCCCTCATAGCCCTCCAGGCACGCCTTCAACGCATCGGGAACGCTGATGACAAAATCGCCCGCATCCAGCGTCAGGCCGCCATCCCTGCGTACCACTTTGCAGGGAAACAGGTTGATCTGCGGCGTTCCCAGAAATCCCGCGACAAACTCGTTGGCCGGATGGTCGTACAATTCGTCGGGCGTACCCTGCTGCATGATATGCCCATCCTTGAGCAGCACGATGTGATCGGCCATGGTCATGGCCTCGGTCTGGTCATGGGTTACATAGATGGTGGTAATTCCGAGCTGGAGCTGAATTTTCTTCAGCTCGTAGCGCACCTGATCGCGCAGCTTGGCATCCAGGTTGCCCAGAGGCTCGTCCAGCAGAAACACCTGCGGATCGCGCACCAGGGCGCGTCCCAACGCCACGCGCTGGCGCTGGCCGCCGGAAAGCTCGGCAGGGCGGCGGTCCAGAAGCTGCTCGATGGAGAGCATCCGGGCCATGTAATCCACCCGCTTGTTGATTTCCTCCTTGGGGGCCTTCTTGGTTTTCAGGGCAAAGGACATGTTTTCACGGACGGTCATGTTGGGATACAGCGCGTATTCCTGAAATACCATGGCGATGTTGCGCTCCTGCGGGGGCACAAAGGTCTTGTCCCTGCTTCCTTCGCTCACGCGGGTCATCACGTCGTCCCCGAAGCGGATTTCGCCGTGCACGGGATGCAGCAGCCCGGCGATGCAGTGCATCGCCGTGGATTTTCCGCAGCCCGACGGCCCAAGAAACACGCAGAACTCGCCGTCCTTCACCTCAAGGTTCAGCTTATCCAGCACGTAGGATTTGCCCCGGTTGTAGGACACGCTCATATCCTGAATACTGATGGAAGCCATATGATCACCTTTCTCAAAACAGCAATTGGGAATTCCCTGCCGGAAGGCCGAGCCGCGGAGAAGCTGCGTTCAGCCTCTCCGAAGCGGCTCAGCCATTGACCGGGCGGGTCAGGCGCCGAATCTGTCCACCTCGATGCCAAAGCCATACTCAAACAGCGGGTCCTCAATATCCTTGGGCAGATCCTCGCGCTGGCTCAGCACCTGCTCCATGGTGCGGGGAATCTGGAAGGGCGTTTTGCCGGTAATGGGCGTCTCGCCGTAGAGCGCATTGACCACGGCCTCCGCGCCGCAGGTGACGCCGGGGCGGTAGGCCAGCAGCACGCTGTCGGCAAGGTCCACCATTTCGGTCATCACATAGGCGCGGTTCATCAGCACCACTTCAACCACGTTGGCGCCGGCATCCTTGAGGGCCTTCACCAGGTCCACCTGCTCCTGAGGGAATTCCAGGGTTTCCGTGCCCCAGGACGGCTCGTGGGTGCCGCTCTCCTCCCCGATGACCACGATGGCGGTTGTGCCGCTGAGGTCTTCGGGCACCTGGGTCGCATCGGCGACGTAGGTCACATTCTCCGCACCCGCTTTGTTCTGGAAGGCCTCAAGAAGGGTCGTTCCCTCGATTTCGATGGGATCCTTGGCGGTCCAGCCGCTGTTGAGCGCGCGCACATCCTGCGCCAGCGCGCCCGCCACCACGATATTCTGATCCGCCAGCGCGGCGGCATTTTCGTACTTGATCAGCGTCAGGGACCTGGCGGCAGCATCGCGGGCGATCGCGCGGTGCTCCTCGCTGCCCAGCACAGCCGCGGCAGCCTCTTCGTCCACATAGGGGTTTTCAAAGATGCCCAGCTGGAATTTCGCCACCAGAATCCGGCGGCACGCGTCGGTCAGGCGCTCCTCGTCCACGCCTTCCACCAGCTGACGGGTGGAACGCACGCCCGCGCCGCCCAGGATGTCCGCGCCGGCGTTGGCAGCCCCTACAAAGTTCAGGCCCCAGTCGGTCTGGATAATGCCCGAATAGCCCAGTTCGCCGCGCAGAAGGTCGGTCATGACCGCTGCGGACTGATCGGCGGAATTCTCCACCGCATCGCCGCCCAGGTAGGGGACGGTCGAGTACCCGTAGGGCATGACGGCCGCCACACCCGCCTCGATAGCTGCCTTAAAGCCGGCCAGATGCAGGTCGATGGAATCCTCCTGAATGGTCAGGGGGGTGCCGTCCACGCCGTCGGTTTGTGCCCCGGAGCCCGGGAAGTGCTTGACCGTGGCGATGACGGAATCCTCCGTGAGGGTGCTGCCGCCCTGCAGCGCTTGCACGGCCGCCACAATCAGCGACTGCACCACATCGGTGTCCTCGGAGTAGCATTCCTGATTGCGGCCCCAGCGGGGATCGGTAATCAGGTCCGCGTCGGGACTGAGCGCCATGCGCACGCCCACGGCCATCAGTTCTGTGCGCAGCACCTCGTTGAGCTGTGCCACCAGTTCAGGATCGCCCACGGCCCCCTGGTTGATTTCATCCGGCAGGAAGGTCGCATCCTTTACAAAGGCCGCGCCCGCTTCCGTATCCATGGAGAAGATGACCGGAATGCCCAGAGGCGCGCTTTCCGACAGCTCCTGGATTTCGTTGGTGCGCTGAGCCGCCTCGGCAGCGCTGTCAAAGATATACTCATACACCAGCGCAAAGCCGACGTTGCTTTCATTGAACCAGTCGTCCTTCTTGCTTACCAGCGTGAGGTGAACCATCTGCGCGGCTTTCTGGGTGGCGTCCATCCGGCCGAGCAGGTCCTCGGCACGTTCCTCGGGAGTCAGGCGCCAGTCCTCATAGGGGTCCAGCTCGCCATTGGCGTTCAGGTCCTTAAACTGGTAACCATCCACTTCGATGATCTCCTTGACCCTGGCCACCAGCTCCGGCTGCGCCGCCGTCTCCTCCGCCAACGCGGCAGGCAGCGCAGACAGGCACAGCAGCGCGGACAGCATCAGGGAAGCCCATTTCCTAAGCGTGTGTTTCATTGTGTTTCTCCTTTCTTACGATGCGGTCACAGCGCCGCTCATCTGGCCGCTGATGAGGTACTTGCCCATGAAAATGTAGAGAATCAAAACCGGCAGCGCAAGGATCAGCGACCCTGCCATCTGCACGTTGAACTCGGCCGCCATGGTTCCGGCCAGCTCGTTGAGGGCGATGGTAGCGGGCTTGGAATCATAGCCGCCCAGCACCAGGGCAAAGAGCATCTCGTTCCAGATGGAGGTGCACTGGAACACAAACACGGTAATGGTGGCGATCTTGGTGTTGGGCACGACGATCTTGCGGTAGATCTGCCACATGCCGTTGCCGTCGATCATGGCCTGACGAATCAGCGCGTCGGGCACATCGGCGTAGTAGCCGCGCATCATCACCGTGCACATGGGCATGCCGAAAACCGAGTGCACCAGCACCAGGCCCCACACGTTGTCATACAGGTCCAGCGCGTTAATCGTCTGCAAAAGCGGAATCAAAATGGCCTGAAAGGGCAGATAGGTGGCCGCCACCAGCGCGATAAAGAACACATTGTTCAGACGGAACTTCCACTTGCTCAGCGCATAGGCGCACACCGAGCCCAGGAATACCGATCCCGTCGCACCAAAGAGCGTGACGATCAGCGATATGCCAAGCGGCTGCCCCAGCTCCTCCATGGCGCTGGCATAGCCTTCCAGCGTCCACTTGGCAGGCGGCATGATAGGCGTGGTGGTCATCACTTCACTGTTGGTTTTAAACGAGGTCATCACCGTACCCCAGAACGGCAGCATGTAGAATACCAAAAAGGCCACCATGATGAGGTAATACACCACATGCAGCACCGTCATATGCCAGCGGGGTCTGATTCTGAGTGTCTGCGCCTGCTGGCCCTCCCGGCTGCGTTCAATGTTCAGTTCGTTTTGCATAGGCTCACTTCCTTCTGTTGGTCCAGTAGGTCAGCGGCAGAATCAGCACCAGCACCAGCGCCAGCAGGAAGCAGCTGATGGCCGCGGAGTAGGCAAAGTTGTTGCTCTGAAAGGCCTCGTTATACATCCATACGGGCAGCGTCCAGGCGGAGGAGGTGGTGTACCCTACCAGTGATACGATAAAGTCGAAGGAGCGCAGCGCATACATGGCCAGGATGGTAATGCAGCTTCCCATGGCGCCCTTGAGCTGGGGAATAATCATCTTTCCATAAATGCGGGGCATGTAGGCGCCATCCAGCTTGGCGGCATTGATGATGTTGGTGGGCACGTTTTTGATGGCCGCCAGGAAGATGACCGCCACGTACCCGGAAAACTGCCACACCATGGCGATGATGATGGACAGCATGATGCTGCTGTTGGAGGACGCCCACATCAGGTGGCCTTCCTTCATGGCCGCGGCCACATCCACCCCCAGAATGCTCAAAAAGGAGTTGAGCACCCCGCCGGTGGGACGGTACATGTAAGCCCACACCGTCCCCGTAACCACAAAGGACAGCGCAAAGGGCAGCAGAATCAGCGTGCGGAATACCGCCGTACCGCGCAGGCCCTGGTCCATGATCAGCGCCAGCCCCAGGCCCAGCAGCAGGCACAAGGGAATCAGGCAGAACAGCAGCAGCGTATTTTTCAGCGTCGGCCAGAACTGGCTACTGCTGAACATGCGGGCGTAGTTGTCAAAGCCGC
>UMJL01010811.1_pt1 | contig 13116 bp, 8 predicted proteins | sample 1966071 | NCBI WGS metagenome assembly UMJL01 (sample SAMEA4836148, study PRJEB28245) | human gut metagenome | biome: gut microbiome; material: fecal sample | place: Denmark | collected 2008
CGCGTTTACCCCATGCCGCTCGACACGTCCGATCAGGATCTGGTCTACGTTGGCCGCATACGCGACGACCTGACGGACGAGCGCGGGCTTAACCTTTGGTGCTGCGGTGATCAGCTGCGCAAGGGCGCCGCAACCAACGCCGTACAGATAGCGGAAATAGTCGCAGGCCTATAAGCAACACAAAACCGCCGTACATCATTCGTGGTGTACGGCGGTAAAACATCATTTCACCTTAAATAGCATATAAGATTCACGCAATCGGGCAGGGATTCGTCCACGTAGCCGCTGTCGGCAAAACCTGTTTTTTCATAAACATGCAGCGCGGCGGCATCATCCTTCTTCACGCATACCTCAACATGGTCAAAGCGCGCTTCTGCCTTCAACTGAGCAAGTATCAGCTCCAGCGCGGCCGTGCCGTAGCCCCTGTTCTGGAACCGCTCGTCTATCATGAACTGCTGAAGGTCATAGCCAACGGGTTCATCGATAAAGTCCCGCACAAGTGCAACGCCGACCATCTCCGCATCATTACAAATGCCTATCACGCGCGCATTGCAATCGCGGTAAACATATCCCCGCGCGATTATACCGATCGGCGGCGCAAGGAAGCGCCGCTGCGCTTCGCTCACGCTGAGCCGCGCAATCTCAAGCCAGTTCGATTCGTCAACATCCGTAAGCCTTATCATCAACTCTCCATTATATTATATTGCGTTCAGCGGGCCGCCGCGGTCAACTATGGGCGCGCTCCATTCGCCAAGCTCCCCGCCGTACTGCGCGGCAAGGTTTATCACGCGGGTCGTGAGCGCATCCACATCCGCCTTTTTAAGCGAGCTCAGGCGCACAATATCCGCCCCGTAGGCCAATTCACGCTCCGGCGAATAGTTAGGCCCGGCATAGGCAAAACCCGCCTTGCGTGCAGCCTCCGCAAAATTGAGCATTATGCTTTCGGTCGGGAAATACACCGTGAAGGTGACGCGGCGGACTGCACTTATGCAGTCGCCGTGTTTTTTCATAAGCGCAATATGGTCGCGGTTAAGCTCCGTTTGCAGCTTTGCGGCATCCGGATAAAGCAGGGTTTTATACGTGAGCCAATCCGGTTCGTCCGCAAGCCCCGCGGTGCAGTCCATAAGCGGCGTTTTTTCGGCAATGGTTTCGCCCCGCTCGAATTCCTCGGCATCGTGAATATAGAAATAATACTGTATCTGCGCGTCTATTTCTATATACCCCGCATACAGTGCGCCAAGCTTTTTTATCAGCTTATCCCTAACGCCCGATGCTATGCTGCGCTCTATCGCGCTGAGCGTTTCCCGCTTTTCGCTGCGGCTTTGGCAGCTTACATACATCAGCAGCGGGCGCGCCGCCCTGTCGGCATCTATCAGCGCCATGTCCGCGCCGAAGCGCGCCATCGCCCCGTCAAGCGGCCAATCGTATTCAAACCATTGCGCGGAATTATCCTTCATCGCCTTATTGCAGCACGGCCTTTATCCTGCGCACGCCGGCACTGGAGGCCTCCTCCTTCTTTATCTTGAACGTGCCCAGCTCGCCGGTATGGCCGGCATGCGGGCCGCCACAGATCTCCTTTGAATATTTGCCCATGGTATACACCTTTACCTTTTCGCCGTACTTATCACCGAAAAGGCCTATTGCGCCCTGCGCACGGGCTTCGTCAACAGTCATTTCCTCGCAGGTTATGGGTACGTCCGCCTGAATGGCTTCGTTGACCAGCTTTTCAACTTCCTTGACCTCTTCGGGAGTCATCTTGCGCTCAAAGCTGAAATCGAACCTGAGCCTTTCGGTTGTTATGTTGCTGCCCTTCTGCGCAACGCCGTCGCCAAGCACCTTGCGCAGCGCCGCCTGAAGCAGATGCGTTGCGGTATGCAGCCGCGCGGTAACCTCGTTTGCTTCGGCAAGGCCGCCCTTGAAGCGCTGCTCCGCGCCCTGCTTACTCTTGTTCTGATGCTCGCTGAACGCGGCCTCAAAGCCCGCACGGTCTACGGTAAGGCCGTTTTCGCGGGCCATTTCCTCTGTAAACTCTATCGGGAAGCCAAACGTATCATAAAGATGGAACGCGGTAACGCCGTCTATTTTGCCGTCCGCAAAGCTGCCCTTCATGCGCTCGAACTCCTTCATGCCCTTCTTTAGGGTATGCTGGAAGCGGGCTTCTTCCTTTGCAAGCTCTGTGGTTATCTTTTCCTGATTTTCCTTGAGCTCGGGATACACATGGCAATATCTTTCTATAACGGCCTCGGCAACCTTGGAAAGGCTGTTTTCCGGTATGCCTATCTGCATGGCGAAGCGTATCGCGCGGCGGATAAGGCGGCGCAGAATATAGCCCTGGTCCACGTTGGACGGGGTAACGCCCCTTGGGTCGCCCAGTATAAAGGTTGCGCTCCTTATATGGTCCGCAATTATGCGGAAGGCCTTCTTTGTGGCCTCGTCGTCATTATAATTCTTGCCGCTCAGCTCCGCAATGCGGGCAATTATGGGGGCGAAGCCATCAGTATCGTATACGCTTTCCGCGCCCTGAAGCGTTGCAATGGTCCTGTCGAGGCCCATGCCGGTATCCACGTTGCGCTTGGCAAGCGGGGTCACGTTGCCTTCGGCGTCCTTATAATACTGCATGAAAACGTTGTTCCATATTTCAAGGTACTTGCCGCAGTCGCAGGAAGGGTTGCACTCAGGGCAGCACTTGGGCTTGCCGGTATCGAAGAAAATCTCCGTATCCGGGCCGCAGGGGCCGGAGTTGCCGGGTATCCACCAGTTATGCTTTGCGCCAAGATAGAATATATGGCTGGGGTCAACGCCCATTTCCACCCAACGATCGTGCGATTCGGTATCTCGCGGGGCATTTTCGTCGCCCTCGAAGCAGGTGAAATACAGCCTGTCCTTATCTATGCCCAGCCATTCTTCGCTGGTGAGCAGTTCATAGCTCCACGCTATTGATTCATGCTTAAAGTAGTCGCCAAGGCTCCAGTTGCCCAGCATTTCGAAGAAGGTGCAGTGGCTTGCATCGCCAACTTCGTCAATATCGCCGGTGCGCAGGCACTTCTGCACGTCCGTAAGGCGCTTACCCGCGGGATGCTCCTGCCCCATAAGATAGGGCACAAGGGGATGCATGCCCGCCGTGGTGAACAGTACGGAGGGGTCGTTTTCGGGTATGAGCGAAGCGGAGGGGATAACCTTATGGCCCCGTTCTTCAAAGAATTTCAGGTACAGCGACCTGAGCTGATCGGAAGTAAGGTTCTTCATATGTATCGTATATCTCCTTAAATGTTTACAGTTTTGGACCAATAATGAATTATATCCCACACACAGCCGCCTTGTCAACGTGGGGCGCAGGCTGTATAATTTATATATGAAGATACGTTCGTTTTTTAGCGGCAGAAACCGCCGCATAAGAAAAAAACATACCCGCCCGGTCATAATGCTGAAGGGCGAACAGGGTAAAAAGCTGCGCCGTGCGCTGATAATAGCCGGTGCAGCGGTTGCGGTTATACTCTTAGCGCTGCTGCTCAGGCCAGAGCCGGTGCTGATGAACAGCGCGGAGATTGCCAACGTTTGGAACAATGGCGTGCTGCGCGTTGGCCTGCGCAACGATGTGCCCGGCCTTGCGGAGGACGGGACGGGGCTTGAATGGGAAATAGCAGAGGCGCTGGCGGAACGCATAATGTCCAACTCCGATGATTACACGGGGGATATTCCTGCGCTTGAGGCAGTTGAAGTATCAAGCATGAGCGTTGGCGCAAAGCTGAGGGACGGCAGCATAGACGCAGCAATATGCCTTATGCCGCGCGGCGCGAACGCCGCATACGCCTACTCCCGCGCTTATTATGACGACCCGTGCTACATACTGGTTAAGCCCGGCAACGAAAACGCGGACATGAGCAAGCTGAAGGTGGGCTGCATACAGTCTGCAAGCAGTTCAAACCTATATGTGCCGTCCGGTGCGACGAGGAACCTGCTTTTCAGCTATTACAGCGACTATAAGGATTCCGGCTACGACACGGCAAACATAACCGGCTATGCATCGTATACAGACCTTTTTGACGCGCTGGACAAGGGCCAAGTGGACGCGATTGCCATAAACGAGCTGATGCTGAACAAATACGGCGAGGGCCGCGCATATGTAAAGCACACAGCCAACATAGGCACGCTGCATTACGCCGTGGCCACGTTGAGCGCGAACAGCGCAATAGCCACCGTTGCGGACATGATGCTTTCCGAAATGGGATACTGAGCAAACAACTAAAAGCCCGCCTTGATACAGGCGGGCTTTTTATATGCTTAGTTTCTATTTAACATCCTTGCTGTATGCGGCGTTCTGCGCATCGCGCGGGAAAACCACGCTGCTGTCCATTATGGCGCGGCAGATATAGGCAAGATCTGCCACGGTGAGCCGCCCATCCGCATCAACATCCATGCTGAGCATATCGTTCGCGCCCGCGCCGCCGTCCGCAATGGCCCGGCACAAAAGCACGGCGTCCTTCACGCCGATTGCGCCGTCCCCATCAACATCGCCTGTCAGGGCAAGCGACGCCGCGCACATGGCTATTACCGCAAGCGCCATAAGCGCCGCAATGGTTCTTTTAAGCTTCATCATTCATTTCCTTCCGAAATCATTTGGCAAAGGAGCACGCCGTCCGCCGCGTTCACCTTGCCGTCATTGTTTATGTCCGCAGCGGCAAATTCGGTGCCGCTCAGCACAGCATCACCCATTATATACCTGCATATCAGTATAACGTCCGCAATGTCTATTTTCCCGTCCGCGTTTACATCGCCCTTGCCGGGGACCTCTTTGGGATTAACGGTATGAAGTTGGTAGTTCATATCCGTATACACCACCGTGCCGCGCCCGTAAAACATATTATTTAGATTGAGCCTGCCCGCGGCGATTTCCGTCACCATGGTATTGCCCGCAACATCGGCAAGCTTCCTTGCCGCACCGGTGGCGGTATCGTAGCACATTATGGCATCCGTAACAGACTGTGTGCTGAACCTACCGTAAACAAGGCTGCCGTCAACCACGGCAAAGGGCGTTGCATTTTGGGCAATAACATTGGCCTGACGCTCAGTGCCGTAGGGCGTTGAGTAGATTTTGCCCTTCATATACGGTAAAAGCTTATTTCCGCCGGACATGCCCCAAAGTGGGCTGTCGTTATAATACCAAGTGCCGTTTATGCGCACCATGCCGCACCGTATACCGCTCCAGAATGCGGAATTGGGATGAGCCTCCTCTGCTGCAATGGGCGTTTTGCCGAATATAACGCTCATTGCAGCATCGTATGTTTTGCTGTTCGCTGCGAAGTGGTTTTGCTCTATCTGCGCCGTTGTGTTCATGAAATAATCATGTTGGCAATAACCCATATAGTCGCCATCGTTGGTATATTCCCCTATATTTGGCCTTGGGTCGTCCCAAGTAACGTCGCTGTGATACCAGCCGGATTCGGTATTTATCACATTCCAGCCGTGATTAAGATTGCTTGAGGATACAAAGTAGCTTTCCACGCCCACTTCCCTGAGCAGATCTATATATGCCAGCGCATAGCCATGACACACGGCAAGGCCGTTCACCAGCGCACCATAGGAATTATGCATATTGCTGTTGGTTAAGGTGTAATCATAGCGCGTATGCAGGGCTAAATAGTCATGTATCGCCAAGGCAATTTCGGTTTTGCTCATGCCGGAAGTGCCGCTGGGAAACAGACTATTCAGCACAGCTTGCTTTTCGCTGTCGTAATCGGCGCGCATGGAAGCCGCATTTGCTTTAAGATTAAGGCTGAGCATAGTGAACCTGCCGCCGGAGATGGAGTATTTCATACCCTCGCTTGCGCATACGAAAGACTGCGGCACGCTGTTCAGCACGGCGGATATTGTGCTGTTGAGTCCAGTATAGTTAGTGCGCTGCCCTTCCGGTTTATTCCCATCATAGTTTATGTTAAGGTCGCGCAGGTCTACGCTGGGGGTAAGGTTTAATATAGCTTCGCGCAGGCGGGCGGCAAAGGTTGCACGCTTGGCGGTTGTAAAGCTGCCGTCGTCGGTTTCATCGGCAAAGACTGCTGCTCTGGCCGGCAGGTTCTGCTCAAAGTCAATGCTTAGCTGTTCGCCGTAAAAATCGCCAAACTGGAACACGCCGTCCAGCTCGGCGGGGATTTCAATAGTTTCGTTCCCGCTCGGCGCTGGCGTTGCGTCCACGTCTATAAGCGGGGCATCCTCCGCATCCGGTTCGGGTTCGGCGGTCTGCTCTGGTTCAATGGTCTGTTCGGGCTCTATCGTCTGTTCAGGTTCGGTTGTCTCGCCTTCCGCAAATGCGCACACGCTGGTTAGCATAAGCGCGGCAAGCATAAGGCAAAGCAGTTTCTTTTTCATATGTGTTTCCCCCTCCTGATCCGAATATTATTCGGGGCCAAGTTTGTTACGCTTGGCCCCAAGGTTCGGGTATGTTCAGTTAATATCAGTTGCCGCGCTTGCGCATGGTCACATATGCCGCGCCGAGCAGCGCCAGCAGGCCAAGGCCGATAAGCATGCCGCCGCCTATTACCGCGCCGTCGTTGCGCTGCGCGCCATCCAGCACGCTTACGCCGTCCGCATTGTCTATCACGGGGCGGGCATTGGCCGCGCTCTCAAGGCCGGGGATAATGCCCGCGGTGGCAGGAGTCATGGTATAGGGATGCTCAACCACGGTTGCGTCGCCCGTTGTGGGCATAAGCACGCCCACGGTAATGCCCGTTGTGCCGCTGCCGCTTATAACGCTGCTGCCCTTGAGCATTTCCTTCAGATAGCTGATGGGATAATAGAAGCGGTACATGCCCAGCTTTTCAAGCGCACCGGGGTTCACAACAACCTGCATACCGAATGCGGAGTTGATTATAAGCGTATTGCCGCTTATGTCCACCGCGCGGAGCACACCCTGCGGCACCCTGTCGTAATAGCCGGCATTGGCGGTTATAACGCTGCCCTGTCCGCTGCGAAGGAGCGTCCAGTAAACCTCGTTCCAGAAGTTATCTTCAGGATCCCTTTCAGGCTCGGTGGGCAGTACGGGTGAAGGCGCGGGAGTGTACCAGCCTATGGCAAACGTCACATCGCTGTTTTCTATTTCAAACTGCAAGCCGTCCGCGGTCTTTTGCGGCACTATGGCTTTCATCTTGCCCTCGCCGTCGGGTATCAGCACCACAAATTCGTCATTCTTATCGGAATCGGCGGGGTAGGGCACGGTCACCTGCATCTTGCCGTTTGCAAACGTTACAGGCTTGCCTGTGTTATCCTCAAAGCTGATGTTTTCATACACAACATCGCCGTCGCCGACATTATTGAACGCGGGGTTATTCTTCACTTCCCCTTCAAGCGCGCCCGGTGCGGCATCGGCAAGCTTGCCCTGCACATCTTCCGGCTTCACCTCGTTCCCTGCGTCGTCCTTATATTCCATTTCCTTGCCCGCATCGGGTATCGGCGTAACCGCAAAGCCCTCGGCATTGGGCTTACCATCCGGCTTAACGGGGTCTGCTGTTACGGAAACGGTTATATCAATGCTTTGCTTATCGCTTGTACCGTCAAAATACTTTTCGGTATAGGTAAGCGTTATGGTAGCGGTGCCAAGGGTGTTCAGCAGGCGCGCTTCCTTTGCGCTGTCAACTGCCGTACCGTCGCTCATGGAGAGTACAACATCGGCATGATTCAGCGCCTTCTTCGCGCCGGACTTATACACGGCGTGTATCTTACCGTCGAAGCCTATGGAGGTCGCTTCCTTCAGCTTGTAAGAGTATGCTGTCGGGTTGGCTTCAAGCTTAACGCCTTCAAGCACGTCCACAACGGTGAAGGTGTGGGTATAGGTTATGCCGCTGTTCGCCTTATCGGTAAAGGTTACGGTCTTTACGCCTATTTCCTTGGCGGTGTGGTCGTAAGTGGTGGTCACTTCAACCTTGGTATCATCGTTAACGTCAAGCTGCTGCTCCGGTGCGCCGCTGCCGAACTTGGTAACGAGCTTTACGCCGCTTAGGTCAAGCGCTTCGCCCAGCTTCACCTGAGTGGGCAGGGTGCCAACGATGCTGTTGGTGTAAGTATCCTGCGCCAGGGTCACGGTAACGGTGGCGGTGACGGGGTTATAGTTCTTGTCGGGCGTGAAGGTGAGCGTCAACTCAACCTTTTTGCCGATGTCCGCAGTGGTAAGGCCGGACTTGACGGTGAACACGAGGTTCTCGCCATCTATCTTAGCTTCGCCGTCAAGAATTTCATTAGTTCCGGTGGTAACGCTCCACTTACCGCTTACGTTTGCGGGAGCAAGCTGCAAATCGCTCAGCGGGCGGGTCTGCGCGCCGGCAAGCATGAACGCAACAGTGTATTCCTTATTTGTCGCGCTCATGCCGGCCTTGTTGATAACGAGGTCAACGGTATTTGCTTTCAGGATATAGTTCTTGCTGCCCTCGTCGGTCAGCTTGGCGGTCACTTCATAAGTATTCGCGTCAACGGGAAGCGCATCCTTATTATAGGTAAGGGTATAGAGCGTTTTGCCGTTATCAGCCGCAACGCGGTCGTCGGTAACGCTGCTTACTTCATGCGTCTTGCCATCGTAGGTAACGGCAGCGGGCGCGATAATTGCAACGGTGAGTTCCCTCTTTTCAACCTTACCGTAAGCCTTGTCGGCGATACTGTAGCTGTAGTTATCCTTGTCTACGCCGGAAATGGTGTAAGTCACGGTTACTTCCACGTTGTCGCCCGCATCGGGGGTGGCATAAACGCCCTTCGTGGCAACAATCTGCACATCGTCGTCTGCGATAATGCCGGACGCGCTAATGGTAACATTCGCGTCGTCGGTACGACCATCGTAGGTCTTTTCGGCAACGGCAGCCGTTACGGTCACGGGCTTTGCGGTAATGTCAGCCGTAAGCTCAACGATGGGGTTGGTCAGGTTATAGTTGCCCGCATCCGTACCGGTGAGGGTTATGGGCGTGGTATTCTTAACGGTCTTGTTCGTGCCGACCTTCTTATTATCGAACGTGAATTTGAGGCCGGAATTATCGAAGCCAACATCCGTACCTTCTATCATACCGTCAAGCTTGGCGTTGGTGCTATTAACCACGGCATCGGCTTTGCCGTCATACACCTTAGATTGTGCCTCGAAGCCCTTTACGGAAACTTCCTTCTTATTTATTATAAGCTTCGCGGTTGTGCTGCCGATGTAGTCCGCATCCTCGTACTTAATGGTAGCGATATATTCACCGGCGTTTCTGGTTTCCGCCGCATCGTAGGTAACGGTCAGTTTACTCGCGTCAAGCGCCTTACCGCCGCCGGTAACCACAGCTTTGCTCAGGTCAATGCCCTGCGTTTTACCGTTGAAGGTCACGGTGGTATCGGTTATGCCGGAAATCTCAGCAGTCTCCTTCTCCGTAACCTTTATGGTGAAATTAACGGTTATGTCGTTGACATCCTTTGCCTTAACGGTAACGGCAGCCTTGTATGTGCCTTCCTTGTCGGTTTTGATGTCCTTCGGCTTTACGGTTATATTCAAACTGCCGTTGCTTGCAAGCGTGCCGGGTACGGCTTCAAGCGTAAAGTTAGTGTCACTGTCAATGGTAGCGGTTATGTCCGTAAGCTCGCCCGTGCCTATATTCTTTATTGTACCTGTCAGGGGTTCGGGCAACGTTCCGCCAACGCGAACAGTCTCGATAACCTCGCCGGAATCTACAACTTCCCACGCATAGGTATGCGCAGTCGTTACCGTTGCGTAGACTGCCGGAGAGGGGTTATAGTTGTTATTGCCCTTAACGCGGGTGAATACATAATAGGTAGTCGCAGGCGCAAGATTGGTAACGGGGCTGGTCAGTTCGGTGCCCTGCTTCCACTCGCTTTCAGCGGGGGTAGCCTGAGTAGTGCTGATTACATATTCCTGTTCGGCAACAATGTCCAGCTCAAAGCTATTGGAAGTTGCGTTCGTGGGGGTAGGCGCGGCAGGCTTTTCCTTGGTGGCCTTAGCTATGGTGAATGTTTTCTCAGCCTCGGTCTTGCGGTATTCAGAAGCTTCGCTGGAGGTAAACGTTACCTTAACTTTATATGTACCTGCTTCGTTAGGAGCAGATTTAAGCTTGTTATTCAGGCTGTCGAAATATTCAATAGTCCGATCCATGCCTACAACTTCTTCAGGGCCGATTTCAGGCGTCTTTGGTGTGCCGTCATAGGTGAACTCAGTTCCGGTAATTTCAATGGATACGGCAGGCTTCTCCGCAAACACAGCCTTTACCGTCACGTCCGTGCTGCCCATGGTGAAGATTATCGGGTTAGCCTTCGCTGCTTCTTCCGTCAGGGTTATACCGGTAACTTCCCACTTGTCGAACTTGTGGTCAAAGTCACCGGGTTTGGCGGTAAGGGTGACCTCGACGCCTTCGCGCGGATTCTTGGGTGCGCCATCAACCTTGCCGTTGCCTTCTACGGTGACGGTCAGTTTATAAGGAGCCTTGACGATGGTAACAGGATCGCTCTCAGCTTTATCACTCTCTTTGTGGGTAGCGGTTTCGGGATAGCGAGCCTCAACATAATATGTCATGCCGTACTGCACGGTGAACTCGGTTTCCTTGCCGAAATTCTGACTGGCGCCAGCACCAACAAGAAGATATTCCGCATCGTGGTCAACATTTTTAACGGTTATAACGTTCTCTTTGGCTTCGATTATGGGCTTGGCGGGGGCATCCTTCGTGGCTTTTTCGATAACATCCGTCAACTTGGACTTCAGTTCGCCGGTGTACTTATCAGCAGTAACTATTATATAAAGCTGCTTGCCAATATCCTTTTCACCGATCTTATATTTATCTCCGGTGGCTATTGAATCGGCTTCGCCATCGCGGTACCACTTTATGGTAGTTATGGCAGTCTCCCAGCCATCATTGGTAATAAGGGGGCTTGCGCCGAGCGTTGCGCCGTAAAAAAATCCTTCCTTGGTATATATATTGGCAGTACCGGCTATAGTGGCCTTGGTCACGGTGACCTTGCAGCTTGCGGTCTTGTCTCCGCAGGCAGCGGTTATGGTGGTTTCGCCCAATCCAACGGCGGTCACAACGCCGTTCTCAACGGTGGCAATGTTATCGTTCTCGCTGCTCCAAACTATCGTATTGGTAGTATCGGCGGGTTCAACGGTTGCGGTAAGCGTAGCCGTTTCGCCGCGGGCTATGGTCAGCGTGTCCTTGTCAAGCGTTATGCCCGTGCAGGGGTTGACGATGGTGAGGGTGGCGGAAGCTTCGTCATATGTAATCGGATTTATATCAATAGTTCCATCATACATTTCATCCGCGCTGAGTTTTATTACCGTATTCCCTACTGCACCTTCCTTCACGGTAAAGTTTACAGTAAATATCTCACCATCAATATGCATGGGGTTTTCAGTAGTGCTATCTGACGCAGTAATAGCTACTCTTCCATCTATCGATGTGTCTATAAGCGTACCAAGCAAAACGCTGTTAGCCTTTATAGAACTTGCATCCAATTCAAGTTTCGTGCTATCATACAGCATAACTGTCGTCATAGTACTGATATCTTTGGATGAAGTCAGTTTAGCAATAACGCTTACCGTATCTCCCACGGCATATGTGAGTGTCCCGTCACTTGTTTCAATTTTGAATTGTGCCTCTTTTTCGCCTTCAGCCACAGTAAATGATGGCATTATCGTCGTAACCATCATTATTATGGCACACAGCAGAGCGATTTTCTTTCTCATTGCTACCTCCTCGCTTATATGTACATATTACTTTATGTTGAAATCAGCATCGCGTTTGTTTGCTTTATATTGTAATATAAACATAGCATCCCGCAATGTAATTTTACCATCTTTATCAGTATCCGCACACAATGCACTAACACCTGACAATGTTCTCTTATTTGCTTTAGCCTGAAATATAAACATAGCATCTCTCAACGTAATATTCCCATCGCCATCTACATCGCCAAGCATCCTGCCGCCCAGCGGGTCATCGGTTACGGTGGGCTGGGTTATTGGGCTGAGGGCGCCGTTGGCGTCCTTTGTGGCTATGGCCTTGGGCGCTGAGGTAATGCTTTGGCTTGCGCCCGATTTTTTCATCGTCAGCACCGCCACGCCGCTGCGCATGTCCACGCCGCTGCCGTTTTGCGCATCGTAGGTTATCGTGGCAACATTGTTGCTTACCGTAACATTGAGCGGGCAGTCGGCTACTGCGGTAATATTTTCATAGCCCGTCAGCGTAAGCTGCATGTCCAGCCGCTGCAAATCGGCAATGCTCGCCTTGAGCGAAAGCGACACAACGCCGTTTGCTTCGCTTGTGATGCAGTATACCGTGGGCGCGTTCTCCGTGGGATAGGTCACGCTGTCGCTCACGGTCACAGTGGTTTCCGTGAATGTGCTGCCGGCAGGGGTCAGCGCCGTTTCTGTTTCGCCGGTTTTCTCTGCCGCTATGGCGCTAAATCCCTCGCTTGCTATTTTGTAGCTTGTGCCGGTGGTATTTTGACCTATCACCTTGAACACAATATTGCCTATCACGGTGTTTGCCGCAATGCTCGTATCGCCGCCGCTGATGATGCCCGCATTGACAAGCAGTATCTTCACCTTGCCGTCTTTAACGCCGCCGTAGTTGAGCATGCCGGTTCCGCTGCCGCTTTCAGCCGTGTCCTCGTCGGCCTCGCTGCCCAGCAGCGCAGTGTAGGACACGAACTCAAGCACCGTACTGTCGTACTCAACATTGAACTCCGCGCCGCCAAAGCTTGCAACAGCCGCATCAAACTTAACGTTGACGCTAAGATAATCGCCCACCGCAAGCGCAGCGTTGCCGCCGCTCAGGCTTATGGCGATATCTCCCCCCTCGGCAAGCGCAGCGAACGGCAGCACAAACGCCGCCATTATGCACACGAGCCAAGCTGCTACGATTCTCTGTCGTTTCATGTAATGCCTTTAAACTCCTTATGTATTTGGACCGGAGCAGGCGATGGGCATACCTCCACCACCTATAGTTATATAGTATTATACCCGCAAAAAGCAATATAAGCAAGGTTATTCTGCTCCTTTGCGGGTATTATTCACAAACTGTTGATTTACTTGTTATTTCCTGCCAATTACCTGCGGCGCATGGCGCGGATGGCCAGATAAATAGAGGCTATCCCCGTTATCAC
>UMJL01027471.1_pt1 | contig 13100 bp, 6 predicted proteins | sample 1966071 | NCBI WGS metagenome assembly UMJL01 (sample SAMEA4836148, study PRJEB28245) | human gut metagenome | biome: gut microbiome; material: fecal sample | place: Denmark | collected 2008
CCTCGTCGCCGAGGCCGAGCACGTCCTGGAGCGGCACGATCGCCACGTCGGCCGCGGAGGCCAGCGCGCGGCGCAGGACCGCGTCCGCGAGCTCGGCAGCGTCCTCCCCCTCAACGCCGAAGCGGCTCTCGCAGAAGCCCAGAAGCGTCTGGTTGTCATGCGTTCCGGTGTAGACCACGGTCTCGGGCCGGGGCTCGTAGGACTCGCGGACGTCACCGTCGTAGAACTGCACCACGTCCATGCCCGCAAACCCGGTCGAGCTCATGAGCGCGCGGACCGCCGGCGTGATGGCGCCGAGGTCCTCCGCGATGAACGGCAGCGGGCCAAACTGGCGGTGCGCCGCCTCGAAGAGCTCCGCTCCCGGTCCAAATGCGAAGGAGCCCTCGCTCGCGGGCTTTCCGGACGGCACCGAGAAATACGACGAGAACCCGATGAAGTGGTCAAGCCGCACGTAGTCGTAGAGCGCCAGCATGCGACTAAAGCGACGGAGCCACCACCCGTAGTTCTGCTCGCGCAGGATGTCCCAGCGGTAGGTGGGGTTGCCCCACACCTGGCCCTCGGGGGCGAAGGCGTCTCCGGGGGCGCCGGCCTGGCGGCGCGCGTGCCCCGACTCGTCGAGGTCGAAGATGTCAGGCTCGCTCCAGACGTCCGCGGAGTCGCCGGAGACGTACATGGGCATGTCGCCGATGACCTGCACGCCGCGCGCGTGCGCGTAGTCGAGCAAGTCGCGCCACTCACGGTCGAAAGCGTACTGCAGGCGGCGGTGGTTCTCGACGGCGGCCGCAATGCGCGGGTTGCGCGTGAGCGCCGGGCTATAGTGGCGATAGCGCGCCGGCCAGCTCTGCCACGGCCCCTCGCCGAAGAGCTCCTTGATGGCGCGGAAGGTGGCATAGGGCGTCAGCCAGTAGTCGTTCTCCTGGCAGAACTCGAGGTAGTCTTCAGAGGCGCCGATCTTCTCGAGACCCGTGAGCGTCTCGGCGACGCCCTTCTCGAGAAGGTCCGTGTTGCCCGCGAAGGCGGAGACGCCCGCGTACGGAGATCCGTACTCGTCCGTGGGGTTCACGGGGAGGACCTGCCAATAGCTCTGGCCATGGTCAGCGAGCCAGTCAACGAAGCGGCGGGCGGGGGCGCCGAGGGTGCCCGGCTTGCCGCCGTTGGGGATCGAGGTGATGTGACAGAGCACGCCCATGCCCCGATCGAGCGGGAGCTGGAGACGCCGCGCGCGATGAAAGTGAAGGACCGACGTGCCGAGCGGCCACAGGAACGTGGACGCCTGGCCGCCCTCGACCTTGGGCGCGCGCCCCGAGACCACATCCGTGACGAGGTCGCCCACCATGGGGACCTTGACGTCGTGCGCCTCGGAGAGGCTCGCGTTGACGAGGACGCACACGCTCTCCTCCGCCCCCGTCCGCCAGAAGCCGAAGACGTCCTCCCCAAACGAGAAGGGCTCGAACTCGCCGTCCACGAGCACGGGGAGCGTGCGGCGAATGGCGATGGCGTTGCGATACGTCAGCAGGCAGTCGGCGTGCCCGCGGCTACCGTCCCACGGGAAGCTCCCGCGGCAGTACGGGTCCCGCAGGCCCTCGAGACCGACCTCGTCGCCGTAGTAGATGCAAGGGACGCCGGGAAGCGTCATCTGCAGGAGCGCGGCAACCCACAGGCGCGCCTTTGCAAGCCCCACCTGGTCGTCCGAGAGATGCCAGCCGGCACGCTCCGCCTCCGGGATGGAGTCCGGGTCCGGGGCCCCGCCGAGCACGGTGAAGAGGCGCTCGCGGTCATGGCTGCCGAGGAGGTTGAGGGACGAGTAGAAGTTGTCGCGCGGGTAGTTCTCGCGCAGCTGCTCGAGGCGGGCGGCAAGCTCGGGGGCGCCGATCTCCCCCCTCAGGAAGGCGAGGACGCCGGTGCGGAACGGGTAGTTCATCGTTCCGTCGAGCTCACGACCCTGGAAGTACTGACGAAGCCTGCCGTAGGCGAGCTTGTTGGAGGCGTCCTCCCAGACCTCCCCGATCAGCACGCCGTCGGGGCGCTCCGTGACGAGCGCGCGCTTGATGTCCTCGATGAACTCGTCCGAGAGCTCGTCGGCCACGTCGAGGCGCCAGCCGCGCGCGCCGGCGCGCAGCCACTTGCGCACCACGCCGCGCCGGCCGCAGATGAGCTCGTGGTAGTCAGGGTTGTCCTCGTTGAGCGCCGGCAGGTCGCCGTTGCCCCACCAGCCCGCGTAGGTGCCGTCCTCGTTGAAGAAGTACCAGCCGCGATAGGGGGAGTCCGGGCTCTGGTAGGCGCCGAGGTCAGGGTAGTTCCCATATGAGTTGAAGTAGCGCGAGTCCTGGCCGGAGTGGTTGAAGACGCCGTCCAGGATGATGGAGATGCCCCGGTCCTCGGCGTCCACGCACAGGGCGCTGAAGTCCTGCTCGGTGCCCAGCAGAGGGTCGATGGCAAGGTAGTCCGCCGTGTCATAGCGGTGGTTGGAGGAGGCCTCGAAGATGGGGTTGAGGTAGACTGCCGTCACGCCGAGGTCCTCGAGGTACTCGAGCTTCTCTCGGATGCCCTCGAGAGTCCCCCCGTAGAAGTCCCACACGGCGATGCCGCCCTCCGGCGTGCGCTCGTAGTCGACGGGCTTGTCCCAGTCCACGAGCCGGTGCCCCGGCCCCTTGCGTGGCCGGTCGAGCGTCTTGGCGCGCTCCTCCCAGTCCGCGCCGCGCGCAAAGCGGTCAGGGAAGATCTGGTAGACCACCGCGTCGCGGTACCAGCGGGGCTGCTCCGCGCGCGGGACGTAGACGGTGATCTGGAACGAGGGCGGGTCTCCGTACGCGAAGGCGCCCTCTCCCGTGGTCCAGCCCGGCTTGGCGCCGTAGCGCCAGACCGAGCCGTCCTTGGCCTCGATGTCGAAGCTGTACCAGACGACGCCGGTCTCAGCCGGCCGATAGTTTGCCGAGAAGCGCAGGCAGTCCCCCTTGAGGGAGCCGTGCATCTCGATGAGCTCCTCGCCGTGGGCGTCCGTCCAGATGCGCAGCGTGCAGAAGACGACGTCGTCCCCCCACACGTCTATGGACAGCGAAACGGTGCCGCCCAACTGGACGGCACCGAAAGGACTTCTGTACTCCGGCTCGGATGTGACGTGACGTGCCTTCAAGCTTACCTGTCTCTCCGCTTGTTGTACCGAATGATCTCCGGATGGAGGTCGTGGTAGATGTCCATATAGTCGTTCGCGGCGCGGCGCCAGCTGAAGTCTGTCGCCATGGCCTGCTGCATCAGGTTAGACCAAGCGTCGGGATCGGTCCAGAAGATCTCGCACGCGCCGAGAAGGGTGTCGGCCATCTCATCGCCGTTCATGTTGGCAAACGAGAAGCCCGTGCCCTCGCCGGTGTACTTGTTGTACGGGACGACCGAGTCACGCAGGCCGCCCGTCTCGCGCACCACGGGAAGCGTGCCGTAGCGCATGGCGATCATCTGGGAGAGGCCGCAGGGCTCGAACTCGGACGGCATGAGCAGCAGGTCGCCGCCGGCGTACATGCGGTGCGAGAGCGCGTTGTCAAACGCGATGCGCGCGCACATCTGGCCGGGATACTTGGCCGCGAAGTAGCGGAACGCGTCCTCGTGGTCCTTGTCGCCCGTGCCGAGGATGGCAACCTGGACGCCGCGGGACATGAGGTGGTCCATCGCGTAACGGACAAGGCCGAGGCCCTTCTGGTCCGTGAGGCGGCCGATCGAGACCACGAGCGGGCGCGTGGGGTCCTGGTTGAGGCCCAGCTCCTCCTGGAGGGCGCGCTTGCACTCGGCCTTGCCCTCGATCTCCTTGGCGGAGTAGTTGGCCGGAATCATCGAGTCCGTCGTGGGGTTCCAGATGGACTGGTCGATGCCGTTGAGGATGCCGCGCAGCTGGCCCGAGCGGCGGCGGAAGATGTCGTCAAGGCCCTCGCCGTAGAACGGCATCTGCAGCTCGTAGGCGTAGCTCGGGCTCACCGTGGTGAGGAAGTCCGTGTAGAGCAGGGCGCCCTTCATGAAGTTGATGGAGCGCTCGTCGCAGCGAAGCTGGTCGCGGGCGGCCGGGATGTGGGCGAGGCCGAGCACCTGCTCGAGCATCTCGTCGCTGTACTGGCCCTGGAACTTGACGTTGTGAATCGTGAAGATGGTCTTCACGTTGGCGCACTGCGGGACGTCCTGATAGAACTCGCGCAGGAACACGCAGCACAGCGCCGTCTGCCAGTCGTTGCAGTGCAGCACGTCGCACTCGAGCTCGGGCACCTTGGTGATGGCCTCGCAGATGGCCTTCGAGAAGAACGCGAAGCGCTCGCCGTCATCGAAATAGCCGTAGAGGCTGTCACGCTTGAAGTAGGCCTCGTTGTCGATGAAGTAGAAGTCGAGGTCCTGCATAGAGAGCTTCTCGATGCCGCAGTACTCGTTTCGCCAGGCGAGCGGCACGTAGAACTCGGTGACGTGCTTCATCTGGTCGAGGTACTCCTGCGGAATCGTGGAGTACTTGGGAAGGATGACGGCGACGCGGGCGCCGGCGTGCTTGAGTGCGCGGGGAAGGGAGCCGGCGACGTCCCCGAGGCCGCCCGACTTGGCAAACGGGACGGCCTCGGAAGACGCGAAGAGCACCCTCAACTTCCTGCGCTTGGCATTGGTTGACACGGTGGTTCTCCCTCGGTACTAGTCGCGAGACTTCTCCTTGATGAGCACGTCCTCAGGGGTGCCCCTGAGCTCGGTGCCGGCGGGGACGACGTTGGCGCGGTCCACGATCGCGTTCTCGACGCGCGCGCCGCTCTTGACGACGCAGCCCTGCATCACGATCGAGTTGCGCACGGTGGCGCCGGCCTCGATGATGACGTTGCGGCCGAGAATCGTGTCGCTCACGCTGCCGTAGATGCGGTCGCCGGAGGAGACGGCCGAGTTGAGGACGTGGGAGCCGACCTCGAACTTGGCGGGCGGCGTGTCGTGCGTCTTGGTCTTGACGGTGCGGTCATCGGGGAAGAGCTCGGCGGTGATGCGCGGGTCGAGCAGGTCCATGTTGGCGCGGAAGTAGGAGCGCTTGTTGAAAATCGGCGCGACGTAGCCGTCGTACTCGTAGGTGCGCACGTTCACGCGGCCGAAGTCGCCGGACATGGCCTCGAAGAGGTCGAGGTAGTCCGTCGGGCCGTACCAGTCGAACATGTCAAGCAGGAGCTGACGGTTGATGACGAAGCAGTCGAGGAACATCGTCTCGCCGAAGTTGGCGCCGTGGTGCACGCCGCAGACGCGGCCGTCCTCGACGTCGAAGGCGGTGACGTCGGCGTCCTTCTCGGAGGCGGTCTTGACGATCACCGTGACGTCGGCGCCGGACTCCTTGTGCGCGTCATAGACCTTGTTGAGGTCGGCGTTGAACACGAAGTTGGCGGTCGAGAAGAACACGGCGTCGGAGGTGCTGCGCGTGAAGTACGCCTTGTTGTGGACGAGGTCGCGCAGCAGGAAGCGGGCGCCGGTGCGGGAGGTGCCGAAGGCGGAGCCGGGCAGGATGAACAGGCCGCCGTTCTTGCGGTCGAGATCCCAGTCCTTGCCGGAGCCCACGTGGTCAATGATGGAGCGGTAGTTGTACGGCATGACCATGCCGACGGTGCGGATGCCGCAGTTCACCATGTTGGAGAGGGCAAAGTCGACGAGGCGGTAGCGGCCGAAGTAGGGCAGCGACGCCACGGGGCGGCTCTCGGTGAGCGCGGTCGACTCCTTTGCCGAGTAGTTGCAGGTGATAAGGCCGATGACCTTCTCCATGATTAGTTCTCCCCCTTTCCGACCACGACGTCGTTGCCGATGACGGCGGTGTCCTTCGTCTGGTCGACGCTGCCGACGCTAACGTTCTCCTCCACGACGGAGTTCTCGCCGAGGATGGCGCGCACGACGTGGGCCCCATCCTTGACCCTCGCGCCCGGGAGCAGCACCGAGTCGATAACCGTCGCACGCTCGCCGACGTAGGCGTCGGTCGAGAGAATCGAGTGCTTGGCGGTGCCGTAGACCTGGCAGCCGTTGGAGACGAGGCAGTCGTCGATGGTGGCGTCCTTGCCCACGAGCGCGGGCGGGCGGGTGGACGAGTTGCTCATGATGGGGAACTCGTTGCTGAAGATGTCGAAGGCGGGGTTGGGCCCGAGGAGGTCCATGCTCGTCTCGTGGTAGCTCGAGATGGTGCCGACGTCACGCCAGAAGCCCTCGAACTTGTAGGTGTAGAGGCGCTTGCCGGCCTCGAGGAGCTTCGGGATGATGTCGCCGCCGAAGTCGTGGCTCGAGTTCTGGTCGTTGGCGTCCTCCTTCAGCGTCTCGACGAGAAGGTCGGCGGTGAAGATGTAGATGCCCATGGAGGCGAGGTTTGAATCGGGCTTCTTGGGCTTCTCGGTGAACTTGCTGATGCGGCCGTCCTCGTCGGCGGTCAGGATGCCGAAGCGGGAGGCCTCCTCCCAGGGCACCGGCATGACGGCGATGGTGAGGTCGGCGTTGTTCTTCTTGTGCGTCTCGAGCATGTCGTCATAGTCCATGCGGTAGAGCTGGTCGCCGGACAGGATGAGGACGTAGTCGGGATCGTTGGTCTCGATGTAGCCCAGGTTCTGGGTCACGGCGTCGGCCGTGCCCTCGTACCAGGCGCCGCCGGTCTGGGTCGCGTAGGGAGGGAGGATGGAGACGCCGCCGCCGCGCTCGTCGAGGTTCCACGCCTCACCCGTCCCGATGTAGCTGTGCAGCAGGTACGGACGGTACTGCGTGAGGACGCCCACCGTCGTGATGCCCGAGTTGGCGCAGTTCGAGAGGGCAAAGTCGATGATGCGGAACTTCCCGCCGAAGGAAACCGCCGGCTTTGCGACGTTGCTCGTCAGCGCACCGAGCCTGCTGCCCTGACCGCCTGCCAGGAGCATTGCGATGCACTCTTTCTTACTCATACCCCCACTCCTTTCGACTACCAGACGCGGGGGCCGCGGAGGACCCCCGCACGTAAGCCTAAATGTGCCAGATATCCGTCATGTACTCACGGATAGTTCGGTCAGAAGAGAAATATCCGGCCTTGGCGGTATTGTGGACCGCCGCCTTGTTCCACGCGCGACGGTCGCCGTAGGCTCCGGTGAGCTCCTCCCATGCCTGGACGTAGGAGTGGAAGTCACGCAGGACCAGATCCGGGTCGTTGTCGACCATCAGGTAGTCGTGGATGCTGTCGAAGTTGCCGGAGAGCCGCGCGAGCGTGCCGTCGGTCAGCATGTCCACGATGCGGCCGACGCGGTCGCGGTCGCCGTTGTACATGTCCCAGGCGTAGTAGCGGCCGCTGGCGCGAAGCGCGTCGACCTCGTCCGCGTGCAGGCCGAAGATCTTGATGTTCTCGGGGCCCACGAGCTCGGAGATCTCGATGTTGGCGCCGTCGAGGGTGCCAAGGGTGATCGCCGCGTTCATCATGAGCTTCATGTTGGAGGTGCCGGAGGCCTCGGCGCCCGCCACGCTGATCTGCTCGGAGATCTCCGCGGCGGAGTAGATGAGCTGCGCGTTGGAGACGGCGAAGTTGGGCACAAAGGCCACCTTGATCTTGTCGTTCACGCGCTCGTCGTTGTTGATGACGTCGGCGACCGAGTTGATGAGACGGATGACCTCCTTGGCGAAGGTGTAGCTCTGGGCCGCCTTGCCCGAGAAGATGAAGGCCGTCGGGCGCGGGCTGTAGCCCGGGTCCTTGAGCATGCGGTTGTAGAGGTCGAGCACCTTGAAGACGTTGAGGAGCTGGCGCTTGTAGGCGTGGAAGCGCTTGACCTGGACGTCGAAGACCATGTTGGTGTCAAGCTCGACGCCGGAGGTCTCCTTGACGTAGGCGGCCAGACGCTCCTTGTCGGCCTTCTTGGCGGCCTCCATGCCGTCGAGGAAGCTCGCGTCCCCCTCGAAGGGAAGCAGCTTCTCGAGCTCCATGGCGTCGGTCATCCAGCCGTCGCCGATGGCCTCGGTGATGAGCTTTGCGTAGGCCGGGTTCGCCTCCGCGAGGAAGCGGCGGTGCGTCACGCCGTTGGTCTTGTTGTTGAAGCGGTGCGGCATCATCTCGTAGAACTCGTGGAAGACGCTGTCCTTGAGGATCTGCGTGTGCAGCGCGGAGACGCCGTTGATCGAGTGCGAGAAGATGATCGAGAGGTTGGCCATGCGGACCTGGCCGTCCCAGAGGATGGCGGTCTTGCTCAGGACGTCGGTCCAGTTGCCCTCGTTCGGCGAGAGGTGGTTGGACAGGCTCTCGCGGTAGCGGCGGTCGACCTCGTCGATGAACATGTAGAGGCGCGGCAGGAGGTTGCGGAAGGTGTTAATTGGCCACTTCTCCAGCGCCTCGGGCATGACCGTGTGGTTGGTGAAGGAGATCGTCTCCTTGGCGATCCTGTAGGCCTCGTCGAAGCCCACGCCCTTCTCATCAACGAGGATGCGCATGAGCTCGGGGCCGCACATGGCGGGGTGCGTGTCGTTGGTGTGGACGCAGACATGCTCGCCGAGATGCTCCCAGTCGGGACCGAACTCGCGCTCGTAGGTGCGCAGGATCGTCTGCAGGCCGGCGGAGACGAAGAGGTACTCCTGCTTGAGGCGCAGCATCCGGCCGTGCTCGCCGGCGTCATTGGGGTAGAGGATCGTGGAGATGGCCTCGACGTCCGAGCGGAACTTGTTGGCGCGCGCGTAGTCGCCGGCGTTGAAGGCGTCGAGGTCGAAGTCCTCGGTGTAGGGCTCGGCCGACCACAGGCGCAGCTTGTTCACGACCTTGCCGCCGTAGCCGATGATGGGCACGTCGTACGGGACGGCGCGGACGACCTCGCCGCCCTCCTGGGTGAACCAGAACTTGCCGTCCTCCTCGTGGCGGACGACCTCGCCGCCAAAGCGGACGAGCACGGCGCTGCCGTCCTTGCGGGTCTCCCAGGGGAAGCCGCCCGCAAGCCAGTTGTCCGTGCGCTCGACCTGGCGGCCGCCCTCGATGTACTGGCGGAAGAGGCCATAGCGGTAGCGCATGCCGTTGCCGTAGCCGGCGATGCCCTCGTGGGCCATGGAGTCGAGGAAGCACGCGGCCAGGCGGCCCAGGCCACCGTTGCCGAGGCCGGGGTCGACCTCCTGGCGGCAGAGGGCGTCGAGGTCGGCGCCCATCTCCTTGACGCCCTTCGCGACGAGGTCGCGGACGCCGAAGTTGATCAGATAGTTGTCAAGCAGGGGACCGAGGAGGAACTCGAGGGAGAAGTAGTAGACCTTCTTGGCTCCCTTGGGGTGGGACTCCGGGAAGATGGCGCGACCCTTGTTGGCGATGAGCTCGGCGAGGGCGTAGAAGCGCTCGTGGTCGGCAAGGCCCTCGAAGGGCGTGCCGTAGCGCGCGACGCACGCCTCGCGGTACTGCTCGACAAAGTCCTGCTCGTTCTCAAAAATCTTGTTGTCAGTCAAAGCCTCTCCTAGCGTCGGGCGACAAGAACTCGGGGGCGTGCGGGACGGTCCCGCACGAGGGCATCGGCTGTCGCTTGGCCGCCACCCGTCTGGGGCCACCCGTCGGGTGGCCCCATAAAAGTTTACTCCGCCTTCGTCGTTTTTCTAGCGGCGGGTTTCTTCGATGACGCCGCCTTTACGGAAGACGTCGCCTTCTTGGCCGCAGGCTTTTTTGCGGCGGGCTTCTTCGGCGCCGCCTTCTCGGCCGTCTTTACCGCCTTGGCAGCGGTCTTGGTGGCCTTGGCCGCAGGCTTCTTCTTCGCCGGGCGGCGCAGCGTGCCCGTCTTCTTGAGAATCATGCCGCCGAGCGGCGGAACGCGCACCACGAGGGACTGCTCGCGGCCGTTCCACGGCTCGTCCTGGCACTTGAGCTTGCCGGTGTTGATGACGCCGGAGCCGCCGTAGCGCTCGTCGTCGGAGTTGAACATCTCCTCGTAGACGCCCCACTCGGGCACGCCCATGCGGAAGTCCTCGCGCGCGTTGACGTCAAAGTTGATGAGGATGACGAGCTCGTCGCCGGGCTTGTCGCCCCTGCGGATGAACGAGATGATCGACTGGTCGGCATTGTCCGCGTCGATCCACTCGAAGCCCTCGGAGGCGAAGGCGCGCTGCCAGAGCGCGGCGTTGTCGTTGTAGAAGCGGTTGAGGTCGCGGACGAACTGCTGCTGGTGGCGGTGCGTCTCATACTGCTCGGCGAGGAAGTACTGGATCCCCTCGTAGTAGCGCCACTCGATGAACTGGGCGATCTCGTTGCCCATGAAGTTGAGCTTGCCGCCGGGGTGCGTGACCTGGTAGAAGGCGAGCGCCCTCATGCCGGCGAACTGCCGCCAGTAGTCGCCGGGCATGCGCGTGATGAGCGAGCACTTCCCGTTGACGACCTCGTCGTGGCTGAGCGGCAGGATGAAGTTCTCGTTGAACTGGTACATGGAGGAGAACGTCAGCATGCGGTAGTTGCCCGGGCGCCACGGGAAGTCGGTCTGCATGTAGTGCAGGGTGTCGTTCATCCAGCCCATGTCCCACTTGAAGTGGAAGCCGAGGCCGCCGTCCTCGGGCGGGTAGGTCACGAGCGGCCAGGCGGTCGACTCCTCGGCGATCATCATGACGTCGGGATGGAACTTGCCCATGACCTCGTTGGTCTGGCGGATGAACGCAGAGGCGTCGAGGTCCTCCTCGGTGCCCTTCTCGTTGAAGCGCTTCTGGCCGGGGTCGTCGATGCCGAAGTTCATGTAGAGCATCGAGGAGACGCCGTCCATGCGGATGCCGTCGGCGTGGAAGAGGTCGGCCCAGAAGAGCGCGTTGGAGACGAGGAAGCTGCGGACCTCGCCGCGTGAGTAGTCGAACTGATGCGTGCTCCAGTTGGGGTGGATCTTGTGCTCGTAGAGCATCTCGCCGTTAAAGGTGGCGAGGCCCTGGGCGTCTGCGCAGAAGCCGCCCGGCACCCAGTCGAGGATCACGCCGATGCCGGCCTCGTGGCAGGCGTCAATGAAGTGCATGAACTGCTTGGGGTTGCCGTAGCGCGAGGTGGCGGCGTAGTAGCCGGTGGGCTGGTAGCCCCAGGAGCCGTCGAACGGGTGCTCGTTCACGGGCATGATCTCGACGTGCGAGTAGCCCATGTCCTTGGCGTAGGCGACCAGCTCGACGGAGAGGTCGTCGTAGGAGTAGACGACGCCGCGCTGCGCGGGGAACGGGTCGCCGGGGCCGGGATACGTGCCGTCGGGGCGGGGCTCGCCCTGCGGCTCGTCACCGTGGCGGCGCCAGCTGCCGAGGTGCACCTCAAAGATGTTGAGCGGCTCCTTGAACATGTCGCGCTTGGCGCGCGCCTTCATGTAGGCGCCGTCGGCCCAGTCATAGCCGGCGAGGTCGAAGGTGCGCGACGCGGTACCCGGAATCTGCTCGGCGTAGAAGCCGTACGGGTCGGCCTTGTAGAGCTTGCGGCCGTCCGCGGTCTCGATCAGGTACTTGTAGAGCGCCTCGTGACCGATGCCGGGGACGAAGCCCTGCCAGACGCCGCCGGTCTCGGAGCAGGAGAGCGGGTTGGCCTGCTCGTCCCACCCGTTGAAGTCTCCGATGACGTGCACGCTCTTGACGTCGGGCGCCCAGACGGCGAAATGGTAGCCGCTCGTCCCGTCGTCATCCACGGCAGGGTGGGCGCCCAGCTTCTCGTAGCTCCGGTACCACTTTCCACTTGCGAGCAGGAACAGGTCGTCGTTGCTCAGATAGAGGGTGCTGTCAAGAGATTCCATGTCAGGCTCCTCGAAGGTCAGTGCACAGGACAACACTCATTGTGATGCCTACGTCAACCACATGTCCACGAAAAGGCGGCGAGTGCGGGAAATGGGGCGGCGAAGCAATGCGACGCAGGCAGGCCCCCACGCCCTGGGCGCGCGCGGATTGCCCCGCACCGTGGAAAGCGTGGAAAAGTGCCTGTCCCCTTTGCGCGCTGCGCACGCGAGAGGCCCCGACCTCCTTGGCAGGACACTCCGCAAAGCGCGGTCCTGCGTGGAAGTCGGGGCCTCCCGCGTGCGTGTCAGGTCAGGCGACTAGTAGTTCAGGGCCTGCTCCTCGAAGTATGCCTTCGGGTGGTTGCACACCGGGCAGACCGCGGGGGCCTCGGCACCGACGTGCAGGTGACCGCAGTTGCGGCACTTCCAGACCTTGACGCCCTCGCGAGCGAAGACCTCGCCCTTCTCGACGCGCTCGGCCAGCTTGTTGTAGCGCTCCTCGTGGTGCTTCTCGATCTCGCCGACCATGCGGAACTTGGCCGCGATCTCGGCAAAGCCCTCGGCCTCGGCGGTCTCGGCGAAGCCCTTGTACATGTCGGTCCACTCGTAGTTCTCGCCCGCCGCGGCGTCCTTGATGTTGGTCAGGGTGTCGGGCACCTCGCCGCCGTGGAGATACTTGAACCAGAGCTTGGCGTGCTCCTTCTCGTTGCCAGAGGTCTCGGTGAAGATCGCGGCGATCTGCTCGTAGCCCTCCTTCTTGGCCTTGCTCGCGTAGTAGGCGTACTTGTTGGTAGCCTGGGACTCGCCGGCGAAGGCAGCCTCGAGGTTCTTCTTCGTCTGCGAGCTCTCAAAGTCAACGGCCATTGGAACTCCTCTCCTGTCCCCTCTCGGGAACGCTCGACGTGCGCCGGGCCCTCTGCCCGGTATTAGGACACTGTATCATTTAGACGTACCAAATGCCACAGTCGTTATGGCAAAATCCCTCGCGTTCGAGCTCGTCGAGAAGTGCCCGGACGTCCGGCTCGCCTATGGCACTTCTACCCGCCCGGAGCTCCGCGCTAACGAGCTCCTGGAAAATCGTCTCAAAGTCTGCGCCGCCGGGCCCGTCCCCTCGGTGGGCGAGAAGAACGCGCAGCAGCTCCGCGCGCTTCTGCCGGTGCGAGCCCTCGAAGCGCGACTGGCGCGTGTGCCCGCGCGAGCGTCGCGACGGGTTGGGAACGGTGCGCTTGAGGTAGGCACCGTAGTCGAGCAGGGCGTAGTACCAGGTGCGCGGGTCATCCTCGGGATCGCTCGCGTCCGGCGGGCAGGTGTCCCGCACGAGCGGCACCAGCTCGCGGTCGGGAACGGACTCGGCGCTCGGGTAGAGCTCGTGGAGAAAGACGGTGCGGACGTTGGTCTCGAGGTAGACCCCGGGCAGGTCGAAGGCGAAGGCCCGTATGCCCGCCGCCG
>UMJL01043296.1_pt1 | contig 12991 bp, 11 predicted proteins | sample 1966071 | NCBI WGS metagenome assembly UMJL01 (sample SAMEA4836148, study PRJEB28245) | human gut metagenome | biome: gut microbiome; material: fecal sample | place: Denmark | collected 2008
GCGGAGTAGAAAAATATAAAAGAATATAAGACTTATTCAAATAGCTACGCACTGCATGGCAAATTGGAAAAGAATTTAGATAATGTTGGAGGTGCATTTCATGGCAGAAGAAAACAGAGAGATAGTTATTGTGGATAATAAAACTATACAAGAAAAAATATATCTTATTCGTGGGCAAAAAGTAATGCTTGATTCAGATTTAGCCGAAATATATGGGTATGAAACTAAAAACTTTAATAGACAGGTGAAAAACAACGCAGAAAAATTTGAAGGTGAAGACTTCATGTTCCAATTAACGGACGAAGAAATGGTAGAACTTTCAAGGTGCAAAAATTTCACCTTGAACAGAGGGACTGGTAGAGGAAGTAATATTAAATACAATCCTTATGCCTTTACAGAACAAGGTATTTATATGCTGATGACTGTATTAAGAGGTGAACTTGCTGTTAAGCAAAGCAGAGCCTTAGTTAGAACATTTAAGCAAATGAAAGATTTTATAATAGAAAACCAAGATTTTATTGGTTCAAAAGAATTAGTTCAAATAATAGTACAGACAAATCAAAACACAAAGGATATAGCTGAAATAAAGTCCCAAATGGCTACAAAAGAAGATTTGAAAAAAGTTATGGATAATTTTATAGATCCGGACACATACAAGCATTTCCTTTTAATGAACGGAGATAAAATTGAAGCAGATGTTGCCTATACAAAAATATATAAGTCTGCAAAGAAAAGTATTTATCTTTGCGGAGCTTCATCAAAAGATGCAGGAAATAAAATATCAAGTATTACAAAGATAGAGGAATCCTCTAAGGATATGTATCATACAATGTTTGGCGGAATGCTGAGCAATAAGGATTTGAAAATTTAATATGTAAATGCTAAAGCGTTATTCGAGGTTGTAATCTCTATTTTTTATTTCAAAAACTCCATACTTATTTTACACTATCTTAAGATAATTAATTGGTATATATTTTATATATAAGTGAATACCTAAATATAGATAAAAACAATCATACATAAACTAGTTTAATTTAACAAACATATATATAAATATTTGAAATAGTGGTATAATTGATATAATTAATTATGGGAGGTAAGATATGAAAGGATTATTTGCAAAAAGTTTGGCAGTTACTATGGCTATGTCTATGGTCTTAACTGGTTGTGGCAAGTCTGATGATAAGAAAGCGGACAGCAAAGAAGCAACTACGTTAAAAATGTTAGTACCTGGTTATGATGGAGGTTACCTAAAGAAGGAACTAGACACAGGTATAGCAGGATTTGAAAAGGCAAATCCAAATACTAAGATAGAAATAGTATCTGTTGGATGGGAAGAACTAAACTCAAAGGTTGTACAGATGTATCAGTCAAAGGAAGCTCCGGACATCATGCTTGTAGGTACTAGAACATTACAGCAGCTTGGAGAAATGGGAGCAGTAGAAGACCTATCTAAGTATATGAATGATGATTTCAAGGCTAAGAGAGTAGAAAATGTACTAAATACAGCAAACTTCTCAGGTAAGCAGTATGGTATACCAATGGCATTTTCATCAAGAGCCCTATACTATAGAACTGACCTAGTTAAAAAGGCACCAACAACTTGGGATGAATTACTGGCTACTGCTAAGCAGGTTCACGCTGACAATCCTAAGGTATATGGTTTTGCTATACCTACAGATATGGAAAGTGGTACAGATGAAATATTGAACTTTATATACCAGAACGAAGGTAGAATGGTAAATGAAAAGGGTGAATTTACTCTAAATGATTCAAAGAATGTTGCAACTCTTGAATACCTAAAGAAGTTCAATGCTGATGGTGTAATACCGGATCCAGTATCTATGAAGAGAAATGACCAGTCTAAGCTATTCAAAAATGGTAACTTGGCTATGTTCATATCAGGTCCATGGGAAAAAGAAACAATGGACTCAGGCAAGGAAAAAGCTCCATATGCAGTAGCTCCACTTCCAAAGGGTGCAGTCGCAGCTGAGACACTAGTTACTGACTCATATGTTATATCTTCACTAAGCAAGAACAAGGAAACAGCATGGAAGTTTGTAGAGTTTATGGGACAGCCTGAATACCAGAGACCAGTATCAGAAGCATTTGGATGGTTCCCAATACTTAAGGACGAAGAAAATGACGCTCGTTTCAAGGATGACTTTATGAAGCCATTTGCAGCATCAATACCAAATGGTGTTGCTGAGCCACACGTTCCAAACTGGGATGATTTCAACAAGAGTTTTATAACAGCAGTTCAGAAGACTATAACAGGTAAGATGGCTGCTAAGGATGCACTTGATGCAGCTCAGGCTGAATTAGCTAAATAAGCAATATAAAACTAGCGAAATAATAAGAAAAATATTAGCCTGATTAGTTTACTAGTCGGGCTTTTATTATACGAGGAGGTAGTATGGAAAGTAAAAAAATAAATAAAATGATGCCATACATACTAATTGGTCCTGTGCTATTGATAATGCTGGCTCTTTATGTATACCCAATAGGTCTAGTATTTTTGGAGTCAGTTTCAAAGACATCTATCTTGACTGGACAAATGGATTTTGTAGGTCTTGATAACTTTAAGGCAGTACTAGGTGACAAGCTATTCAAGGACACTATGCTATTGACTCTTAAGTACACTATTATAACTGTTATTATAAAAATGGTGCTAGGATTTTTCATGGCTATGTTTTTGAACAGTGATATGTATTTTACCAAGACACTCAGGTTCTTATCCTTGCTACCTTGGGCTATACAACAGGTCAGTGTAGCAATAGTATGGAAGTGGATTTTGGACGGCAACTACGGATACTTGAACTATTATTTGATCAAGTTTGGAATTATAGAACACAATATAGTATGGTTATCAGATCCTGACATAGCATTTATATGTGCAGCATTTGTAGATGCATGGCTGGGTGTATCCCTTGTGTCAATGATATTCTTGTCAGGTCTTACATCAATAGATAGGTCATTATATGAGAGTGCCAAGATAGATGGCGCCAATATATTCCATAGGTTTAAATTTATAACATTAGAAGAGATGAAAAAGCTGATTCTTGTGACAGGTCTTTTGGTTACTATATGGACCTTCAACTCATTCAATGTGATATTTGTACTGACAGGTGGTGGCCCAATGAGGTCTACAGAGACCATAGTGATCAGGATATACCAAGAAGCATTTTCTAGGTTTGACCTAGGTGCTAGTTCAGCCCTATCAGTAATTGTATTTGCATTTTTGCTTATGATAACATTTATCTATATTAGACTCATAAGTAAAATGGACAAGGAGGCCTAAATGAAACATATAAAAGATAAGAGCTTGAAAACTAAAAATATAGGATACAATAGTTTTAAAAAGGGTTCAAGCTTTAACTACAAGAAGAGGTCTGATTGGTACAAGCTTATAAGGACACTTGTATATTTTGTCTTTGTAGCTCTACTCATATCTCCTATATTCATAATGCTAAATACATCCCTAAAGACCTACAATGATGTGACTGTATGGCCACCTACTTGGTTTGGTGGTCAATTACAGTGGTCAAACTACTATGACATACTAGCAGGGGACAAGTCTATAGTAAGACCCCTTATAAACAGCCTTATAGTATCAATAGTACCAGCAATAGTGTGTGTAATACTGGGGACTTTTGCAGCCTATGGTGCCAATAGGTATAGGTTCAAATTCAAGAATTATTTTTTGATGATAATTGTAGTGACACAGATGTTTGCTGCAGTGGTGCTTGCCAACCCAATGAGTATTATATTTAGGGATATGGGAATCTTAAATACCCACCTGTCACTTATAATCGCCAACACTGCTGTGAGTCTACCTATGACAGTATGGTTGATGTATTCATATATATCGTCTATACCAATAGATCTAGAAGAGGCAGCATGGATAGATGGGTGTTCAAGGGTCAAGGCAGTCAGGATAATATTGATGCCCCTACTAGCTCCGGGTATAATAACTGCTGGTCTCTTTGCCTTTATAGTTTCATGGGGAGACCTCTTGTTTGCCAATGCCTTTATAGTTGATCCAGCTATGAAGACTATACCCCTAGCCTTGACAGATTTTCAGTCACTTTACAAGACTAGTTGGGAACTACAGACAGCAGCCAGTCTAGTTGCTACCCTACCTACATTTTTTATATTTATTTTGATACAGAAGCATATAGTCCAAGGTATTGCAAAGACTGGGGTCAAGGGTTAGGGTGTTGCTATAAATAACCTCGGTTATAATTGTTATAATAAAATTTTATCAGATACTTGTTTAAAACAAAAACTTGTGGGGTAATATAGTACTAGCATTAAATGGTTGTGTAGAGAAATGCTTTTCACACCAAATAAGCTTTAACTAAAAAATAAAAATTTTGGAGGATACTTATGAGCAAAATAGTAGTAGTAGGAGCAAACCACGCTGGTACAGCGGCAGTCAAGACATTATTAGGTAACTATGCAGACAAACATGAAGTTGTTGTATATGACAGAAACAACAATATTTCATTCCTTGGATGCGGTATGGCACTTTGGATTGGTAACCAGATATCTAAGCCAGATGGTCTATTCTACGCTGACAAGGCTTCACTAGAAGCTATGGGAGCTAAGGTAACAATGGAAGCTGAGGTATATAAGGTAGATTACGATCAGAAGAAGGTATTTGTAAAATTAAATGATGGAACAGAAGTTGAAGAGTCATATGACAAGTTAATACTTGCAACTGGTTCTCTTCCAATAATACCAAACATACCTGGTAAGGACTTAGAAAATGTACAGCAGGTTAAGTTATACCAGAATGCTGCTGAAGTAATAGAAAAGATAAAGAATCCAGAAATAAAGAATATAACAGTTGTTGGTGCAGGTTATATAGGTGTTGAATTAGCAGAAGCATTTGAAAGACATGGCAAGAACGTAACTATGATTGATATAGCTGATACTTGTCTTCCAGCATACTATGACGAGCCATTCACTAGCATGATGAAGGAAAACCTAGCTAAGCACAACATAAACCTTGAGTTTGGCCAGATGGTTAAGGAACTAAAGGGCAAGGATGGTAAGGTTTGTACAGTTGTTACAGACAAGAAGGAAATACCAGCAGAAATGGTAATTCTATCAATAGGATTTAGACCAAATAACGCTCTTGGTAAAGAATCATTAGAACTATTTAGAAATGGTTCATACCTAGTAAACAAGAAGCAGGAAACTAGCATGAAGGATGTATATGCTATAGGTGACTGTGCTACTGTATACGATAATGCAATAGACAATACAAACTACATTGCACTTGCTACAAACGCAGTTAGAAGTGGTATCGTAGCAGCTCACAATGCAGCAGGTACAGAAATAGAATCAATAGGTGTACAGGGATCAAATGGTATCTGTATATATGACCTAAAGATGGTATCAACTGGTATAACAGTTGGCAAGGCTGAAAAGCTTGGAATAGAAGTAGAATACACTGACTTTGAAGATACACAGAAGCCAGGATTTATAGAAACTACTAACCCAGACGTTAAGTTGAGAATAGTATATGACAAGAAGACTAGAGTAGTACTAGGTGCTCAGATGGCATCAGAATACGATATGTCAATGGGTATCCACATGTTCTCACTAGCAATTCAGGAAAAGGTAACAATAGACAGAATAGCTCTTCTAGACATCTTCTTCCTACCACACTTCAACCAGCCATATAACTACATTACAATGGCAGCTCTAGGAGCTAAATAATAGATATATCAACGTGTAAAGGGAGTCTCTAGAGACTCCCTTTTTACCGTCTATTTTCAAGGGTTATTGGGGCTAAAAGTTAGACGTACATGATTTTTTTCTTCATTAATATAGGTAATTGATAAGTGCAGGACTTGTCGACTGGATATTGAGCTTTAAGGCACCATTTGCTATGCAACTTAAATGAGTGATGATAGGGTTATTCTGATAACCTTATTATCACTCATTTTTAATAGACTAAAAAAACTAAAAATTCCAAATTGTATGTTTATAGATATATATGCTTATGGGTTAGAATGGTCTTGTAGGAAAGAGCTAGTCCTACAGATCCGGATCAATAGCAAATAATATTTAGGAGGAAAAGTAAATGGCAGCAATCGAAAAGACAAGTTTGAAACTAAGACTAGAAAACGGAGTAGACAAGAACAACAAGAAAAAGTATGCAACAGTAGTGGTCAATAGGATAAACCCACAGGTAGGAGTAGAAGACCTACAGGCTATAGGTAGGGCAGTAGCTGGACTACAGACACTCAACCTTGTGGATATGTCTAGGGTAGAGACAAAGGCAATATAGCTAGTATTTAACAAACTATTCGTAAAAAGAGAGGAGAATAACAATGACAAAGGAAAAGTATTTAGTATTTTATTTTAAGAACGAGGACAAGGTACAGACATCTATGACACTACACAGGGTTAGAGAGGACGTATCAGAGGCCAATGTAAAGGCAGTGATGGACCTAATGGTTGAGAAAAAGGCTCTGATAGTCAAGGGCAAGCCAATAGTAGAGGCTGTATCAGCAAGACTGGTCGATACATCAATAGAGGCTATGGATTTAATCATAGAATAGTGATTGCAAGATCAAGTCATACAACTAGTACAGAACGTAGGATTTCCGATAGCTATGTCTGTATACCTACTAGTCAGGATGGAGACCAAGATCGACCAGCTAGCAGATAGTATAAAATCACTGACAAGGGCTATAGAGACTAGTCTAGCAAGAAATTAAGTCGAATGATAAATATAATTACTATATTAAAAAAGAAACAAGTAAAAATAGGCAAATAGTATGTTTTATTAATGTAAGAATAGATATTATCATAATAAAATAAAGTTGTCAATAAAAAAATTTTATAAAGGGACTAGGCTGGAACTACCGGCCTAGATCTCTTTAAAAAGTCAAAAATCTTAAAAAAAATAACAAATGTTGCATTTTAGTTTAATAATATTTAGAGATTTTGCAAAGGCAAAACATTAGAAAACAAGTTATTTCACTAACCATGGTGACAGGTTGGATTTTATGTGATAAATTATAGTTGTTGGGAAGAGTAAATACCCAAAAAAGTATAAATAGGAGGTAACTTATGAACTTCGATGATCGAATCGGCGAACTTATGAGTATAATGTCAAGAGAACAGGATTTGATTAATTACCAAGTATTAAGAGAAAGTGTATTTAAAACGAGGCTGGACAAGAGGATATTTGTCAGTAGCAGACCCGGATTGCACAATGTAATTAACAAGATCAATTCAGAGTATTTGATAATACAAGCACATGAGGAGCCGGACTCGATCAACCAGGACAAAAGCTACACAGATGATCAGTCAAAGGAAGACCTAGAGAAGGCCTTGGTAGACCTAGCCAAGCAATATATAGATAGCGAGTACCTATGTCTATCTATGGCACTGAGGATGTCTAACAGGACCACACAAGAGAACATAGATGATATGGTCGAGTTGGCTGATGAACATAGGGGAGAGCAGGTCAAAATAGAAAGCCTCAAATCGATGCGTAGTGGCCTACTGAGCTTGGTGGTCGATATATTTATCAATATGTATGGCTATAGCAACAAGGAGATAGAGATTCTCACAGGCTATAGTAATGAGTATGTTAGAATATTGGGAGGTGCAGGTTGCGAAATGGATATAGTGAACAGGTTCTTTTATATGTTAAAAAAGCTATTGAAGGACAAGATTAGGACGTCTATGGACTATATAATAGAGTACCAGTGTGGATATATATTTTTAAGAGAGAGCCACCAGAGTAGGTATTTTATAGTACTAAGAGAGCTTGAGCCAAAGAAACTATATGAGCTAGGCAAGATACCAGAGGACGTGTTAGATAAGGTATTTGACTGTTTCATGGAGATAAGCGAATCCAAAAAAGATGATCCTGAGACAAATCTAAAAACAGATAGTCTAAGGGCAAAAGCAGATGCGATAATACAGAGCAACCTATCAGATCGTAAAAAGATAGGGAAAAGATAAAAGTCAAAATCAAAAAAATCAAAAGTAAAAAAGATAAAGCAAAAAAGTCAAAAGCAAAAAAGTCAAAAGTAAAAAGTCAAAAGTAAAATAAAATTATTGTTAGTATATACTCATTCCAACACGGTAAAAGGTTACATAAAATAAAAAATGTAACATTTGTGAATATGAACCTTATTACCCCTACCCCCTCCTTACTGTGAGGGGGTTTGTAATTTATTAAACAAAAAGTTAAAACTAGCCCCAAATGAATAAACAGCTTGTAATACTTGCAAAAATATACTATAATGGATAGAGAAATACATAAAAAAACAGACAAATTTCAAAAAAAGACTTGATAAAATTACAAAATTGTAATATTATTATAGTGTGAGAAAGATATAGTGACCAGTGGTCACTATATGTTAAATAATGGAATGTAATTGAATAATATGTTGGGAGGAATTATAAAAATGAAGAAACAAATAGCTGTTTTAATGGCTGCTGCTACTGCTGTAACAACTGTAGCTCCAGCAATAGCAAATGCTGCTGTGAATGAACATTTAGATGTATCTGCTGATACAGTGTCTGCTAAAATAAAGGAAGCTTTAGGTAAGCAGTACAAGGTTATAAATAATGAAGGTATAGGTAAAGATGACTACAAAAAGACTGATGACATAGAGGATTATCAGAAGTCTCAGTATTTAGTTGTATTATCAGTTAAAGATGAAGTAAAAGATCTGGAATCAAATGGTCTATTAAAGGATAAGGAAGCTGGTAGAGAATTAGATTATACTCAGTTTATCAATGATTCAAAAGTAAAGAAAGTTCAGGGTGGTCATGAGTACATAGTGACTGATGCTGCGAAGGCTTCTTCTTTAATAGAAAAGTTAGTTATTAACAATAAGGAAGCAATTGTATCAATAGTTGACAAGGGAGCTACTAAAGATGGCGAAGCAGTTGAAATTACAACTGATAAGCTAATAAAGAAAGTTGCAAATGATTCAAAGACTGAACAGGGAATTGTTGACGTTGCTAATTTCCTAGCTGAGTTTGTTAAGGTTGACAAAACTAACAATGCTGGATTCGTAGAAGAATTAAAGGTTGATGATGAAGTATGGACTGTTGACAGAGCAAAATACAATGCTGCTGATGATATTAAAAAGATTGAAGCAAAATTAACAAGTGGTGCTGTAGTTAAGCTTGAGCTAGGTGATAAGGCAATTGATCTTCATGATGTTATGACAGACAAGACTGAACTTAAGGTTACTGCTGAAGATGGTAAGCGTTTAGAAGGAATAGAACAGTCAGCTTATGATAAGGTTACTGGATTTAAAAATCTTACTAGTGAAGATGGTAAGAGAACTCAGATAGATGTTCCAACTGGTGACACAGAAGTTTATGTATTAAAGGATATCATGACTAAGGAAGTTAAGTTAGAAGATGTGTTTACTAGAGATGGTGGCTATACTAAGGAAGGTGCAGATTTTATAAATAAGTTAAAAAATGCTGTAATTGAAAATGGTATATTTAACCACGAAGGTACTAGCTACAAGGCTGATAAAGCTGAATTATCAGAGGCTTTGAAGAATGCGAAAATTGTTAATAGAGATGGTAAATTTGCACTTGAGTTTACTGTTGCTGTAGCAGATGCAAATGATGCTGCAAGAAAGATCAACCTTAAGATAGCTCTTACTGGTAAAAATGCAACAGACCTTCAGGTTGTTAAGAATGATTTACGTACTCCAGAAGATGTAGTTGTAGGTAAGTTTACTAAGTTAATCGGTGCAAATAGATACGAAACAGCTATTGAAGTGTCAAAGGAAAGTTTTGCAGATAATGAAGCTGATTCAGTTGTAATAGTTGGTGGAAACTCTGTTATAGATGGTCTATCAGCGGCTCCTCTTGCATCATCTGTTAATGCTCCGATTCTATTAGCTGATAAGAATGGATTAAGCAGAAATACTCTTGCAGAAATAGAGAGAGCTTGCGGTAAACTTTACAATAAGACTGTTTATATAGTTGGTGGCGAGTCTTCTGTTCCTGCATCTGTTAAAAAACAGTTAATGGAAAAATATCCAAATGTAGTAGTTGAGAGACTTGCTGGTGCAAATAGATTTGATACATCACTAAGCGTAGCAAAGAAGTTAAAAGATCATATGGGATCAAGTGTGTTTGCAGTAGGTGGTGATGGTGCGGCTGATGCTATGTCTATAGCTCCAGTGGCGGCTAATAAACCAGCAGATAAGGTTTCACCAGTCTTGGTTGTACCTAAGGCTAGCGTTAGTAAGGATGTTAGAGATTTCTTAGGACAGGCTGGTGTTAGAGATATAGTAGCAGTAGGTGGAGAAGCTTCTATATCAACTCAAGCACTTAAAGATCTTAAGGCTGTAGCGTCAGCTCCAACAGTTGATAGAATATCTGGATCTAATAGATATGATACTAACCTTGCAATACTTAAGAAATACTATCCTTCTAATATAGCTATAAAGGGTCTTATAGTTGCAAGTGGAGCTAATGACAAGTTGGTTGATGCTCAGACTTCAAGTGTACTTGCTTCTAAGGATGGTTATCCAATAGTGCTAGCAGATGGAAAGTTAAACGCTGATCAGGCTAAATACTTAAAGGATAATAAGGAAGCTTTAAATAAAAATGTTAACCAGGTAGGTGGAGTTGTAGCGGCTGACTTTATGAAGGCAGTTGTTGATAGCTTAGGATTATAAGATTATAAAAATATATAAAACGCTGATTTAAATATTAGTGGATTTTACAGGAGTGGTTTTACCACTCCTGTTTTTACGAGGGACAACTAAGCCTTGTCTAATACTGATAAATCTTATGAGAGTGACATATAGTTGAATAATACATGTGATAAGCATATAAAGTATGTATTGATAAAATATAAAATAGCAATATAAATATGGCGTTAGTAAAAGGAATTAGACCTTCTTACTAACGCCATTATTTTTATTAACCTGCAAAGGCAAAGTATACAAATACCAATATACCAAGGCATATCCTGTATATACCAAAGGATTTAAAGCTGTGCTTCTTGATGTATGACATAAACATCTTGATGACGATTACAGACACCACAAAGGCTGTCACAGAGCCTACAAGCATGATAAACCATTCAAACCCTGTAAAGGCAAACCCCGCCTTGAGCAACTTGAGTAGGCTGGCTCCAAGCATGGTAGGTATAGCTAGGAAAAATGAGAATTCCGCCGCTACAAACCTAGATGTACCTAGTAGGGTAGCACCTATAATAGTAGATCCTGACCTAGATGTACCTGGTACTAGGGCTAGGACCTGAAACATACCTATCATCAGGGCTGTCTTGTAGGACACCTGAGAAAACTTGGTGATATTAGGTCTCTTGTGTCTTGATTCTAGCCATATCATTATGATACCGTATACGATTAGGGCTAGGGCTACAACTGTAGGATTGAAGAAGACCTCGTCGATTTTCTTCTCAAATAATACCCCTATCAGACCAGATGGTATGACTGCTATTACAACCTTGGTCCACAGGTCCCACGTGGCCTTTCTAGCCTTTGGACCCTTATTCTTGGAGAAAGGGTTAAGCTTCTCGAAATAAAGTATTAAAACGGCTAATATGGAGCCGAACTGTATGACGACTAAGAAAGTATCGACAAACTTTTTGCTTCCTGCCAAGTGTAGGAACTGGTCGACCAAAATCATATGTCCTGTACTAGAGACAGGCAACCATTCTGTGATTCCTTGGACTATACCGAGGAATATCGCTTTAAAAATTTCCAACAATTTATTACCTCCCATTTCTATAATATATTTAGTTTACAGTATTGCTTTCAAAAAAACAAGTATCTAGGACTATTAATAAGTTAAATTTATGTAAAAATTTCTTTAATATAATTAGTATAGACGTGATTATAGGATATAAATTTGGAAAGAATATATAATATAATGAATTATATTGCATTAGTTATATATGTGTTTTTGATATGTATACAATATACTAAAAATAGTACAATTGAGTCTAAAATTCACACAATTTAAGTCTTTTGTAAATTTTATTTCAAATTATGTTAGATATATAATGTTAGTTAAACATTAGTTAAGCTTTAGATAGTAATATGTGAGTGTAGGATGAATTTTGTCCCGAGTTTGTTAAAAGACAGATTTCATCTATCGCAGAATACTTGCCTATCTAGAGACAAAAAAACGAAAAACTAAAACAATTAATAACAAAATATAAAATTTGCTTTGAAATTAATTGATTTTTTATTGAGAATTATTAAGTATATTTTTAAGATAACTAATTTAGTAGATTTTTTGTTCTTTTACCCAAAAAATAGGTTAAAATTCTTGAAATTTGTTTTAATATTTATTATACTATGATGGTATAAGGAAACGGAGGGAAATAAAAAATGCAAAACAGTATCGAAACCACAATATCATTCTTGGTTAAGTCACTACCTAAACTATTTAACGATTTTTACCTAGAAGATATCAAAAAGTTCATATCGGACAAGAATGTTAATAAGACGCAGTTGAGGGCGTTGACATTCATCAAGAACTATGGAGCAATCAATATGACAGAACTTTGCAATATGTTAAATATTGAAAAGGGAAGTTTGACAACTATGATTGACGACCTAGTTGAAAAAGGATATGTTGAGAGGGTAAATGACAAGAAAGACAGACGTAGGTACATAATAGTTATGACTGAAGCTGGTGATGTATTGTCAGACAATTTCATGACTTACCTAAAGGGGTCATTGGAACAAAAGATGGAAAGAATAGGAATGGACAAGATGAGCAGTTTGGTTGGATCGATGGAAAACATCATCAACATAACTGAAAGCATCTCGGCTAAATAGTTTTTGAAATAGCTCACTTAGTGGGCTATTTTTTTAATTGTTTCATAGAGTTGATTGTGTGGTGTTGCCTCCTTTTAACATAAACAATATTATTGATAGTAAATAAAAAAGGAGGTCAAATTTGATATGTACCCTCTTTACTGGACAAACCAGTAAGG
>UMJL01069721.1_pt1 | contig 12989 bp, 7 predicted proteins | sample 1966071 | NCBI WGS metagenome assembly UMJL01 (sample SAMEA4836148, study PRJEB28245) | human gut metagenome | biome: gut microbiome; material: fecal sample | place: Denmark | collected 2008
GTATCGAAAAAGTCCGGCGGCGGGCTTGCCGCCAGAAGCCGCAAACGCCTGCGCCCAGGGACGCAAACGCCCCGCCCGCCGGGTTTATTTCTCCGTGTCGTAGGCGCACTGGGCCAGCGCGGCGGTGATGGTCTTTTCGTAGGCCTCGTGGCCGTACTTGTCCACCTCGCCCTTGTCCTTGGGGCCGTGGGTGAGGCACCCCGCGCCGCCGATGCAGCCGCCCACGCAGGCCATGCCCTCGATGAAGTTCTCCTTGAGAAGGTTCTTCTGCTTCTTGAGCAGGGCCACGCGGCAGGCCTCGATGCCGTCGCAGGGGATGGGGTTGACGATGAAATCGCTGCCCTGCTCCTTGAGGGCCTGCTTCACCGCGTCGGTCAGGCCGCCGCTGCGCGCGAAGATGCGGCCAAAGTAGCTGGCATTGTCCAGCACGTCCTCGTCGAGGGCGGGCAGGTCGAGATCCTTGCTGTCAAACCACGCCTGCAGCTCCTCAAAGGTAAGCACGCAGTCGATCCAGGGGCGGACCTCCTCGCGCTGGAACTCCTGCTTCTTGGCCGTGCAGGGGCCGATGAAGATGATTTTGGCGTCCGGGTCGGTGCCCTTGATGAAGCGCGCCACCTCGGCCATGGGGGAGAGGTTGTGGCTGACGAAGGGCCTGAGCGTGGGGAAGCTCTTTTCAATGTAGCTGACGAAGGCGGGGCAGCAGCTGGAGGTGAGGAAGCCCTTCTCGGCCAGCTCCCTGGCCTCGCGGTAGGAGACCATGTCCGCGCCCAGCGCCGCCTCCACGACGCTGAAGAATCCCAGCTGCTTGAGGCCCATGATTACCTGCCCCAGCTTGGCATACACGAACTGGCTGGAGATGGAGGGGGCCACGACGGCGTAGACCTTGTATTTCTGGTTGTTTTCGCTGTCGCGGATGATGTGGATGGCGTCCAGCAGAAAGCTCTTGTCCTGAATGGCGCCGAAGGGGCACTGGTAGACGCACGCGCCGCAGGCGATGCACTTGCTGTCGTCGATATGCGCCACATGGTTTTCGCCCTGCTGGATGGCCTTGACCTTGCACGCGCGCTCGCAGGGGCGCACATGGTTCTGAATGGCGCTGTAGGGACAGACGGAGGCGCATTTGCCGCAGTTGATGCACTTGTCGGGGTCGATGTGGGCGTGATGGCTGTCGTCAAAGGAGATCGCGCCGCGCGGGCAGGCGCTGGAGCAGCGGTGCGCGATGCAGCCGCGGCAGTCGGGGCCGACCCGGTAGCCGCTGACGGGGCACTCGTCGCAGGCGATGCCGATGACCTCGATCACGTTGGGGTTTTTCCTGTCGCCGCCCATGGCGATCTTCACGCGCTCGGCCACGATGGCGCGCTCCTTGTAGATGCAGCAGCGCATGGTGCTCCTGGGGCCGGGGGAGATCACCTTGGGGATGTCCAGATAGCAGTCCTGGAGCGTCCCGGCGTAGTCGTGGCGCGCGACCTCCTTGAGCACCTTGTACTTGAGTTTTTGAACGTAGGTGTCAAACAGCAGCATAGACGATGATTCCTCCATCCGATTTTAGAAGTAGGAAAGGCGAACGTGTTTGCCCATTTTCCTGAGGCAGTCGGCCAGGCTGGTAATCAGCTGCTGCTTGATGCCGAAGGTGATGGGCAGGTTGGGGTTCTGGTGCGCGGGGTTGATGGCGCGGCCCACGAAGAAATTGACGTCGGTCGCGTTTTCAAACAGCTCGCGGGCAATCAGGCTCGCGCCGTCCTTCTGGGTGGCCCAGACGGAGGCCAGCTTCGCCTGATCCAGAAAGTCCTCGGCGTAGGTGAGCACCTTGGAGAGGGTAATCACGCCCTCGGTGGTCAGATCGACGCCCTTGATGCGGCTGATGGGCGGCACGTCGGGGTCGTGGTAGTCCAGCGAGGCGATGATGGGCTGGCCCAGGTAGCGGGAGACGACGTTGCTGGTGGTGCCGCCGCAGACGATCTTGGTGCCCTCTTTGGAAAAGAAGAGGTTCATCATGCGCACGTCGTCCTCCTTGTGCTCGGGCGGGCCGACCACGAGGTTGACCGGATGCCGGCTGCGCACGCGCACCCCCGCCACGGTGGTATCATCGCCCGGCGAGCCGCCGTAGAGGCGGTCGCATTCGTCGATGATGAGGCCCGCGGTGAACTTGGCGCTGTTTTCGGGCAGATAGTTGGCGATGGCGTAGTCGGCGATGGAGTCGCGCGTCCAGCCGAAGTTCATCAGGTCGCCCACGCCCGCGTATTCCGCGCCGTCGCTCATGGCGATGAACACGTCGTCCAGCTCGATGGGGAAGGTGCTCTCCCAGATGGTCTTGCCGGAAATCACGCGCGTCACCCTGGGATAGTCGAAGAGCTCGCCCTTGCGCAGCACGATGGTGGCGGGGTTGTCAAACTGGATGATGTGCGCGGTTTTGTTGTCCAGTATGCGGATGATGGTAAAGGTGGAATAGGCCACCTTGCGCACGCTGCACACCGGCAGGGTGCTTGCGATGGTGGAGACGCACTCCTCCAGCGGGATGCCGCCGGAGATCATGGTGCAGAGAATCTTGCTGGTGAGGGTGGAGAGGATGTTGGCCTTGACCCCGCTGCCCAGGCCGTCGGCCAGCACCAGCGTGAGGTCCTCGTCCCCGCCGCCGGCCAGCTCCACCTTGTCGCCGCAGAGGGTTTCCCCGTGCTTGTTCATGCTGATGGAACCGGTTTCAATCCACAGGTCATTCATGGGCCATCGCATCCTTTAGCTTGGTGAGGGCAATCTTGGTTTCGGCGGTGGTCTCGCCCAGCAGCGAGGCGATTTCCTGCACCACGCGCATCTGCTTTTCGATCACCTTGTCGGTGATTTCCACCGTCTGCCTGCGCAGCTCCGCGTCCTGGCCGCGCAGGGTTTCCTGCTCGGTCACGTCGCGCATGAGGGAGATCACGATGTGGTACTGCCGGTCGTAGAGGATGGTTTCGTCCACATAGAGCTCGTAATCGGCCAGGTAGTGCATGCGGGTGGTGGTGTGCAGGGCCGAGGTGATGATGTTCTGGTAATCTCCGGGGTTCAGGATGCGGACGATGTGCTCATGCAGGATGTCGTTTGCGTCCTTGAGCTTGAACATGCGCACCGCCGCGCGGTTGATCTGCTGCACCACCAGGTCCTCGTCCATGACGATGATGGCGTTGGGCGTGTTGTTGATGATGCTGTCGGAAAAGCTCTCGGCCTTCTCCTTGAGGAAGGGCAGGCACATCTCGATCTTGGCCTTGCCTTCCAGGATGGCGATGGCCTTGTCGCGGCAGGTGGGGGAGCCGCAGCTGCCGCCGTTGAGCTCCTTTTCGGGGCTGGTCTTGCCCATCTTGTAGAGCATGTCGTTGATGGCCTCGGACCCGAACTTGACCTTCTTGCCGCCCAGGAAGGGATAGTTGTAGCTGATGGTATCGGGGGCGGCCACGTCAAAGCGCTGGTCGCCGGCAAAGGTGTCCACGCGCAGCGCGCCCTTGAGGCGGCGCTCGGTGTGCTCGCGGATGCAGGGGCCGTTGACGCAGCTGCCCTCGCAGGCGCTCATCTCGATAAAGACGTTGCCGAACTGGCTGTTTTCCAGCTCGTCAAACACGGCGCGGCAGTTGTCTACGCCGTCGATGGCGATGCGGCGGTATCCCTCCACCTTGTCGGTGGCCTTGAGCACGCCGCCGGTGGCGGGATAAAAGCGCGCGCGCTTGCCGTCGCCCGGCTCCACATGGTCGGTGGGCAGCTCGATGTGCTCGGCGGCCAGCCAGTCGCGCAGCTCGTCATAGGTCAGCGCCACATCCGTGTAGGGGCTGTCGTCTGCCTCGGCCTTCTTGGCGATGCACGGGCCGATGAACACCGTAAACGCCTCCGGGTTCTGCTCCCTGATGGCCTTGCAGTGCGCCTGCATGGGGGTGAGCACCTTGGCCAGGTGGGGGAGCATGGTGGGGTAATACTTCTGGATGAGCATGTTGATGGAAGGGCAGCAGCTGGAAATGAGCACGCGCTGCTTGCCCTCGCGCATGATGCGCGCGTACTCGTCGCTGACCAGCTGCGCGCCCACGGCGGTTTCCTGCACCTCGGCAAAGCCCAGGCGCTTGAGGGCGTCCGTCATCACGTCCAGGGAGCGGATGCGGAAATCCGCGATGAAGGACGGGGCCAGGCTGCACACCACATGCTTGCCTGCGGCAATGGCCTCCTTGACGCGGGGCACGTCATTGCGGACCTGCTTGGCCTTCTGGGGGCAGGCCACGAAGCAGTTGCCGCACAGGATGCACTCGTCGTGCACGATCTCGGCGGTGTTGTTGGCGTAGGTGATGGCCTTGACCGAGCAGGTGCGGATGCACTTGTAGCAGTCCGCGCAGTTGTTTTCGTTGAGGTTGAGCACTTCAAGCATGGGCAGCTTCCTCCAATGCAAAGGGATCAGAACAGGCCAAGGGGGCTGGCGTGAAAAAGCGCGTCAGCCCCGTATGGATCTCACGGTTATTTGAGTCGGGGGAGGACCTCGTTTTCAAAGAAGGCTTTGGTGTCCTCGGGCCTCAGGGAGAAGGGCTCGTCGTCCACGGTGACGCACACGCCGTTCTGGCAGTTGCCCATGCAGAACTTGCCGGCCAGCTCAATCTTGTCCTTGAGGCCGCCTTCCGCCACCAGACGCTGAAGCTCCTCCACGATCTGGCGCGAGCCCTTGAGGTGGCAGCTGGAACCGATACAGATGGTGATCTTCATAACAGGTTTGCTCCTTTGCTGGGTTTTGATCGCCGTATCCTCACGCCCCACAGCCGGGACGCGAAACGCTTATTCGTAGTCCACCACATTGACCCAGTGCAGGAGGAACTCGCGCTCCTCCGCGCGGCCCTTCACGCTCTGGCTGGCGGCCACGATGGGAATCCACTTCTGCACATACTGCCGGGCGGTATCGCTCTTTTTGCAGAACAGGTGGAGGTAGCTTTCCGCCCCGTCGATGTCGCCCGCGAGCCAGAACAGCAGGTACGTGCGGGCCGCGTCGGCGCTGGCGTTGCCCTGCGTGGCGTGGGACCAGTCCAGGATGAAGGCCTCGCCGTCGTCGCGCAGGATGATGTTCTTGGGATCAAAGTCGCCGTGGCAGAGCTTCTTGTGGTTGGGCATGCCCTGCAATCGCGCGTGCAGCTCGTAGCGGGTGGTGGCGTCCAGACCGGTTTCGTCGATCTTGCGGTTCATCTTGTCCTTGAGCTTGCCCAGCAGCGGGCAGGTCTGCGCGTGCATTTTCAGCTGCAGATCCACGAACAGATCCATATATTCGTCACGCCGGTCGGGGTTTTCCTCCATGAGCCGGGCGAGGGTTTTGCCGGGGATGAAATCGCTGACGATGGCCCACTTGCCCCCCACCGTGCACACCTCGTGCAGGCGGGGGATGTTGAGGGCGGTTTCCTCCACGCGGGCCTGGTTGAGCGCCTCGTTGAGGACGTCGGCCTTGCTGTAGTCGCTGTCAAATACCTTGATGGCCAGATGGCCGTCGCGGTAAACGGTCTTGTTGGTGCGGACCGCAATCACCTTGTCCAGTTTCATGATAGCCGCCCTCCTTACTTGTTTGCTCCGGCGCCGTAATAGGCGCTGAGGTACATCTGCTTGATTTCCTTCATCAGCGGGTAGCGCGGGTTGGCGCCGGTGCACTGGTCGTCGAACGCCTGCTCCACCATCTCATCCAGACGATTCAGGAAGTCGTTTTCATCAATGCCATAGTCGCGGATGGTGGGCTTGATGCCGATTTTTTCCTTCAAATCATCAATGGCGCGGATGAGGTTTTCCAGCTTCTCGCCGTCATCCTTGCCGCCCAGGCCCAGCGCGTCGGCGACCATCGCGTAGCGCGACAGCGTGTGCGGATGGTCGTACTGCGGGAAGGTGCCCATCTTGGTGGGAACCTCGGCGGCGTTGAAGCGGATGACCTCGTCGATCATGAGCGCGTTGGCCACGCCGTGGGGCAGGTGGTGGAAGGCGCCCAGCTTGTGCGCCATGGAGTGGCACACGCCCAGGAAGGCGTTGGCAAACGCCATGCCGGCCATGGTGGCGGCGTTGGCCATCTTTTCGCGGGCCTCGGCGTCGTTGGGGCCGTCCGCATAGGCGCGGGGCAGATACTCGAAAATCATCTTCAGGCTCTGCAGGGCCAGGCCGTCGGTGTAGTCGGTGGCCATCATGCTGGCGATGGCCTCCAGGTCGTGCGTCACGGCGTCGATGCCGCTGGCGCTGGTCAGCCCCCTGGGCGCGTTCATCATCATGTCCGCGTCCACGATGGCCATCTTGGGCATGAGCTCATAGTCGGCCAGCGGATACTTGACGCCGGTGTCCTGATCGGTGATGACCGCAAAGGGCGTGACCTCGCTGCCGGTGCCGGCGGTGGTGGGGATGGCGATGAAGTACGCCTTTTCGCCCATGCGGGGGAAGGTGTAGGTGCGCTTGCGGATGTCGCAGAAGCGCATGGCCATGTCCAGGAAGTCCGCGTCCGGATGCTCGTAGAGCACCCACATGATCTTGGCCGCGTCCATGGCGCTGCCGCCGCCGATGGCGATGATGCAGTCGGGCTGGAAGGCGGTCATGGCGGCCGCGCCCTCCTTGGCGGAGGCCAGGCTGGGGTCGGGCGCCACGTCAAAGAAGGTGGTGTGGGTGATGCCCATCTCGTCCAGGCGGTCGGTCACGGCTTTGGTGTAGCCGTTGTGATAGAGGAAGCTGTCGGTGACGATAAAGACCTTCTTCTTGCCCAGCACCTCTTTCAGCTCGCGCAGGGCTACGGGCAGGCAGCCCTTCTTGATGTACACCTTTTCAGGCGCGCGGAACCACAGCATGTTCTCTCTCCTCTCGGCGACGGTCTTGATGTTGAGCAGGTGCTTCACGCCAACATTTTCGCTGACGGAGTTGCCGCCCCAGGAGCCGCAGCCCAGCGTGAGGGAGGGGGCCAGCTTGAAGTTGTACAGATCGCCGATGCCGCCCTGGGAGGAGGGGGTGTTGACCACGATGCGGCAGGTTTCCATCTTCTCGGCGAAGCGCATGAGCTTTTCGCGCTGGGTGTTGGGGTTGAGGTAGACGCTGGCGGTATGGCCGTGGCCGCCGTCCTCGATGAGGCGCTCGGCCTTGGCCATGGCGTCGTCAAAGTCCTTGGCCTTGTACATGGCCAGCACGGGGGAGAGCTTCTCGTGGGCGAATTCCTCGCTGAGATCGACGCTCTCGACCTCGCCGATGAGCACCTTGTAGCGCTCGTCGATGTCCAGACCGGCGAGCCTGGCGATCTTCTGCGCGGGCTGGCCGACGATCTTGGCGTTGAGGGAGCCGTTGATGATGATGTTCCTGCGCACCTTGTCCAGCTCCTCGCCCTCAAGGAAATAGCAGCCGCGGGCGGCGAACTCGGCACGCACCTTGTCGTAGATGCTCTCGGGCACGATCACGCTCTGCTCGGAGGCGCAGATCATGCCGTTGTCAAAGGTCTTGGAGTGGATGATGGAGTTGACCGCGAGCAGAATGTCCGCGCTCTCGTCGATGACGGCGGGCACGTTGCCCGCGCCCACGCCCAGCGCGGGCTTGCCGCTGGAGTAGGCCGAGCGCACCATGCCCGGGCCGCCCGTGGCCAACGTGCAGTCGCACTCGCACATGATGAGGTTGGTCATCTCCAGGCTGGGCACGTCGATCCAGGAGATGATGTGCTCCGGCGCGCCGGCCGCCACCGCGGCCTCCAGCACGATGCGCGCGGCCTCGACCGTGCACTTCTTGGCACGCGGGTGGGGGGAGATGATGATGCCGTTGCGGGTTTTCAGGCAGGCCAGCGTCTTGAAAATGGCCGTGGAGGTGGGGTTGGTGGTGGGAATCACGGCCGCGATCACGCCCAGAGGCTCGGCCAGGCGGGTGATGCCGTAGGCCTTGTCCTCCTCGATCACGCCGCAGGTCTTGACGTCGCGGTAGGCATTGTATATATATTCGGAAGCAAAGTGGTTTTTGATGACCTTGTCCTCCACCACGCCCATGCCCGTCTCCTCGACGGCCATCTTGGCCAGCGGCAGGCGCATCTTGCCCGCGGCCATGGCTGCGGCGAAGAAAATGCGGTCGACCTGTTCCTGCGTAAACTGGGCATACGTTTTCTGCGCGGCCCGCACCAGGGCAAGCTCTTCCTCCAGGCGTTCCACACGGTCCACAGGTTTGCGTGCATCAGTCATGCTGACCCAGCTCCTTTCTGATTTCGTTAAAAGTTTAACATAGTTTCGGGGAGCTGTAAATGCCAATGTTTATATACCATTATATGATTTTGAATATAATTGTCAACGTACCGGCGCGGGGCGGGGCAGATGGCTTTTTTCCTTATTATATAGGAGATACGGGATCGGCGGGGCAGGGGGAGCCGGAGGTTTTTTTCGTGTTCAAAAAACCTTTCGCCCTTCGGCTGCGTCTGATCTGAGGGGGGCTGGAAGCGTCGTCCAGGGGTTTTTTTCTCAAAACTGGGAAGAATCCGGATGCGCCAATCGTTCTCCATATGGCAAGCTGTGCCGGAATACGGCCAGGGGAAAAGGCCGGAGAAAGTGGGGGGAGCGAAGATAAAAAAAGACCAAATCTTTACGAATCTGTATCAGAAATTTGAAGATTTTGAGGCAAAACCCTTTACAAGTGTTATCAAAATCTGTATAATGCCAGAAGGAAGCACTGTATGGGCAAGCCATATCCATATGGCGCGCCGTCTTACATACACTGTGTAACGGAGGGATAGCAAGATGAAACGCTTCTTATGCGTCCTGCTGGTCGCCCTGGCGCTGGTGGGACTGATGACCACGGTTGCCTCTGCGGAGGAATACGCGACCGTCGTCAGCGACAACGGCTATGGCGTACGTATGCGCGAAGGCCCCGGCAAGGTATATCGCGTGATCACCAAATATGACGTGGGCACCACGGTCATCGTGCAGCAGCGCGGCACCGAATGGTCGCAGATTCGCGTGGGCGAAACCGTGGGCTGGATGATGAACGAGTTCCTGCGCTTCGGCACCACCGGCACCGGCACCGGTACCGGCGGTGAGAGCGGCGGCGTAGGCACCGGTACCGTCGTCAGCGACAACGGCCTGCGCGTGTGGCTGCGTACCACGCCGAACGGAAAGCGCATTCAGCTGTACCGTCCGGGTACGGCGGTGACCATTCTGTCCTATGGCGGAGAGTGGCACTATATTTCCATCGGCGGCGTGCGCGGCTATATGATGAGCCGCTATATCTCCGTTACGCCCGCTCCGGCCCCGTCCTCCAAGATGGTGGAGGCCGTGAGCGTCAACTATCCGTCGCCCGTGGTGGACGACGTGCTTCAGGCGTCCGTCACTCCGTCGGACGCGACCGTCACCTACAGCTGGAAGGTGAACGGCGTGGAGCAGAGCAACAGCGCCACTTTGCGCGTGCTCAACGACTACATCGGCAAGCCCATCACCCTGACGGTCACGGGCACCGGCGTATACTACGGCTCCAGGCAGTACACCACCGACCCGGTGGTTTCCAGCCGCCAGGTGACCGAGGTATCGCTCAATCGGTCGCAGCCCTTCGTGGGGGATACCCTGTCCGCCGTGCTCAAGCCCTCCTCGGCCACGGTCAGCTACAGCTGGCGCGTGGGCGGCATTGAGGTGAGCACCGAGGCGACCTATACCGTGCAGCAGAGCGACATCGGCAAGCTGATTCAGCTCAAGGTCAACGGCATTGACTCCTTCAGCGGCGTGGCCATCTGCTCGGCCTCCGGCGAGGTGCGCAGCAGCACGGAAGTGTTCTCCGTCGATCTGAGCATCAAGAACCGCCCCGTCATGGTGGGCGAGGTGCTCAGCTCCGTCGTGACCCCCTCCAGCGCGTCCGTCAACTGCGTGTGGATGGCCGATGGCGACGTGGTGGCTACCACCGCCAGCTACAAGGTCACCGCCAACGACCTGGGCAAGAAGATCAGCCTGCGGGTGGAGGGCATCGCGCCCTACACGGGCAGCGCCACCGCTTCCGCCTATGGTCTGGTACAGAGCGCCAACATTACTGCTGTTGCGCTCAACAACTATACGCTGACCGCAGGCAACGGATGCTATGCCGTGCTTACTCCCGGTAATGCGACCGCCACCTATGAGTGGATTATGGTCAACGCTACCACCGGTGCGGAAACCCCCCTCAACCTGTACGGGTCCTATATCACCGTGCCCGAAACGGCTATCGGCCACCGGATCAAGGTGCGCGTGCGCGGCGCGGGCATCTATGGCGTGAGCACCTTCAACGCCGAGAGCGGCGTGGACTATATCGACAGCCCGCTGAGCAACCCCATTATCAGCAACAAGATCGTCACCGGCGTGGCGCTCAACAATACCAACCCTGTGATCGGTGAAACCATCACGGTGGATCTCACGCCCGACGCGCTGGACCCCCTGCGTGACAGCGGTCAGTTGTCCTACGTATGGACCGTCGGCACCGAGACTTATACCGATACCACGGGCACCTACACCGTAAAGAATACCGATGTGGGCAAGACCATCAGCGTCAAGGCCATCACCGCCTATCCCAACGCGGGTGAGGCCATCAGCGCCGCCACCAACCCCGTGCGCGCCAACGGCACGGTTGCGGGCGTGAGCATCATCAATCAGCGCACCAAGGCCAATGCCGCGCAGACCGCGCCCGAGGTGGGCGATACGCTGGTCGCTTCGGTCAATCCGTGGACCGCGGCTTCCGTATCCGGCTGGATCAACTACAGCTGGTGGGTGGACGGCGCACAGGTGGACAACGCCTCTACCCTGGCCATCGACCCCGCCTGGAACGGCAAGCAGATCACGCTGATTGCCGACGTGGCGAATACTTCCTCGTACTATAACTTCTCCAAGCAGCCCACCGAGTACCCCAACCGCCATTCCGCCGTCACTGCGGCAGTGGTGCAGTACGCGGCGGTGAATGCCAGCATCTACATCACGCCGCCCAAGGCGGGCGAGACGCCGCAGGCGTCCGTGTCCGGCTCCGGCGTGGTCAACAACCAGACCGTCGAGGTCTGCAACGGCAGCATCACCTGGATCGACAAGGCTACCGGCGCGCTGGCCGTGATGGACTCCAAGGGACATTTCAAGCCACAGACCACCTACATCGCGCGCCTCACGCTCAACGCCAACCATGGCCTGAGCTGGAACAACGCCGTCGTAACGGTCAACGGCGCTGCGGCCAAGCCGCTTTCCAAGGCGGGCAACGTCTTTGACTTCGAGTTTGCCCCCACCGGCGAGCTGCCCATTACCGAGTTCTATATCTCCGGCGTGCCGCGCCCCGTGCCGGGCGGCGTCCCCTCCGTGGGCAGCTACACGACGGACCAGTACACCGCGACCATTGACTGGAGCCAGTGCCTGGACGCCAATACGGGTACCTTCAAGAACGCGTCCAGCTACACCGTGCCCATCACCATCAAGGCCAATACCGGCTATACCGACAACGGCATCGCGGCCAACGTGTTCAAGGTGAGCACCGCCGACGCGACCACCTCCACGGCGGGCGCCGGGGCCGGCATCACGGTGACGGCCACCTTCAACGTGGACCATGCCGTGACCGTGACCGCCGAGCGCACCACCGTCAACATTGACGGCGTGAACGTGGCCGTGGTCCAGTGCTTCGCCAACGTCAGCAACATGGTCGAGCAGCCCGCTTTCAAGTGGAGCGTGCAGTACAAGCAGTCCAACAGCACCTGGATTCACGAGGATACCGGCGTGCTCAATATCGGCCCCGACGAGATCCTCGACAAGGACATCGTGGTCTGGGCCACCTGCACGGTTGACGGCAAGGCGTACCAGGGCTCCCTGGCGCTGCACCTGGTCAGCGGCACGCAGGAGGACACCTCCATCAAGGCCGTCTTTAACGGCGGTCAGCCCACCAGCGTGCTGGCCGGAACCAAGGCCCAGTACAGCGCCTACGCCACCAACTCCGTGATCGGTGTGGAATGGGCGATTGAGGGCAACAACAGCGCCGATACCAAGATTGAAAAGATCAACGAAACCACCGCTCAGCTGACGGTGGCCGCGGATGAAACCGCGCCCTCCATCAACGTGGTGGTCTGGCCCAAGCAGGCCCCCGGCGAGCGTGTCAAGACCAATGTGCAGATCATCCGCACCTACACCGTCACCTACACGGACGGCCAGGGCGGCACCCTGTTTGCCGATGTGGTCTACCGCAACCTGCAGCTTGATGCGACGACCCCGAAGTACAACGACGCCAACGTTCCCGTTGTGGCCGGGTGGGAGTTTGCCGGCTGGAGCCCCGCTTACGCCGAGAAGGTGACGGGCAATGTCACCTATGTGGCCCAGTGGAAGACCAGCCCCATTACCCCCAGTCTGCTGGATCTGTTGCCCGCCGACACCACCTTCACCGTCACCTACACCGACGGCGTGGAGGACGCGGTGATCTTCAACGACCAGGCCACCTCCGGCCTGCTGGCCGGGGATGCGACCCCCGCCGCGCCCCAGCCCACCCGCGAGGGCTACCGCTTCGACGGCTGGGAGCCTGCCGTAAGCGAGACGGTGACCGCCGACGTCACCTATACCGCCAAGTGGACGAAGCTCTACACCATCGTGTTCCTGGACGGCACCGAGGAAAACAACGTCGTGCTCAGCCAGCAGGTGGCCGAGGGTGAAAACACCCCGCTGCCCGCCAACCCGACCCGCGAGGGTTACGACTTTGACGCCTGGATTGACCAGAACGGCAACGGCTGGGGCGACAGCGCCTCCAAGCCCGTGACCGGCGACGCGACCTACACCGCCGCCTGGCGTGCGCATGACGCCGTGGACGGCACCGCCGATACGCTGGAGAGCGGCGAGAATACCGGCGTGCGCGTGGTCGTGACCAACGGCGTGGACGGTGGCGTGATCGGCGAATCGACTTCGCAGACCATCATGGACGCCTATGCGTATGTCCAGTCGCTTGCGGCTCCCACGCATCCGAGCGATCCGGCCATGACCTTTGCCGGTTGGAGCGATTTCCATTATGATGACGTAAACGGCGTGGTCACCTTCGAGGCCACCTGGAAGCCG
>UMJL01060373.1_pt1 | contig 12938 bp, 7 predicted proteins | sample 1966071 | NCBI WGS metagenome assembly UMJL01 (sample SAMEA4836148, study PRJEB28245) | human gut metagenome | biome: gut microbiome; material: fecal sample | place: Denmark | collected 2008
GCGGATCGAGGTTCTTCTCGCCGCGCGGGGCGGCGAGAATCGCCACCTGGCGCTCCAGGTCGGCCACGCGCTCGGCCAGGGACTCAAGCGTGAGGTCTGAGTCTGGGCGGGCAATCCTCGTGAAGGCAATCTCCAGAACGAGCCGCTGGTTGGGGGCGGTGCGCATCTCGCTTGACGCCTCGCCCAGGATGGTCAGAACCCGCGAGAGGCGGTCGGGCGCACCAAACGCGGCGGCCTCGCCACGCAGGGAGTCCAGCTCCTCCCCGCGCGCTTCCACCACGTCGTCGGCGCTCGGCACCACCGAGACCACGTAGACGTCGCGGACGTGCGCGGCGAGCTCGCGCGTGAACTGCAGGAGGTCGCGCCCCGCCTCCGCGAGCGAGGCCACCTCGGAGAAGAGCGCCGCCACGTCTCGGTGGGCCATCGCGCGGGACACCTGCCCCAGCACAGAGCCCGAGACCTCGCCGAGGAAGTCGGACGCGGCGGCGAGGCTGATCTCCCCCGCGCCGAAGACGGAGAGCTGCTCGAGCGTGGTGAGCGCGTCGCGCATGCCGCCGCGCGCATGGCGAACGATGAGCTCGAGCGCGCGCTCGTCATAGGCGAATCCCTCCTGGCCGCAGACGAACGCCAGGTGCGCCTGCATCTCCTCGTTGCCGATGGCATGGAAGTCAAAGCGCTGCACGCGGGAGAGGATGGTGGCGAGGATCTTCTGGGGGTCGGTGGTGCACATGATGAAGACCACGTGCTCGGGGGGCTCCTCGAGCGTCTTGAGCAGCGCGTTGAACGCCGCCGTGGTCAGCATGTGGACCTCGTCGATGATATAGACCTTGCAGCGCCCGCGCGTGGGGGCGTAGCTCACGCGGGAGATGATCTCCTCGCGGACGTTGTCCACGCCCGTGCGGGAGGCGGCGTCGAGCTCTATCACGTCCGGGTGCTCGCCGGACGCGATGAGCTGGCACTGCTCGCACGTGCCGTCCGGCAGCGCCGCCGGGCCGCGCTCGCACATGAGGGCCTTGGCCAGGATGCGCGCCATCGTGGTCTTGCCGGTACCGCGCGGTCCGCAGAAGAGGTACGCATGGCTCGTGCGTCCCTCGAGCACGGCGCGCTTGAGGGTCTCGACCACATGACCCTGGCCCACGACCTGCTCAAACGTCTGCGGACGGTACTTGGTGTACAGCGATTCCATGCGACCTCCGATGGGCGGGATACTGAACCCTCAGTATACCCGCGCCACCGGACGCAAGGCCGCGCCCCACAGGTTCTTCTCGCCCCACGCCGTGGGCGTCAGGCGTGCAAAGGGGACAGGCGTGCAAAGGGGACAGGCACTTTTGCACGCCTGACGCCAGTGGCACGCGACCGAACGGGCCCGCAGCCCAGAGGGAAGGCTGCGGGCCCACTATCAGCAGCGACCGCGTCTGGAGGAGTTAGGCCGCAAGTCGCCTGCGGTAGCTGCGCAGCACGGCGACCTCACAGCCGACGAGCACCGCAGCGACCACGACATCCGCCACGATGGCGCCGATCTGCCACCCGGCCAGGCTCGTCTCGGCCGCACCGTCCTCGTACGCCCAGCTCGAGACCACCGTGTACATGATGTTCTTGCTCGCCTGGCGCATGTAGGCCACCGTAGAGGCATCGGTCACGTCAGCGGGCACGTTGGGGCCGCCGCCGTAGGTGGAGAGCATCGCGTCCACGCCGTTGGCGAGCGCCGCATCCGCGTTCATGAAGCCGTGACCGTTGTTGCGGAAGAAGTCCGTGAGCGCCATGCCTCGGAAGCCCCACTCGTCGCGCAGGACGCCGTTCATGAGCTCGGAGTCCTCGCCCGCCCACCTGGTGCCGAGGAAGTTCCAGGACACCATGACGGCATTAGCGCCGGCATCCTTCACGGGAATCTCGAAGGCGCGCAGGTAGACCTCGCGCATGGCCTGCTCGTCGGCCCAGACGCAGACCATCTTGGCGTTGCCGTCGTAAAGGGCGAAGTGCTTGACGTAGGCGTAGACGCCCTTGGACTTGGCACCGCTCACGGCGTGGGCTGCAATGAGGCCGGACATGGTGCCATCCTCGGAGTAGAACTCATAGTTGCGCGCGCCGAAGGCGGAGCGGTGGATGTTCACGCCGGGGGCGTACCAGCCCTCGATGCCCATCTCGCGGCACATCTGGCCCATTATCTCGCCGTAGCGATACTGCAAGTCAGGGCTCCACGTCGAGGCAAGCACCACGGGAATGGGCAGGCCGATGGAGCCCTCGCCGGTGAAGTTCTGGTTGATGGCGGTGGGGCCGTCGGCATCGATGGTCTGAACCTTGCCAACGGAGTCCACGGCGGGCGTCTGGTAGCCGGACATGGAGATGAGCTCCACCATCTCGTCCACGGTCATCTGGTCGAGGAGCTGGTCCCAGCGCGGATCGTCGTAGTCGGCGTCGCGCAGGTCGGCCAGGGTAAGGCCGTTCTTCTCGCCGGTCGCGGGCATCTCCGCCGTGGGGTCCAGGTACGTGGTGTAGTCAAAGTTTGAGTTGAGGTGATACTCGGCGCGCTGCTCGTCCGTCATCTCGGTGCTGGCGGCGGGGGCGCACGCCTCGTCGTAGTTCGCAAAGCCGCCCGCGCGGGAGAGGTACGTCACGTCGCCGGCAATGTCCTCGAAGCGCGCCTCGGCAGCGGTCGCGTCGTCTTCGCGCGGGTTGGACCCGTCGAAGGCCTCCGTCTCGGCAAGCGAGAAGGACCGGCTGTCCAGCACGTCATGGCTGTTCGCGCGGATGGAGACCTCGTACTCCCCCGCATCGAGCACGTAGCAGCCGCGGCCGTCCACGTCGAAGGACGCCATGTCCTCGACGTCAAGCTCGAAGCTGATCGTCTGGGAGTCGCCCGGCTCCAGAAGCTTGGTCTTCTCGTACGCGGCGAGGTTTGCGGCGGCCTTCTCGATGCCTCCGTCAATGTAGGGCGGGTTGTAGTAGACCTCGACCACGTCCTTGCCGGCCACGTCGCCGGTGTTGGTCACGGTAACGTCAAAGCGCACGGTGTCACCGTCGACCGTCAGGTCGCTCATGGACTGCTCGAAGGTGGTGTAGGAGAGGCCGTGGCCAAACGGGTACTGGACGGTGGTGTCGTAGTCAAAGTCCATGCGACCAGCCTGGGCCTCGGCGTAGGCCGTCTCATAGTACTTGTAACCCACGTAGATGCTCTCCGCGTAGTTGATATAGGCCGGGTAGTACATCTGGGGCACGCCGTTGTTCATGCCCTCGACGCCCATGTCCTCCATGTTGGTGTAGTCGGCCTTGACGGCGTTGTTCCAGTAGGGTGTCTCGGTGATGTCGTAGACAAAGGTGTCGGGCGTGCGGCCGGAGGGGTTGACCTCGCCGGTAAGGATCCGCCCGAGCGCGTTGAAGCCGGTGTTGCCGGGACCGGCGGCCCAGATGACGGCACCAATCTGGTCGTAGTCCTCGACCCAGCCGAGCTCCATCGGGTTGGAGCCGTTGTAGACCACGATGACCTTGTCGAAGTTCTCGCAGACCATCTCGACCATGTTCTTCTCGGTCTGAGAGATGCGCAGGAAGTGGTCGCCGGCCTCGAAGTCCGCATACTCGTCGGAGTTGTTGTCGTAGGGGACGGCCGTCATGTCGACAGGCATGTCGTTGTGGCCCTCGCCCGCCAGGCGGGAGATCACGATGACGGCGGTGTCGGAGTACGAGCGCGCGTTGGCGAGAAGCTCGTCGGAGTACGCGTCGACGGTGGGCTGGGGCAGATCCCAGCTCTGGGAGAGCTCGCTCACCTCGGGGCCCGCGCCAAAGTCCGCGTAGAACTGGCTGAGCTCCTCGTTGTACTCAATCCCGGCGTTGACGAGGCTGTCCTTGATGGAGACCTTCTCGTAGAGGTCGTTGATGCCGCCGGAGCCCACGCCAGAGTAGACGGGGTTCTCGGAGGCGTAGCCAAAGAGGTTGACCTTCGCGCCCGACGCCAGCGGCAGCGTGGCGCCATCGTTCTCAAGCAGGACAAACCCCTCGCCCGTGATCTCCTCGGTGAGGGCCTGGGCCTCCTCCGTGGTCTCCTCGGAGACCGTGAGCGCCGGGCTCGTTGCCAGGCCGATGAGCGTGGCCAGGGGGCCGAAGCACATCGCCGTCACCGACGCGGCAACCACGAGCACGCACGCGATGGCCGCCTGGGCGCGCACGAGGAACCTCTTGGGCTTGGGCTGCCTGCGCGCCACGACCATGGCCACCACCATCGCCACGAGGGCGACGCCGATGACCACGAGATATGGCACGCACAGAGCGAGGACCGCGTAGACGTCCTCAAGATCGATCTCTAGCATGACTGCTCTCCTCCGTTCTTCTCATAACGAGACTTCAATCCCTCTAGGAAGAGGCTACGTCTCCGTCGGAGGGCCCAGTCGGACACCTTTGCCGACGCCGTCCGTTTGTTGACGGATTTGCGGAAGGTGTCTCATCTCGGGGATGGCAGACTTGCCTCACGAGGGAGGGGCCATGGCAAAACAGGACGATCGTCGGGCGCGCTTCACGCGCGAGGCGCTCAAGGACGCCCTTCTTGGGCTGCTTGGCGAGAAGGGCTTCAACGACATAACCGTGGCAGAGCTCTGTCGCCGCGCCAACGTCACGCGTGCCACGTTCTACCGGCACTTCGGCGGAATCATGGACGTGGTTGACCTGCTCGTGGACGACGCCTTTGACGTGGCGAACAACGTGCGCGGCGAGAGCGCGGGCCTTGCGCTGCTCGAGCGGCTGGAGGCGGTGGCGGCGCTGAGAAGTCCTGACGAGCTGCGCGACCACGAGAGCCTGCTGCCCACCTGCCAGCGCTTGGCAAATGACGAGAAGTACCTGCCGATGCTCACGGACATGGCGCTCGCCGAGCACGTTATCCACCGCATCTACCTCATCGAGCACGACAGCTCGGTGCCCCTCTACATGCTCGCGGGAGGATTGCGCCGCGAGGAGGCGGAGCTGCTCTTCCAGCGCGACCTCTACGGAGCGTTCTACATGAACCGCGCGATGCACTGGAGGAAGGACGACCTCTGGTACCGCACGCAGCTGCACATCAGCCGCGGGATCCTCGGCTCGCTCGAAACCCTCCGCAACCGCTAGACTGAGGGCGTCAGCCGTGCGAGAGGGAGGTCGCATGTACCGCGCACTCATCGTGGAGGACGACCCGCAGGCAGCAGAGACGCTGCGCGCCCACCTCGAGCGCTATGCCGCCGAGCGCGGCACGTCCTTCTCGGTGGAGATCCTCCCGTCCGCACTCGAGTTCCTTGAGGGCACACGCCCCGCCGACGTCGTCTTCATGGACATCGGCCTTCCGGGCGTGAGCGGCATGGAGGCCGCCGAGGTCATGCGCCAGACCGACGAGCTGACGCCGCTGATCTTTGTGACCGACCTCGCCCAGTACGCGGTGCGCGGCTACCAGGTCGACGCGCTCGACTTCATGGTCAAGCCCGTGACCTACGAGGACTTTGCCCTGCGCATGGGCCGCGCGATGCGCGTCATGGATCGCAACGCGGGCGGGACGGTGAGCGTCGCCACGGACGAGGGCCTGCGCGTCATCGCCGAGAAGGACGTTGTCTACGTGGAGATCTTCCGTCATGACCTCTACTGGCACGTCACGGGCTCCGCACAGCCGCTCCACGCTCGCGGAACGCTCACGAGGGTCGCCGAAGAGCTCGGAGCCGAGCGGTTCTGCCGCGTCTCGGCAAGCCACCTCATCAACATGGGGCAGCTCGCCCTCATCCGCCCGGGGTCAATCGTCATGAGCGACGGGACCGAGATCGTCATATCCCGGCGTCGCCGACGTGAGGTCCTTGAGACGCTCACCCGCTACATGGGCGGGAGCATCTGATGGGCACGACCGCGCTGACCCTGGCCGGGCTCCCCTACGACATCGTCAGCATCCTCGCCCTCTCGGTGAGGATGGTGGCGGGCATCGCGCTCTTCTCCTGGCAGCTGCCCCGGCGGGAGGGCTTTGCCCGGCGCGTCGCGGTCATCTCCTGCCTCTGGCTGGTGGGCGCGGCGGCATTCGTGGCCGCCGGCCTCACCGTACCCGACCCCGGGCCCATCGGCTCGGCGCTTCTTCAGCTCACGCTCTTCTCGATGGTTCTTCTCGCCTGCACGGCGGGCGTGTATGCGCTCTTCGAGACAAGCGTGTGGGTGGCCCTCTTCTGCTCCACGGCCGGCTACACCGTGCAGAACCTCGCCTCGGGAACCGGCGAGCTGGTCTTTGCGCTGCTCCCGCTTGTTGGCGTGGACCCGCGCGACCCCATGGTCGCGCTGGCCACGTGGCTGCTCACCGCCGTGGCGGTCTTTGTGCCGTGCCACCTGCTCGTGGGTCGCAAGATCAGCAGCGAGGGGCTCGCGCAGGTTGAGGACCGCTCGATGCTCGCCATGATGGCGGTGGTCTCCCTCGTGGTCATCGGGTTTGACCTTACGGTCAAGCTGCTCTTAGAGCAGGGCCTCGAGCTGGGCTTTGTGGTGGTGCTTCGAGTCTTTCACGCGCTCGCGTGCGTCTTCACGCTCTCCATGGAGTACGCCCTGCTCTACCGACGCCATCTCGAGCAGGACATGGCCGCCGCCGAGCACCTGCTCGCCGAGCGCGAGCGCCAGTACCGCATGAGCCGGGAGAACATCGAGGCCATCAATATCAAATGCCACGATATCAAGCATCAGATTCACACGCTCGCCGGGAATGGGCCCTCCGTGGACGCCGCCGTGCTCAGCGACATCGAGCGCGAGGTCAGCGTCTATGACTCGGCCGTGCAGACGGGGAACGAGGCCCTGGACACCATCCTCACCGAGAAGGGCCTCGTCTGCGAGCAGCGCGGGATAACGCTCACGTGCACGGCGGACGGCTCGGCGCTCGGGCGAATGGCGCCCGCGGACCTCTATGCGCTCTTTGGCAACGCGCTCGACAACGCCATCGAGGCGGCAGGTGCGATCGATGACCCGGCCCGACGCTCAATCACGCTCTCCGTGCGCGCCGTCGTAGGCGTGGCGATCGTGCACGTGGAGAACTACGTTGCCATCGCGCCGCGCTTCACGGCGGACGGCCTGCCCGAGACGACCAAGGGCGACCGCGCCAACCACGGCTTTGGCACCCGCTCCATGCGCGCCATCGCCGAGCGCTACGGCGGCACGCTCACCGTGGGCTGCGAGGACGGCGTGTTCCGCCTCGACGTGATGATCCCCCTAGTCGTGTAAGCCGCGCGAGGGCGTACGAATGGGACAGGCACTTTTGCACGCCTCGGGACCGTGCAAAAGTGCCTGTCCCCTTTGCACGCCCCCTTCGCACGCCATGGGCGCCGGCCCGCAGTGCGGACCGGCGCCCAAAACCTGACAGTTGACCCTGTCACCTTTGTCAGGATTCGCGCTCCGCCTTGCGCTTGACGTGGTTGCGCCAGCCGGTGAAGCCGATCAGCGCCAGGCCGACCACGCTCACCACGTTGATGCCAAGCATGAGCATCTCGACCTTCTGCATGCCGGGCTTATAGACGCTGCCGGGCATGGCACCGTCCATGGCGTTGGAGTTGGCCACGGTGTAGAGCAGGTGGTGGATCGCCTCGCGGCCGTAGTGGTACTGGGCCGCGTCGTCCTTGTCGTAGGTCCACCAGTCGCTCTGGTCCATATAGGTGAGCTTGGAGTCTCCGCCCGCCTCGATCATCTGGTAGGCGTCCATGAACACGCCGGTGTTGGCGTTGTCCGTAATGATGAAGCCATCGAAGCCCCACTCGTCGCGCACGAGCTCGGTGAGCAGCGCGTAGGAGCCGCCGGTCCAGGTGGCGCCAATGCGGTTGAAGCCGGTCATGACGCCCTGGCAGGCGCGAACCTGCTTCGTGGCATTGGAGTAGGTTCCGTCGCCGTTGTCCTCGAGGTAGTTGAGGTCGACGTCGCCCACCTTCATGCACATCTCGAAGGGCTCGAGGTAGATCTCGCGGATGGACTGCTCGTTGGCCCAGGTGGCAATGGAGAACTGGCCCTCGCGGTCGCCGCGGTGGTTCTCCTGGTCGTTGAGGGCAAAGTGCTTGATCATGGCGTAGACGCCCTTGGAGGCGGCGCCCTTGACCTCGAGCGAGCCGATCACGCCGGAGAGGAACCCGTCCTCGGAGTAGTACTCGCCGTTGCGGCCGGTGAAGGGCGTGCGGTGGATGTTCATCGAGGGGGCGTACCAGCCGTTGGTCATGCCCATCGCGGCGTCGTTGCCGATCATCTCGCCGTAGTCGAGGTAGATCTCCTGGTTCCAGGTCTGCGTCACGGTGACGGGCGTGCAGAAGGTGAGGCCGTTGCCGCCGTAGATGAGGCCGGAGGCGGTGTCGGCGTCGATGGCAAACGGCTTGCCCACGCTCTCCAGCGCCTCGGTGCCGTAGCCGCCGCGGGCGATGGTGAGGTCGTAGTCCTCGGGCGTCAGCTGGTCGAGCAGGTCGTCCCACAGGGGGTCGTCGTAGTCCTTGCCGCGCAGGTCGATCAGCGTGAGGCCGTTGTCCGCGCCATAGACCGGCTCGTCGGTGATGCTCGCCGGGTCCACGGGGTTACCGGACTCGGTGGAGTCGAGCTGGGCCACCAGCTCGTCGGACGCCTCCTTCACGTAGAGGAGCGAAGCCGGCTGGCCGTCAAGCTCGCCGTTGATCTCGTTGCCCCAGGTGGAGACGGTGCCCTCGAGCGGGGTGCCGTCGTGCGCGGGCCAGGTGCCCGTCCAGTCGGCGCGCGTGAGGTACGTGGCGTCGCCGGCGGCCTCCTCAAAGAGGTTCTCGATCTTCTCGCCTGTGTAGGAGTCGGCGGCGTAGGTCGTGGCGTCCACGTCCGCGTTGTCGGGCACGTAGGTGGCCGTCATCGCGGCGTTGCCCTCGGCGTCCATGCCGTCGGCCGTGGTGTAGCCCTTGGCGGCGAGCACGTTGTTCACCGCGTCGTGCGCTTCGCGCCCGGCGGTCACGTAGTAGGTGCCCGCGTCCAGGATGTAGGTCCCGGCGCCGTTGGCGTCGTAGGCCTTGAGCTGCTCCTCGCTGAAGGAGATCTCCACGGTCTGGGACTCGCCCGGCTCGAGGAGCCCGGTCTTGCCCAGGCCCACCAGCTCCACGGCGGCCTTCTCCACGCCGTTGGCGCGGTCGTAGTCCGTGTAGGGGCTCTGCGCGTAGAGCTCCACCACGTCCTTGCCGGCCACGTCGCCGGTATTGGTCACCGTCACGCGCGCGGTGCACGTGTCGCCGTCCCAGCTGGTCTGGAAGTCGGACCACTCGAAGGTGGTGTAGGAGAGGCCAAAGCCAAACGGGTGCGTGACCTCGTCCGCGTAGGAGAAGTCGCCGGCGTTGCCGGTCCCCATCACGACGTCCTCGTAGCGGGTCTCGTAGTACTTGTAGCCCACGTAGATGCCCTCGGCGTACGTGACGTAGTTGTACTTGGTGAGCTCGCCGCTCTCGTCCACGTACTGGTAGTCGCCAAAGTTCTGGGCGGCCGGGCTCTTGAGCGGCTCGCCGGAGAAGGTGTCCGCGGTGCGGGCGGACGGGTTGATGTCGCCCGCGAGGATACCCGCCAGCGAGTCCAGGCCATAGGTGCCCGTGGACGGCACAAAGAGCACGGACTTGATGTTGGGGAACTGCTCGAGGAAGTCGAGGTCCAGCGCAGACGCCGTGTTGACAATGAGCACGGTGTTGTCGAAGTTGTCGTTCAGGTACTGCAGGATCTCGAGCTCCGTGGAGTCCGGCTCCAGGTAGGTGCGCGCCTGGTCCTCGGGGTTGTCCGCGTGACGGTACATGGAGCGCGGCATGTCACGGCCCTCGCCGGCCACGCGGCGCAGCACGAAGACCGGCGTGGTGCCCTCGGCGCTAGCAAGCACGCCGGACTCCTCCATCACGGAGAGCGGGCACTCGTTGATGGAGAAGTCCTCGTCGTCGCCAAAGCTGATGGAGCCCGAGCCCATCGTGTAGGCGGCGCCCTCGCCCGAGGTGTAGAAGTCGAGCAGCTCCTCGTTCACCGTGAGGCCGTGGGCCGCAAAGGTGCTCAGGAAGGTGGAGTTGTCCACCTTGCCGCCGCCGGTGAGCTGGCTGACCATGCTCTGGCTGCTCGTGAGGTTCTTGACCGACTCGCTGAAGAAGCTGAGCGTGGTGCCCTCGGCCAGCGGCAGGCTCTCGCCCTCGTTCTGGAGGAGCACGTAGCCCTCCGCGGCAATCTGCTTGTCAAGCTCCCCGGCGGCCGCCTTGAGCTCGTCGACGCTGGCGTAGTCGGCCTTGTTGTAGTCGAGGTCAAGGCCGCTCGCATCAACGCCGCCGTTGTCCCACGACTGCTCGTAGCCAAGCATGGAGTCAACCATGCGGCTGAAGCCGCTGTAGAGCCCCGGGAGCACGAAGTTGTTCACCGCGAGCAACGCCACGAACACGACGGCCACCGCGACCTTGACGACGGACTTCACCACCCTTCCCACCTTGCGAGCGGTGCTGATCTGCTTTGCCACGTTCTTCTCCCTTCCCCTGGCGGGCGGCCGGCATGCCGCCCGCATCCTATCCTGACGCTCAGCTTACGTTCAGCCCCGCCCCGGAGGGGATGTGTGACAGAATCGGTCGCGGGGCATGACATATTCGGAGGGCGGCGGGTCATGACAAACGACCCGGTCACCTTTGTCAGGTTGGGGGACGCATGTACCGGATGCTCATCGTGGAGGACACGCCGGCCGAGGCCGACCTCCTGCGCGGCTACCTGCAGAGATACGCGGGCGAGAAGAACCTGTCCTTCTCGATAGACGTCCTGCCCTCCGCGCTCGAGCTCGTCAACTCCCGGCACGTGGCCGACCTCGTCTTCATGGACATCGACATGCCCGGCATCAACGGCATGGAGGCGGCGGAGATCCTGCGCGGCTACGACACCGAGACGCCGCTCGTCTTTGTGACGAACCTCGCCCAGTACGCCGTGCGGGGGTATGCCGTCGACGCCGTCGACTTTGTGGTCAAGCCCGTGGAGTACGGCGACTTTGCCATGCGCATGGACCGCGCGATGCGCGTGGTGGCGAGAAACGCGGCGCGCGCCCTGGCGCTGCCCACCGAGGACGGGGTGCGCGTGGTCTCACAGGGCGACGTCACGCACGTCGACCTCGTCAAGCACGACGTGCGCTACCACCTTGCCGACGGCACCGAGCTGCGCGAGCGCGGGAGCCTGCGCGCGGCGGAGCAGAGGCTCGACCCGCAGTCCTTCCTGCGCATATCCTCCGGCTGCCTCGTCAACATGGCGCGCGTGGAGCGCATCGGCCGCGAGTCCGTGACCGTGACGGGGGGCGTCGAGCTCTTCTACAGCCGCTCGCAGCGCAAGCGCGCCCTCGAGACGCTGGCCAACTACGTGGGGAGGAGCTTCTGATGGAGGCCCTGTCGGCCGGATCGGCCCTTGTGACGGCAGCGGCCTCGGCGCCGGGCGCGGGCGGGCCGGTCGAGCTTCTCGCCTACGCGCTCTCCTTCCTGGTGACGGTTGTGAGCCTGGGGGCCGGGATCGGCATGTTTGCCCTGCGCCTTGAGCGGCGCGACGGCTTCTGGGCGCGCACGGCGCTTCTCGCCGGCGTGCTCGTAGTGGGCGCCTCCGTGGCTGCGGTGCCGTCGCTCTCCGCGGTGCCCTCCCCGGGCGCGGAGCCCGTCGCTTATCCCGGTCAGCTGCTGGCCTTCTCGACGATCCTTGCCGCCGCGGTGGCCGTGGTGCTGTGGCTCTTCCACGCCACGCCCTGGACCGCGCTCTTCTGCTGCACGGCAGGCTACGTCCTGCAGAACTTTGCCTCCGGGCTTACCGAGCTCGTGTGGCTTGCCTGCGGCGTGGCCGAGACGGCCGACCCCACGCTGCGCGGGCACCTGGTCCGCTTTGCGCTCAACTCCGCCTGCATCGCCGTGGTCTACGTGCCGTTCTACCGCGTGTTTGCGCGCCACATCAACCGCGAGGGGCTCGAGGGCATCACAAACCGGCTGCTGCTCTTTGTGATGGTGGCGGTGATGCTGGGCGTCATCGGGTTTGACCTGGTAATCAAGGACCTCGCGGACGGCGGGCTCGCGCTGCCCTACGTGGCGGCGCTGCGGGGCTTCCACGGCCTCACGTGCGTGCTCACCTACGCGCTTGAGTACGAGCTCCTGGTGAGCCGCCGCCTCGAGGTGGAGCGTGCCGCAACGGAGCACGTGCTCGCCGAGCGCGAGCGCCAGTACGAACGCAGCCGAGAGAACATCGAGGCCATCAACGTCAAGTGCCACGACATCCGCCACCAGATCCGCCAGCTCGCCGGGGGCGGCGCCGCGGTTGACCCCGCCATGCTCGGCGACATCGCGCGCGAGGTGGACGTCTACGACTCCACGGTCCGCACCGGCAACGAGGCGCTGGACACCATCCTCACCGAGAAGAGCCTCGCGTGCCGGCGCGCGGGTGTCACGCTCTCGTGCATCGCCGACGGCTCCGCGCTGGACTTCATGAGCGCCGCGGACATCTACGCCTTCTTTGGCAACGCGCTCGACAATGCGATCGAGGGGGTCGCGCGGCTTGGGGACCCGCAGCGCAGCAGCATCTCGCTCGTGGTGCGCCGCGTGGCCGGCGTGGTCTCCGTTCACGTTGAGAACCCCTGCCCCGACGACGTGATGATGCGCGACGGCCTGCCCGTCACCACCAAGGAGGACCGCGTGAGCCACGGCTTTGGCGTGCGCTCCATGCGCCTCACGGTGGAGCGCTACGGCGGCACGCTCACCGTCCTTGCCGAGGGCGGCCGCTTCCACGTGAACGCGATCTTCCCCGCGACCTGACAAGGGTGACAGGGGAAACTGTCATGAAAGTTCATGACAGTTTCCCCTGTCACCCTTGTCAGGTCGCCCTTGCCAGGCCTCAGCGCGGTTTGGGGTGCTTAACCTTTTGGGGTCGTTGCGGGGCGTGGAGGCGTCATCTCCGCGCGCGCCGCGCAACGACCCCGGTTTTCTAACGCGCGGGCGCAGGCGGCCCGCAACGAGCCC
>UMJL01055120.1_pt1 | contig 12916 bp, 9 predicted proteins | sample 1966071 | NCBI WGS metagenome assembly UMJL01 (sample SAMEA4836148, study PRJEB28245) | human gut metagenome | biome: gut microbiome; material: fecal sample | place: Denmark | collected 2008
GCGCAAGGCGTCTCTGGACATCATCACCCACCTTGGCATCGTGGGCGGGTGCAATTGCCAGCTGGCGCTGAACCCGGACACCTTCGAGTACGCCGTCATCGAGGTCAACCCCCGTGTCAGCCGCTCCTCTGCCTTGGCCTCCAAGGCTACCGGCTACCCCATCGCCAAAATCACCACCAAGATCGCCCTGGGCTACACCCTGGACGAGATCAAAAACGACATCACCGGCAAGACCTGCGCCTGCTTTGAGCCTACGCTGGACTATATCGTGGTGAAGATGCCCAAGTGGCCCTTCGACAAGTTTGCCGACGCCTCCCGGACCCTGGGCACCCAGATGAAGGCCACCGGCGAGGTCATGGCCATTGCCCCCAGCTTTGAGATGGCTCTCATGAAGGCCGTTCGGGGCGCGGAGATCGGCATGGACACCCTCAACCGCAAGCCCGACCCCGACGATACCGCCCCCATCCGGGAGCGTCTGAAGCGGGTAGACGATCACCGGCTCTTCACCGTGTTCGAGGCCATCAAGTCCGGTGTCAGCCTGGAGGAGATCCACGAGATCACCAGAATCGACCTGTGGTTCCTCTCCAAGATCAAGAAGCTGGCGGACTTCGAGGCCGCCCTCTCCGGGGACCTGACCGAGGAGCAGTACCTCCGCGGCAAGCGCATGGGCTACACCGACGAAGCGCTTGGCCGCCTCAGCGGCGGCAAGCTGCCGGAGCACCGGGACGCCGTGTACAAAATGGTGGATACCTGCGGCGCTGAGTTCGACGCCGAGACGCCCTACTTCTACTCCTCCTATGACTCCGTGTGCGAGGCCCGGTTCTTCCCCAGGTCCGGCCGTCCGGTCATCATGGTGCTGGGCTCCGGCCCCATCCGCATCGGCCAGGGCATCGAGTTCGACTATTCCTCCGTCCACTGCGTCTGGACGTTGAAGGAACTGGGTTATGACGTGGTCATCGTCAACAACAACCCCGAGACCGTCTCCACCGACTACGACACCGCCGACCGGCTGTACTTCGAGCCGCTGTGCCCCGAGGACGTGATGCATATCGTGGCTGTGGAAAAGCCCATCGGCGTGGTGGTGGCTTTCGGCGGCCAGACGGCCATCAAGCTCACCAAGTTCCTGGACAGCCACGGCGTACGCATCATGGGTACTTCCGCCGAGTCCATCGACATGGCAGAGGACCGGGAGCGGTTTGACGAGCTGCTGGAGCGCTTCTCCATCAAGCGGGCTGCTGGTCGAGGCGTTTTGGGCATGGACGAGGCATTGAACACCGCCCACGAGCTGGGTTATCCCGTGCTGCTGCGTCCCAGCTACGTCATCGGCGGCCAGAACATGGTCATCGCCCACAATGACGAAGAGGTCCGCCGCTACATGGAGATCATCCTCTCCGGCAAGATCGAAAACCCGGTACTGGTGGACCAGTACCTCATGGGCAAGGAGCTGGAGGTGGATGTCATCTCCGACGGCACCGACGTGCTGATTCCCGGAGTCATGCAGCACATCGAGCGCACCGGTGTCCACTCCGGCGACTCCATCGCCGTCTACCCGCCCTTCTCCATCGGCGACAAGATGCTCAAGACCATCATCGACTGCTCGGAGAAGCTGGCACTCTCCCTGGGCACCCGGGGCCTCATCAACATCCAGTACCTCATCTACCAGGGTGAGCTGTATGTCATTGAGGTGAACCCCCGGGCCAGCCGTACGGTGCCCTACATCTCCAAGGTCACCGGCGTTCCCATGGTGGACCTGGCCACCCGGGTCATGGTGGGCCAGAGCCTCAAGTCCCTGGGCTACGGCACCGGCCTCTACCGCCAGCCGCCGTATGTGGCCGTGAAGGTGCCCGTGTTCTCCTTCGAGAAGATCACCGACGCCAACGCCTCCCTCTCCCCGGAGATGAAGTCCACCGGCGAGGTGCTGGGCCTGGGCAAGAACATGCAGGAGGCCCTCTTCAAGGGCCTGGTCTCCGCCGGATACAAGGTGGAAAAGCCCACCCGGGGCGGCATCCTGATTTCCGTCAACCGCCGGGACCAGCCGGAGATCGTGGGCATCGCCCGGAAGCTGGACGACATGGGCTACAAGCTCTACGCCACCGACGGCACCGCCCGGGAGATCATGCAGCTGGGCACCAGTGTGGAGATCGTGGGCAAGCTGGGCAAGGACAACCGGGTCTTCCAGCTGCTGGAGAACGGAGACATCGACTACGTGATCCTCACCGGTTCCACGGAGCCCCAGTACATCCGGGACTTCATCCACCTCAACCACCGCTGCGTCCAGCTGGGTATCCCGTGTCTGACCTCTCTGGACACCGCAAACGCCCTCACCGATATTCTGGCCTCCCGGTATAACCAGACCAACACGGAACTCATCGACATCTGCCACCTGCGGACAGAGCGGCAGAAGCTGCCCTTCGCCAAGATGCAGACCTGCGGCAACGATTACATCTTCCTGGAAAACTTCAACGGTGAGATCACCTGCCCCGAGTCCTTGTGCGTCACCTTCTGCGACCGTCATTACGGCGTGGGCGCCGACGGCATCGTGCTGATGGAGCGCTCCCGCAAGGCCGACGCCAAGATGATCATGTACAACGCCGACGGTTCCCGGGGCGCCATGGCAGGCAACGCCCTGCGGTGCATGGCCAAGTATCTCTATGATAACAACATCGTCCGCAAGGACGCCATGACCATCGAGACGGACACCGGCGTCAAGACCGTGGAGGTCTACACCACCGACGGCAAAGTGACCTCCGCCACTGTGGATATGGGCTATGCCACGCTGGATACCACGGCCCTGCAGCTGGACCTGCCGGAAAAGGAGATCGTGGACTATCCCGTCACCATCGGCGGCAAGGAGTACGCCATCACCTGCGTGGACATGGGTAACCCCCACTGCGTGGTGTTCTGCCCCCGGGTGGACGGCGTGGACGTGGAACATGTGGGCCCCCTGTTCGAGCACGCCGCGTATTTCCCTGACCGTATCAATACGGAGTTTATCCGCGTGGTGAACAAGAACACCATCAAGATGCGGGTTTGGGAGCGGGGCAGCGGCGAGACGCTGGCCTGCGGTTCCGGCGCCTGTGCGGCGGTGGTGGCCGCAGTGGCCAATGGCCACTGCGCCAAGGGCAGCGACGTCACCGTCAAGGTCCGGGGCGGAGATCTGGTGGTGAACTACACCGACGAGAAGGTCACCCTTACCGGAGACGCCAAGCTGGTCTACAGGGGCCAGGCGGAATACTAAGACACCTGTCCGGACACGGATACCCGAAAGACACATCCGGATTTTATGGGAAAACGGAGCGGAGGATTCTCCGCTCCGTTTCCGTGCGTAAACTGAACATTTGCGGCCGAAGGCCGCGCAGATCCAAGAGGGGATGAAGCAAATGAAGCACGATTATCAGCGCTCCGAGTCCTTCCGGGCCGCCGCCGTTCTGGCGTTGGCCGGCGGATTTCTGGACGCCTACACCTATCTTTGCCGGGGGCAGGTATTTGCCAACGCCCAGACAGGCAATATGGTGCTGCTGGCGGTTCGGCTGGCGGAGGGCAACTGGGGTAAGGCAGTTCATTACCTGATGCCCATTCTGGCCTTTGCCTTGGGTGTGCTGGTGGCGGAAATAGTGCGTCGGAACAGCCGTCACGCCGGGCGGTTTCACTGGCGTCATACGGTGCTGCTGGTGGAGATGGCGGTTTTAATCGCTGCGGCGCTGGCACCGGTGGGGAAGTGGGACAGTCTGGTCAATGTGGGGGTGTCCTTTGTCTGTGCATTGCAGGTAGAGACGTTCCGCAAGGTCCGGGGCTATCCCTTTGCCTCCACCATGTGCACGGGAAACCTGCGCAGCGGCATGGATGCCCTCTTCCACGGTGTGGTGGACCGGGACATGGCTCTGACGGCCAAGAGCGGCTGCTATTTTGCCATCATTGCCTGCTTCCTGCTGGGCGCGGCACTGGGAGGCGTGCTGTCTCCCCGGTTCCCCCAGGGGGCAGTGCTGACGGCGGCGGTCTTCCAGGGTGTGGCCTTTTTGTGGATGTTCGGAATCCGGGAGTTGGAGTAAGTTCCCGGCTGTTTTTTCCTGCGCATAGGACCTCACCGCGAATTCCCGGGCAGAAAACAGGGAATCTGCGCGGTTCCCGGAGGAATCCTCTGCCCCATAAATTCCTGAAATAGGAGAACAGAATATGAGTTTCAACGGCAAGTACCGCCTTCCCACAGTGGGAATGCGCAATTTGAAAACTGCGCTGGCTGCCGCTTTGTGTGCGCTGGCCTACTACTTTCTGGACCGCAGTCCTGCTTTTGCCTGCATCGGGGCGATTTTCGGCATGGGCGCCGATATGGAGGACTCCCGGCGCAACGGGGGAAACCGCCTCTTCGGAACGGTGATCGGCGGCCTTTTGGGCATGGCACTCTTCCGGATTTACCTGCTGGTCCATCCAAACGGGGGATATTCCCTGCTGCTGGTGCCATTGGTATTTGTGGGTACGGTACTGCTGATCGTCCTGTGCCAGATCTTCTGGGTGGGCGGTGTCCAGCCCGGCGGTGTGGTGCTTTGTATTCTGCTGTTCAACACCCCGGTGGAGAGTTATATCAGCTATGCCGTCAACCGGATCGTGGACACGGCAGTGGGGGTGCTGGTGGCGCTGCTGATCAATGCGCTCATCCCCCGGGACCATCTGCCCCAATGGCTCTTTTTCTGGCGGAAGTTCTCCACCCAAGAAGTGGAGAAAACTGTGCCGGAAGAGTGAAGCGCCTCTGCGCTCCGATTTTTCGGCAGTGGAATAGAGAAAGCAGAAAAGAGGGACTTACCAGCCTTCGAATGGAAAAGAAAACAAAAGAGACGGCGATTGGAATTCCAATCGCCGTCTCTTTTATCAAAAGGGGGGAGAGAGATTCAAATGCGGTCGCCCACGGCAGCCCGCATCCACTTGCCGCTTTTGACCCGCAGCAGGGATACCACAGCGCCGATGGCCCAGCCGGCGGGGATGGACCACCAGATGGCGTTGGCACCCAGGGGCGTCAAACGGGCCAGAGCATAGGCCACCGCCACCCGGGAGAAGAGGTTGGCCATGGAGCTGAAGGTGAAGGCGCCCATGTCGCCGGAGCCCCGGAGCATGCCGTTGGAGACGAACAGCAGACCCATCAGAATGTAGAACAGGGAGACGGTGTGCATATACGCCAGACCGTATCCCAGAGCGCCGGAGGTGTCACCGGGGTCCAGGAACAACGAGAGCAGCTGGTCGCCGAAGAGGAAGATGATGACGGTGATGAGCAGAGAAAAGACCACCACCATCAAAAGGCTGGCCTTCAGGCCCTGCTTGACCCGGTCGTACCGGCCGGCGCCGATGTTCTGAGCGGTGTAGCTGGACATGGCGTTGGAGAAGTTCATGTTGGGCAGCATGGCCAGGGTATCGATCTTGGTGGCGGCAGTGTAGCCGGCCACCAGGACCTTGCCATAGGAGTTGACCAGGCCCTGCATCATCATCATGGAAAGAGAGACCAGGGACTGCTGCAGCATGGAGGGCAGGCCGATCTGGGCGATGCGCTTGACGGCCACCTTGTGGAAGATGGGGATCTTTTGGCCCTCCTTGCCCGCCTCGCAAGGCAGGCGTTTCATCCGGAAGAAGAGCACCACCAGCGACGCCACGGCGCAGATGCCCTGGGCAATCAGCGTGGCCCAGGCGACGCCGGCCACACCCATGTGAAACCGGATGACGAACAGCAGATCCAGTACGATGTTGGTGAGGCTGGAGATCATCAAAAAGATCAGCGGCGTTTTGCTGTCACCCTGGGCATTGTAAATACCGTTCAGGGTGTTGTAGAGGAAGAGAAAGACCGCGCCGCCGAAGTAGATTCGCAGATAAGTCTGGGAGTCGGCCATGATGTCCGGGTCCGTGCCCAGCAGCTGCAGCAGCGGCCCGGCAAAAACGGTGCCCAGTGCCATCAGGATCAGTCCTAGGACGCTCAGAGAGATGATGGCGGTAGAGATGGTGGACTTCATTTCGTGGATGCGCCCGGCCCCGAAGAGCTGGGAGACCACCACGTTGCAGCCCATGGAGAGGCCGGCAGCCACTGCCACGGACAAGAAGACGATGGGGAAGGAGGAGCCGACAGCGGCCACCGCGTCCTCGCCTACGAATTTGCCCACCACAGCGGTGTCCACCATGTTATAGAGCTGCTGAAAGAGGTTTCCCGCCACCATGGGCAGGGAGAAGAAGAACAGCAGCCGCAGGGGCTGTCCTTCTGTCAGGTTTTTAACCATTGGTGTTTTCTCCTTCCTTAAATTCCTTTACATTTTCCATAATCCGCGTGAGGAAGGTCTCGTACTGGACCCGTTCCTCCGGCGTAAAGCCCTGCAGGCAGATTCGGCGCCAGTCATCCAGAATGACCTGGATCTGTTCCGCCATTTTCTCTCCCGCCGGTGACAGCGACACCAGCTTTTCCCGGCGGCACTGGTTGCTGACCTGGCGTACCGCCAGGCCGCTTTCCTCCAGCCGGGCCACGGACCCCTTGTCCAGCACCAGCCGCAACACGATGTCCTCCTGCCGCAGCTGCCCCTCCCGGCTCAGCAGCCGGACCACTAGGCCGTCCACACTCTGGAGGCCCAGGACACTCAGCTGATCCCGGATATGCTGCCGCTCAATGCGGCGAAAAAGCTCAACGCGATCCGGCATAAAAGCCCTCCTGTCTGTTGTAAAAGTCAACTGTTGAAGTTTACAACAAAACAAATGGCTTGTCCATACACAAAAGTGACAAAATCCGGGAAGAAACTCCCATTTGAGTAAGAATCTGTGCCGTTTTGCACGGAAAGACAGGGCTGCGCAGCTGCGGGCCTGTATGGCGGAGGGAAGAGGTAGGGAGTGGTCCGCTGAGGGCAGAAGCCTCTTGACAAAAGCGGCGGCAAACAGGTATAGTAATAAAGTTAGAATTATAATAATTAGTTTTCTAATGGAAAAAGCAGGAAGGAGACCAACGGATGGAAGAATCCTTTCATTATCTGCTCATGGCCAGCCAGTCCGTCCTGCATAAGCGGCTGCTGGCAAAGCTCCGGGACACCGGGCTGACCATCGGACAGCCCAAAGTGCTGGAGTATCTGGCCGGACACGACGGGGCCAGTCAGATCGAGATTGCCCGGGCCTGCCACATTGAGGCAGCCACACTGACCTCGGTGCTCAACCGCATGGAGGAAAAGGAGCTGATTCAGCGCCGGACTCTGCATGGGAACCGCCGGACCTTTTACATTTTTCTGACTCCCCAGGGGGCAGAACTGGCCGGACAGGTGACGCAGGCGTTCGAGCAGCTGGAGACGGAGGCGTTTACAGGGATATCCCCGGCGCGGCGGGAGGCATTTCTCGCGGTGCTGGATCTGGTGTATCACAATCTCGCGGAGAGGAATGGATAGAGAAGATGGAGAAGGCAAAACGGTATTTGGTATTTTTGGTGGGACTGTTCATCAGCTCTTTGGGGGTAAGCCTGATCACAAAGGCGGATCTGGGTACGTCTCCCATTTCAGCGATCCCCTATGTGCTCAGCCTGAATTTCCCGCTGACGCTGGGACAGTTTACCATTGCGTTCAGTCTGCTGCTGATTTTGCTGCAGTTGCTGATTCTGCGGAAAAACTTTAAGCTGGAGCATCTGCTGCAGATCCCCATTTCGGTGGCATTCGGCTATTTCATCGACATGACCATGGGACTTTTGACGTTTGTGAATCCCCAGGCCTATCCGGTGAAGGTGGCGGATCTGCTCATCGGCTGCGTGGTACTGGCCTTCGGCGTGTATTTGGAAGTGCTGGGTGACGTGGCCATGCTGCCGGGCGAGTCCTTTGTACGGTCCATTGTCATGACCTGGAAAACAGACTTCGGCACCACCAAGGTCTGCTTTGACGTCTCCATGACGGTGATCGCGGTGGTCCTTTCCTTCCTGCTGGCGGGGCATCTTTCCGGCGTGCGGGAGGGAACGCTCATCGCTGCGCTGCTGGTGGGCTTTATCGCCCGTCTTTTTGGCAGGGTGCTGTATTTTATGCCCCAGGTGCTCTTCGGAGCTGCTGCCAAGCAGCAAGAATCACCGGAGGTGCCGGGCGGTTACGTCATCGCCATCGGCCGGCAGTACGGCGCCGGCGGCCGTATCATCGGAAAGCGGCTGGCCCAGCAGCTCAACTACGCCTTTTATGACGACGAGATTTTGCAGATGGCGGCGGGCACCACCGGGTACAGCCCCCAGTTTGTCAGTCGGCAGGAGGAGAGCATGCGCAGCAGCCTTCTGTACGATCTGGTTAATCAGATGTATGCCTATGCGCCGGAGCAGGAGTCTCCGAAGGATGCGGTATTTGAAGCGGAGAAAAAGACGATCCTGGAACTGGCGCAGAAGGGCAACTGCGTGCTGGTGGGCCGCTGCGCCGACTGGCTGCTGCGCAAGGACCCGCACTGCCTGCGGGTGTGGCTCCATGCGGACGAGGAGACCCGCATTCGCCGGATCATGGAGATCGAAGGCGTCAATGAGGCCACTGCCCGTACGCACATGACCCAGGGGGATCACCGCCGGGCCACCAATTATCAGTACTATACCCGCCAGGTGTGGGGGCTGGCCAAGAATTTCCACATCGCGGTGGATACCACTCTGGGCGATGACTATGCGCTCCAGACGATTCTGGGGGCGCTGCAGGCGCTGAAAAACCGCACGGAGAAGGCAAAGGCCTGACGCTCCGCGCTGTGCGGAAATATAAAACTGCCACGGCCGTTTTTCGGGCCGCTGACGGAATAGGACCCCCGGTGTTTTTATAAAACGCCGGGGGTCCTCCTGTTTCCAGCTTTGATGCAGCCAAGATTAAAGGGGATGGGATAGAATTCCTTATACAGAGAAGCAAAAATGCGGCAGAAACGACCGAATGCGAGGATGTTGAACAAATCTGAAACATATAAGTTTCAAATTTGATGCGCAAAGTTTCTCCTGTGAAACATAACTGTACAGAAATTTACAAGTTGACAAAAAAATTCACAGTTTTGCCATGTGAAAAAGCACAGAAAAGCAGTCCAATATTTGAAAGATCTGTGGAAAATGAGGAGAGATAGCGGAACTGGCACGAAAATTGCATTATAACCTGGCTTGTGTTTATATCCTGCGCAGTGCCGCTGGCAGCTGTGAGGAAACCAAGGATAATTGCAGATGGAGGTGAAGCGGGTGCCTGTGACGGGGTTGCATCCCCCGGAACAAACGGCTGGACATTCAACCGGCCCCACAGATAAAATCACAGATAAAAGAAGAAATTTGAGAGGTGAGAAAATGGATCTGGCAGTACTGATTATTGCTTTCTTCGTCCTGCTGTTCCTGGGGATTCCCATTGCCATTGCGCTGTGCGCATCCGCAATTTTGTATCTGGTACTCTATACGGATATCCCCCTGATTATCATTGGACAGCAGATGCTCAAGGGTGTGGACTCTTTTACCCTGATGGCCATTCCCTTTTTCGTGATTGCCGGCTGCTTGATGCAAAGCGGCGGCATTTCCCGCAGAATCGTGGACTTCGCCAAGAAGCTGGTGGGCTGGATGCCCGGCGGCCTGGCAGTGGTTGACGTGGTGGCCAGTATGATCTTCGCCGCTATGACCGGCGCCGGCGCCGCCACCACCGCTGCCGTGGGCGGCATCATGATCCCCTCCATGGAAGAAGAGGGATATGACCCCGGTTTTGCCAGCGCTGTTCAGACGGTGGGCGGCGTGTTTGGCCCCATCATTCCCCCCAGCATCCTGATGGTTCTCTACGCGGTGGCCGCCGGTACGTCGGTGGGCGATATGCTGCTGGCCGGTCTGCTGCCGGGCCTGTTCCTGGGCCTGGTGCTGATCGTGGTAGTGGTGATCCAGTGCATCCGCAAGGGATACCGGGGCAGCGGCCGGTTCCACCTGGTTGAGGTGGCCAAGTCCTTCTGCCATGCCTTCTGGGCGCTGCTGGCCCCCATCATCATCCTGGGCGGCATCTACTCCGGCCTGGTGACCCCCACCGAGGCCTCCGCACTTTGCTGCTTCTACTGCCTGATCGTGGGCGTGTTCATCTACAAGGAAATCAAGATCAAGGACATCTGCAAGATCGTCTACGGCGGCGTGAAGAGCGCGGCGGGCATCATGCTCATTGTGGCAGCCACCCAGGCCTTCGGCTGGGTGATTACCCGGGCGGGCATTCCCCAGAAGATGGCCCAGACCTTTACCTCCTCCATCACCAATCCGCTGGTGTTCGTCTTTGCGGTGTGCGTGATTTTGCTGGTGGCCGGCTGCTTCATTGATGCGGTGCCCGCTCTGCTGATCTTCGCCCCCATTTTCTGCCCCACCGCGGACGCATACGGCATCAACATGATCTATTTTGGCGTGGTGATGGTCATCGTGCTGTGCATTGGCCTGGCAACGCCTCCGGTTGGCATCAACCTGTATGTGGCTTCCAGCGTGGGCGGACAGCCGGTGCATAAAATTATTCCCCATCTGCCCATTCCTCTGCTGGCCATTTTTGTCGGCACGGTGATCGTGATCCTGGTACCCGAGATCATCACGTTCCTTCCCAACGTGCTGTAATGTGGCGGACCAACGGAATACGAGCAATTTGAACGCATGAGGAGAAAACATATGATGAAAAAGAAGGTTTTGGCATTCGGCATGGCCCTGGCCATGCTGTTGACCATGACGGCCTGCTGTGATATCCGGGACGGCGGCAGCGGCGGTAAGACCGAACTCAATGAGACGGTGGAAGTGCCTGATCCCGGTCCGGTGGCTTCCGGCGAGATCACCGGTGAGAAGATGTCCATCAGCCTGTTTGCCGGCTCCCTGCCTGAGAACATGCCGGTGGGCGGTGCTCTGAAGGTGATGGCCGAGTACATCAATACCTACTCCGACGGAACCATCGAGGCGCTGGCCTTTTTTGACACAGCGCTGGGCGACGCCACTTCCATGGTGCAGGGCCTTCAGCAGGGCACCATCGACATCGGCGTGGCAGGCACGGCCTACTTCTCCGGCCTGGTGCCGGAGGTAGAAGTGTTCCAGCTGCCCTTCCTCTTTGACGATCTGGAAGCGGCGCGGACGGCGGCTGCCGGCCCTGCGGCGGATGAGATCCACAAGATGTTTGAGGACAAGGGCATCGTGGGCCTGTCCGTCTGGGAAAACGGCTTCCGGGAACTGACCAATAACGTCCGCCCGATCAAAACCCCGGACGACATGAAGGGCATCAAGATGCGTACCCTTCCCGCTGAGGTCCAGGTGGCCACCTGGGAGGCCATGGGCGCACTGCCCACCAGCATCGATGCCTCCGAGCTGTACACCGCCCTGCAGCAGGGAACGGTCAGTGCGCAGGACAACCCCCTGCACGAGATCGTCTCCCGGAAGTTCTATGAGGTCCAGCCCTATGTGACCATGACCGACGCGGTGTACACCCCGCTGTACATGGGCATGAGCAAGAAGACCTGGGACCGGATGTCCGAGTCCCAGCAGGCGCTGATCAAGGAGGCTGCCGACGTGGCCCGGGAAAAGCAGCTGGAGCTGACGGACGAGGCCCAGGCAGAGGCGTTGCAGACGCTGCTGGACTACGGTTGTGAGGTCGAGATGAACCCCGACAAGGAGGCGTTCCGGGAGCGGGCGCTGCCCACTTGGTCCATCTTTACCGATCAGTACGGCACCGAGCTGGTGGATCTGCTGCAGCAAACACAGGGAGACTGAGAGAGGAGTGCGTCTTATGAGAAGAATCGTTGATTTGACCTGGCCCATTGAAGAGCATTGGCGGTATGGCTTTCATGTCACGCCGGTAAAGACCCATGCCAACCACGATCCCTGGCAGTGCATGGCCTATAACCTGGAATCCCACTGGTACACCCACATCGACGCGCCGCTGCATTTTGATCCCAACGGGGAGTGCCTGAACGACTATCCCCTTCAGGACTGGGCCATTACGGATTGCCTGGTTTTGAACTTCTCCGACTGCGGGGACAATGCGGCCATCACCGCCGAGATGCTGGAGAAGGCCAACGAGCCTTACAAGGATCGCCATTTCGGCAGCCTCCTGATCCGCACCGACCGGGGCCGGAAGGTGGACTGGAAGACCACGGAGTTCTGGGATTCCTCCCCGTATCTCACCGAGGACGCTGCCATCTGGATCAAAAATTATCATCCCAAGGTCGTGGGGTATGACTTCGCGCAGGACTATGCCATCCGTCTGCTGCGCAATCTCAAGCCCGGCGAAGTGGTGGAGCAGCCGGTCCACGAGCATGTGCTCAAGCAGGGCAAGATCCTGCAGATCGAGTACATGAGCAATCTGTGGGAGATCGGCGCGGATACCTGCCAGCTGATTGCCCTCCCGCTGAACACGCAGCATGCCGACGGCAGCCAGATCCGGGTCATCGCCGTGGTGGAAGAGTGAGGACGATATGAAGAAGAAAATGATTTCTGCCGTTGAATGGCTGTTCGGCCTGGTGGGTGTTGTGATGATCCTGGTGGAGACCTATGCGGTGCTGGCGAGAAACGTGCTGCTGATCTCCACCCCCTGGGTGGACGAGCTGCTCAAACTGCTGTTTGTCTGGAGCATTTTCGTCTGCTCCGCCCTGGCATTTATGTCGGATGAGCTGATTTCCCTGACGCTGCTGGAGGACAATGCCAAGGAGCAGGGGAAGATGAAGAAGTACGGGGTATTCAAAGTGATCCAGTACATTGTGGCGCTGGTCATCTCCGGGATGCTGGTGGCTCAGCTGCTGACCATTGTCAACACCCAAATGACCACTGGCGAGGCCACTACGGTGCTCAAGTATCCCCTGTGGGTGCTCAACACCGGTGTGCTGCTGGGTATGGCGATGATCGCCGTGTTTGCCGTCATCAAGCTGGTGGAGTGCGCAAAGCTCTTTACCGGCAGCAAGCAGTAAGACTGTCCGGCGGCAGGAATGCCCCTGCCGCTGCAAACCAAAGGCA
>UMJL01034196.1_pt1 | contig 12887 bp, 10 predicted proteins | sample 1966071 | NCBI WGS metagenome assembly UMJL01 (sample SAMEA4836148, study PRJEB28245) | human gut metagenome | biome: gut microbiome; material: fecal sample | place: Denmark | collected 2008
CCAGCGGATCTCTACGATGTCTTTCATGTACTGATCCTCCTTTATTTCCTCTTCACACTTGTTTACAAATTATTTCTCCGGGAAGGCGGCGATGATCTCCACCTCGCAGAGCACCTTCTTGGGCAGCTCGCGCACCGCCACGCAGGAACGTGCGGGCTTGCTGACAAAGTACTTCTCATACACGGCATTGAAGGCGCCGAAGTCGCCCATATCTGCCAGGAAGCAGGTGGTCTTGACCACGTCCTCGAAGGTCAGGCCGTTTGCCTCCAGAATCGCCTGGATGTTCTTGCAGGCGCGGTCAGCCTGCTCTTCAATGGTGGTTCCCACCACTTCGCCGCTGCCGGGCATCAGGGGCACCTGGCCGGAAGCGAACAGGAAGCCGTTGGCGGTAATGCCCTGAGAATAAGGACCGATGGCGGCAGGAGCATTGGGGGTGGAAGTAACCTGAAACATAATTGATCCTCCTATTGGTTCAAGGTTTTTGCTTTAAACATTTTCGCTTGTCCGCGCCCCCGTTTCCGAGGGCGCGGACAAGCAGGGAGAGCATGTTTATGCGTGCTGCTTTTTCTTGTTCTTGTTGGTCAGAGCATCCATGAACACAGCGATGGCACCGTCGCCGGTGACGTTGCAAGCCGTGCCGAAGGAGTCCTGAGCGATGTACAGAGCGATCATCAGGCCCTGCATGGTCTCATCAAAGCCCAGCATGGACTGCAGGATACCCAGAGCTGCCATAACAGCACCGCCGGGGACGCCGGGGGCAGCCACCATCGTGATGCCCAGCATCAGGATGAAGGGGAACATCTTGGCGAAGGTGACGGGCTGACCCATCATCATCATGACAGCGATGGAGCAGCTGGTCAGGGTGATGGTGGAACCGGACAGGTGAATGGTCGCGCACAGGGGGCAGACAAACTCCGCGATAGAATCGGCAACACCGTTCTTCTTGGTGCACTCCACGGTCACGGGGATGGTGGCGGCGGAGGACTGGGTGCCGATAGCGGTGGTGTAAGCCGGGATCATGTTCTTGATCAGGCTGAAGGGATTCTTCTTGGCGGTCGTGCCGGCCACGGTGTACTGGAAGAGCAGGATGACGCAGTGCAGAACCAGAATCACGGCGAAGACCTTGATGAAGGAGGTCATCAGCTCAACGATGGTACCGGCATAGGTGAGCTTTGCAAAGATACCATAGACGTGGAAGGGCAGCAGGGGAATCACAACGCCGCCGACCAGCTTAGTGACGATCTCGGAGAAGTCCTTAATGGCCAGCTTCAACGTATCATTCTTGATCAGGGTCAGGCCCAGGCCAAGGATGAAGGAGATCAGCAGAGCTTCCATAACGCCCATGATGGGGGGCATCTCAATGGTGAACAGGCCGGTCAGTGCGGTCTCTTCCGCGTTCTGGGCATCTGCCATGAACATGTCAGCATGCACCAGGCTGGGGAACAGGGCCATGTCCACGGCAAACGCCAGAGAACCGGCAATGATGGTGGAGAGATAGGCAACGCCGGTGGTAGCGGCCAGGGTCTTGCCTGCGCCGGTACCCAGATCCGCGATGCCGGGAACCACGAAACCGATGATGATCAGGGGAATGCAGAAGTTCAGGAAGTTACCGAAAATACTGTTGTAAGTTGCGCCGATCTGAATGATCAGCTCGCCGGCACTGCCGATCTTCTGGCAGATGGTGCCGATGACCAAGCCCAAAACAATGGCGATGAGCAGCTTGGGGAGCAGGCCGAGCTTCTTCTTTTTCTTTTCCATGTTTCTTGACCTCCGGACTCTACACCGGAGATCCCCCTCCTTTTATTTTATTTTTGCGGGATGATTAATCCTGCAAAGAATAACCCTTGGCACGCAGAGCGTCCTCGATCTGAGCCACGTGTTCCTCATTCCGGGTCTCCAGAACCATGGTCACCAGGCAGGCACCCACGTCAGAGTTCTTGGCCTCACGCTCGTGGTTGACGCTGAGGATGTTGGCGCCGCAATCGGACACCACCTGCAGCACCTGGATCAGGTTGCCGGGCTTATCCGCTACCTTGGTGGTGATCTCAGCGATCCGACCGGACTTGGTCAGGCCCTTGGTGATGATGCGGGAGAGCGTGGTGACATCCACGTTGCCGCCGGAGACGACACACACAGTCTTCTTATTGGAAGTATCCACCTTGCCGAACATGCAGGCGGCCACAGGCGTGGCGCCAGCGCCCTCGGCGACGGTCTTCTGGCCTTCCACCAGAGCCAGGATGGCGGCCGCGATCTCGTCCTCGGTGACGGTGACGATCTCGTCGACGTACTTCTGGCACATCTCAAAGGTCATGTTGCCGGGAGTGAGCACGTGGATGCCGTCGGCCAGCGTCTCGCCGTCGGGCACGGTCACGATTTTGCCGGCCTTGCAGGACTCATACATGGAAGGCACGGTGGCAGCCTGTACGCCGATGACCTTGCAGGAAGGCTTCAGGCTCTTGATGGCCAGCGCGATGCCGCTGATCAGTCCGCCGCCGCCGATGGGGCAGACCACCTGATCCACCTCGGGCAGCTGCTCAAGGATCTCCAGGCCGATGGTGCCCTGGCCGGCCATGACGTACGGATCGTTGAAGGGATGGGCGAAGGTGTAGCCGTGTTCCTTGGCCAGGCGGTCAGCCTCGCGGGCAGCGTCATCGTAAACACCGGGGACCAGCACCACTTCCGCGCCGTAGTTCTTGGTGGCCTCCACCTTGCTGATGGGGGCGCCGGCGGGCATGCAGATGATGGACTTGATGCCCAGCTTGGTGGCGGAAAGGGCAATGCCCTGGGCATGGTTGCCGGCGGAGCAGGCGATCACGCCGTGGGATGCCTCTTCCTTGGTCAGGGAGCGGATCTTGTTGTAAGCACCACGCAGCTTAAACGCGCCGGTCAGCTGCAGGTTCTCTGCCTTAATATAAATATTCTCGCCGATCTTCGGAGCAGCATCCAGGGGCGTCTTTCTTGCGATCCCCTTCAGTGCCTTTTGTGCATCTTGGATCATTTCCAATGTAAGCATTTCAATTTCTCCTTTTCTCGTCAGTTTTTACACACGGACGTTTTACCAGCTGGAGTTTTTTGTTTATTTTGCTTTACAAAGAAATTATATCGTAATTCGAGCCAAACACAATGCACAATTCCTCCAAATGTTTTTATCGGAAATACTAAATTATGACGAAACGTCTTTGTATCAAGGACAGTTCGTTGCACTCAGCACACGCCCGTAAAATTTTAGGACACTTTTTTGGATGTGCCCACTCCGCAGCACATTTCGTCAATCTGCCCAGATTCGACCGCTTTTGTAGGGTAAAGAGGTGAAATTTTGCCGTTTTTTACGATCCAATTGGTTTTCAGGCAAGCAGTCAGACAGGTTTTCATCCTCGCAAGCGCCGCTTTCTTTCCAGCTTTTCCCTTTTTTAAGACGTCTTCTGATTTCCGCAGGGTTTGTCTCTCATATAAACACACCATCTGCTGTGCAGCAAGAGGTGTTTGGAGCGTAATCGTTTTGCAGCGGTTGGAGAAAAAGTCTCTGCCGGCTTTTCCTGATAAATTCCGCAGCTTTACCGCCTGCTGCTTAAAAATCGCCGGGCCGCTCCGATTGGAAGCGGCCCGGCGCCTGTTGCCTTTTACGATAGGACCCTCTCCGGCCTCCTTACACCAGTGCATCCAGCACGGAACGGAAATCGTCGATGATGTCCTCGGGGTCCTCCAGGCCCACGCTGACCCGCACCAGGCCCTCAGAGATACCGGCAGCGGCCAGCTCCTCGGCGGTGTAAGTGGAATGGGTCATGGTGGCAGGATGCTCCACCAGCGTCTCGGCGTCGCCCAGGGAGACAGCGATGGTACAAAGCTGCAGCTTGTTCAGCGCAGCGGCGGTAGTGGCCTTGTCGGCCTTGAGCTCGATGGAGATCATTCCGCCGGGCAGACGCATCTGCTTTTCAGCGATCTCATGGCCCGGGAAGGAGTCCAGACCAGGATAGTACACCTTCGCCACGGCGGGGTGGCCCGCGAAGAACTCCGCAACCTTCCGCGCATTGGCGCAGTGACGCTCCATCCGGATATCCAGCGTCTTCAATCCCCGGGCGATCAGGAACGCATCAAAGGGGCTCATAACCGCGCCGGTCATATCCTTCAGACCGAACATGCGGCACTGGGTGATGAAGTCCTCTTTGCCGACTACCATGCCCGCGATCACGTCGCCATGGCCGTTGAGGTACTTGGTCGCGCTGTGGACCACCACGTCGGCGCCCCAGCGCAGCGGCTGCTGCAGATACGGCGTGCAGAAGGTGTTGTCCACGATGACCCGGATCTCGGGGTTGAAGGCGTGGGCCGTCTTGGCGATCAGCTCAATGTCCAGCAGCTTCAGCGTGGGGTTGCAGGGGGTCTCGAAGTAGACCACCTTGGTCTTGTCGGTAAGATGTTTCTTGAGATTTTCAATGTTGGACAGATCCGTCAGCGTCACCTTCACGCCGAACTTGCTCATACCGTGGTTGAGCAGTGCGTAGGTGCAGCCATACAGCGTTTCATCCGCCACGATCTCATCGCCGCCCACCACCGCGCTCCAAAGAGCGGAGGAGATGGCGCCCATACCGGACGCAGCAGCCATCGCGGCCTCGCCGCCCTCCAGGGATGCCAGCTTTGCCTCTACCGCCGCCAGGGATGGATTCCCCAGCCGGGTGTAGATGTAGCCGCCCTCTTTCCCGGCGAACCGGGCGCCGCCCTGCTCCACCGTGGAGAAGGCAAATGTGGACGTCTGATAAATGGGAGCACACAGGGAACCGGCAGCGTTTTCCACCTTGCCGGCATGGATCTGACGTGTGGCGAAACCGAGCTTCTTCTCCGTATTCATAGAAATGCCTTCCTTTCTTCATCGGGCCCGGCTGCGTATACAGCAGCGGGCAAACATCTTTGCTATCATTTTTTTGTGATTCAGGCGATGGGATGGACGGTGTGCGATGCATGAAGAGAGAATGGGGGGTTTTTCAGAGCAGGCACGGACAAATGGTGATGTTGCACATGTTTTCCAGGGAGCTCAACAGATGATTCATCTATTTCTACCTATTATGATAGCATGCTTTGCGGAAAGTGGTTAATATACGTTTTACGCAATCCGCTCACAGTTTTTGCGATAGCCATTTGACAGCGCCGTGCTTCCTGCCCTATAATGTCACTAACAAACGGAAAAAGGAACGCGGAAAGGAGCCTCGTGTATGACCTTTCAGCAGCTGGAATACGTGGTGGAAATCTCCAAGTGCGGCTCGATCAACAAAGCGGCCCAAAAGCTCTTTTTATCCCAATCCGGGATTTCCACCGCTGTGCGGGAACTGGAACAGGAGCTTGGCATCCGCATTTTCGCCCGCAGCAACCGGGGCGTGGAATTCACCCAGGAGGGCAAGGAGTTTCTCAGCTATGCGGTCTCGCTCCTGGAGCAGAAGCATCGGGTGGAGAGTCTGTATGGTGAGTCCCGGAATGATGCGCCCATGCGCTTTTCCGTCTCCAGCCAGCGATATCCCTTCTGCGTGGATGCGTTTTTGCGCTTGCTGGACGCGGCGGAGGAAAACCGGTACCACTTCTCTATTCGGGAGACCGGCATGGACGCCGTGATCGACGATGTATACGATCACCGCTCGGACGTGGGGATCATCTGCCTGACGGACCTGACGGAAAAGATCATCCGCCGCCTGCTGGACTCCCGGGATCTTGCGTTCCATGAGCTGGCCGCAGTCTCCCCATGCATCTACGTACGCACAGGACACCCGCTGGCACATCTGACCAGCGTGACCGAGGAAGATCTGGACGGCTATCCCTACGTGGCCTTTGACCACGACCAGGGTGTGGCCTCGGATTTTTTTGAGGAATACCCCATGGTCTCTCTGAAAAAGCCGGCCAAGTGCATCAGCGTCAGCAACCGCGCCACCGCCATGTATGTCCTGGCCCGGACCGACGCCTTTACCACCGGCAGCGGCCTTTTGTCTCAGCCGGTATCCAATCCCTCTGTCATCACCATTCCTCTGGAGGGAAAGACCTGCATCCACCTGGGATGGATTCACATCAAAAACGGGAAGCTCTCGGCACAGACGGAGGGGTTCATCCGCCTTCTGGAGCAGGCACTCACTGATTCCATTGCATTTACCAAAGAACTGCAGCAATTCGGATTTACAGAGTAACTATTACAAGGCAAAAAGCGGACGCCGGCACGGCGTCCGCTTTTTCCATATTCATCAGGCTTTCTCTGCGGCGTCCATGGCAGCCTTCTTCGCCGCCACGCCGGACTCCGACACGTCATACTCCCAATTCCAGGGGTCCTTACGGCAGATGCCATCGGCATAGGGGATAAAGATGGACAACACGCCGAACACCGCCAGAATCCAGCAGTACCACATGTAGGGCAAAAACTCTGCGGGGCTCATGGTCACGCCGCTGGTCACGGTGGTCAGACTAGCTGCAGCCAGCAGCTGGGCACCCCAAGGGATCAGACCCTGGAACACGCAGGAGAACACGTCCAGCAGCGACGCGGTCCGGCGGGGATCCACCTTATACTGCCGGCTCATATCCCGGGCCACATTGCCGCTGACGATGATGGCCACCGTGTTGTTGGCAGTGGCACAGTCCGCCAGGGACACCAGTGCCGAGATGCCCACCTGGGCGGACTTGTTGCCCTTCATCATCCGGCTGAGCTTTTCGATGAGCCAGGTGATGCCGCCGTTGTGAGCGATCATCTCCGACATGCCGCCGCAGAACAGGGAGAGGAAGAACACCTCGTTCATGCCAGTGAAGCCGTCATAGATGCTCTGGGCAAAGGTGGCGATCGTCAGATCGCCCAGTGCCAGGCCGATGATGCCGGCGGAGAAGATGCCGATGACCAGCACCAAAAAGACGTTCAATCCGATGAGGGCCAGGATCAAAACCGCCAGATAGGGCAGCACCTTGATGATATTGAAGGTCAGCTCATCCATGGGGACCACGGTCTCCGGCCGGCCCAGGATCAGCAGCAGCACGATAGTGACCAGCGCCGCCGGCAAAGCAATGAAGAAGTTCACCCGGAACTTGTCCCGCAGTTGGCAGCCCTGGGTACGGGTGGCGGCAATGGTGGTATCGGAGATCATGGACAGGTTGTCGCCGAACATGGCGCCGCCCACGCAGGCGCCCACGCACAGCGGCAGGCTCAGTCCGCCCTTGTCCGCCACGCCCACGGCGATGGGGACGATGGCGCTGATGGTACCCACGGAGGTGCCGGTGGCGGTGCCCATAAAGGCCGAGATCACAAACACGCCCGCCGCCAGGAAGTGGACGGGAATCACGCTCAGTCCCAGATTCACCGTGGAGTCCACGCCGCCCATGGCGCTGGCCACGGTGGAAAATGCGCCGGCCAGGATGAAGATCATGAGCATGGTCAAGACGTTTTCATTGGCCGCGCCCTTAGCAAAGATTGCGAACTTTTCGTCAATGCTGCCCTTGCCCATACAGAAGGCCAGCAGCACCGCAATGAACATGGCGGTCACAGAGGGGAACTGGTAGAAGGCCATTTCCACCCCCTTGGCCTGAAAATACAGGCCGGCGCCCAGGTAGATAATGATGAACAGCAGGAACGGAAGCAATGCGGAACCTTTTCCCTTTTTCTCCAGAGTCTCCATGATGTACCTCCTTATTGTCCTCTTTTCCCGAAACACGCACCCCTTATTTTTTGTCCATTTGCACAGTTTTGCAAGAGTTCTTCGCCCATTCTCTGGTTATTATTATACCATCCACTCCAAAATACCGCTAGTGTGAAACTTTCATCAACCGGCTATCGTTTCTGCAGATAACCAGCAGCCGTTTCCCGATGCGGCACCTCCCGCTTCCGGCCGCATAGGATGGAGCACAGTCCATTTGATTTGGAGGTAACAAGCATGGAAGAAACCCCGACGCTCACCACGATGACCGCAAAGATCCTGCGGGTCTGCTGCTGCGATCTCCTGGTCTGCGACACCTGCACCTGTCAGGAAGTCCTGGTACACACGCCCCGGGCCTGCTGCTTTTCTGTGGGGGAGTGTGTCTGCATCGAGTACAGCGGTGCCATGACCATGAGCATCCCCCCGCAGATCACCGCCACCGACATCCGCCGGGCCTGTGCGTGCTGCTGAGCTGTTGCCGCCGGGGTGCGCTGCCCCGGCTGTCATATAGTAAAAACGGGAAAGGCCTGAGGCCTTTCCCGTTTTTGTACCGGCAGGGCGGCACTTTTTCACGTGATCTGAAGGAATTTCTGCACATCCTTGTTGGACCCCAGAACAAAAATGGTCTCGTTCTCGGAAAAGCAGTGGGTCGGCCCCGGCAGCGGTTCCAGCACGTCGTTGCTGCGGGTGGCCAGGATGTTGATCCGGTAACGCTGGCGCACCGCCAGGTCCACCACGGTCTTTCCCACCCAGGACCGGGGCACACCGGTCTCAAAAATGGAGTACTCCGGTGTCAGCTCCACATAGTCGAAGACATGGTCGGCAGTGTAGCGCACAGCGGACCAGGAGGCCATCTGCCGCTCGGGGTAGATCACATCGTCGGCGCCGTTGCGCAGCAAAAACTTGGCGTGGACATCCCGGGCCGCCCGGGATACCACGAAGGGGGCACCGCACTCTTTCAGAAGGGCCGTGGTCTCCAGAGAACTCTGGAAATCGTCGCCGATGGCCACCACGCAAAGATCAAAGTTCCGCACGCCCAGTGACCGGACAAACTGCTCATTGGTCCCGTCTCCGATCTGGGCGTTGGTGACAAAAGGCAGCGCGTCGTTGACCCGCTGTTCATCTTTGTCGATGGCCAGCACCTCATGGTGCAGTTCCTGCAGTTTCTGGGCCATGTGCCGTCCAAACCGGCCAAGGCCGATCAGCAATACAGACTTTTTCATGAAATGCTTCCTTTCTTATCCCACGGTCACCGATTCCTGGGGATATTGAGACGACAGATTCAACGTGCCCGCTGTCACAGCGTAGATCATGGTCAGGCCGCCTACCCGGCCAAAGTACATGAGAAAAATCAAAATCAGGCGGGACGGCGCGGACAGATTGGCAGTGCCCACGATGGACAGCCCCACCGTACCGATGGCGGAGGCCGATTCAAACAGTGCGTCCAGCAACGCAACCCCGTCGATGCAGCAGATCAGTGCCCCGCCCAGGAAAAAGAGGGTCAGGTAGAGCCAGAAGATGGCACTGGCATTGCGCAGCACCGCTTCGGGAAGCCGCCGGCCAAAGCACTCGGCGCTGCTACGGCGCCGGAACACCGCCCACGCGCTCAGAAGCAGCACCGCCAGCGTGGTAGTCTTGAAGCCGCCGGCGGTGGACCCCGGCGAACCGCCGGTAAGCATGAGCAGAATGGTCACCAGACGGCCCAATTCGCTCATCTGCGTCAGGTCCACGGTATTGAAGCCCGCCGTCCGGGGGGAGGCGGACTGGAAGAAGGCCGCCAGCACCCGCTCACCCGGGTCCATGTCCGCCCACTGGGGCAGACGGAATTCGTAGCAGGCAAAATACAGCGTCCCGGCAAGGAGCAGCAGGAAGGTGGTGAGCAGGATCAGTTTGCTTTGCAGCCGGTACTGCCGCAGGCGGCATCCATTTCCGGCAATATCCTGCCAGGTGGAAAAGCCGATGCCGCCCACAATGATCAAAAGTGCCACCGTCACGCACACCAGCGGGTCTGCTCCATAGGCGGTCAGGGAGGAATAGGGGACCTCACTGCCCATCAGGTCAAAGCCCGCGTTGCAAAAGGCGGACACCCCATGGAACACCCCGTACCAAATGCCCTTCCACAGGCCGAATTGCGGGCAGAACCGCAGGGCCAGCAGCAAAGCCCCCACGCCCTCAATGATCAGGGCCGTGCGGAGGATAAAGCCCGTCATGCGGATGATGCCGCCCACCTGGGGCGCGGAGATGGACTCCTGCATCACCCAGCGCTCCTTGAGGCCGATCCGCCGTCCGGAGAAGATGAAGAGGGCCACGGCCACCGTCACCACGCCCATGCCGCCGATCTGGATCAGCAGCAAGATCACCGCCTGTCCGAATCCGGACCAGTATCCCACGGTATCGTGAACCACCAGTCCGGTCACGCAGGTGGCGGAGGTGGAGGTGAACAGCGCATCCAAAAAATTGGCGCCGCCCGGCGTCCTGGTGGACCAGGGGAGCATCAGCAGCAGCGTGCCCCCAAAAATCAGCAGCAAAAAGCCCAGAATGATGACGCGCGCCGGTGAGATTTGTCCTCTTCTCCAGAGGGGAGGGGTTTCTTCCCCAAACTGCAGTTTCATCGCCCGGATCAGGCTCCTTTCAAACGCTCTGGACACGCTCTATCCTAGCACATCCTGCGTTCATTTGCTGTAAAGACTCTTCGGCGCGATCTCTGGGGCCCGTCAAGAAATGCTGCAGGCCTGCCGCGCCGGGTCATGTGCTATGATACCCCGGAACAGAGCCGCTGTCCATAGAAAAATTCCCATCCGTCCCTGCCTTTTGAAAAGTTGGACGGAGCCCGGAAAATCCGTGCTCCGTCCTGAAGTGGGACCGGTGTCAGCTCCGCCGGAACAGCCGGCCCAGCAGGCTCCGCAGACCGCCTCCGGCGGGAGTGGTCTCCCCCTCTGTCTCCTGGGCAGGCGCCTCCCGCAGCGCCTCCTCCAGCAGATACTGCTGGCAGTCAAACCGGGGCTCCGGGACCCGGCGGGTATAGGTGCCATCCGGTCCCATGATCCGGGCCTTCAGGGTATCCCGCAGGCAGGCATCCAGGATTTTGTGGATTTTCTGCCGGACGGGCGCCTCGGTAATGGGGCAGGCGATCTCCACCCGCCGCTCCGTGTTGCGGGTCATAAAGTCCGCCGAGGCGATGTACATCCGTTCCTCTGTTCCGCTGCCGAAGCAGTAGACCCGGGAGTGCTCCAGGAAGCGGCCCACGATGCTGATGATCTCAATGTGCTCCGTCCGCCCCGGAATGCCGGGCAGCAGGCAGCAGATGCCCCGGACGATCATCCGGATCTGCACGCCGGCGCAGCTGGCCTGCTTGAGCTTTTCAATGAGGTCCAGGTCCGTCAGGGAGTTGATCTTGATGAGGATGCGTCCTTCCGGGCCCTTGGTGATCTCCCGGTCGATCTCCTCGATCACCCGCTGCTTGAGGGATACCGGCGCCACCAGCAGATGACGATAGTGTCCCTCCAGATTGCCGATGGCCATGTTCTTAAAGAACTCATTGGCATCGGCACCGATGTCCTGACTGGCGGTCATGAGGGACAGGTCCGTATACATGGCAGCGGTCTTTTCATTGTAGTTTCCAGTGCCCACCTGGGTCAAAAAGCGGATCTCCCCCCGCTCCCGCCGGGTAATGAGGCAGATCTTGGAGTGGACCTTGTAGTCCTCAAAGCCGTAGATCACTGTGCACCCTGCGTCCTCCAGCCGCTCGGACCAGTCGATATTGTTCTGCTCATCGAATCGGGCCCGCAGCTCAATGAGCGCGGTGACGTCCTTGCCGTTTTCCGCCGCCTGGCACAGGTAATCCACCAGCTTGGCCCGCTTCGCCAGACGGTAGATGGTGATCTTGATGGACACCACTGCCGGGTCGGAGGCGGACTCCTTCAAAAGCCGCAAAAACGGGTCCATGCTCTCAAAGGGGTAGGAGAGCAGCAGGTCGTGCTGGCGGATCTGATGGGTCATGGTCTCCCCGCTCCGTACGCAGGACGGCATCTGGGGATGGAAGGGGGGATAGAACAGCGTCCGCCGCTTGTTTTCCGCCAGCCGGTCCGCCAGGGAAAAGACATACCCCAGCTTCATGGGCATGTCGGTGCGGTAGGTCTGATCTCTGCGCAGGGACAGCCGCTCGCAAAGCGCCGTGAGGAACGGTTCGCTGACGGCGCCGCTGTACTCCAGCCGCACGGGGTCCAGCCGCCGCCGCTTGCCCAGCACCTTGCGCATCTTTCCCCGGAAGTCGTCGTCAAAGTCGAAAGCCTCGTCCTCAGGGTTGATGTCGGCGTTGCGGGTAACGCAGAATGCCGTGGCTTCCTCCACTGTATACGTGGAAAAAACGGTGGAGAGCCGGGAGAGCAGGATCTGCTCCGTGGGGATGCAGCGCACATCACTGCCGGGCAGGAACACCACATCCGGCGCCGCCGCAGGCACCGGAATCAGCGCCAGGACTTCCTTTCCCTTGCGCCGCAGGCGGGCACCCACGTGGATGACCTTGTTTTGCAGATGGGGGAAGGGGTGATGGGTATCGATGATCTGGGGGGAGAGGATCGGTGCCAGGTTTTCGTCAAAGTAGTGCCGCAGATATTTCTGCTCCGCCGTCCCCAGTTCTCCGGCGGAGAGCTGATAGACCCCGTGAAGCCGCAGCTGCTGCTCCACGTCCCGGAAAACCCGCTCCCGCTTCTCGTACAGCGGCCCCACCGCCTCGTAGATCGCCCGGAGCTGCTCCGTGGCAGTCATGCCGGACTTTTTGTCCACAGAGGAGCTTCCCAGCGTCTCCAGATCGTGGAGGCTGCCCACCCGGATCATGAAAAACTCGTCCAGGTTGCTGGTAAAGATACTGATGAACTTCAGCCGTTCCAGCAGGGGAACGCTCTCGTCCATAGCCTCTGAGAGAACAGAATCATTGAACCGGAGCCAGGACAGCTCCCGGTTTTGGGTATACACGGCTTCACGACTGCTTTCCATGCAGTATGCCCCTTTCTTTGAGCAAATAGTAAAGGTATCCCTCCCGCACACCGTAGGGACTGGTGACCACTGTGCGGCAGCCGAAGGTCTTTGCCACCGTATGGAGCACCGCCACCCCCGGCGTGATGGTGTGGATGCGCTCCGGCGCAATCTTGAGGATGCGCCCGGTGAGCTTTTCAGGGCCCATCTCCATCTGGGAGAGGAAATCCCCATAGAAGGAGGTGTCATAGGCGCTGTTGCCGCTCT
>UMJL01058071.1_pt1 | contig 12773 bp, 9 predicted proteins | sample 1966071 | NCBI WGS metagenome assembly UMJL01 (sample SAMEA4836148, study PRJEB28245) | human gut metagenome | biome: gut microbiome; material: fecal sample | place: Denmark | collected 2008
TAGGCTATCTTGGCCTTGTCCAGCAGACGGGCTGCATTGGTCTTATTGATCTTTTTCATTGTTTCTTCTTTATTATTTAGTTATCTGCACTTTTTCTTACGCTTACCGCTGTCTGTACTTTTTCTTTCGCTTACCCGAAAGAAAAAGGTACCAAAAAGAAAGGGCACCGTCTACACTTCCGGGGCTACTTCAGAAGTCTGCCGGACTAAAGGACAGGAACTCGCTGCGCTCAAACAGCCTGTCCTTCTTGACGTCCGTCCGACTCCCTCCGTTTCACGCCCCTCCAGTGAGGCCGGAAAGCCCTGCGGCTTGTTTCTGATATTAATGATAAATAGCTAATATCATTCCTCTCTATTCACCATCTATCATTCACCATTCACCGTTGAACACAGCTGCTTTCGCGATTACATTCCTATTGTTCATTATCAATTATCCATTAATGAAGCGCAGCCCGGGCCTAATCGGAGGGGCGTAAAGCAGAGGAACATTTTTTGCGTCAAGAAAGGCAGACTGTTTGAGCGCAGCGAGTCCTGCCTTTTAGCAAAAAATGCTCCGGAGTAGCCCCGGAGGTTCAGCCCTTGCTTTTCTTTTGGTATCTTTTCTTTTGCGTCAAGGCAAAAGAAAAGTACAACACACATTCTTATTTCATTTTCAATTCTTCTCGCAGGAACTTCGGCGTATAGCCCTTACCGCACATCGCCACTTCTTCGGGCGTGCCGCACGACAGGAGTTCTCCCCCGCCCTTGCCGCCTTCGGGTCCCATGTCGATGATGTAGTCGGCCATCTTGATGACATCCAAGTTGTGTTCGATGACAATCACCGTGTTGCCCTTGTCCACCAGCCGCTCCAGCACGTTCATCAGCACGCGGATGTCCTCGAAGTGCAGACCCGTGGTGGGTTCGTCGAGAATGTAAAGTGTCTTGCCCGTGTCGCGCTTGGACAGCTCCGTGGCCAGCTTGACGCGCTGGCTCTCGCCGCCCGAGAGTGTGGTGCTGGACTGTCCGAGCTTGATGTACCCCAAGCCCACGTCCTGAATGACCTTGATTTTGTTCAGTATCTGCGGCACGTTCTCGAAGAACTCCACGGCACGGTTGATGGTCATGTCGAGCACGTCGGCAATGGACTTGCCTTTGTAGCGCACCTCCAGCGTCTCGCGGTTGTAGCGCTTGCCGTGGCACACCTCGCAGGGTACGTAGACGTCGGGCAGGAAATTCATCTCGATAGTCTTGTATCCGTTGCCCTGACAGGCTTCGCAACGGCCACCGCTCACGTTGAACGAGAAGCGTCCGGGCTTGTATCCGCGTATCTTCGCTTCGGGCAGACCGACAAACAGGTTGCGGATGTCGCTGAACACGCCCGTGTAGGTGACAGGATTGGAGCGCGGCGTGCGTCCCAGGGGCGACTGGTCGACGTTCACCACCTTGTCGATGTACTCCAGCCCCTCGATGCTGTCGTAGGGCAAGGGGTCTTGCAGAGAGCGGTAGAACTTCTGCGACAGGATGGGCTGCAGGGTTTCGTTGATGAGGGTAGACTTTCCGCTGCCCGACACGCCCGTCACGCAGATGAGCTTGCCCAAGGGGAACTCCACGTCCACGTTCTTCAGGTTGTTGCCACGGGCTCCGCGCAACCACAGGCTGTGCCCGTTGCCTTTGCGGCGTTCCTTAGGCACTTCGATGGCACATTCGCCGTTCAGGTATTGCGAGGTCAGCGTATGCGTCTGGAGCATCTGGCGGGGCGTACCTTCGAACACCACCTCGCCACCCAGGCGTCCGGCCTTGGGGCCCATGTCTATCACGTAGTCGGCGGCCAGCATCATGTCCTTGTCGTGCTCCACCACGATGACCGAGTTTCCGATGTCGCGCAACTCCTTCAGCGAATTGATCAGGCGCAGGTTGTCGCGCTGGTGCAAGCCGATACTGGGTTCGTCCAAGATATAGAGCACGTTCACCAGCTGCGAACCGATCTGTGTAGCCAGCCGGATGCGCTGGCTCTCGCCGCCGGACAGGCTCATCGAACTGCGGTCGAGCGACAGGTAATCCAATCCCACGTCGAGCAGGAACTTCAGGCGGGTACGTATCTCCTTGAGTATCTCCACGGCTATCTGCCGCTGCTTGTTGCTGAGGTGTTCTTCCACGTGCATCAGCCATTCGTAGAGTTCGCTGATGTCCATCGTGGCCAGTTCCTGAATGTTCTTGTCGTGGATGCGGAAAGAGAGAGCCTCCCGGTTCAGCTTGGCGCCGTGGCACTCGGGACAGGTGGCCGTACGTGCAAACTGCTCGGCCCACTTCTGTGCCGTAGGCGAAGGGTCGCGCTCCTGCAACAGCTGGATGTACTTCACCACACCTTCGTAGGTCGTGAAGTAATCCGACGACGTGCCCACCAGCTGGCTCTTGATTTTCAGACGTTCGTCCGAACCGTTGAGGATTTCGTCGATTGCCTCGTCGGGCAAGTCCTTGACCGGCGTCTTCAGGTTGGCTTCATACTTCTCCAGCAACGCTTCAATTTGCCAGAATATCATGCCGTTCTTGTATTTTCCCAACGGCACAATGGCACCGTTGTAGACCGACAGCTCCCGATCGGGAATCACCTTGTCGATGTCTATCTGGTTCACGACGCCCAGTCCCTTGCATCGGGGGCAGGCACCCTGAGGCGAATTGAACGAGAAATTATGAGGGGCAGGCTCTTTATAGGACAATCCGGTCACGGGACACATCAGGCGCTTGCTGTAGTGACGCACGCTTTCCGTCTGTGCGTCGAGTATCATCATCAGCCCGTCGCCCTGACGCATGGCCGTAGCCACACTGCCTTTCAGCCGTGTGTCATCCTTGTCGGCCACTACCAGCTTGTCTATCACCACCTCCACATCGTGGTTCTTGTAGCGGTCCAGCTTCATGCCCGGCAGTGCTTCCTTCAGCTCACCGTCCACGCGGACGTACAGGTAGCCTTTCTTTCTCACCTGTTCGAACAGTTCCTTGTAATGTCCTTTGCGGTTGCGCACCAACGGAGCAAGCAGGTAGATGCGCCTGCCTTTGTAATCCTTCAGGATGAGGTCCAGAATCTGTTCCTCCGTATATTTCACCATCTTCTCGCCACTGAGGTACGAATAGGCTTCACCGGCCCTGGCATAGAGCAGACGCAGGAAATCGTAAATCTCGGTCGTGGTACCCACGGTAGAGCGCGGGTTCTTGTTCGTCGTCTTCTGTTCGATGGAAATAACGGGGCTCAGGCCGGTTATCTTGTCCACATCCGGACGCTCCAGATTGCCCAGGAAATTGCGTGCATAGGCCGAAAACGTCTCGATGTAACGCCGCTGTCCCTCGGCAAAGATGGTGTCGAAGGCCAGCGATGACTTGCCGCTACCGCTCAGCCCCGTGATGACCGTCAGGCTGTTTCGCGGAATCTGCGCGTCGATATTCTTCAGGTTGTGCACCCTGGCTCCGTAGACATTGATATATTCTTTTTCTTCTGACTGTTGCATAATTCCGGTATTTTTTCAAATTGCAAAAATAACTCTTTCTGCGCGAATAACAGCCACTCCCGTGTTTTTTTCGGATTTCACGGATGGAATATTATTTCTTAACTCAAACCTTTGGCTGAAATGCGACATTATTGCTAACTTTGCGCCACTTTGGGAATATTTTTGTAAGCAACCAAACGAATTTTATCCGAATGAAAGCAATGAAACGCACCATCTTCCCCCTGCTGCTAGCTGCCGCATGCAGCCTGGGTATCCACGCTCAGGAAAACCGGACCTACATTCTGCACACCGTCGAAAAGGGGCAAAGTCTGTATTCCATCTCCAGTATGTATGGCGTCAGCCAGGCCGACATCGTCAGCCTGAACCCCGGCAGCAACGAGAAGATTTACGTAGGACGCACCCTGCGCATACCCATCAAAAAAGAAGAAAACAAAAAGCAGGAAACGTTCCATACCATCGCAGCCGGCGAGACACTCTATCGCCTCAGCGTGAACTACAGCATATCGGTACAGGCCATCTGCGAAGCCAATCCCGGCCTGGATGCCCAGAACTTCCGTACCGGTCAGGTTATCCGCATCCCCGCACAGACTAGTGACAATGCCGTGACCGCCGTCCAGGAACCGCAGAAGGTTCAGAAAAAAGAGCCCGAAACCCTGAAGCCCAACTGCCGGGACATGCACAAGGTGAAACGAAAAGAAACGGTATACAGCATCAGCCGTGAATACGGCATCAGTGAAGCCGAACTCATTGCCGCCAACCCCGAACTGCAAGGAGAAAACAAACTCAAACGTGGCAGCTTCCTGTGTATTCCCTATCCCAAAGAGAAACAGGAGGCAAATGTAGAGCAACCCGTTACGCAGCCTCAGGGTACGCCGACCAACGCCGAACTCTTCGAAGAAAACAGTACCAAAGCCCGCGCCTATAAAACCATCAAGGCTGCTCTCATTCTGCCTCTTCTGCCCGAAGGTGCCCAACGTGCCGAATCGTCGCGTATGGTGGAATATTATGAAGGATTTCTCATGGCCTTGGACAGCCTGAAGCGGACAGGAGTCTCCGTTGATCTCTACACTTTCAACTCCGGCCCCGAGAAAGCATCACTCCAATCCATTCTGGCTCGCCGCGAGATGCAGGATGTACACATCATATTCGGCCCTCTTTATCAGGAGCACATCGCTCCGCTGGCCGAGTTCGCCCAAAAGAAGGACATCCGTCTGGTCATTCCGTTCACCTCGAAAGACAATTCGGTGTTCCGCAACCCCCATATCTACCAGATCAATACCCCGCAGTCCTATCTGTATTCCGAAGCCTACGACCACTTCACCCGCACCTTCCGTCGACCCAACGTCATCTTCATTGAGTGTACCGAAGGAAGCCGCGAGAAAGCCGATTTCATCCGGGGGCTGAAAGACGAGTTGCGCAACCGCTCCATCCCCATGACCAGTCTCAAGGATACAGTCACCACTCCGTCGCTCAGCGCTGCCATTCGTCCGGGATATGAAAACATCTTTATTCCTACTTCGGGCAGCAATGTTGCGCTCATCAAGTTACTGCCTCACCTCTCGCTGACCGTACGTCAGCATCCCGAAACGGAATGCCATCTGTTCGGTTACCCTGAATGGCAGACTTATACAAAAGACCATCTGGAAGCATTTTTCGAACTTGATACATATATCTACTCATCGTTCTATACCAACAACCTCCTTCCGGCTGCAGTCCGTTTTACCAACAGCTACCGGCGCTGGTTTGCCAAAGATATGGAAGAACGTTATCCCAAGTACGGCATGCTGGGCTTCGATACAGGCTACTACTTCCTCAAAGGGCTTTCGCAATACGGCAACAAGTTCGAGGAACATCTGCCCGGCTTCCAAACTCACCCTATCCAGACCGGTTTCAAGTTCCAGCGAGTCAATAACTGGGGCGGATTCATCAACCGCAAAGTATTCTTCGTACGTTTCTCCAAGAATTACGAGGTAGTAAAACTGGATTTTGACTGATCGGGAGGAGTTGAGTATTATAATTGAGAAATGAACGTTGAATCATGAAACTGAAAACCATACTTCCTTCTGCTCTGCTGCTCACTGCCCTGGCCGCTCCGTTGCATGCCCAGGTAGGCGAACAACGCTACAACTTCACTGTCGGCATCAACGGCGGCGTGAACCTTAACAGCGTCAGCTTCTCGCCCAGCATTCAGCAGAAAAACCTGTTGGCCCCTACGGGAGGCATTACGCTGCGTTACGTATCCGAACGTTTTTTCAAGATGATATGCGGTGTCCAGCTCGAAGTCAACTACTCGCAACACGGTTGGGATGAGTTCTATCAGGACTATCCCGAACTGCAATATACCCGTAAGATGAATTACCTGGAGATGCCCTTCCTGGCCCATCTGGCTTTCGGAAAGGAAGGAAACGGCCTTCAGTTCTTTCTGAACGCAGGCCCTCAGATAGGTTTCTTCTTGAATGAGAGCTATACACAAAGCGGACCCTGGGAAGACTTCAGCGGCATCACTGTAGAACAGCACGACATGCCGGTCGAAAACAAGTTCGACTATGGCATTACCGCCGGTGCTGGTGTAGAACTACGCACCAAGATCGGACATTTTCAAGTGGAAGGACGCTATTATTACGCCTTGTCCGATTTCTATCACAGTACCAAGAAAGATTACTTTGCCCGTGCAGCCCATGGAGTTATCGGCATCAAAATGGCTTATCTGTTCGATATAACCAAATAACAAAAAAGAGAACATCTGACAACAAAAAAAGAGAGCGCATCCCCTTCAAGCAGGATGCGCTCTCTTTTTGTTATATCCAAGTAAAATACCTGTTATCTTATCTCAGCCGGTCGGCAGCCTTCACCATTACCTCATCGCGATAGATGGCACGGAAAGCCAGATAGTTCAAGATGATGCAGACGGCAGGCAGACAAAGCGTCCATCCAACCTGAAAGCCAGAAGCCTCCAACCGTCCCTTCAACACAAACCAGAAAACACCGAACACGATGTAGTATCCTATCAGCAACAGACTGCTGAAGATGGTCATACGCACCTGCAACATACGGTTACGGAACAGGAAAATGGTTCCAAACGCCACAATGGCGGTCAACAACAGAATACCGAAAAGTCCCCATGTCGACTGGAACGCTCCGTCGGACAATGTCACTCCCAGCGGCTTGAATTCCCAAAGGGTTACTCCGTCGGTTGCAACAAACTGTCCTGTAGGCTGACACATCGTCACTATCAACAGGATCGTTACAACCAACAGATAGACCGATTGAATGCGTTGTATCATTACTGTAATTTTTCTTTTTCCTTCACCGGATTGCGGTAATATACCTTACCTTCGATATACTCTTGTGTTGCAATCAATGTCGGTTTGGGCAGTTTCTCATAATAGCGTGAAATCTCTATCTGCTCACGGTTTTCAAAAACCTCTTCCAGATTGTCATTGTAGGAAGCAAATTCGGCCAGCTTCTTCGACAGGTCATTCTTGATTTCTACACTAATCTGATTGGAACGTTTTCCGATGATGGCCACCGTTTCATAGATGTTGCCTGTGTCTTCACACAACTCCATCAAGTCACGTGTCACTGTTGTGGCAGGAGCATTGGTTTTTCTGTAATCCATAAATTTCTATACTGATTATAAATTAAAATCCTGTATCCCGGCAGAAGACGGTTCACTCTTCTCCCTCATCTTCCACCTGAGTGTTCTTAGTCCCTTCACCCAGCATATCCTGCGACTTGCTGAAAATACGCTCGGCTTCCTTGATGTACTTGCTTTCAGGGAATTCGTTCTTGAAGGCATAATACTCGTCTATCGTCTCACGATAACGTTCCGGCTTCTTTTCGTCCACACTATACACGGCCAGTTCATATTTGGCTCTCAAAATCAGGATGGACAAATCTTCACGCAGGTTGGTATAGGGGTAATCCTTCAATGCATTCTGGGCGGTAATCACACACGACTGGTAGTTGTTGCCCATGTAGTTGCCCAAGTTATAATACAGCTTGGCAGACAGATATTCCTTCATCACCAGCTTGTCCTGCAGTTCGAAGATCATCTTCTGCGCTTCTTCCCGCTTGGGACTCTGCGAGTAGTATTCCATGAACATTTGCAGCTCCTCGATAGCCTTATACGTACTGGTCTGGTCCAGACGCGGTTCGGGCGTGTCCAGGAACAAAGCTTTTCCTGCATGGAAACGTGCCAGCTCGGCATACGTACCTCTCGGATAAACCTGGTAATATTGGATGAAAGTCTGGGCGGCAGTCTGATAGTCCTGCTCATTGTAATAACACATACCCAGCATGTAGAGCGATTCTTCCGCGTTGGGGGTACCCTTCAGAATGGCAATCAACTCGTTCAGCAAAGTAGCGGCACGGTTATACTGTCCCTTGGCAAAGTACGACTTGGCAGCCTCGTACTTGTATTCGTAATCCGTGCTCTTCAGCAGCTTGTTATATTCTCCGCACGATGTCAGCCCCATTGCTGCTGCCAGCAGAGCTATGATAAGAGTTCTCTTTTTCATTCGCATGTTTACAAATAATGCGCAAAGATAGAGCTTCGCATCGAATTACACAACGATATGAAGCTTAATTTTTTCAAAAAGGGTTATATGGCAGTGGCAGCGGACGACATTTCTTTACCTGTCAATGATGAGCGGTTAAGGACGAGCCTGACGAAAACTCCTCCTCAACCGCACGCACCAGTCACCTGCCGTCCACCTCCAGCTACAGTTTATACAATTCATTGGCTGCCAGCAGCTCTACGCGGTGCTCCTTCAGCACGCGCAGGCAGTTGTCCATGTCGGTCGGACGTATCACCACATTGGCATGGTCTCCGTTGGCAAAAGAATACATATACTCAATGAACACTCCTTCATCGGACAAATATTTCAACACTTTGGCCAATGCCCCCGGAATGTTCGGACAACTGATGCCTATCACGTCATTCACGTTCACGGCAAAGTGATTGTCCTTCAGCAGCTGGTAAGCCTTTTCCGGTTCGGAAACCACTCCTCTAAGAATACCGAAGTCTGCATTTTCGGCAATACTCAAAGCCGACAGGTTGATGCCGCCTTCGGCCAATACCCGAGTCACCTCTGTCAGACGCCCCGACTTGTTTTCCAAAAAAATCGACAATTGTTTTGCTATCATATCTTTAATTAAAATTTTATTTAACGGTTAATGGAAAATGATGAATAACGCCCACTGTCATTCTGAGCACGAACGAAGAATCTCATAAATTGAAAATCCAATCATTCCCCATTAACCATTTATCATTATCCCAGTCTTCTCTTGTCTATCACCCGTTTTGCCTTACCCGTACTGCGCTCGATGCTGCGCGGCTCTACCAGCTTGACATCCACACTCAATCCCAACACACTTTGCAGACGTGCCGTCAGGCGCTTCTTCATGGCCAGCATCTTGTTTATTTCGTCTGAATAGTATTCCGGTCTCACTTCCACCTGCAATTCCATCGTATCCGTGTTGTTCTTACGGTCCACAATCAGCAGGTAGTGCGGTTCAAACTCCGGCATTTCGAGCATCACCGATTCAATCTGCGTCGGGAAGACATTCACGCCTCGGATAATCAGCATGTCGTCGCTGCGTCCCAGAATACGATCCATCCGCACCAACGTTCTTCCGCACGAACATGTCTCGTAGTGCAGTGCCGTCAGGTCCTTGGTGCGATAGCGCAACAGGGGCATTCCTTCCTTCGTCAGGTGCGTGAACACCAGTTCTCCCGTCTGCCCCGGCTCCAACGGCTGCAAGGTTTTCGGATCCACAATTTCCGGAAAGAAGTGGTCTTCGTTCAGATGCGTTCCGTGCTGGCATTCGCATTCGAAACCCACACCCGGCCCGGCTATCTCACTCAATCCGTAGATGTCATACGCCTTGATACCCAGCTTCGCTTCGATATCGTGACGCATTTCCTCCGTCCACGGTTCCGCTCCGAAGGCCCCTGCCTTCAACCGAAATTCTTCCCGCGGCAGGCCCGAATCCCGTATGGCATCCGCCAGATACAGTGCATACGAGGGCGTACAACAGAGCATCGTCGCCCCAAAGTCGTGCATCAGCGTAATCTGTTTCTCGGTATTTCCGCTGGACATGGGGATTACCGACGCTCCGATATTTTCGGCACCGGCATGCGCTCCTAGTCCGCCTGTAAAGAGTCCGTAGCCATAGGATATCTGAAACACATCCGTCTGGTCTGCCCCATAAGCCGTAAAGGCCCGCGACAGGCATTCCTTCCACACCGACAGGTCCTTGCGCGTATAGCCCACCACCGTCGGTTTGCCCGTTGTGCCGGACGAGGCATGAATGCGCACAATCTGGCTCATCGGCACGGCACACAGGCCGAAGGGATAATTGTCCCTCAGGTCATACTTCGTCGTGAACGGCAATTTCACAATATCATCTATACTGTTGATGTCGTCCGGAGTCACATCCAGCTCCTGCATTTTCTTCCGATAGAAAGGTGTGTCGTGATACACACGCTCCACCGTTTTCTTCAGACGTATCCCCTGCAGTTTCCGAAGGCTTTCCCGGTCCATGCATTCGATACTTTCATTCCAAATCTTGTTTTTCATAACTGCTGTCTTTCATGTTGTTTGATTCTTTTCCCGCAAAATAAATGAATTGTTTCCAAATCCGCAAATTATCTTTCAATTTGTTTTTCTTTCCTTTCCATTTCCTGCCTGTCCATACATTACCTCCCGAAAGTTTCGACGAAAGTCTTCCCCCTCACGGACTTCTGAAACAGTTTCCTCTGTTGAAACCAATAGTTTCATACTATGAAACCAGTAGTTTCATGCAACGAAACCAGTGGTTTCCTTCAATGAAACCGATGGTTTCAACCAACGAAACAATCTTGAAACTACTAGTTTCGTTGTCATGACAACTTCTGAAACTTTTTCCGCCCGCTTGTTTTTTCGCAAAACAGTAACCGAAGAAAGACGTATGCAAGCCGATGAATGGAAAAAGACGCTTGCATGACTTGAAGAAAATAACTATTTTTGCCCCGTTTGTCAAACCAAAGAAGCATATTGCCGTGAACAAATTCGAGCTCATCTCCGACTACCAGCCCACGGGCGACCAACCCGAAGCCATCCGACAACTCACCGACGGCATCCGCCAGGGGGTACCGGCACAAACCCTGCTGGGTGTCACCGGGTCGGGCAAGACTTTTACCATAGCCAACGTCATTGCCAACATCAACAAACCCACCCTGATTCTGAGCCATAACAAAACGTTGGCTGCCCAGCTGTACAGCGAGTTCAAGGCATTCTTCCCGCACAACGCCGTAGAGTACTACGTGTCCTACTACGACTACTATCAGCCCGAAGCCTACATCCCTTCTTCGGATACTTATATCGAAAAAGACCTCGCCATCAACGACGAGATAGACAAACTGCGCCTAGCCGCCACTTCCTCCCTGCTCAGCGGACGGCAGGATGTAGTGGTCGTCTCTTCGGTATCGTGTATCTACGGCATGGGCAACCCGGCCGACTTCTACAACAACGCCATCGACGTGACGTGTGGAAAGATGTTCAGCCGTAACGTCTTCCTGCGCCAGCTGGTGGACAGCCTCTACACACGCAACGATGTAGACCTGAACCGGGGCAATTTCCGAGTGAAGGGCGACACAGTAGACATCTTTCTGGCCTACAGCGACAACCTGCTGCGTGTCACCTTCTGGGGCGACGAGGTGGACAGCATCGAGGAAGTTGACCCAATCAGCGGTGTGACTACCGGGCGGTTTGACTCCTACCGCATCTATCCGGCCAACCTGTTCATGACCACCAAGGAGAATACCCTGCGGGCCATCCACGAGATAGAGGACGACCTGCACAAGCAGGTGGAGTTCTTCGAAAGCGAAGGGCGTTTCCTCGAAGCCAAGCGCATCTACGAACGGGTGACCTACGACATGGAGATGCTACGCGAACTGGGACACTGCTCGGGCATCGAGAATTATTCCCGCTACTTCGACGGACGCCCTGCCGGCACTCGTCCATACTGTCTGCTGGACTTTTTCCCAAAGGATTATCTCATTGTAATAGACGAAAGTCATGTCACCGTTCCTCAGTTACGGGCCATGTATGGTGGCGATCGGGCGCGTAAGGAGAACCTCGTGGAATATGGTTTCCGTCTGCCGGCCGCACGCGACAACCGTCCTCTGACTTTCGACGAATTCGAAGCCATGACTCCACAGACCATTTACGTGAGTGCCACCCCAGCGGAATACGAGCTGGTACGCTCCGAGGGTATTGTAGTCGACCAGGTCATCCGCCCCACCGGGTTGCTCGACCCCGTCATCGAAGTACGCCCCACCCACAACCAGGTGGACGACCTGATGGAAGAAATCCAGGTCCGCATCGAACGCGACGAACGTACCCTGGTCACCACCCTCACCAAGCGCATGGCCGAGGAGCTGGCCGAATACTTCCTCAACCATGGCATACGCTGCAATTATATCCACAGCGATGTAGACACACTCGAACGCGTCAAGATTATGTCCGATTTGCGCGAAGGCATCTACGACGTACTTATCGGCGTGAACCTCCTGCGTGAAGGACTCGACCTTCCTGAAGTGTCACTCGTTGCCATACTGGATGCCGACAAGGAAGGTTTCCTCCGTTCCCACCGCTCGCTCACGCAGACAGCCGGACGTGCCGCACGCAACGTCAACGGTTTCGTCATCATGTACGCCGACCGCATCACCGACAGCATGCGGCTCACCATCGACGAGACCAACCGCCGGCGCGAGAAACAGCTGCGCTACAACGAAGAACACGGTATCACTCCCCAACAGATCCGAAAAGCCCATAACCTCAATCCGCTTGCTTCCGTGGCCGCCTCGAATACGCCCGAAGCTCCCGCACACGGAGCGGCTCCACGCGCCTACACGGAGCCGGAACCGTCACTTATGGTGGCTGCCGATCCGATAACCCAGCACATGTCGGCCGACCAGCTTCGCAAATCCATCGAGCATACCCGCCGGCTCATGCAAGAAGCAGCCAAGCGACTCGACTTCCTGCAAGCCGCCCAATATCGCGACGAACTGCTGAAAATGGAAGAACAGCTGGCTGCCAAATAATCGGACACAGACTGTATTGATTGCAAAAGGGGGAGATTTATCTTTCTTAACCTCAAGAGGTTAAATGAATATAAAAGTATAGAGGGAGAGTAAAAGGAGAAGTACAAAAAAATAAAACCTCTAGAACACTATTTTCTAGAGGTTTACTACAATCGAAATTACTTTTCAGCGGTGCGGACGGGACTCGAACCCGCGACCCCATGC